>Ga0335075_10019335_pt1 | contig 10072 bp, 7 predicted proteins | sample Lox_Sample_24_FD_206723 | JGI IMG/M metagenome (GOLD analysis project Ga0335075, IMG submission 206723) | Soil microbial communities from Loxahatchee National Wildlife Refuge, Florida, United States - Lox_Sample_2.4 | ecosystem: Environmental > Terrestrial > Soil > Wetlands | place: USA: Florida...
AACCGGAGGAACGGCCGGAGGATGCGCTCCGGCGGGAGATAGCCGAGGAACTGGGGGTCGAGTTGGAGGGTGTTGACGGCGCGCCCGTACTGCACCGGGTCGTTCCCGATACTGGCCTGGACCTCACTGTCTGGGTGTCGCGCTGCTGGCGCGGAAAAATCACGAACATGCAGCCAGAGGAGCACGACGCCATCGAGTGGTTCCGCCTCGGGCAGCTCGCTGGACTGCGTTTCGCCGACCCGTCCTACCTTGGCTTGCTGCAAGGCGTGCTGAGCTAATAGGCCACCTATGACCATCCAGCGCGCAAGAGGCGGGATAGGGGATGCCCGCACGCGTGGCGCACGACCGGCGTCCTGTGTAGTCGCTTCCAGACCCGGTCTACCCGATGGGTCCGCACAACCCGGTTTTCGTGTCAGCCCCAGATACCGCTCGCGCGGCGCCGTACCGGCGTGAAAATGGCGGTGGTACCGCCCGTGACGTCGTTTTACCTCTGGTGCGGTTGAGGCCGCGTGTCAGCCTGACGCCGGGAGCCGGTCACCCAAGGGGCCGTTCATTGTTGCTTCGAGCACGCGGGTTAGTTTCTTCCGCTCGCCCCCGGTTCCCCGGGCGGTACCACCTCGCAGGTTAGCAGTCCAGGTTAGGAGAGGTGAGGAACGTGGAAGAGGTGACCGACGAGCCGCTGTACCGGGACCGGGTGTGCGGCATCGATATCGGCAAGGCCGGCATGGTGGCGACGATCCGGGTGCCGTCAGATAAGGATCCGGCGCGGCGGGCGGCCGAGACCCGCAGCTTCGGCACCACCAAGAAGGAGGTGCTGGCGCTGGCGGACTGGATGCGCAGCTGGCAGGTGCCCGCGGTGGTGATGGAGGCAACGGGCGACTACTGGAAGGGGCCGTTCTACCGGCTTGAGGCCGAGGGGTTCGACTGCGTGCTGGCCGACGCGAAGCAGGTCAAGCACCTGCCCGGCCGGCCGAAGCGGGACCCGGCCGATTCGAGGTGGCTGGCGGCGTGCTTTGAGCGCGGCGCGGTCACCTCCTGCTTCGTGGCCACGCCGGAGTTCCGGGTGATCCGGCTGCATACCCGGTACCGGCGGGACCTGACCGAGGAGCGGACCCGGGAGAAGCAGCGGGCGGAGAAGCTGCTGGAATCAGCCGCGGTCAAGCTGTCCTCGGTGGTCACTGACCTGCACGGGGTAACTGGCCGGGACATCATGGACCACCTGATCGCCGGGGAACGCAACCCCAAGGTCCTGGCCCAGCTGGCCCGGGCCCGCGCCCGCCGCAAGATCAGCGAACTGGAGGAAGCGCTGGAAGGCGCGGAGTTCTTCACTCCTGAGCATGCCGCGCTGCTGGCCGCCATGCTTGCCCGCATCGACCGGGTGAACCAGGAGATCGCCAGGCTCTCGGAAGTGATCGAGCAGCTGCTGGCCCCGTATGAGGAACAGCTGCAGCAGGCCGAATCGCAGCCCGGCTGGGGACGCCGGGCCGCCCAGGACGCCGTCGCCGAGACCGGCATCGATATGACCCGGTTCGCCACCGGCGGCCACCTGGCCTCCTGGGGCGGCCGCACCCCGCTGGACAACCAGTCCGGCACGCGGAACGGCCGATCTAAGTCCAAGAAAGGCAACCGGTACCTCGGCGGCCTGCTCGGCGAGACCGCCGTCGCCGCCGGCAAGACCCAGACCCGCGAAGGCGCCCGCTACCGGCGCCTGGCCCGCCGCCGCGGCAAAGCCAAAGCATGCGTTGCCGTCGGCAACACCCAGCTGAAGGTCTACCACAAGCTGCTGTCCAACCCCGGCATGCGCTATCAGGACCTCGGCCCGGACTACTACGAGCGCCGCCGCGAGGTCAGCCGGCAGATCAGCCATCACGTCGGCAAGCTCGGCGCCCTCGGCTTCGAAGTCACCCTGTGCCGCATCCCCGCACCCGAACCAGGCGGAACCACCGGCAGCCAGACCGCCTGACCCACACCGTCCGCGCAGACCCTGGCCCACCAGCGATGGCCAAGGTCCGCTGCCGCCTGCCCAGATTAGGTTCTATTTTCGGGTTAGGAGCTACTGACATGACAGGACCTGGCCTTGCCCCGCTTATCATCCCGGTCGCCGGGACGCTCTTCCTCACCGCGTGGCTGACCCTGGTGTTTTACGCCGGCCGCTGCCCGCGGGGGGCCGCCGGCCATCCGGCGCCCGGTCACCGAAGTCCCGGCCCGGCCGCGCTGGCTGCCCCGCGCCTGCCGGGCGCCCCGCCGGATGCGCCCGGTCCGGCAAACACCCGCCATTCCAGGCCACAGCGGGTGGGAGACGTCCGCGTGATCTTCGAGGCGGAGCGATGACCATTGACTATCTGCCGTGGAACCGTCCGGTGATGCAGGCCGACCGCGTGTGCATGCGTGACACGCAGGTCGAGCTGACCTATGCCGAGGTGGCCCGCCGGGTGGATGCGGTCGCCGGGCAGTTCGCTGCGGCCGGGGTGGGCCGGGGCGACGTGGTCGCGGTGATGCTGCCCAACCGGGTGGAGCTGCTCCTCGCCCTGCTGGCCGCGTGGCGGCTGGGCGCCGCGGCCACCCCGGTCAACCCGGTGTTCACGCCGAACGAGGCGGGCTATCAGATCGCCGACTCCGGGGCCAAGCTGATGATCGCCGCTGGACCGGACGCCAGCTACGGCGTCCCGGTGCTGGCGGCCGATGACCTCGCCGCCGCGCCGGCCGGCCCGCTGCCCGCTCCGGACAGCCGGCCTGGTGACCTGGCCCTGCTGATCTACACCAGCGGCTCGACCGGCAGGCCGAAGGGTGTCATGCTCGACCACGCGAACCTGGTGGCGATGGGCGCCTCGCTCGGCAAGGCGATGAAGCTGAGCCCGGACGACAACTGCCTGTTGGTGCTGCCGCTGTTCCACGTGAACGCGATCCTGGTGAGCTGCCTCGCGCCGATGATGGCCGGCGCCCAGGTGACGATCCTGCCCAGGTTCGTCCCGGACACCTTCCTCGCCGCGATCTCACGGTACCGGGCGACGTACTTCTCCGCGGTGCCCGCCATCTACGCGCGGCTGGCCGAGCTGCCCGAGGATCAGCTCGGCGACACCTCGTCCGTCCGGTTCGCGGTGTGCGGGGCGGCGCCGGTGTCCAGGGAGCTGCTGCGCCGCAGCGAGGCCAGGTTCGGCTTCCCGATCATCGAGGGGTACGGGCTCACCGAGGGCACCTGCGCGTCGGCCGTCAACCCGCTGGGCGGGGTGCGCAAGCCCGGCACGGTCGGGGTGGCGCTGCCGGGTCAGCAGGTGGCCACCATGCGTCCGGACGGCTCGTTCGCCGCGGTCGGCGAGCCGGGCGAGGTGGTCATCCGCGGCGCGAACGTGATGCGCGGGTACCTGAACCGCCCCGGGGCCACCGCCGAGGCGATCGTGGACGGCTGGCTGCACACGGGCGACGTCGGCGTGCTGGACGCGGATGGTTACCTGGCGATCGTCGACCGGATCAAGGACATGATCATCCGGGGCGGCGAGAACATCTACCCCCAGGAGATCGAGTCGGTCCTGGCCCGGCACGGCGCAGTCCTGGAAGCGGCCGTGATCGGCGCACCGCACGAGGTATACGGAGAGGTACCCGTGGCCTACGTGGTCACCTACCCGGACGCGGCCGTGACGGCCGGCGAGCTGCTGGCAGTGTGCCGCGGCAACCTCACCAAGATCAAGATTCCGGTGGCGATCAACATCGTGCCCGTGCTGCCGAAGAACCCCGTCGGCAAGACCGACAAACCAGCCCTGCGCGCCGCGCGCGCATAGCCCGCGGGTTGAGCATCAACCCTCGCTAGGGCCTCACCGTAAGGAGACCATGATGGGATTCACCAAGCCTGACCTGCCAAAGGTCGACCCCGGCACGTTCATGCAGCAGCCGCTGATGCACCGGATGAAGGTGCTGGCGCTGCACTGGGCAGAGCGCGGGTTCGGCACCCCGCGGATGGTGCACGTGATCTACATCGCCAAGCTGCTGATGTTCTACATCCTCGGTGGCGTGGTGATCGCCACCGCGACGTCACACCTGCCCGCGTTCTGGCATGTCGCGCAGTGGTGGAACCAGCCGGTCGTGTACGAGAAGGCGGTGCTGTGGACGGTGCTGCTGGAGACCGTGGGGGTCGCCGGGTCGTGGGGCCCGCTGGCGGGCAAGTTCAAGCCGATGACCGGCGGCATCCTGTTCTGGGCCCGGACCGGCACGATCCGGCTGCGGCCGTGGAAGCGGGTTCCGCTCACGGCCGGTGACCGCCGGACCCCCGTGGATGTCGCGCTCTACCTCGCGCTCGTCGTCAGCGTGATCGTGCCGCTGGTGATGCCGGGCGTGCACAGCGCCTCGCTGTCCGCCGCGGTGCCCGGCAACACCTCCGGCGTGGTCAGCCCGGTGCTCATCGTCCCGGCGATCGTGCTGCTCGTGGCCTGCGGGCTGCGGGACAAGATCATCTTCCTGGCCGCGCGCGGCGAGCAGTACCTGCCCGCCCTGGTGTTCTTCACCGTGCTGCCGTTCACCGACATGATCATCGCGCTCAAGCTGCTGATCGTCACGGTCTGGGTCGGGGCAGGCTTTTCCAAGCTCGGCAGGCACTTCGCGAACGTGGTGCCGCCCATGGTCAGCAACAGCCCCGCCGTGCCGTTCGGGTGGATCAAGCGGGCGCACTACCGCGACTTCCCCCGCGACATCCGCCCGTCCCGGCTCGCCCGCACGATGGCGCACGGCGGCGGCACGTTCGTCGAGATCATCACCCCGCTGGTGCTGCTGCTGTCCCCGTGGAAGCCGGTGACGCTAGCCGCGGTGGCGGTGATGGTGATGTTCCACCTGTTCATCATCTCGACGTTCCCGCTGGCCGTGCCGCTGGAATGGAACGTGCTGTTCGGCTACGCCGCGGTGTTCCTGTTCGCCGGCTACCCGTCCTGGCACGGCTACGCGATCACGGACATGTCCTCGCCGTGGCTGCTGCTCGCGATCGTGGCCGCGCTGCTGTTCTTCCCCGTGCTCGGCAACCTGCGCCCGGACCTGGTCTCGTTCCTGCCCTCGCTGCGCCAGTACGCCGGCAACTGGGCGTCCGCGCTGTGGGCGTTCGCGCCGGGCGCCGAGGACAAGCTCAACCCGGTCACCCGGCCGGCGGCCAACCAGGTCGACCAGCTCGTGGCGTTCGGCTACGACCGCGAGTGGGCGGACGTGACCATGCAGCTGACGATCGCGTGGCGGACCATGCACAGCCAGGGCCGCGGCCTGTTCTCGCTGCTGCTGCGGCACCTGCCCGACATCGACACCCGGACCGTGCGCGAGGCCGAGTTCGTGTGCAACTCGCTGGTCGGGTTCAACTTCGGCGACGGGCACCTGCACAACCAGGACCTGATCAAGGCGGTGCAGGCGCAGGCCGGCTTCGAGCCCGGCGAGCTGGTCGTGGTCTGGGTGGAATCCCAGCCGGTGCACCGCGGCGACCAGGCGTACCAGGTGATTGACGCGGCGCTCGGCGTCATCGAGCGCGGCACGTGGCAGGTCGCCGACGCGGTCGCCGAGCAGCCGTAGCTGCCCAACGGGCCGATCCCGGTGCAGGTGACCTGGTCACGGACGGCCGAGCTGCAGGCCGTCAGCGAGCAGCACGACGGGAAGGAGGTGGCGGCATGACCACCGCGACGGTGGTGGGCGGCGGGCCCAACGGGCTCGCCGCCGCCGTGGCCCTCGCCCGGGAGGGCGTGCGGGTCACCGTGCTCGAGGCGGCCCAGGAGCCCGGCGGCGGCGCCCGCTCGGGCCAGGCGCTGCTGCCCGGCCTGCTGCACGACCACTGCTCGGCCTTCCACCCGATGGCCGTCGGCTCTCCGTTCCTGACTGGCCTGGGCCTGGACAAGTACGGATTGTCCTGGCGCTGGCCGCAGATCGACTGCGCGCACCCGCTCGACACCGGTGAGGCTGGCCTGCTGTACCGGTCCGTCGAGGAGACCGCGGCCGGGCTGGGTCGCGACGGAGCCCGCTGGCGGCTGGCCTTCGGCCGCCCGTCGGCCGGGTACGACAACCTGGCCGACGACATCCTGCGGCCGCTGCTGCGGGCGCCCAGCCACCCGCTGGCGCTGGCCAGGTTCGGGCTGCCGACGCTGCTGCCCGGCTCGGCGTTCGCCCGCCTGTTCGCCACCGAGAAGGGACGCGCGCTGTTCGGCGGGGTGGCTGCGCACGCGTTCCGGCCGTTGCACCAGCCGCTCACCTCGGCGATCGGCGCCGGCATCATCACCGCCGGGCACCGCTGGGGCTGGCCGGTCGCGGCCGGCGGCTCCGGGTCGATCACCGCGGCGCTCGCCGCGGCGCTCACCGACCTGGGCGGCAAGATCGAGACGGGCACCCGGGTCACGATGGCGTCACAGCTGCCCGCGGCGGACGTGACGTTGTTCGACCTCGCCCCGGCGGCGGTCGCTGACCTGCTCGGCGACACGCTGCCCGCGCGGGTGGCCCGGGCGTTCCGCAGGTTCCGCCGTGCACCGGGAGCGTTCAAGGTCGACTTCGCGGTCGAGGGCGGCGTGCCGTGGGTCAACCCCGATGTCGGCCGGGCCGGAACCGTGCACCTCGGCGGCAGCTACGCCGAGATCGCCGCGAGCGAGCGAGCGATCAATACCGGGAGGATGCCGGAGCGGCCCTTCGTGCTGGTCGGACAGCAGTACCTGGCCGATCCGCAGCGGTCAGCCGGGAACATCCACCCGGTCTACAGCTACGCGCACGTGCCACACGGCTACGGCGGGGATGCCACCGAGGCGATCATCGCGCAGATCGAGCGGTTCGCCCCCGGGTTCCGCGAGCGGATCGCCGGCCAGGCGTCCTACGGCCCGGCTGGCCTCGCCGCCGCCAACCCGAACTTCGCCGGCGGCGACATCATCACCGGAGCCAAGGACGTGCGCCAGCTCGTCTTCGGCCCCCGCACCACCCTGTCCCCCTACCACCTCGGCATCCCGGGCATGTACCTCTGCTCTGCGGCGACGCCACCCGGACCCGGCGTGCACGGCATGTGCGGCGCGAACGCCGCCGCGGAAGCGCTCCGCTACCTCCACCGCGAGAAAGGTTAGCGCCGCTATGCCCGGACGTGGTAGCCGGCACCAGCGGCCGGGGACCCGTACCACGCACCGCTCGCCGCCAGGCCATTTGGTGGCATTAGACTGCGGCCGAGCCGACCGTGAGGGCGAATCCGCCCCGCCAGGAGACCTACGGGCGTTGAAGCAGCGACGCTGAGCGTGCACGAGCTGCGCTAACCTTCAGCGCGGTCCGGTCCAGCGCCGCCTGGCCCGGGGCGCGTAGTGGTCGATGGCCGCCTGTGTCGTGAGCATGTCGATCTCGGTGAGTTCCGTGTGAAGCTTCCGGACCTCATCCTCGCCCCAGATCCGCGAGCTGAACCGGTGATGGGTGATCGCGGTCAGCATGAGGAACCGGGCCTCCGCCGGGTCAAGGCGCTTGTCCAGCCAGTCGGTGCTCTCCATGCCTTCCTCCTGCTATGACGGGAGGCGCTGAAGGTCTCCCGCGGTATGGCCGGATCTGGCCGGTTCGGGTCGTTGCGGCCGGCCAGAGCTATACGAACAGGGTCGCGCTGCGCTCCCGGCCTTTCATCCCGGCCAGCGCCCGTCTTGCCTTGGTACTGGCGCCACCTGCGTTATTCCAGCTAGCCGGTAGGGAGGTTGGGCGTCTGCCAGGTAGACCGCGCCCGATCGATCCGCCATAGTCGGGATTGATCCCAGGAGGAGATATGTGCCAGCACCAGCCGCGATGCCCAGACGTACTGGCGTCGGATCGCCTGGCCGCACGTGTGGTGGCCGGTCACCCGGAGCAAGGGTGGAGCCTGCTCTGCAATGGAATCGTTCTGTTCGACGACGCCGGCGCATTGCTGCCCGGTGGCCGGGCCATCGTCCCCCCGGCCCAGGCCCAGGCCCCGGCCGCGCTGGCCGCGGCTGCCTGACCGGACGACCCGGCGATCCCAGGAGCAGGCATGACAACCGTGACCGCTACCGGAAGGACCGAGCGTGCCAGGGAGAACTGCGCCGATCTGCGCAGGCTGTTGAGGGAGAAGCAGCCAGACTTCCTCGCGGCCTTGCAGTTGGCCGAACGTCAGCTTGACCGCGAGCTGTTAGCCGGGGTGGCCTGGCCGGCGTCGGTGAGCGGGAGCTCCACGCGCAGGGTGGTTCCCGCTGCGCGCGGGCTGTCGAGGAAGATCCGGCCGTCGAGCGCCTCTACGCGATCCTTGAGCCCGACCAAGCCGGTGCCACCGGCGCCGTCGTCACGAACCACGACACGCAGCACCTCATCGGTGACCTCGGCGATGACGGTGATGGCCGAGGCGTGCGCATGCTTGGCCGCGTTGGCTAGCGCCTCAGAGACGACATAGTACGCGCTGACTTCGACCCGCTGGGGCAGCCGCCCTTCTGCCTGCATCTGGAGGTCGACAGGGATAGGGGAGCGGCGGGCGAGCGCCTTCAAGGCCGGGCCGAGACCGCGCTCGGCCAGGATCGCGGGGTGAATCCCGCGAGCGTACTCGCGCAGTTCATCGAGCGCACCGGTCAGCCCGGTGGCCACCCGGCCGAGTTCGGCGCTCAGCTCGCCGAGCTGCGACGGCACCGCAGCCTGCGCCGCCCGCAGTTGGAGGGCGAGCGAGACGAGCCGCTGCTGTGCGCCGTCGTGCAGGTCGCGCTCGATTTGCAGGCGCGTCTGGTCGGCCGTGGCGACCAGACGCGCGCGCGAGGCCGTGAGCTGGGCCTGAGCCTCCGCGTTAGCGATCGCGGTCGCGACCAGCTCGGTGAAACCGGCCAGCCGCGCCTCGGTGTCCGCCGGCAGCTGCCGCCCGTGCCCGGACCCCACGCTGATGACACCCCACAGCCGGCCCCCCACGCTGATCGGGACGCCCACAGCCGAGCGCACGTCGCCGGCGGCCACCCATGGTCCAGCCTCCTGGCCTAGGTCGTCGATCCGCGCCGGCCGACCGGTCCGGAACACCAGCGTCGTCACGTTCCGCCCGCCGAGGCGGCCCTGATAACCGTCACGAAGAGGGGGGACGTCGATCGAGGCCCTTGCGCCGACAATGGTCACCTTGCTGTCCAGGTCGTACCGGCTCATGACCGTAAAGTCGGTATCCAGCAGCCCATGGACCTCCGCGGCGACCGTAGTGAAGACCTCTTCCGGCGGCGCCGCGCGGGCGACCAGCGTCGCCACCCGCCGCAGCGCGGCCTGCTCATCGGCCATCGCCCCCAATTCCTGGCGTGCCTGCGCGTTGGCGATCGCCGTGGCGAGCAGTTCGGTAAAGCTCGCCAGCCGAGCCTCGGTATCCGCTGGCAGTGGCTCGTCGCTGATGGACGCCGCGTATATGACGCCCCACAGCCTGCCCTGGACGTTGACCGGCGCGCCGACGCACGCGCGCAGGCCCCACTGGCGGGCGGCCGCTGCGGGTTCGCCCGTCGCCTCGAGGTAGTGGTCGATCCGTGCCGAACGGCCCGTCTCGAACACGAGCGTGGCAACGTTGTTGCCACCGAGCCGCGACTGGTCCCCGAGCTCGCCGAACGTGCCGCTCTTCCTCCAGGCGGCCACCAGCGTCTCGGTCGCCGCGCCGTAGCGGCCCAGTCCCGCTATGTCGACCGACAACAGCCGCCCTACCTCCTCGGTGACGGTGGAGAACAGCTCCTGCGGCGGTGCCGCCTGGGCGACCAGCGTCGCCACCCGCCGCAGAGCGGCCTGCTCGTCGGCGACGCGGCGTAGTTCCGCACGCGCTTCGGCATTGGCGATCGCGGTCGCGGCCAGTTCGGCGAAAGCTGCCAGGCGCTCATCCACGCCGGGGGCTAGTCCTGCCTCGCGCGGGCAGCCCAGGGCCATCACGCCCCAGAGGCGGCCCGCAACGATGATCGGCGCGCCGATGGCCGATCGCATGCCGCCGCTGCGCGCAGCGGCCGTTACGGCGCTGGAATCGCCAGCCGCGTACCGGTCGATCCGGGCCGGCCGGCCGGTCTCGAACACGAGCGTGGTCACATTCTGACCGCCACGTGGCATACGGGTACCGGTGGTATCTGGCTCGCCGGTCCGGCTCCAGGAGCCAACGGTCACAGTGCCG
>Ga0335075_10019337_pt1 | contig 10072 bp, 8 predicted proteins | sample Lox_Sample_24_FD_206723 | JGI IMG/M metagenome (GOLD analysis project Ga0335075, IMG submission 206723) | Soil microbial communities from Loxahatchee National Wildlife Refuge, Florida, United States - Lox_Sample_2.4 | ecosystem: Environmental > Terrestrial > Soil > Wetlands | place: USA: Florida...
AAGTATCTGGTCACCTCCGACAAGACCCAACTCAATGCTCTTTTTGCGCAGCTCGCGTCCGAAGTTCTGCGCCTTAGTAAATGATGCCGATGCGCCTCCTGATTACGCTCGCTTTCACCGCCCTGTTTGCGTCCGCTGCTCCCGTTGCCATTCGTTCCGGATGCGATTCTGGCGACTCTGTCATCGCAACAGTACCTGAAACCACGCCGATGCGTGTCAATTCCGCCCTCGCAGGTGACTCCGTTTGCTATTCGATTACGGTCAACGCGAGTGGCCACGAGCTGGAGGGTTATACAGTGGATCCGATGCTCCCCGCCGTGGTCGAGTTCGAAAACGAGCGGCGGGCAGCATTTCGCAAGGCATCCATCATAAGACCGAGGCCCGACGCGCCCACGCCCGATTTGGCCGCGCCAGCGGCTCCTCCTGTCCGGTTTCCCAATTTCGAAGCAGTCGATTTACAAGGCAAACGGGTGAATCTCTCGTCGCTTCGAGGCAAGGTTGTCCTCGTAACGTTTTGGTCGCCATCACACCCGAAAACACTCGCCACGGTTACCCGTCTGCGCGGCCTCTATACGGAGTTTCACGAACAAGGCCTGGACGCAGTCGGAGTGGCCATTGCCAGCAAACAGGCGATGGCGGCGGCGCTCGTCGATGTGGAGTTCGATTGGCCGCAGGTAAACGATGAGGCGGGCCTGGCGCGCGCATTGCATGTGCCCAACAATGAGGGAAGAACGTACGTCCTGGATGCCAACCGCAATATCGTGGCGTCCAACTTGAACGGACCCGAATTGACATCGCTCGTCATGAAGTTGCTGCGCGATTCCAAGTCCAGATAACCTTCGCTCGCTTCCAAATCCGGCCTGGTACTTTTCCCGCGACTCCTGCTACCCACGGCGTGTTCATTACGTGAGCGCCGGTGCGGGCATTTGTTATCCTTAGCAGTTCGATCACTATGTGTTTTAAAGCTTTTCTGTACGCTTCCGTGTTTCTGGCGATGTCGGGCCTGACCGCGTCAGCGGCGATCGACTACAACGTCACGGTTGACGTTTCCAGCCAGCTAGGAAACATGGGATACATCGAGTTCCAATTCAACCCCAGTTCTTCCCCTACCCAGGCGGCATCGGCTGCGGTGGTGAATTTCAACGGCGACTCTGTGCTCATTCCTCCGGGCACGAATACCGGCGATTCAATGGGTCAATTGCCGGGCGCCATCAACATGGACAACGGTACGTCGTTTAACGACTATATCGAAGGGATCACGTTCGGAACCACCATCACCTTCGACCTTCTCCTCGATGGGCCGGCGATTAACTCTCCCGACGGCACGGGCGGAGGCACATTTACGTTGGATTTTCTCAACAGCGATCAAAGCGGATACCTGTTCACGAACGATCCGATCAATGATGTGCCTGTCTTTACCGTGGACATCAACGGGGATGGGACGACGACGGCGATGAATTATCCCAGCGCGGGTAACGGTCCTCCGGTCGTCACGTATTCCGGGCCGACCGAGATTCCCGAACCGGCAACACTCGGCTTGCTGTGCGCCGCCCTTGGCGTGTTAACAACTCTGCGCCTTCGCCGCCGCGCGTAGGGATTTCGCATCCGGCACGGCCGCGAGCCGCGACCGATCCCACCGTCACCGATCCCCGTAACGCCGCTGCAACCGATACCCGTAACCGAGCCGCGACCGCGAGGAAGCGGTCTTCTTCTTGGAGCCGTCCGTTCTGGTAGACTGTCTTCCGGAACGTGCCCAAACGGGAACCGTATCGCAAGACGCCGTGCACGTCACCATCGTGAATCGCGCCATGGCGAATGCGTTGTGGCCTGGCGAGAACGCGGTTGGAAAAACGCTCGGCGTCGGTAACAAGAGATTTCCGATTCGCCTGGTGATAGGAGTGGCGGCCAACGTGAAGCAAGCGTCGTTGCGCGAGGAAACCGTACCGCAAATGTACGTTCCCTACACCCAGAACGAGATCAAAATTTGGCCCACCATGCGAACGATGCAGGTGGCGCTCCGTACCGCGGCCGATCCCGCCGTCATGACGCCGAGCGTTCGGGAAGCTATGCGCTCGGTCGACCCCGAGTTGCCCGTTGCGAAAGTCGCCACGCTGAAAACGCTCGTGCAGCAGTCCATGACGCAACCGCGCTTCGCCATGCTTTTGGTAACGGCGTTCGGCCTTGTTGCGATGGCGCTCGCCTGCATCGGGATGTATGGAGCGATCTCGCACTCGGTGGCGCAACGCACGCAGGAAATCGATTCGCATGGCTCTCGGCGCTGAGCGCTCCACTGTTTTTGTGATGATTCTGCGGCAGGGCGCACGCTTGGCGGGGGCGCGGGCATCGTGACGGGTCTGGCCGGCGCGCTGGCGGGCACGCGAATGCTGGCGACGTTTCTTTACGGTGTTCGTCCCGCCGATCCCCTGACGTTCGGCGGCGTTTCCGCGCTGCTCGCCGTGGTCGCGCTGCTCGCTTGTTATTTGCCGGCGCGGCGCGCTAAACGGGTGGACCCGGTGGTCGCTTTGCACGACGATTAAACCTCCAATTACCGCCCCTGTAAACGGTACTTGTAAGCCATTGCGTGGTCGCAATGTAATCCGGTATACTCAAGCTCTCGGCTTGGGGTGCAGCCGTTCTTTTGTATCCTGAAATCAAGAAATACACACGGATGGCGCTCGCTTTGCGCCGGCACTTGCGATCGCCGCTCGATCCCGATCCGGGAGCGACCATCGCTCGCGCCATGCGCAATCGAAATCCGAATTTTTTGACGCTGGTGCGGCCCGTGTTCGCCGATTCCGCCCATCCCTACGCCCAGCTCTTCAAAATCGCCGGCTGCGCTTATGCCGATCTCGAGAGCGAAGTCAATCGAAACGGCTTGGAGACAACGCTGCGGGCGCTGTCGAACGAAGGCGTGTATCTCACTCACGACGAGTTTCGCGGCAGAAAAGAGATTGTCCGGGCAGGACGCCACATCCCCGCGTCAATTGCGAGTTGGGACAACCCGGCTGTTCGCGGCGAATTCGAGACTGTTTCGAGCGGCACCTCGGGCCGTCCTGTTTCTACCATGTCCAGCCAGGCTCTGCTGGCGCATGCCGAGTGCGGCACCCGGCTTTTCTTGCACGAATTGGGGGTGGGGCAGGGTAGCAGCGTCAGCGTTGCTCCCATTCTGCCCGGCTTCGGTTTGTTCTCGGGGTTATTGGCAAGCCGGCTAATAGGCGGTTTCGACCGCTGGTACGCTCTGAGCGCCGCGAGTGCGGCGAACCTGCATTACCGCATCGTGACTCGCGCTCTCGTCGCCAATTTGCGTCTCTTCGGCGCGAAAATCCCTTATCCCACTTATCTCGACCATAACGATTTTCGACCTGTCGCCGAATATCTGGCGATGCGGCGCGCTGCCGGAGTCAACATTGGCGTTAGTGGGTTCGTGAGTTCCATCAGCCGTGTGGCAGCCGCCGCGCTGGATCACAATCTCGACATTTCAGGTTGCCTGGGAGTGGTAGCGGGAGAAGCGCTTACGGATGCGAAACGCACCGTGATCGAGGCTGCCGGAATCAGAGTTTATCCCACTTACGGAGCCACGGATTTCGGCAGCATCGGAATGCCATGCCGTGAGATGGATACCGGTAACTGCGTCCATGTGCTGCAGCAAAATTGCGCGCTTATATCGAAGCGTCGGGAAGGCATCGGCGACAGGCCTGTGGAGTCGCTGTATTTGACCGGCATTCTGCCGTTCGCGTCGCGAATTTTAGTGAATGCCGAGATCGGCGATACCGGCGTCATCGAACCGGCCACTTGCGATTGCTCGTTCTCGCGGCTGGGACTTAACCTTCAGGTGCGCGATATCGCGGCGATCAGCAAGGTGACCGCGCAAGGCATGACCATTGCGGCCGATGAACTGGTCCAGGTGCTCGAAGAGGCGCTTCCGGCCCGTTTTGGCGGGCGTCCCGGCGATTACCAGCTTCTCGAAGTGGAAGCTGAAGCGCAGACAGAAATGGTGCTGCGCATCCGGCCCGGCGTCACCGAACACCCCGCGCAGGAAATCCTGAATCACTTCCTCGGCGAGACCCGGCGTCTATACGGCGGTTCCATGTCGGTGTTGTCGTGGTTGCATTCCGACGGAATCCGCGCCGAAGTTGCTCCGCCGGTGCTGGCGGGCACGGGCAAATTTCGTGCCGTTCGCCTTCTGGGCCCCGGCATAACCGGGAAGAACGCAGCCAGCCGCGCCGCCAACTTCTGAGCGCGACCGTTACTCCTCCCGCAACGCCTGTATCGGATCGATGCGCGAGGCGCGCAGAGCGGGTCCCAGCGATGCGGCAATTACGACTACCGCCAGGATAATCGGCGTGATGGCGAATGTCTCTACGTCCAAAGCAGTTACGCCGTAAAGCATGGATTTGGCATAACGCGTCAAGGCCCATGCGCCGCCCAAGCCGCCAATCACCGCGACAATCACCAGAGCGAGGCTTTCTCCGATCAGTAGTTGCAATATGTCTTCTGCGCGCGCTCCCATCGCGAGGCGAATTCCCATCTCGCGCGACCGGCGCGTTATCAGGTACGACATGACTCCGTAAACGCCCGCGGCGGCGAGAACGATCGCAATTGCGGCGAACGCGCCAATCAGCAGCAGGTCGAAACGCTGCGGCGCCAGCGCGTCGCTAAGACGCTGCTCCATGGTCTTGACGTCGAACACCGGCTGGTTGCGATCGACGGCATAAACCGCTGCCTCGGCGTCGCGCACGGCCGCGGCGGGATCGCCTGAGGTGCGGACGATGAATTTCATCCGCTGCAGAAACTGGTTTCCGCCCTGGCGCAAGCAGTGATAAATGACCGTTGGCGGCGGTTCACCCAAATTGGCGGAGCGCACGCTGCCGACCACGCCGACGATTGTATATCTGTGAAGTGCGGGTCCGTTGACAATGGAACGCCCGATGGGGTCCTCTCCGGGAAATATCCTACGAGCGAAGGCCTGGTTGACGACGATATCATTCGGCGACGCGGGCGAGTCCTGTGCGCCGAAGATGCGCCCGCTCAGCAGCGGTATCGCTAACGTTCGGAAGAAGTCCGCGCTGACCACTTCGACGTCCGTGCTCGGCTGCTGCGCGAGCGGCAGGGGAGCGCGCCCGACCACTTGAAATACCATGCTGCTGAACGTGCCGGCTCCGAGTGGAACATTCGTCGCGACAGCGGCGGATTGAACTGAGGGAAGGCGTCTTATATTTTGCAACGCCTGATCGTAAAACTGTACTTGGCCTGGGCCATCCACATACCGCGAGCCGTTCAGATTCACGGCGAACGTGAGAAGGCGCTCCGGGGCGAAGCCGATTTCGGTCTGAGCAAGTTTGAGAAAGCTCTTCCCCAGTAAGCCGGCGCCGATCAGCAGTACGAGGCAGACCGCGAGCTCGGCGGCAACGAGAACCCGGCGCAGCTTGGCGGCGCCTTTAGCGGAGCTATGAGTGAGACCTGCCGCTTTCAACGCGTCTTGAACATCGGTGCGCGCGGCCGCGAACGCCGGCGCCATGCCGAAAATCACACCGGTGATCAACGTCACGGCCACTGTGAACAGGAGCGTTGTCGAATCGAGGGCGATGGCTGGATAACGGTCGAGCACGAGAGGCTTAATGGCATTCAAAGCCGAGACCGCCCCCGCGGCGACGAGAACGCCGGCAATTCCACCGGGAACAGCCAGCAGAATGCTCTCGGTCAGCATCTGGCGAACGACGCGTCCCCGGTCGGAGCCGAGCGCTAAGCGAATAGCAATGTCGCGTTGCCTCGCGCCCGCGCGCGCCAGAAGCAGATTCGCAAGATTCACGCACGCAATCAGCAGCACGAGCGCAACCGCGCCGCTCAAAACGGCAAGCGCCGGCTTCAAATTGCCTGCGATGCGCTCCTGAAGCGGAACCGCCATAATCGACATGCCTTTGAGGAAACCCATGCGCTCGAAGTCTTTCGGATACTCATTGTGGATTACATGCGTAAGGCGCGCCATCTCCGCGTCCAGTTGCGGCCGCGTGACACCGGGTTTGACGCGCGCCACGATGTTCAGAATGCGCACGGGACGCGTGACCAGACGCGGAAACTGCGTGGCCCGGTCCATTTCGATCGGCTTCCAAACCTGCGTGCCTTTGGGATAATCGAATCCTTGCGGCATCACGCCAATGATCGTGTTCGCAAGCCCGTCGAGAGTAATCGTCTTTCCCACCACGTGCGCATCGGAACCGAGGCGGCTTCGCCAGAACGCATAACTCAGCACCGCGACGGGAGCGGCTTTCGCGCCCTCCTCGTTCGCGGCGAGATAGCGTCCCAGTAGCGGCCGCGAGCCGAAAACGCCGAAGAACGACGGGGTCGTGAGCGCCGCGTCCAACTGTTCGGGTTTTTCCACCCCGGCCCAATTGACCGTCATCGCATTGTAGGCGCCAACCTCCTCGAAAAGGCGACCCTCCTCACGCATGCTGTAGTAGTCGGGGCCGAGGCCGACGTCCATGCGGGAGCCGTTGAAATGCTCGCTGACCCACACGATTCGCTCAGAGCCCGGGTAGGGAAGCGGCCGAAGGAGTACCGTGTCGATCAGACTGAAGACGGTTGTGTTTGCGCCGATGCAGACGGCCAGCGTAACGGCCGCGGTCAAAGCGAGAATCGGATCGCGGCGCAGGCTGCGCAACGCATAACGGGTGTCCTGAACCAGATTGTCAATCATCGTCGTTCCCTTCGCATCGCGGCATTGCTCTTTGTGGATGCCGATGTTTCCGAATTCGCGTAGGGCGGCGTTGCGGGCGTCCGCGGGGCTCATGCCGGCGTCGATATTGGCCTCAATCTGATGTTCCAGATGCAGGCGCAGTTCTTCGTCCATTTCGACTTCGGCGGCATTGCGCCGAAGTAGCCAGCGGAGGCGGTTTTTGGCCATGCGAGCGAGTCTCATGCCATGCGTACGATGGCCGAGATCGCGCCCGACAACCGCTCCCAACTTTGCGATTCCTGTTCCAGCCGCTTTCTGCCGTTGGAGGTGAGCGAATAAAATTTGGCGCGGCGATTGTTGTCGCTGTCGCCCCATTCCGCTTCGATCCAGCCGTTGCTTTCGAGCTTATGCAAGGCCGGGTAAAGCGAGCCCTGCTGGACGTTCAGTACGTCGTTCGATAGCTGCTTGATGCGTTGCGCGATAGCCCAGCCGTGGAGAGGTCCCATAGCGAGGGTTTTGAGGATCAGGAGGTCGAGCGTTCCCTGAACCAGGTCGTTCGGACGACTCATGTAGGTTACCTACAACCGAAGATACATCAACTCTTGTAGGTAAGCAAGGGGAAGATTTCGCCCTGCTTCGGAGCACTCGGCTGATTACTTAACGGCCAGAGTCACGCTCGATTGCGTCGTCACCCCGCCGATGGTCACGACCACCGGAACGTTTCCGGACGTCAAACCCGACGGGACAACCGCGTTGATCTGCAACAGTCCGATGATGGAGCCGTACAAAGGTCCGGCATAGTTAACGGTCGCCATCTGCCCGCCGATGGTGACGGTGGGCATCGCGGGCATCTGGGGAAGCGGAGTGAGCGACGAGGGGATCAGATATCCGGTGTGAGGCGTTGGCGACGTAAGATAGTCGCCTTCGCCGGTGAGGTATAAAGCAACCGTGTCCCCCGCCTGAGCGGGAAACGTAGCCGAATTAATTCCGGCAGTTGCGCCACTGGCCGGGTACACAACGGCAGCGGCATTGCCGATACCCGATGCGTTCGCCGTAAAAATCCCCGGTTCGACGGGTGCGATGGTCACTGTCGTGCTTGAGGGCGTTCCCGTTCCGTTCGTCACGACCACATTCTTGTTCGAGCCCTGTGTTGCTTCGTAGGGAACCTGCACCGTAATCTGGTTGGCGTCCCCGTACAGGATGGGCGAGGCTACTCCATCAAACGTGATGGTCAGGCCGCCAATTACCGTGTCGACGAATCCAGGAGTCACCGCCTGCGACATATAGACAGGCGTGGCTGGACCGATCCCCAACCCGAACAGTGACACGATCTCCCCCGGACTCACGGAACCGGCGCCCCCATAACTTGCAGAGTTGACGATCACCTGAATGACGGGCGCATTCGTTACCGTAAGAACCGCCGGTGAGGAGTCTCCTCCCGGCGCTGGGTTGGTCACGATGAGGTTCACGGTTCCCGCCGCGGTCAGCATCGTCGACGGGACTACTACCTGCATGGCATCCGTGCTGAGGATGGTTGCGGTCAACGAAGTCGTCCCGGCTTTGGCCGTCGTGGCAGTGTAAAAATTGGTACCGCGTATTGTGATGGTGGCGGCGCCTGTGTTCGCCTGGACCGTGCTCGGCCATATGCTGGTTATCGTAGGCTGAGTGGGGTTCACCGTAAGGTTGGCGGTTATTATCTGCGTTTTATTCGAGGCAAGCACTCCATTTGCGGTAATAGTGACTTTGCCCGCATAAGCCTTTGCAGAGGGCGTCAGATTGGTAGGATCCGCGGTTAAAGTCAGCGCGAAATCGCTTCCGGGAAGTACTACGCCGTTTATCGGCGAAACGGTTAGCCACGATGCTCCGGAAACTTGCGCCGTGAAAGTCACGGGCACTGAAGTCGTTGTGAGCGTAACCGTACTGGAAAGCGTCGGCGTAGGGGATGTCACGAAAGTTGCCGAGTTTGTACTGAGAGTTAGCGTCGGCAACGGAGCTGTGACGTTCAACGTGATGGGAATCGACACGGCGCCCGAAACGCCGGTCACCACGACGTCGATGGCCGCGGTATATTGGGCTACCGCCAAGCCCGTTGGATTTACCAGAACTGAAAGCGACGCAGGAGTCTTCCCGTTGTCGGGCGTGACGGTTACCCACAGATCCGTTGACGGCGATATGGACAGGACGTAGGTTGGCGTGCCGGTACTCGCCCGCAGTGAAACGGTTTGAGCTGCCGGCAACGCGGCGCCGATCTGGTAATTAAACGTGAGCGAACTGGGCGAAGCCGATGCGGTCGTCGATTGCGCTACGACGGTTGTTGTAAAGACGAGAAAGGCGAGTGCGAGTTTAGTGCTCACAACCTGCTTATCGGAGCACAGCGGAAAAATAACATATGTCGCTGGGGCATACCACCGGGCGTAGGAGCCCGTGCTAAACGCTACCTCAGTTTTGCCTGACCGAAAATCGATGCCTGACTACGGCAACATCGAGAAGGAACTTCAACAGATTCTGAACCTGAAACGCCGACCTGTCGACGTAAGCAGGTTTTACACTATTTGCAGCCTTTCTCCGGCTTCGGCCGCTGCAATCACCATCGCGCAACTCTGGCAACCAGATTGCTTACGCTTGAATCGTATGTTTTGGAGTAAGTTGCAAAGAAAAGTAATTGCAATCTGCACCGGAACGAAAGCGATCCAAGTCGAGCCAAAAATTGCCGGGCGAAAGGTAATAAATATCGCCGAATCGCCGCAATGGGGATCGAAGCGGGCGTGCAAAATGCCTCGCTCCGTCGCTTAAACAGCGAATTCGAACCTCTGTCGTCATAGTTGGCTTGGAAGCGTTCTGTATCGGAGGAATTATGGCAAGTGAGGTTTTCGGCGTTGGCCGCGCTGACGCCTCCTCATCGGGCGTATCTTGGTCTGCCGTACTCGGCGGCGCGTTCGTCATGGCGGCAGTTTCGTTGCTTTTGCTGGCGCTCGGGGCTGGATTTGAATTGTCAACGATCGCCCTGTGGTCAGGCGTCGGGCCGTTGGCGGCGCGCATCGGAACAATAGCCCTGATTTGGATTATCGTTACGCAGGTTATCGCTTCGAGCTTCGGAGGGTACCTGACGGGCCGCCTGCGTTCGCGTTGGCATGCGATTCACAACGATGAAGTACACTTCCGGGACACCGCGAATGGCCTTGTTGCGTGGGCGGTCGCCGTGGTGGTGAGCGCTGCCTTTCTGGGGACGGCGGCGAGCGTTATGGCAGGACGTGCAGCCACCGAGCGGGGAGGCGTAAGCGCAGAGCAGGGCAATACAGTTGTTGCCAATGCCTATTTTGTCGACCGTCTGTTTCGAAGCGAGCGCCCGAGTTCGGAGGCCGATGGGGCGGCGCGTGCGGAGGCGAGCCGCATAATTGC
>Ga0335075_10019338_pt1 | contig 10071 bp, 5 predicted proteins | sample Lox_Sample_24_FD_206723 | JGI IMG/M metagenome (GOLD analysis project Ga0335075, IMG submission 206723) | Soil microbial communities from Loxahatchee National Wildlife Refuge, Florida, United States - Lox_Sample_2.4 | ecosystem: Environmental > Terrestrial > Soil > Wetlands | place: USA: Florida...
GCGCACGCCGATCGCGCGGCCGCCCGCCGGCGCTTCGATGCGCGCCAGCAGCCCGGTGCCGGCGGCGCTCTCGGCGGCCACGGGCAGCGCGGCGGCGAGCGCGCGTGCGGTCTCGTGCTCGGCGTGCGCGAGCTCGGGCGCCGCGTGCAGCCGCCGTCGCAGCGCCACCGCCCCCGGCAGCTCCCGCTCGAGCGCATCCAGCAGCTCCGCGAGCAGCTGCTCGAGCGCCCGCCACGGCGGCACGACCCCGGCCGCCGCCGTCGCGGGCGCGCGCGCCGGCTCACGGTCCGGTTCAGTAGATCGCGCCATAGCGCTCGCACAGCTCTTGCGGCTCGACGCCCGCGGCCGCCTCGAGCTCGGCGCGCTTGACGGCGAGGTATGCCTCGTACAGCAGCGGCGGCATCCACGAGCGCGCGGTCTCGTCCTCGGCGAGGGCCATGAGCGCCTGCTCGAGCGTGGCCGGCAGCGCGCCCACGCCGAAGCGCTCGGCCTGCTCGCCCTCGAGCGCCGCGGGATCGGCTTCGAGCAGCGGCGGCGGCGAGAGCCCGCGGCGCACGCCGTCGAGGCCGGCGCGCACGATCGCCCCGAGCGCCAGGTAGGGGTTGGCGGTGGCGTCGGCGCCGCGATACTCGAGGCGCAGCTGCGGCGCGCGCTCGTGCCCGCCGAGCTCGAGCAGCGGCGGTATGCGCAGCAGCGCCTCGCGGCTCTGGCGCGCGAGGCACACCGCGCCGGCGCTCCAGCGGTGCGGGCGCAGGCGCGCGGCGGACACCGGGCTGGGGGCGGTGAGCGCGCTGAGCGCCGGCGCGTGCGCGAGCACGCCGGCGGCGAAGGCGCCGCCGGGCTCGCTCAGCTCGCCGGGGCGGGCGGCGTCGTAGAGCAGCGGCCGGCCGGCGCCGTCGAGCAGGCTGAGGTGCACATGCACGCCGTTGCCGGCCTGCTCGGGGTCGCTGAGCGGCGCGAAGCTCGCGCGCATTCCCTCGCGCCGGGCCGTCTCCCGCACCAGCTCGCGGACCAGCACGGCACGGTCGGCGGCGGCGAGCCCGTCGGCGGGAGCCACCGGCAGCTCGAACTGCCGCGGCGCGTACTCGGCGAAGAAGCGCTCTGGCTCGAGCCCGGCGCGGGCGAGCGCCGCCATCGCCCGCCGCGGGAACGGTTCGAGCAGGCGCTGCGCCTCGATCGTGAACGGCAGCGCGCGGGGGCCCTCGCCCGCTGCGCGCGCCACCTGGAACTCGTGCTCGAAGCTCGCGAGCACGCGCGCATCGAGCTCCCGCTCGAGCTCGGCGAGCGCCCCGCGCAGGAACTGGCGCGGGCAGCACTGCCACGGCCGGCCGTCGGTCTCGACCACGTCGCACAGGAGCAGGTCGAAGGCGGAGTGCTCGCCGCGCGCGGGCACCACCGCGCGCGTGCGCGGGTCGGGCAGCAGGCGCAGGTCGCCGGTCGACCCGAACGGGTTCGGCTCGGCCACCGGCCCCAGCGGCGTGAGCGCGTGGTTGGCCGGCGTCCAGCCGACCCCGACGGCGAGGTACTGCTCGAGCTCGGCGCCCGGCACGGAGCGCCCGCGCACGATCGCGCCGAGGTCGCAGCAGGCGAGCGCGACCAGCCCGGCGTCGCTCACGGCGGCGTCCCGCGCTTCACGGTGGCGGTGCCGTTGTCCCAGGTCCCCTCGCGCAGCCCCAGCGCGCGCGCGGCCGTGCGGATCGCCTGCGCATCGACCTGCGCCGTCACCACGATGACCCCCCCGGCGGGCCTGCCGCGGCGCTCGATCGCCGCCGCCAGACGCTCGCGCGGCTGCATGTGAACGCCGCCGTGCCCGAGCGCCGGGTAGGTGTCGGCGAGCGCGAACAGGTGGCCGCGGGGGCCGCGCACGCGCGCCACAACGCACGCGAAGTGTCCCACGTGCCAGTCCGGAGCCGGTCCTTGCGGCTCGCCCTCGAGCAGGTACGCCAGCAGCTGCTCGAGGCTCGCGCCTGCCCCCCACAGGTGGTCCGTGGCGAGGTTCGCGATCAGCGTCACCGGTCGGGTCAGAGACGCGGCCGCGTCGAACAGCCCGTCCAGCGCGTCCGCGCTCCAGGGACCGCCGTAGGGGATCGCGCACAGCGCGCCGCGGGCCAGCTGCGCGATCGCTTCGACCACGCCCGCGGCGGTCGTGCCGGACAGGTCCGGGTCCTCGATCAGCGGCAGCGCCAGGCGGTAGTCGCGCCGACCGCCTTCGCCGCGCGGCAGCACGCCGGCGGCTCTCGGGGGCGAGATCAGGCTGCCGGCGGCCAGCGCCACCTCGTCCTGGTCGAGCTCGCTGCCGTCCGCGCCGTGCACGCCCGCGGCGCGCAGCGCGAGCGCGCCGCAGAAGGCGCCGCACAGGTCGTCGCGCTGGGGCACTTCGCGGGCGTGCGCCGCGATCAGCTCGCGCGTTCCCGCCAGCAGCTCCGTCGCGAGCGTGTGCGGTCCCGGCATGCGCTCAATCTAGCTCTGCTCGCGCGCCCGGCGGGCGCGGCGCGGGCGCCGGGACGCGGTCTCGTGGCTGGGCCGGGCGGTCCGGCCGCTGCCGCCGCGGCGCCAGACGCGTGACAGCGATGTTGCAAGCACCTGGGCGCTTCCGCTTGACAGAATGGGGGTCGTCTGGGATAGTTGCGGCGGTTCTTCAGTAGAGCAGAACACTCCCATTCTATGACAAAGAAGAACAGCGTCGTACTCGATCGTCAAGCGTGGGGCAACTGGCGACGAAAGAAGGGGCGGTAAGAAACAATGCAGCGGATATTTGCTAGGGGGCGGCGCCTGACGCTGCTCGCGGTCGCGCTCGCGGCGGCGGCGGCGATCGGGGGCGCCGAGGCGGGCTCGGTGTCGGCCAACGGCCACGAGTTCATCGCGAGCAAGACGGGCAAAGTCACGAGCAAATACATCGGCGTGCAGACGTTCAAAACGCCCGGGGGCACGATCGAATGCACGAGCGTGACGGGCACAGGCACGATCTCCGAACTCGAATCGCCGACCCATAAAGAAGTGCTCACCTACACGGGCTGCACGGGCTTCGGCGTGGGCATCAAAATCTCGGCGGCCCACTTCGAAATGAACGCCAACGGCAGCGAGCGGCTCGAAAAAACCGTGAACGTGACGCCCGAAGGCATCAGCTGCGAAGTGCTGATCCCGGCGCAGACGTTCGAAGGCATGAAATACACGAACGACGCCGGCGGCAAGGTCACGGCCGCGGCCAACGTCTCGAACATCACGATCAAAGGCACCGGCGGCATGTGCGGCGGCGAAAGCTCCGAAGCCTCCTACACCGGTAGCATGAAGGCCGAAATCGAAGGTGGCACGCTCGAATGGAAATAGCCGCCGCGGGGGCCTAGAGGGGAGGGCGAGGCGCCACGGCCGCCCTGTGCGGCCGTCGCCTCCGTCGCGATCGGCCAAGGCTGGCCGCGCGCGTGCGTAGCCGGCAGGGCCTGACTCTGGCTCTGGGCGCCGCCTTCCTCGTCGCGCTCGTCCCGGCGCCCGCGCGCGCCGAAGGCTGCCCCAACGAACGCTTCCGCACCGGCGCGGGGGAACTGCTCCCCGACTGCCGGGCCTACGAGCGCGTCTCGCCCGCCGACAAGGGCGGTCTCGACGCGATCACGCCGCAGACGCTCGAGCCGGCCCAGAGCTCGGCGTGCGAACCAGGTGAAGAATGTACGATCGCGTACATGAACGTGGACGGGGCGTTCGCGGGCGCGCCCGCCAACGAGGTCGCGAACGCGTATCTGGGCAGGCGCGAAGCCGGCGGCTGGTCGACGACGGCGCTGAGCCCGCCCACCCCGCAGGAACCGCCGAACAGCCAGCCAACCGTGACCTACGCCTTCTCGCCGACGCTCGAAGACGTGGTCGTGCGCGTGCCGCTTCAGCAGCTCGCCGAAGGCGCGCCGGCGGGCGTCTACAACCTGTACCTGCGCGGCGCCGGCGGCGGCTACTCGCTGATCACGGCGTTGACGCCGCTGACGCTGCCCGAAGCGGGTTGCGGGCGCTGCTTCCTGTCCGAGGACGTGCCGATGTTCGCCGGCGCTTCCAGCGACTTCGGCACGATCTTGTTCGAGACCGACGCCGCGACGGCGCAGGCGCCCTCGGAAGCCGGACAGCTCTACGAAGCGGGCCCCGAAGGCATCCGCTTGGTGGGCATCCTGCCCGACGGAGTCGTGCCGGCGGGCGGCGCCCAGGCCGGCGGCGGCATCGAAGTCCTGCGCGAACACACCGGCGAGCTCGAGCGCGCGGTCTCCGAAGACGGCACGCGCGTCGTCTTCCAGGCGGCCTCGGACGGCGGCCCGGCGCAGGAAGGCGGCCCGGCGCAGCCGGCGCAGGCAGGCTGGACGGAGCTGTACGACCGCCTCGACGGGACGCGCACGGTCGAGCTCTCCGCGCCCGCGGCGGGGGCGCAGCCGCAAGCGTGCGAAACCGAGGGAGGCTTCTGCGACCCGGGCGCGGCGAAGTTCTGGGATGCCTCGGCCGACGGCTCGCTCGTGTACTTCACGAGCAGGGCGGCGTTGACGAGGCGGTCGTTCACGGGCCCGGAAGAACCGCTCGCAGAACGCGAAGCAGAGGACCGGCAGGCGGAAGAAGAAGACGAACCGCCAGTGGAAGACGCGGGCGAGGACCTCTACCGCTACGACGTGGACACCGGCACGCTGAGCGACCTCACGAGCGACGCCGGCAACCCCGACGACCCCGACGGCGCCGACGTGCAGGGCGTGGTGGGCGCCTCCGAAGACGGCTCCTACGTGTACTTCGTGGCGGACGGCGATCTGGCGCCGGGCGCCACCAGCGGCGAGCCCAACCTGTACGCCTGGCACGAAAGCGAAGGCGCGGCCACGACTACGTTCGTCGCCACGTTGCGCGCGCCGAGCACATCCGAAGAAGAAGACATGGAAGGCGAGTACGAGGGGCCGGGCTTCCGCTACGGCAGCGATCTCGCGGACTGGACCGACCGTCCGCTCGAGTCGCAGGCGTACGTGACGCCTGACGGCAGGCACCTGGCGTTCATGTCGGTGCAGCCGCTCACCGGCTACGACAACCGCGATCAGGCGACGGGCGAAGCCGACCACGAGGTGTTCGAGTACAGCGCCGAAGACGGCCGGCTCGAATGCGCCTCGTGCGAGGCGAGCGGCGAACGCCCGCTGGGCAGCGCCTTCCTGGGCGCCGAGCTCGACGAACGCGTGAGCACGCCCTTCCACCAGCCGCGCTCGCTCAGCGACGACGGCGGGCGCCTGTTCTTCTCCTCGCCGGACCCGCTCGTGCCCGGCGTCTACGGCGGCACGACCAAGCTGTACGAGTACGAGCAGGGCGCGGTGCGCCTGATCTCGGGTCCCCAGGCCGGCGGCGATGCGGTGTTCCTCGACGCCAGCGCCAGCGGCGACGACGTGTTCTTCGCCACGCGCGAACAGCTGGTGGCGAGCGACACCGACGAATCGATCGACGTGTACGACGCGCGCGTGGACGGCGGGTTGCCGACCCCCACGGCGACCTCGCCCTGCCAGGGCGGTTGCCAGGAAGCGCCCGCCCCGCCCCCGCCGCTGTCGGCTCCGCTGTCGGCGACGTTCGTGGGGCCCGGCGATGCGACGCCGGCCGCCCAGCGCAAGCCGACGCGCAGGCAGCTGCTGGCGCGTGCGCTGGCCAAATGCCGGAGGCGCATGAACTCCAGGCGCCGCGCGGCCTGCGTGGCCGCCGCCAGGCGCCGCTACGGCCCCCACGACAAGCCACGGGCGCACCGGCGCCCCAGCCAGCGCAAGCGCCCGGCGCGCGGAAGGTGAGCCGGTGAGCGGTGCCCGCGGCGGCGCCGGCGGGGCCGCGAGCGCGCGGCTCGGGGCGCTGAGCGCCGCCGTGCTGGCCGTGGTCCTGCTGGCGCTGGCGCTGCTGGCCCCGCGCACCGCCGCCGCGGCGCAGCCGCTGGCGCACTGGAGCATCCTCTCCGAGTCGGAGCCCACCGACTTCGTGGCGGGCGCCGCGACCAACTCGTACGTGCTGCTGATTCGCAACGACGGGGCGGGCCCGACCACCGCGGAAAGCGAGGTGACGGTCACAGACGATCTCCCCGCAGGTGTCACCGCAACCAAGGTCACGGCGATGGGAGAAGGCGCGAACGGCAAGGGGCTGCCGAAATACGTGCTCGCCTGTCCGCACGGGGAAGTCACCGGCAGCGTGGTGTGCACCTACGAAGAAGGCCTCGACGAAAAAGGCGAAGAACAGGGCCGGATCCTCCCCGGCGCGACGATCACGATCACGATCGTGGTCTCGATCGAACCCGGCGCGAACAGCCTCGAAGCGAACACCGCGACGGTCTCGGGGGGCGGCGCGCCCAGCGCGAGCGCGAGCGAGGCGACGCCGCTGGCGCCGCCGGCGCCGTTCGGCATGTCCCTGCTCGACGCGGAGGCGGTGAGCCCGGAAGGCACGCTCGACACGCAGGCGGGATCGCATCCCTTCGAGCTGACGACCACGATCGCGCTGAGCGTGGCGGGCCGCGAAACGCCGTCGAACGCGAACGGCGAGGGCGAAGCGCCGCTTGCGTCGGCTGCGGCAAGGAGCGTGGAAGTCGCGCTGCCGCCGGGCCTCGTCGGCGACCCGAGCGCGACGCCGCGCTGCAGCCAGCAGGCGTTCCTGGAACGAGAAGCGCTGAACTGCCCGGTGGACACGCAGGTGGGCACGGTCAAGGCGTTCTTCTACGGGACGTTTCACGCGGCGACCTTCCCGGTGTTCAACGTGATGCCGCCGGCGGGCGAGCCGGCCGAGCTGGGCTTCTCGGTGGCGGGCATCGGGCACATCCCGATCTTCTTCCACGTGCATGGCGGCGTGGCGGAAGACGGCGGGCTGACGGCGCAGCTGAGCGAACTGCCGGAGACGGGGCCGTGGCAGGGGGCGATCCTGACGCTGTGGGGCGTGCCGGCGGACCGCGCGCACGACCTGGAACGGGAAGGCACGCTCGGCGAAGGCGCGCCGGAAGACGAGGAGACGTGCAGGCCGTCGGTGGAAGTGGTGGCGGGCGTGGAAGAGGACACGTCGTGTCCCAGCGGCGTGCAGGCGCGCGCGTTCCTGACGATGCCGAGCGAATGCGGCATGGAGGGGTCGGGCGTGAGCTTGGGCGTGAGCGCGCAGCTCGACTCGTGGGAGCAGCCGGCCTTCGCGCGCTTCCCGCCGGCGCCTGGGCCCGCCGAACCGCAGGTGACGAGCGCGATCACGGGCTGCGAACTGCTGACGTTCACGCCGACGCTGGCGCTGGCGCCGGAAAGCGAGCAGGCGGGGGAGCCGAGCGGTTACACGCTGGAACTGCACATGCCGCAGAACGAAGACCCGAGCGCGCTGGCGGCGCCGGAGCTGCGGAGCGTGACGGTGGCGCTGCCGGCGGGCGTGGTGATCTCGCCGTCGAGCGCGAACGGCCTGCAGGCGTGCTCGCCGGCGCAGTTCGAACCGCCGCGGCGGACGACGGACGAACCGCCGGTCTCGGCGACGGGCGAAACGGCGCCGGCGGAATGCCCGCGCCAGTCGCAGATCGGCACGGTGAAGGTGTGGACGCCGCTGGTCTCCGAGCCGCTGGAAGGCCAGGTGTTCCTGGGACGGCCGGAATGCGAACCGTGCGGCGCGGCCGAAGCGCAGGACGGTCGCATGCTGCGGCTGCTGGTGCAGGCGCAGGGGCCGGGCGTGGTGGTCAAGCTGGCGGGCGACGCGGCGATCGACCAGGCAGACGGGCAGCTGACGGTGCGCTTCGAACGCGTGCCGGAGCTGCCGATCGAAGCGCTGAAGCTGACGCTGGACGGCGGCCCGGCGGCGCCGTTGGCGAACCCGCAGGCGTGCGGGACGCCGCTGGCGGCGAGCTCGCAGCTGACGCCGTACAGCAGCGCCACGCCGGCGCATCCGGGCAGCGAACCGTTCGAGCTGGGCGGGTGCGCGCCGGCGGGCACGTTCTCGCCCTCGTTCGTGGCGGGCACGACGAACAACCAGGCGGGCGCGTTCAGCCCGCTGAGCGTGGCGCTGGCGCGCTCGGACCAGGACCAGCCCCTGCAGGCGGCGAGCGTGACGCTGCCGCCGGGCCTGCTGGCGATGATCGCGAAGGTGCCGCTGTGCACCCAGGGCCAGGCGCAGGCGCAGGCGTGCGCGCCGCAGAGCGAGATCGGCAGCGCGACGGTGGCGGCGGGGCCGGGCGCGTACCCGCTGTACCTGCATGGCCAGGTGTACCTGACGGGAGCGTACGAGGGCGCTCCGTTCGGGCTGGCGATCGTGGTGGGAGCGAAGGTGGGCCCGCTGGACCTCGGCACGATCGCGCTGCGAGCGCGGATCGAGGTGGACCCGGCGACGGCGGCGCTGAGGATCGTGACGGACCCGCTGCCGCAGACGCTGGACGGGATCCCGCTGCAGCTGCGCGCGGTGAGCGTGGACGTGGACCGCGAAGGCTTCGCGTTCAACCCCACGAGCTGCCGGGCGCTGACGGTGGCGGGCGCGCTCTCGGGCGCCGGCGGCGCGAGCGCGGCGGTGTCCTCGCGCTACCAGGCGAGCGGCTGCGCGCGTTTGCGGTTCGCGCCGAAGCTGGGCGCGCTGACGCACGCGCACGCGAGCAAGGCGAGCGGCGTGCACCTGCACGTGCGCATCACCTCGGCGGCGGGCGCGGCGAACATCGCGAAGCTGGCGCTGACGCTGCCGAAGCGGATCGTGGCGAGGCTGAGCGCGTTGCAAAAGGCGTGTGCGGTGGCTGTGTTCGACGCGAACCCGGCGGCCTGCGACGCGGGCTCGGTGGTGGGCAGCGCGACGGTGCTGACACCGGTGCTGCGCGCGCCGCTGGAGGGGCCGGTGTACCTGCTCTCGCGCGGCGGGTCGGGCTCGCCGGAGGTGGCGCTGGTGCTGCAGGCGGAAGGCGTGCGCATCGAGGCGGTGGGCCAGGCGCACCTGACGGGCAAGGCGGCGTGGGTGTCGTTCGCGTCGCTGCCGGACGCGCCGGTCTCCGAGCTCGACGTGACGCTCGACGCGGGGCGCTACTCGCTGCTGGCGGCGAACCTGCCGGCGCGGGCGCGGGCGAGCATGTGCGGACAGCGCCTGCGGCTGCGCGCGACGATGACGGCGCAGAACGGCGCGGTGGTCAAGCGCGACCCCAGGATCGCGGTATCGGGCTGCGGGCGCGGGAAGGCGTACGCTAGGAGCCGCCACCGCGCCGCCAAGCGCCGCGCCGCGGCCAAGCGCGCCGCGGCCAAGCGTGGCGCCGCCGGGCACGGGGCGGCGCACCACCGAACCCGAGGAGGGCACTGAGATGAGCTGGGACTTCTCCACCGACGCGGACTTCCAGGCGCAGCTGGACTGGATGCGCGACTTCGTGCGCGAGGAGATCTGGCCGCTGGAGGCGATCTGGCACGAGCTGGACCTCGACGGTCTCGGCCGGGCGATGGCGCCGCTGCGGGAGCGGGTGAAGGAGCGCGGGCTGTGGGCGGCGCACCTGCCGCCGGAGCTGGGGGGCCAGGGCATGGGCCAGGTGCGCCTGGGGCTGATGCACGAGATCCTGGGCACGAGCCCGATCGCGCCACTGGCGTTCGGCAACGCGGCGCCGGACTCGGGCAACTCGGAGCTGATCGCGCTGGCGGGCAGCGAGGAGCAGAAGGAGCGCTGGCTGCACCCGCTGCTGGCGGGCGACCTGCGCAGCGCGTTCAGCATGACCGAGCCGGACACGCCGGGCTCGGACCCCACGCAGCTGCGCACGCGCGCGGTGCGCGACGGCGATGAGTGGGTGATCGACGGCAGGAAGTGGTTCTCCTCGAACGGCTCGATCGCGGACTTCCTGATCGTGATGGCGGTGACCAACCCGGACGCGCGCGCGTCGCAGCGGGCGTCGATGTTGATCGTGCCGGTGGACACGCCGGGCGTGGAGATCGTGCGCGACGTGCCGACGATGGAGCACCCGTGGGAGCGCTATGGGGGCTACGGCGGGCACGCGGAAATCGCCTACGAGAACGTGCGCGTGCCGGCGGGGGCGCTGCTGGGCGGCGAGGGCGAGGGCTTCCTGCTGGCGCAGCACCGCCTGGTGCCTGGGCGCATCCACCACTGCATGCGCTGGCTGGGGGTGGCGCGTCGCGCGTTCGA
>Ga0335075_10019341_pt1 | contig 10071 bp, 10 predicted proteins | sample Lox_Sample_24_FD_206723 | JGI IMG/M metagenome (GOLD analysis project Ga0335075, IMG submission 206723) | Soil microbial communities from Loxahatchee National Wildlife Refuge, Florida, United States - Lox_Sample_2.4 | ecosystem: Environmental > Terrestrial > Soil > Wetlands | place: USA...
TGATCCCGGCCTTCTCGCGCAAGCCCCTCTTCGGCTACGAAGCGATGGTGTACGCCACCGCCTCGATCGCGTTCCTGTCGTTCATCGTGTGGGCCCACCACATGTTCACGGTCGGGCTGCCGACCTCGGCGCTGCTCTTCTTCATGTTCGCGACCATGCTGATCGCGGTGCCTACGGGTGTGAAGGTGTTCAACTGGACGGCCACCATGTGGCGCGGCTCGCTCTCCTTCGAACCGCCCATGCTGTTCGCCCTCGCCTTCCTCTTCCTCTTCACCATCGGCGGCTTCTCCGGCCTGATGCTCGCCATAGTGCCGGCCGACTTCCAGTACCAGGACACCTACTTCGTGGTGGCGCACTTCCACTACGTGCTGGTCTCCGGCGCCGCCTTCGCCATCATGGCCGGCGTCTATTACTGGCTGCCCAAGTGGGTCGGGCGCATGTATGACATGCGGCTCGGCAAGTGGCACTTCTGGCTGTCGGCGATCTTCTTCAACGTGCTCTTCTTCCCCCAGCACTTCCTCGGCCTCGCCGGAATGCCGCGCCGCATCCCGGACTACGCGGTGCAGTTTGCCGACTGGAACATGGTGTCCTCCATCGGCGGCTTCGCCTTCGGCCTGTCGCAGCTGCTCTTCCCGTATCTCATCTGGAAGTGCGTGCGCTCCGGCAAGCCCGTCGAGGGTACCCGGGCATGGGAAGGCGCGCGCGGCCTCGAGTGGGAGCTGCCCTCACCCGCGCCGTATCACTCCTGGACGACTCCGCCGACGGAGGCGATGATCGCCCGCGGCGCGGCCCACTGAACGCCGTCGCGCAGGAAGACAGATGACGATTTCTTCGGAGCAGGCGATCCCGATGTGGCAAGACGACCCCGAGCGGCGCAAGCGGGTTCGACGAACCACCCTCGTGGTGACGCTCGTCGTGCTCGTCTTCTACTTCGGTTTCATCGCGATGATGTATTACCGAGCCATCCATTGAGCCCCGAGTCACCGCCAAGGCACACGGACGTGCCCCGCCGCCGCAGGTGGCGGAGCCTCGGGCAAAAACCACGCTTTTTGCCCGAGGCGCGCTGGGCCGGGCAGGAGCCCGGATCCAGCGCATTACAATAAGGTCACGACATGGCATCAGACGCACACGCCCCCGACAGCCAGCATTACTACGTTCCGCATGGGAGCCCCTGGCCGATCGTCGCCGCGGTCGCGCTTTTCACCCTGATGTGGGGTGCGGTGTCCTACCTGGACGGCTGGACGGGCGGCTGGATATTCCTGCCGGGACCGTTGCTGCTGCTCTTCATGTTCGCCGGCTGGTTCCACACCGTCATCGGCGAGAATCAGCTAGGCATCTACAACACCCAGGTGGACCGCTCCTTCCGCATGGGGATGATGTGGTTCATCCTCTCCGAGGTCATGTTCTTCGGCGCCTTCTTCGGCGCCCTCTTTTATGCGCGCGTCCTCGCGGTGCCGTGGCTCGGCGGCGCGGGCTACCGCGCGATGACCAACCTCATCCTCTGGCCCCGCTTCGAGGCCGCATGGCCGACCAACGGGCCGGGTCACATAGGGGGTGAGAATTTCGAGGCGGAGAGCGCCTACGGCATCGCGGCCATCAACACGCTGATCCTGTTGACCAGCGGCCTGACGGTCACGATCGCCCACCACGCGCTGCGCTCGGGAAATCGCGGCCGGCTCAAGCTCTTCCTGGCGCTGACTTTCATCCTCGGCTTCTGCTTCGTGGCCCTGCAGGGACACGAGTACTACGATGCCTACACGAAGATGAACCTGCGCCTGACGACGGGCATCTACGGCTCCACTTTCTTCATGCTCACCGGCTTCCACGGCCTGCACGTCACCATCGGCGCCATCATGCTGGTGGTGGTCTGGCTACGGGTGCTGCGTGGACACTTCACGCCGCGGCAGCATTTCGCTTTCGAGGCCGTATCCTGGTACTGGCACTTCGTCGACGTGGTGTGGCTGGGTCTCTTTATCTTCGTCTACTGGCTGTGATCCGCGCGGGCTCGCCGCCCAGCGAGCCCTAACGCTGGTACGGAATCACGCCGTGGGGCGTGATCAGCCCCGCGTACCAGGCGATCATGATCAGCGCGAAGAGCGCCAGTGACAGCACGATGCGGACCGTCAGCGCGCGCGCCAGCTTGGCGGAATCCTGCTGGGTGCCGCGGGAAAGGTGATACAACGCCGAGCCCAGGCTCACCACGATGGCGGCGAGCGCAATGAGCACGATGATTCGAAAGAGCTCCGGCATGGCGGCTTCCAGTCTACCCGTAAAGCAATCCCCATACCCATGCGCCTGAGCTTCGGCACGCGCCGCTTCGCGCCGTCGGCCGGTCTCACGATCCTGATGTTCGTGTTGTGCGGGCTGTTCATCGCGCTCGGACGTTGGCAGTGGCGGCGCGGGAACCTGCACGCGGCCGAGCATGCGAGCTTTGAGCGCGGCGCCAGGGAAGTGCTCGCGCTGGGCGAGAGGCCGCTGACTCAGGTGCCCACCGATCAACGGGTGAGCGTCACCGGCACCTACGATTCGGCGCACCAGTTCCTCATCGACAACATGAGCTACAACGATGTCGACGGCTATCAGGTGCTGACGCCTCTCGAGCGCGCGGGCGCGCCGACGGTGCTGGTCAACCGCGGCTGGGTACCATTCCTCGGCAGCCGCGCCAACCTTCCGGACATCTCCGTCAAGAGCACAGGATCCGTGACCGTCAGCGGGCGTGTCGGCAACCTGCCCGTCGCCGGACTGGCGCTCGGCCGCGCGCCGCCTCCCGACAGCGGCCCGTGGCCCAGGGTGACGAGCTTTCCGAGCATGGCGCAGCTGAGCGCCGTCCTCGGGCGGCCACTCGAGCCGCGCCTCATCCTGCTCGACCCGCAGGATGCCGACGGGTATGTGCGTGACTGGCGCGCGCCCGGCATCCCCGCAATGCAGAACTTCGCTTATGCCTTCGAGTGGTGGTCCTTCGCGATTGCGGCGCTCGTGATGTGGGCCGTCCTCAGCACCCAGAAACCAAAGGAGGGGGTCTGAATGGACGCCGGCGTGCGCGAGCTCCGACACCGCAACCTGCGCATGGTGGCCGCGCTGGCAGCCCTCTTCTTCACACCGCTTCTGGTCTCATACGTGCTCTACTACGGCATCGGCTGGCGCCCGTCCGGACGGATAAACCACGGCGAGCTCATCCAGCCGCCACGCCCGCTGCCGCGGACAGATCTGCCGCGTGTCGCCGCTGGCGGGGACATGGCAAACGGGGTGACAGGCACCGAGCCCACGGTGTTCCGTGGGGAGTGGTCGCTGGTCTACATCGGGGATGGAAGCTGCGACGCCTCCTGCCGCCGAACTCTCTATGTCATGCGCCAGACGCGGCTCGCGCTCGGCACGGACCAGACGCGCCTCGCGCGGGTCTTTCTGGTCACCGCGAATTGCTGCGCCAGGGACTATCTTTCGCACGAGCACGCTGGAATGACGGTCCTCGATGCGACGGGCGCCGCGGCCGGGCCGCTGCTCAGCCTGTTTCCAGGGGACCGGGAGCACTCGCTGTTCGTCGTCGACCCCCTGGGTAATCTGATGATGCGCTACGATGTCCGGCACGCCCCGGGTGGCCTGCTGGTGGATCTGAAGAGACTGCTCGAGCTGTCGCAGATCGGCTGAGACGGCCCCGGGGACCCGCCGATCGATTTCAGGAGATTCCTTGTCCCAGATGCCCATCGACCGCTGGATGCGCGGCCTCGCCCTTTTCGGAGCGCTGCTGTGCTTCGGGGTCGTCGTATTGGGCGCGTACGTGCGGCTCACCGATGCCGGGCTCGGCTGCCCGGACTGGCCGGGATGCTACGGTCACGTCAGCCCGCTCGGCGCCGAAGACAGCCCCGGCAGCCAGGCGCAGTATCCGGGCAGACCCCTGGAGACCGGCAAGGCGTGGCACGAGATGATTCACCGCTACGCCGCGGGCACGCTGGCCTGCATCATCACCGTGATCGCGGCCCTTGCGATTGCCGCCCGCAGACCGAAGGTCGTGGGGTCAGGCTTCGGACTGATCCTTTTCGCCACTGTGATCGTACAGGCCATCCTCGGTATGCTGACCGTGACATGGCTGTTGAAGCCCCTCATCGTGACCCTGCACCTGCTCTTCGGCATGACGACGCTCGGCCTCCTCTGGTGGCTGTGGCTCGGATTGCAGCAACGGCCCCGCGGAGCGGTGCAGCTGCACATCGTGCCGGAGCATGGCGCCACGCGGTGGGCCAGCGCCGCGGCGGCGGCCCGAATCGCATACTGGCTCGCGGTCCTCGGCATCGTCGTGCTCGCGTTCCAATTCTTCCTCGGGGGCTGGACCAGCGCCAACTATGCCGCCGTGGCGTGCCCCGACTTTCCGACCTGTCAGGGCTCCTGGTGGCCGCACGCCGACTTCCGCCACGCGTTCGTGCTGTGGCGTGGGGTCTGGATCAACTATCAGGGCGGCATTCTCGCCAACCCGGCGCGCGTCGCCATCCACCTGGCTCATAGGTTCGGCGCGCTCATAGTGACGCTGACGTTCCTCGCGACGTCTTTCTTCGTCATCAGCCAGCCCCCGCTCTCGGCGGCGCGGCCGCGAGCCTACCTGCTGCTCGCCGCGCTCGGCCTTCAGCTTGCGATCGGCATCACCATGGTGCTGCGGACATTCCCGCTGTGGCTGACGACCGCGCATACGGCCGGTGCGGCGCTGCTCCTCATGGCGATCCTCGCGCTGACCGCCAAATTGCGTGTCCTCCGCGCGGTGCGCACGGCTTGAAGGGCGAGAGCTGGTCGTGGCAACAACATCGGAATACGCCGCAGCCGCCCCTGCAACCTGGCGGCGGTATTACGAGCTGACCAAACCGCGGGTGGTGGCGCTCATCACCTTCACCGCGATCGTCGGCACGCTGCTCGCGAGCCCCGGCTGGCCACCGCTCAGGGCACTCATCTGCGGAACGCTCGGTATTGCGCTGGCCTCGGGATGCGCTGCGGCCATCAATCACGTCCTCGACCGCCGCTATGATGAGCAGATGTCGCGCACGCAGTCGCGTCCGCTGCCAACACGTCAGTTGACGGAGCGGCGGGCGCTGATCTTTGCGGCAGTGCTCGGCATCCTCGCGATGACCATTCTCGCATTCCTGGTCAATCTGCTGACGGCGGCGCTGACTTTCGTATCGCTGATCGGTTACGCGGTGGTCTACACCGTATGGCTGAAGCACGCCACTTCGCAGAACATCGTCATCGGCGGGGCGGCGGGCGCGGCGCCGCCGGTTCTAGGTTGGGTCGCGGTTACCAACCACGTCGATCCCAACGCACTGCTCCTGTTCCTCATCATCTTCGTATGGACGCCACCGCACTTCTGGGCGCTGGCGATCGCGCGCAAGGACGAGTACGCGCGCGCCGGCATCCCAATGCTGCCGGTCACTCACGGCGTGGAACACACGCGCTTGCAGGTCCTCCTCTACACGGTGCTGCTCACCGTCATAACGGTGATGCCGTTTCTGACCCGGCTGAGCGGCATCATTTATCTCGCCGCGGCGCTGGTACTGAATGCGCGCTTCCTGTACTTCGCGCTGGCGCTGAAGCTCACCGGACGCCAGGAGCTGCCGATGCGCGTGTTTCACTACTCGGTGAAGTACCTGATGTGGCTCTTCGCCGCACTCCTCATCGATCACTATTTTTGATTGGCGCAAATCGCTCCCGGCGATTTGCGCGAGCACGGCCCTGTGAGTGCATCGGCCTCGCGCTCCCAGGGAACGGCCCTGGGTCGCTTACCGACTTGCTGTTGACGTTACGAAGAGCGGCGCAGCAGCACCTGCCAGGAGGACAGGCGCCGGTCCTCGAGCAGCAGCATTCCCGTCGATTCATAGCTGTCATCGTCGAGGCGGCGGAGGTGATCCGCACCGTGGTAGCCGGCGGTCTCCGAGCGGTAGACCGAGAGAATCGAGCTGCCGATGACCGAGAACGTACCCTGGAGCTTCCCGAGGGTCGCATTCTCGGAGCTCCACTTGATCGCGGCCCCGTCCCGGCGCGGCAGCTGGATCCAGTAGGCATTCACGAACTCCACCGGCGGCGAGCCGAGGACCTTCAGGCTACCGGAGAGCAGCCAGCATTCGGTGCGGTGGGCCACTTCCGTGCGGCATTCCGCCGGTAGAGGCTGACCATCCGCGCACCAGAACGTCCCGCTGCCCGTCCAAAGAGCTGGCTGGAAAAGATAGGTGTGGGACATCGCTCGACTTCCCCCGCCGTGGACGTGGGTCCATTATCTCTCGGCTCGAGCCGGGCCGCATGTGGCGCCAAAGCAACGCCCAAGGCTCAGTCTACCGGCAGGAATTCCTCGTCTGGCCGCAGCGTGGTCCGGGCCAGGGGTACGCCGCTGGACTCACGGATGATCAGGCGGGGGGGCAAGGTCACACATTGCGCGGGTTGGCCGTCGATCAGGTGGATCAGGGTCTGGACGAGCAGATCACCGGCCCGTTTGGTGTCCTGCGCCACGGTACTCAGGGCGGGGCGGGTGAAAGCGCCCATGGGAATACCGTCGAAGCCCACAACCGCGACTTCATGCGGCACCCGACGGCCGGCCGAAGCCAGTGCGGTCATGGCGCCAATGGCGATCAGATCGCTGGCGCCGAACACGGCATCGAACGGTGTATTTCGCTCGAGGAGCACCTGCAGGGCCTCGTAGCCGGAGGCTTCGGTCGAAATGGCGCTGACCTGAAGCCGTGGGTCGGGCTCGATGCCGGCATTCGCCAGTACGGCGCGATATCCACGATATCTTGCGGCCATCTCCGGAGAAGAAGGCGCGATCTCGCCCAAAAAGGCGATCCGGCGGCGGCCGACCGAAAGCAGGTGCTCCGCCGCGAGTCGGCCCCCGAATACGTCATCGCAACCGATCGAGACACCAGGCTGGTCGGCAAGCACCGGACCCCAGCGCACAAGGTGAGCGCCACGCTCGATCAGCGGCTGCAGGCGGCTGCGGTGAACGACATAGTCGCCGTAGCCCAGCAGGATGATGCCATCGGCCTTGTGGCTATCCTCGTAGTCGGCATGGCAGTCGCGCAGGAGGTCCTGGAATGAGACCAGCAGGTCGTAGCCGCCCCGCGAGCAGGCACGGATGATCGACCCCAGCATCGAGTGAAAGAACGGATTGATCGCGGAATCGTCCGCGGTCGGATCCTCGAAGAAGAGCAGCGCCAGAGTTCCGGAATGGCGGCGGCGCAGGTTGGAGGCGTTCTTGTCGACGTGGTAGTTGAGCTGGCGCGCCACCTCGAGCACGCGCTCACGAGTGGACGCACAGACCATTGGGTCGGCACGCAAGGCGCGCGACACGGTCGACTGTGAGACGCCCGCCAGATGGGCGATGTCCAATGAATTGGGTCCGCGCTTCTTGTCACGCATGCCCTCAGCCACCCCCTCGATCTGTGTAATCGTGTGGCGGCCCCTAGTCTAAGCGAAGGTGCAGGCCCTACCCAAGTCCCGGCCGTTGCTCACATGCAACGCGCGCGAAAAGGACACCGTGGGAGGGCAGCTCCAGCATGCGGCCAGCCAGCCTGCCGGCGTTGAGGCCGTGGCCATCGAGCGCGCTGATGGATCGGAGCCCGAGTGACGGCATCGGCGCCATCTGCGGACGGTCCGAGAGGTTGAACACGGCCAGAACCGATTGCGAATCGAGAGTGCGGGTGAACGCCAGCAGCGGCTCCGGCAGCTCGATGAACTCGATGTCGCCGCCGCAGAGGGCCGGCAGGCTTTTGCGCCAGCGCAGAAAATGCCGAAACGCGTTGAGCGGCGATTCCGGGTCGGATTCCTGTCTGGATACCGCCAGCGGCAGATGCTCCGGCGGTACGGGCAGCCAGGACGTACCCGACGTGAAGCCTCCATTGGGCTCATCGCGCCAGGGCATGGGCGTGCGGCAGCCGTCCCGTCCCTTGAAATTGGGCCAGAAGGCGATGCCGTACGGATCGCGAAGCGCCTCGAATGGCAGTCCCGCCTCCGGCAGGCCGAGCTCTTCGCCCTGATACACGCACACGGAGCCGCGCAGCGAGCAGACCATCGCGTTCAGCATGCTCGACATCCTGGGCGAGGCGGCAGTCCCTCCCCAGCGCGTCATCACTCTGGCGACATCGTGATTGGATATCGTCCAGCAGGGCCAGCCGTGCGGCATCTGGCGCTCCAACCGCTCGACCGTGCCGCGAATGTGCGCGGCCCCGTATTCCTCCGTCAGCAGCTCGAAGCTGTAGGCCATGTGCAGCCGCGTCTCGCCGATATACTCCGCCATGGTCGCGAGCGAGTCCTCGGCGGAGATCTCCCCGAGGCCCACGGCGCCCGGATAACGGTCGAGAATCCGGCGCAGCTCCGTCAGGAAGCCGAGGTTCTCCGGCTGGGTGTTGTTGTACCAGTGGTATTGATACGCATACGGGTTGTCCGCGGTGAAGCCGCGGCCATTGCGCAGCTCCACGGGCTTCGGCGGATTGTCGCGCAGCAGCCGGTCGTGATAGCAGAAGTTGATGGCATCGAGCCTCAGGCCGTCGACGCCGCGCTCCAGCCAGAACTCGAGGTTCTGCAGCATTGCCTGCGGAACCCGCGGGTTGTGGAAGTTGAGGTCCGGCTGCGACTCCAGGAAGTTGTGCAGGTAGTACTGCCGGCGGCGCGGTTCCCATCGCCAGGCGGGGCCGCCGAAGATCGACTGCCAGTTGTTGGGCGGGCTGCCGTCGCTCGCCGGGTCCGCCCAGACGAACCAGTCGGCCTTGGGGTTGTCGCGGCTCGAGCGGCTCTCGATGAACCAGGGATGTTGGGACGAGGTGTGGCTGAGCACCTGGTCGATCATGACCTTGAGCCCGCGCGAGTGGGCCGCGGCCACCACGCGGTCGAAGTCCCCGAGGTCGCCGAAGAGCGGGTCGACCGCGCGAAAGTCGGTGATGTCGTAGCCGAAGTCCGCCATCGGCGATTTGAAGAACGGCGACACCCAGAGGGCGTCGACGCCGAGACTCGCGACATAATCCAGCCGCTCGGCGATTCCCTTGAGGTCGCCGACGCCGTCGCCATTGGTATCGAGGAAGCTGCGCGGATAGATCTGGTAGATCACCGCGCCGCGCCACCAGGGAAATGCGCTCATTCTGTCCAGGTTCCCGCCCCACCGCTGCAGTTACTCTGACACAGAGACCCGCCGCGGCGTTGCAGGCCGCATACGTATGCGCGCCTGAATACGTATGCGATTCCTTGCTTTCAAATCACCGCCCTCGAATGATCTGTCGGCCTTGTTTCAGAGTACAAATCGGGGGGATTCTCCAGTGATCACACGCAAGCGCAACATCCTCGAGATGGCGGTAGCCACTGCGATCTTCGGCGCCTGGGCCGTCGGTGCGATGCCCGTGGCGCACGCGCAGGCCGCGGCCGGTGACAACGGCACGCAGGCGGCATCCGACACCAGCGGACAGAGCGACCAGGCCAGCCAGACCAGTCCGGCTGCCCAGGGCAACAATGCCGCCCAGCCGCAGGTGGCCAACGAGAATCTGCTGCAGCCGGTGGTGATCAGCGGCTTCGTCAGCAGCCTGCAGAACTCGATCGTCATCCAGAAGAATTCGGACGCGATCGTCGAGGCGGTCTCCGCGCAGGAAATCGGACAGCTGCCGGGAACCAGCATCGCGGACGCTCTCGGTCGCCTGCCCGGTCTCGCCGTGCAGTATTTCAACGGCCGTCCGCAGCAGATCAGTATCCACGGCCTGAGCGCCGACTTCGACATCACGGACGTCGCCGGCAGCATTCAGCCGAGCACCTCGAATAACCGCGACGTCGAGCTCGACCAGTACCCGGGCAGCTGGTTCAACACGGTGGAGGTGCACCTGACGCCGACCGCCGACCTCATCGACCAGGGCATCGCCGGTACCATCGACATGCTGCCCCTGAAGCCTCTCAGCGAGAGCGGCCCGCAGGTCCACCTCAACGCCAACTACCAGACGATCGAGCCGCACCAGGTCATGCCGGGACCCGGAGTCAGCCCGAACGGCCACGACATCGACGGCATCTTCTCCGACCAGTTTTTCGATCATACGCTCGGCGTCACGTTCGGAGTCGACCTCGAGGCCAACCCGT
>Ga0335075_10019342_pt1 | contig 10071 bp, 11 predicted proteins | sample Lox_Sample_24_FD_206723 | JGI IMG/M metagenome (GOLD analysis project Ga0335075, IMG submission 206723) | Soil microbial communities from Loxahatchee National Wildlife Refuge, Florida, United States - Lox_Sample_2.4 | ecosystem: Environmental > Terrestrial > Soil > Wetlands | place: USA...
TCTACTCCAGTGCGAATGGATTCAAACGAGCCCAATTCCATCTCGATCAGGTCGATTTTGCCGGTGCCTTCGCTGGAAGCCAGGATCTTTTCCATAACTTCTTTTCCCTTCTTCATATCTCGGATTTGCATGTACACATCTGCGCCGGTGGCGTGGAGGGCTGCAACAGTGTCAATCCCAATACCAGAAGAGGCTCCAGTTACGAGCATCACCTTGCCAACAAGCTTGTTGACAAGACCTTCGTCACGGATGACCTGGAGCGCTGTGGGGCGTAAATCACCCACTCCATCAGGAGATAGGTGGGCGTCGGCGTACGGGTTCGTTGGGGAAGACATTTGTAAGGTTGCAAGAGTGGTGGTGACTAGCAAGGCGCTCACAATCAAAGACGGAACCTGAGTCAGGGAGCCTTATGTTCTAGGAAGAGCTGCCACGTTAAAGGGGAGGATGTCTCTCTATCTAAATCTTGTTCATGGATCAGGGCTGATGTCAATCAAAGAACTGAACATTCGAAAAGGGCGTTATTCCCATAAGAGAGCATCAAGTACTGTTGGCTTGGTAACTTTCCAATCTCGGCTTTAATCGGTGATTATAGGTCTTCCACCATACACCTCAACGAGGAACACGCAAGGCATCAAATGATATAGCTGAACAAAGGTTGGACCTTCGGGTTGGGAGGTCTCGGCCCAAGATTTCGGAGCCGAGACCGGGAGTCTTTCAGAAATAATCTTCCGCCAAGTTGCTGAGACTCGTCAGAGAGGAGGGATGCTCCCTTCCTATCACCTTATCATAGTATTCTAGTGCTCGCCGTCTCATCACCTCAGCCTCTTCGTACTTGCCCTGATCTTGAAGCACCGGTGCCAGGATACTGACACTGGTCAGCGTGTCGGGATGCTCCTTTCCCAGCACCATCTCTTTCCATTCCAATGTTTGTCGATTCAACTCCATCCTCTACAACCTCCCTCACTCTCCCTCTTGGCATTCTCATCACAGGCGGACCGCCCCCAATATCCGTAATGCTAGCCGATCTCACTATTCCTTTTACAATTGCTGAACCGAGCGCTGGAGCCTTTAGTTGAGACTATGGAAGGAGGAATTGTCAAGAACGCCCTCTCCGCACTGCCGGGGGGCACTGCAACCTTGCCAAGGTCTGGTAGCTCTTTGATGCTCTTCTTGATACATAAATACCTCTCAAATCAACCAACCCATAGTCTCTCCAAAGACCTCTTTTGAGGCTGGCCAATCTGCCCTCCCGTTGGGACGTCCGTGACGACTGCACAGCTTTTGACATTGTTCGGCTTGTTGTAACTTTCCATGTTAGATGGGTTCGCAGACCATGAACATGTACAAGTTCCGGCTAATGAGGAACCAGCCAGAAGTCCGCTAGCGTCACTACTTGGGAGTTCAAGACGTTAACCAAGCACTACCTTTCCAAGGACAAGGTCGAAAGAATGACAACAGGACTATACTTACGTATCAACGCACGAGAATGTTCCACGACTGATGTATTCCTTGGGAATCGAGGGATTTGGCGCCTGCTCGGCCGTAACATCGTAGCTGTATACGACACAGCCCGATGAGATATTGCCCGGAGAGTCTTTGCAGCCGTTGAGCACGTTGTTCAACATTGAAGTGCATGTGGGCGTGTCAATCGTCGCCCACCCACCGCAACCAGTGGGTTTCCAGCTTGCCATGAATTGGAGGAGACCGTTGAATCCGTTGGCTTGGTATGGAAAGTCAACATACGGTTCCTCATTGGAGAGTAGTTTGCCGCTGACTCTGGAATCCTTGCAGAAAGCTTCAACCAACGCGGATGCCGTAGCTTGAGGAGGACTGCTCAATCCAGATGGAGGGCTGTGGCATACGGGTGTCGGAGTGGCCCCCGCAGACTGTAATGTGACAGCGGGAGTCGTCGTTGATGCCGCATCCTCCGTTGACCAATATGCATCCCAAGTTGACTTCCAGGAGCTAAGCGACAATTGGTAGTCCGCAGGATAGTCTGTGTCTGCCGCGAATGGGGCACTTGTTGCTGCGAATGTTGTTGTTGCAGCTTCCACTGAGCAAGTTGCAGATGCCGGTGAAATCGTCTGTGCGACGAGACTGAGGGCAGATTCATTTGAAACCTTCAATGTCTTGGCGCTGAAGTCGAATAACGAATATGGTCGATGTCTCAGAGGAGTTCCTACCGGTATATCCTGTGCAAATGGCCTGGATGGGTACTCTCCATGAAGAACAGCCTGATAGTGAGTGACCATTGCAAAGTACATTAGATTCTCTGCGGTCTGCATCACATATTGTCCAGTATTTCTTGTCGTCCGTGCGAGGGCTTTAGAAAGCTCTGGGCCGAAAACCTGGAACCACAAATTCGGGCGGATCTGAACCCATAAGTCGGTAACATGTGTGTTCGGAGGCGAGCTTGAAATTCGGTCGATATGAAACATCTCGTGCATGAATGTCTCGGCTTGTAATTTCATGTCAGCCCTATGTCAACTGAGGTAGGAACAGATAATACCTTGGTTGGTGTATAACGCTACGTTATATCTATCGACTGGCGGCCGAGAGGGCATTGTTCCGAGGACTGTCGCTAGATTTGACTGATCAAAGAATTTGGGACAGAAGTTTATATATGGGCCGCCGTTGTTGGATCCGCCAGTGTTCATGGTATAGGCGGCGATGTTAGATGGCACGCATAGGCACACTTTTCGAGGATCGTCGCATCGAGCGTTAATTGTGAAGTCGCTAGGCCAGCCAACGTAAGACGGTTCAAAGGTAGCCGCATGGCTATAGAGATCTAAGGTAGTCACAGGTCAGTGAGGTACCAAGGCAATGAAAAGAAACGATGCTGGCCGCGAATCACGAACTTTGAATAGTTCCCCAAAGAGGCTGACTGAAAGGGGACCCCAGATATTCTACTGCAGCTGGTAAGTTCCAGTCGATGCCAGAGTCCCCCGGTTGCGAGTTTCGGATATTGTTACGATTCAAGACTGCTGCAGCGTCCCAAAACGCCTGTACTATGTCGCGCTGCAATAGCAAGCCACAACCTTCGAATCCAACGAGGTGGGTATACGTGGCATTAAACTCTTCGTCAGTGATCGGAGTTCCAGGATCGCGTGGCAGGGGCGCCTGGGCAGCAGCGAGTCGAGTGAGACATTGAAGGAAGAAGGCCCAGGTTATAATGCTTGACAGGAGGTATTGAAGAAGAAACATGATGAAAGAGACTTGGAGCAATTGGAATACCGGCAGAGAATGTAATCTGGCGAGGAGCAAACTTATAACAACGTGAATTTTCAGGTAGGTGGCCTCGCTCTTCAGACCAACTGGTAGGCTGATTTAGTCTTGTTGTCTGGAATTAGATACCACGACCATAATCTGAAACCCGCAACCTAGTTAACCAGATCCTATATATGGTTGGTTAAGGGATGTCTCCAGTCAGGGTCACTATCCTGATGTTGTAGATGAAGTGTGGCAAAAGTAGTACAATAACTACTATCTTTATCGTATATCCGCACGAATAGCTTTGCCGCTGTTGAATCATTGAGGCTGCGCTTACAGGAGTGTTTGTAGCGCGACCGGGAAGGCCGCCCATGGCCAAAGAGGACCTCAGTGACCGCGTACTCCGTTCGTACCGTACTCTGATCCAATCGAGCATGCCGAGCATCCCCGACCACGCGACACACGTGATGCATGGTGCAGTGGCGCGGTGTTTCGGCCAGCGCTTTCACCACATGGGCAGCCTAGGCCGTGACACTCAGCCCCATTGTTCTTCAACAACCAGGACAGACGCCGATCAGGTCTAATATGTATCTTTAGGGATTCTCCAAAGAGACTCGACTAATCAAATAGCCCAGAAAGGCGCTTTAGTTTCATGTGCTGCGTGCGTCGAGAGGACTGCCTTGGAAGTGCCGGCCTTTCTTCCTTTTGGATGAAGGCAGTGTCAGAGGCTGGAACCTCAGTAGCCCCAGGGCGCCGCATGACCCTAAAAAGGTGGGGAATCTTGCGACGGATTCACAAGATTCATACGTTCCATATAATGTTGGTGTTGACTACGGGCACATAGCACAGCGGCTGCGCCCCGGCAGGCGACCCTGCGGCGGTTCCTGAAGTCGTCTTAACTGTAAATGAACTGGAGTCCACGTGACTATTACAACACTAACTTACATCAAGCGCTTTTGCCCCTCACTTTAGGCGGCACTGCCTGTGGCAAGCACACATCCGACCTTGTCCTTGTTGCAATTGCAATGCACTTACCCTCAATCCCTACTGTCGTCTTATTCTATCTCGCAGCCTGTGTGAACCCCGTGATCACGATGCGCAATATACCTCCCTTAGGCTGGGCATTCCCCTGGCCGGGACCATTCAAGGATAAACGACTCCACCTTCACGATAGCGCTGTCGTCTGTGCCTGGCCCAGCACGGGCGGAAGACTCGAGTTGCAAAATCCGAGTGCATTTGAACTTGACATCCTTGGTATAGAAGACCATTTTACAGACAGCAACAGGTCTGCCGATGCTACAGACGAAGATGCTTTTGTGCGAAGGCTTCGGCGTCTCGGTGGAACGTTCTATGAGTATCAGTATGGTATCAGAAATGGCGAACACTTTTATGCCGAAATCCATACCTGGCTAGGATGGCCTGAAGATGAAGATCACAAAGGTGGAGTATGGGTGCTCAAGGTGAAGAGAAGCGAGACATTCGAAAAGATGACAGGGAAGATCAGGCTGGCAAAGACAATGCAAGATCGGTGCCGAGCTATTGAGATGTGTGGTGGTGTCTTCTACGACACTCCTACTGAAGAGCACCTGGTTCCAATGGAGCCAACACCACATCATAGCGGAATGGGCTCTCAAGATCTCCCATTTCAGCCCTAATCGCCTTCCCACAAGACAGACCATCATGCGATATACCTCTCCATCCTACCAACCTACAACTCGAATATAACTCGTTTTCTGCACCGAAAACCCCTCCATCTGCTCCCACTGATCGGAGGATATAGATACGGCGTCCTTAGCAATGTCCGTACAAGGCATGTTTGCAAAGGGTATGTCACGGAAAGCAGACACCACATTTGGAGGATACCTATCAGGCATCACAGGAGGCAAGCCTATGTAGTGTTGGATCCATAGGTGGCGACAGTCGTCACATGGCTGCCCTACTAGGCTGCATCCTTTGGTCAGCCTCCGATCTAGTGTACATGTATACTAGAATCTCACAGATAGCAGAATGACCACTCATCTTCTCCACAACAGAGTATGGTAGAATTTAAGCTCTAATAGGAAGAATATCGGAGCAATTGCTAGAGTTGAAGTAGCACTCGTTTCAGAACCAACCCCCTCACAAAACTGAGGTTCAAACCTCAGGTTTCTGTGGCACTTTGGTTCGGTGTCGATCGAGATATCGTTGTTTGCAAAAACTCTGCGGAAAACGTAGATCGTTCCCTCCGATAAGCGGGGGTTGTACCTATTCCACATTAGCAAGCCGCACACACCCGATTTACTGTGTAGAAGTCTGCATACCTTGGAAAATGCCTAGATCTAGCACTCGCAAGCGTACAGTAAGGAAACCGACGGCAAAAGTGATGGAAAAGGAGCGGCAACGAGCGAAAACGGGCCTCGCCTATCAGAAACCGCCCGGCAGGCCCGCGTGCTGTTTCGCAGTCGCAACCTCGAGCACAAGGCCCTTGACCAACTTGCGGAGGCAGCTAGCGTGGCAGAGCCTGCTAATATACCTCCTCCTTCTGGGCAAAGCCCTGCCTCGACTGCCAGCGACAGCGATGACCAAGAGCTATCGTCTGTGCGCACGATGGCTCGACACGCTTCAGGTAGATCTCGAGTATCTCAATCCCCAAGCTCGTCCTCAACCGATGAACCCAAAGAATACTATATCGAATGGCTTGTATATATGGGAAAGGAACTGTTGCATTCAGACGTCGTTTCTTCTGAAAAGTGGGATCTTGCTGCCAGCTTCAGCGGCCAACGAACGCGTGTTAAAAACCCCCTCGAATTAAGAGGAAAAGGCGAATCTTTGGCACGCCGAATATGAAGGTACCGCAATTCATTGCTCGCGAGCCCGATACAGTAGGCTGGTGGAAGAAAATCGACAATCATATTGAAAGATTGCAGAGAGATGGAAAATCCGATATTCGCGTGACCGTCACCATGAGGTTTGATATCGAGGAAAACGCGGCGGTAGAGCAATCATCTCAGACGCCTGTTCGATCTGGTAAAGAAGGAAGTCAGCGAGAGACAGCTACACAGCGTCAGAGGCGGCAAGAAGTACGTCTCAATGAGATTGACATCGCCACCGGCAATAACGTGACCGCAATCTATAAGGCTAATCAGTGCATGCTGAAGGCCTGCAAGAACTTTGGCCGCACCTATATCTCGCTCGGAAATTCCGGCCACGTCCCTCTGAATAATCGAGCTCTTGCTAAGTGGAATGATGCCATTAATAAAGGGACTGCGACGGTCCATGAGCCTCCACGAGATGTCATTGGGTGATTTGTTATCTTATTGTGCTTCCCGTTATCTCGAGTGCTGTCTTTCTCTCGGTGCGCCCCTCTCTGGTAGCCGTTGGATTCGGCTTGAGCTTCCAGCTCCTCAGCCGTGGCTTTTCGTTCGCCATGGTGGTGGAGAAGGCGGCCGTTGAAAGAGGGAGAAGGAGGGAGAAGAAGCGGGAAAGCAGGCGTTGCTGATCAAACTGCAGGCATGACGGAACGGGCTTCCACGCCCTTAAGTATCTGTCTGTCGGAGCCCAAAATAGCGTAAAGAAGGGAGTCCATTTTGGGACCCATCGATCGAGGGTGAGCATGCACGCGAGCCACGAGGCGCTCACCCTTCACTCACCCGTCGCTCACCTTGGCTCACCCTGGCTCACCCTGCTCGCGAGGTGCGAGTGTTTAAAGCGGCATGGTTTGGGTGAGCGGGAAGGTGAGCTCGGGGCGGATTTTACTTCTATTGTGCTGCCGAATTTTGACCCATTTTGTAAGACGCTGCTGACGCGTTTTGGTGCTGCACACAGCACTTCCTTCCCTTCAGCACATTTCGCGCGTATCCATGCTTTTCGGGAAGAGGTTCGAAACCTACAGATCGGTGGCTGTGGTCTCAAAGTGAAGCTTGAGGCGACCGCGTCTGGCTTGGCAAGAGCGGTCGCCTGTTCGTTTCCCACGAGACTCTGTGCTCGCCTTTAGTATCGCAACATGCTCTGCCATCCACCTATTGCGACTCACTGCCTCCGGATGGCTTCCAGTTCATCATCGGACTCAGCAAGCGATCATGCTGTGCGACGAGTGCCAAGAGATCTTCTCGATGGAGTTGAAAGAAGATAGCCGGTACGCTCATTACGGCATCAAAGGCCTCGAAGCTGAGGCAAACAATGGCTGTCACCTCTGCCTTCTGGTCTGGCATGGGATCTCCGCACGAAAGAATATCATGCAGAAGCTACGAACCTGGGTGCATGACAATCCGGGTAAAGATACCTCGACGTATGTGAATGTTAGGCACGATGAAATTTATCCCGCTCTGGAGTTCATCTTCAGAGTTGGCGACTTTGACGTAGAAGACGCCGATGTGGATTACGATGGTTTCGAAATTAGTATGGAAGCCATGCATGGAGTTGAGTCGCTGCCTGAGGACGATTTTGCCGTGCAAGATGCCGGATCGACCGGATCCGAAGCGACTATGAAGACTGCGATCGACTGGATGCAGGTATGTCTTCAAACGCACAATCTTTGCCACAGAGATTTGGTCGACATGAAATCACTACCTACGCGTTTGATCGAAATTGCTGGACATCCGGACCAACCTACTCTCCGACTCTGCTCGTCCAGCGAGATCCCATCTGACACGCAGTATGTAAGTCTAAGCCATTGTTGGGGTGACTTCCAACTCTTCACGCTCAAGACTTCAAATCTGGAGTCCCTGAAAGAGAAGGTCGACATGTCTGAGCTTCCAAAAACATTCCGAGAAGCAGTGAAGGTCACACAGCGTCTCGGGTTTTCCTACATCTGGATTGACTCAATTTGTATCATGCAGGATTCGAAAGAGGACCGGGAGAGGGAAACGGCCACGATGGCGGATGTGTACAGTGGCGCCCAATGCAACATAGCCGCAAGCGCATCGCGCAACGGCAGCGAAGGCCTTTTCCGTGCTCGGAATCCTTGCCTGGCACGTCCACTGAATGTGTGGGCAACCTGGAAAGGAGAGGGACTCGCTGAAGGGCCATACACACTGATATACGCAGACCCGTTTGAAGTTGAAATTCTTCCAGAGCCATTGAATCGTCGAGCATGGGTCTTTCAGGAACGATTACTGTCTCGGCGGGTCTTACAATTCGGGACGAACCAAGTGCACTGGAAGTGCCGAGAGAACATGGCTTGCGAAGCCTTCCCTGACACGCTTCCATTCTCCTCGCTTTTCGCCACAGACGATGAATGGATCGAGTCTCTGTTCACTGACCCTTACACGGACGCGAAATACGGGTACGATTTCGTTCCTGGTCGCAGCGACGCATTAGCTGCCCATATCTTAGCAAAAAGACACAAAAAATCTCCACAAGAACATCTCGAAGCTAACTTGTTCCACTTGCGCAGCAAGCTGTACAGCGCATGGATTGTGCTTGTGACCGAGTACTCGCAATGTGACCTGACGTACAGCTCTGACAGACCACTGGCCATTTCTGGCGTTGCCCGTGCAATGGCGGCGAAACTCGGCGAGGGTGATCGATATATCGCCGGCATGTGGGAGTCAAAGACAGTCGAGTTGCTGCTTTTCGAACGTGACACGAAGGCATCTGAATGGCCAGAGACACTGCGTGCACCATCTTGGTCCTGGCTTGCTCGAGATGGGCCGGTCAAATTTACTTCCACGTTACTAGCTTCTGCTACCGTCGAGCCCAAGCTCTGGCGGAACTACCGAATATGTGAGGTCCTAGAGGCGACTATGAAGGACGATGGTGGCGACCCATTCAGCTCTTTTCCTACCGGCACCCTTCGGTTGAAGGGCTTTTTGGCAAAAGCCTCGATCTCGCAGGTCTCGCTCCGGCGACAGTGGATATTGTGGTCCTGTGGTCGGCAGTTGAAGGATATGATAGACATCTACTCCTTCGTTAAGCTCGACGGTCCTGCAGATCTGAAGCACTTGTCGAAAAGCAATTGGCATATCGTGACTTGTATACGCCACGACTCGGAAAGAGCTGGCAGCCATGTCCACGGTCTGGTACTCAGGCCTACCGGTGAGTCTCCAGGCCAATTTAGAAGACATGGAACGTTCGCGATCAAGTATTCAGACTACGAAATGCTCTTGGCTCTACGCCGAGATGGTACTGACTGGGTGGAGCCCGAATATGAAAAGTCCGATTTCGCGGGACGGTACACATTGAGTATCGTGTAGCAGCACTGCGGACGGCGGCGCTCCCGGACAACAGGTGCGGCAGAAAGAAACAAATGGCCATATATGCCAGCAAGTCCAAAACACACTCAACTTCACGATGCTTGTCCCGCCCCTCTCCTCTAACTCTACGAGAAAGCTCATGAGTCAAGGCGGAAATATGGTCGAATCGCAATGGGTGTTGGACAAGCTCAGACCTTTGGTAACGGCAAGGATGAGCTGAATGAACCTCAGGACACCTGACGCAGAACTAGTCAATACAGCGATACGATCAGGGCTCCCGAAATTTGCTTTGCAACCTTCACATATTACATGCATAGACTTTTCCTGATCCTGCTGTGCTACTTTACTGCTAGGGAAGAAAGTCCATGATTCTGAAGCCAGAGCCGACCGAGTCTGGACGATAAAAGAAAGTCTCTTGTCCAAGCATGACAGTCACAAAAACAGCTCCGGCTCCAACGTCAACACGAGAAATCCAAATTCAGGACATGAACGGCGAACTTACCCCCTGCTAGAGAAATCAGGTATCCCATCGACCGCCAAAACGGTTGACATTCAATTTTGGCGCCAAGACTGTGTATTCCCGAGTACAGGCTTCTAAACTTGCGCCTACTGATCACCCGTAACTTTGAAGTTTTGCTGGGATGATCGGCCACTAAATTTCCCTTCCGTAGCCCCAGCACAGCCTGTG
>Ga0335075_10019343_pt1 | contig 10070 bp, 7 predicted proteins | sample Lox_Sample_24_FD_206723 | JGI IMG/M metagenome (GOLD analysis project Ga0335075, IMG submission 206723) | Soil microbial communities from Loxahatchee National Wildlife Refuge, Florida, United States - Lox_Sample_2.4 | ecosystem: Environmental > Terrestrial > Soil > Wetlands | place: USA: Florida...
GCCCGCCGGACAGCCGCCGCACCTGGCAGTGACGGTCCGCGGTGAGCCCCACGAGCTCGAGCAGCTCGGCGAGCGGGCGCGGCGCCGGGTAGTAGGCGCGCCAGATATCGATCAGCTCCGCGACCCGTGCCTGCCGGGGGAAGCCGCACTCCTGCAGCACGATGCCGATCCGCTCCCGCAGCCTGGCTCGCTGGCCGGCCGGGTCGACGCCCAGCACGCGGACGTCGCCGCCGGTGCGCTGCCGGAACCCCTCCAGGATCTCGACGGTGGTGGTTTTGCCCGCGCCGTTCGGGCCGAGCAGGCAGAAGACCTCGCCGGGGCGGACCTCGAAGTCGACGCCGCGCAGCACCTGACGGGAGCCGTAGCTCATGGTCAGGCCCCGCACCTCGATGGCGAGCGGCTCGCTGGCGGCAGTGCGCCCCGGCATGGCCATCAGCTGGGTCATGGGCGTGCTCCGAGGACATGGTGCGGGACGAGGGCGTGGACGAGCGCGTCGACCGCGGTGTCCGCCGCCAGCTCCTCGGGGATCGCCGCGCCGTCGGGATCCCAGTGCCGGTGCCTGGCGAACCAGGTGAGCGTCTCGAGCACCAGCCGCGCGGTCGCCGCGGCGTCGGGCGTGGCGCGCAGCGCCCCGGAGCGCGCGCGGCTGCCCAGGTACTCGGTCAGCGCTGCGAGCACCGGCCCGCGCAGCCCGCTGTTCAGCAGATCGGCCAGCTCGGGCAGCTCGCGGGCGGACCGCTCGATCATGTCGGCGGCCTCCCGGGTCTGCGTCGACAGGGTGAACAGCTCGCGCATGACGGTCTCGAGTTCGGCCGCGGCGTCTTGGGCGGGGGCGTCGGCGGCGTGCTCCTCGAGCGCCGCGGCGAGCGAGCCGAAGGGCACCTCCGCCGCCACGAACTGCCTGGCCTCGCCGATCATCTCCGCCAGGGACGGCGGCTTCAGCGGGAAGTTCCCGCCTGGGTCCTCGGCAGGCATGTCCGCGAGCAGCAGCGCATGCCTGATGGCCAGCACGAACAGGCCCTCCTTGCTGTCCACGTACCGGTACAGCGCGGCCTCGGAAAGCCCGGCCTCACGGGCGACGTCGCTCATCCGTGCCGCGCGGTAGCCCTCGTAGGTGAAGACGCGCACCGCGGCGGCGATCACCTCGGGAAACCGCTCTTGGGCGGTGCGCTTGCCGGACATAATTGACGAATATACGTGTAAGTGAGTCATTCACTCACCAAGTGGGACAAATCGTTCTCTGGACGTGATCTCGTCTACGCCGGAAGAAATACCCCACGGGGTAGGCCGCCGATATCAGCTGAGGAGCGCCGCCGCGCGATCCAGGGTGTACCTGAGGTTGTTGGTGCCGATGAGGTCACGGGCCTCCGTCAGGGTCAGCCACCGCAGCGGCGCCTCCGGATTCTCCGGCCGGGCCGCGTCCGGCTCCCAGGTGGCCATGAAGTAGCGGAGGTCGGCGTGCTCGTGCGCGGGCTCCCCCTTGCCCGCGGGGACATCACACACCACGGCGTGCTTGATGCCGCCGTCCGGCCACGGCACCAGGTCGGGCAGGCCGGTCTCCTCGGCCGCCTCCCGCAGCGCGATCGCCAGCGGGTCATTCTCCCCCGGGTCCGCATGCCCGCCTGCCTGCAGCCACGTGCCGAGCCGCTGATGCCACCGCAACAGCACCCGGCCGCTGTCTGGGTGAAGTATCAGGGCTGAGGCGGTGAAGTGCAGCGGCAGCGACCGCGACCACGGGTCAGGCTCGGCCGCGGCGAGCCCCCGCATCCGGGCCACGTCGGCGGCCTCTCGCTCGCTCCGTGCTTGGTACCCCGTCAGCCATCCGCTGCTCACTGCTCCATCGTGCCACGGAGGCACGCGCGCGGAATGCCGATTCCGCAGGCCAGGCAGCAGGTGCTCAAGTGCACTGACTCGAATTTCAAATAATGATTGCGCAATCTGATTCCCTTGATCTCGTACGTATGTTCTACTACTATTTATGTATGAGACCCGCGCGATGGCTAACAGCCGGGTGACCGCGGCGCACTTCCCCGCGCCGCGGCTGCCGGCCATCGTCCGCGCGCGGTGGCACGGTCCGCCAGTGCTCGTCACGGCCGGAGTCGCCACTCCCGTCGCGCCGGAGCGCGCCGTGCGCTGACCGCAGCCGCCGGGCCAGTCACCGTGAACCGCGCCTCGGCGCGGTCGCCCTGAATCCAGCTGGAATGTGAGGGGAAGCTATGACTACCAATCTCGAAAATATATCCTACTCAGAGAGCGATCGTCTGGCCATGCTGGAAAACAGGGCCGCAGAGCTCGAGCGCAGGCTCGCCCAGGCAACGCCCACCGCCGGCGTGCCGGAGTTCCAGGTCAGCGACCACGGCCCGGCCGCGTTCGCGGCGTTCGCGCCGCCGTCCGACTTCGAAGGTTACGCCGACTCGGGCCGGGACGATCTGGATCTGGACGACGCCGATTACGCGGCCGACGTCCCGGACACCGGCTACCGCCCGCTCGGCCCTCGGCCGCGCGGCGGGCCGGGCGGCAGATCCGAGCGGCTCCTTAATGGCGGGCGGCGGCACGTCAAGCGCGGGCCGCGGCGGTGGTTCTCGCACTGGCGGGCACTGGCGATCGGGGCGGCGGCCTTCGCCGCGGGCATCACGCTCATCGCCGTGGTGCTGCCGGGTCACAGCGCCAGCTGGCCGGCGAGCGTGACGACCGTGCAGAACGAGATCACCACCGCCTGCCAGAACCAGAACGTCGTGTCCGAGCCTGCCCAGGTCAACTTCGCCTGCGCGAAGGACACCCGGCAGATCCTGTGGGTCTTCTCCCTGCTGACGAGCGACAACAACCCCGCGTACGCCGACCAGTCCAATGGCAGGAAGGGCCTCGAGCCGATCCAGCCGGCCCAGGGCGGCGACATCGCGTGGTCGCTCAACCTGCACCACCCCTACAACCCCAGCAGCCCGATGGACAGCCTGGAGGTGGCGGCACGAGCGATCAACAACATCATCGGCGGCGCCACGGTCACCGGGACAAGCGGCTCACCTGTCGTCCAGCAGGGACTGGAGAGCAATCCCGCGAACTGCGCCAAGTACACGGGTTCGTCAGCGCTGATCACCCGGGCCGGGTACCCGGCCGTGTGCGCGCTGCCGGTGACTACGACGGCGGGCCAGGCGGCCCTGGTCAGCGACGTCTTCTCGCAGTGGATGGTCGGCGCGCCCGCGCAGTTCGCCACCGAAGCCGGCGTGCTTTACCAGAACGCGGACAACCCGGGTGACCCGCGCGTCCAGTCGATCTTGAACACCCTGCACACGTCTGGAATGTAATCCGCGAAGGAGGGAAGGGGTCCGTGCACTCCGTCAGGAAGCCATGGTGGCAGCAAGCGACGGCGCTTGTGACCGTGAGCACCGGCGGCGTGATTACCGGGTTCACCATCGTCCCTGGGGCGGCAGGGACGATTACCTCGCCGAGCAACGTTCCGCTGCACCTGATGGCACTGGAGAAGGCGGCGAAGCCTGCCGACTCCGGCGACGACAGGCTGCGCCCGGCGATCGTCAACGTGGCCGGCTACTACCTGCAGCTGGCGCAGAGCAGGACGCCGGCGCAGATGGAGGCGCTGATCTGGGGCAAGGACAGCCTGGACGGCGTGGATCACGGCCCGTCGTGCGCGGCGTTCGCCAGCCTGACCCTTGAGCTGGCTGCCCAGGCGGTCGGGCAGCAAAGCTGGGTCAGCGGCGGCGGGACGTACCCGTGGCCGCTGCACCAGTGGGCCGACGGCCGGGTCAACCCCAACCCTGACTCGCTGGGCATCACGTCGATCGTGCAGGACGCGCAGGCGCACCAGCGCTGGCACCCCCTCGGCGACGGCTACCAGCCGCAGCCAGGCGACTGGGTGGTGTTCGACGGTCACGTGGAGGTCGTGACCAGCTATGCCAACGGGGTGCTCGACTCCATCGGGGCCGACTCGCTGCCCAACCTGACGGTCAACGCCCACTCCTTCCCCGCCCCGCTCGCCCAGCAGGGCGTCGAGGGGTTCGTCGACAACGGCCACCTCGGCGGGAGCGCTGTCCCCGCCAGCAGCGCTCCCGCCGTGACCGCGGCCCCCGCCAAGGGAGCGAGCCCGGTACGCACGGCAGGTCCGTCCAGCCAGCCGGAGCGGGCGGCCATCCCCGGCGTTGTTTCGCCAACGGGGGGCGCCGCCACGGGCGGAGCCGCCACCAGTGCGCCGGCGCACAGCTCCGCGACCGCGCACGCCCAGGCTGATATCCCTGGCGCCGCGGTGGCCGCCGGGCTCGGGGGCGCGGCGTCCAGCCCGTCCAGCGCGGGGACCGCGAAGCCCGCGGCACCCCGCCGGAATGGCGCGCCGTACCAGCGGCACACCGCGCCTGGCGCTGCGACTCCGGCCACGAAGACCCAGCAGGCCTTCATCAATCAGATCGCCCCGGGGGCGCTCGCCGCCCAGCAGCGCTTCGGCGTGCCGGCCTCGGTCACGATCGCGCAGGCCATCGACGAGTCCGGGTGGGGCACGAGCCAGCTGGCCGCGAACGACTACAACCTGTTCGGCATCAAGGGCAGCGGCCCGGCGGGCAGCGTGACGCTGCCGACCCAGGAGTTCGAGAACGGCCAGTGGGTGACGATCTACGCCCAGTTCCGCGTCTACCACAACGTCTCCGAGAGCATCTCCGATCACGCGGAACTCCTCGCGACCAGCGGCTACTACACGCGTGCCATGGCGGACCGCACGGTGCCGGACGCGTTCGCGAACGACCTGACCGGCGTCTACGCGACCGATCCCGAGTACGGCGCGAACCTGATCGCCATCATGAAGCTGTACAACCTGTACCGCTTCGACTCCCCGACGTCCGCCCAGGCCCAGCCGTCTGCCCCGAGCGCTGCCGCGAGCCACGCGCCGGCCGCGCACGCGTCGCCGTCGCCGCCGCCGGGGTCGCAAGCATCGGTCCCTGGCCTGTTCTCGGCTCTCGAACCGGGTGCGAGCGGACCGGGGACGCCGAGCCAGGCTCATTCGTCCGTCGCCCAGCAGTCCGGCGCGGCAGTCCCCGGCATCATGTCCGGGCTAGCCGGCACCCCGGCGCGGAACCCCGCCCGCGCGCCCGCCGCGATGCCTTCCACTTCCCCGGCGACGAATGGTCAGCCGGCTGGCTCGCCGGCGTGGAGTCCGACCCAGGCGCCGGCGGCGCAGCCGTCGGCCGCACATCCGTCGACTGCCCAGCCGTCGGGGGCTGATTCGTCCGGGTCGCAGGCGTCGGTACCCGGGATGATGTCCGCGCTCGCTGGTTCGCCCTCCCCTGCCGCACACCCGGCGACCGCACCGCCTTCGATTCCCGGGATGCTGTCGGCGCTGGGGAGCCCACCCACGCCCAGCGCACCGCAGACGGCGACCGCGAGCCCGACCCCAGCCCACGCGCGGGGCGCCTCCCCCGTGACGCCCCGGCCATCGGCGTCGCAGGCGTCCAACGCGGGGATGCCGTCGACGCCCACCGGGTCGCCCACGCCGAGCGCCACGCACGCGGCGACCGCGCAGCCGACCGTCACGCACCCGCCGGCCGCCTCCCCCGCCGCGCCCCAGCCATCGGCGTCGCAGCCTTCGATCCCCGGGATTCTGTCGCCGGTGCCAGGCAAGCCGACCCCTAGCGCGACCCAGACGCCCGTAACCGCTGCTGACGGGCATGCCGGTGTGCACGCGAGCGCGGCGCCGTCGAGCGCGGCAGCGCACGTCCACTCATCACCAGGCGAGGCAGCGGTGCCGGGCACCGGGGCCGCCGCGCCGTCGAGTCCCGCGCCGCAGGGGTATACCGGAGGGTCCGGGACGGCCGCCTCACCAGCCACGGGCTCCGCGCCTGCCGGGCCCGGGACCGCCGTACCGGGGGCCGTCACGGCTCCGCCGCCCAGCGCCCCGCCGCAGGGGCACACCACGGCGTACCTGAACTCTGTGTCGTACGAGCCCACTGTGCCGTACGGGAACTCGGCGGCGACGGCGCCGGGTGCCACGGCGATCCCAGGCCCGGCGGTCGCGGCGCCCGCGGTCGGCGTGGCCGGCGTCCGTGCCGCGCAGCCCGCGCGGCGGCGAGCCGGCCGCACCAGCTCCCAGACCCGGAGTGCCGCGCGGGTGCCCGGCGTGGTCGCACCGCGCGCGGTGCGGTACGAGACGCCGCTGCCGTCGGCCGTCGCGACCGCGTTCTTCGCCAAGGCCAAGGGGCCGCTGGGGCGTGCGGAACAGCTCCATCGCGACGTCGCCGGACGCGCCGGGATCCGCTGGCAGCTGCTCGCAGCCTGCGACTGGATGCAGTGTCACGCGGACCACATGCTCTCCCCCGTGAACGGCGAGCGGCTCGGCAGCGTGAACCCCGACGGGACCGTGTACCACACGAAGTCCCAGGCGCTCGCCCAGTGCGCCAGCGACCTGATTTACCTTGCCGGAGCGGTGTACGGGCTGGACCTGACTGCCCGGCGCGCGCTGCCCGTGCGCGCCCTCGCGGACGTGTTCGCCGCGTTCCGCTGGGGCGGCCTGCTGAAACGGCACGGCGTGTCCGCCATGGACTTTCCCTACTCGGTCGCCGGCCTGACCGAGCAGCACCTGAAGATGCACTGGCCCGTCATCGACGAGCCGGACGCCCCGGACAGGCAAGGCAGCAAGTTCCGCGGGCCGTTCGGCGCCGTCCCCGTCCTGCTTACCCTCAACTACCCGGCCCTCGTGTGACCGACAGAAAGCGCAGGTGACCTGCCGTGGTCCGTATCGTGATCCAGCGCACCGCCCGGCCATCGTCCGAGGCGGACTATGAGGCGGCGCGGCCAGGACAGCCCTACTACCCCGGGACCACCCAACTCGATCAGCACACGCTGCCGCTGGCCGACCCGCCGCGGTACCAGCCGCCGAGGCGGCGGCGCCGCCGGCTGTGGGTGCCGCGCTGGGTGCGGTGGACGGCGCTGCTCGTGCTCGTCGGCCTCTTCTTCCGGCGCGCCGTCGCGTGGGCCGTGCTCGCCGCGCTGTCGGCGGCCCTGCACCTCATCGGGGTCAACGTGAACCTGCCGCACCTCAAGTTCGGCTGGCCATGGCAGTCGATCAGCGCGGGCACCTCGACCAACACCCTCGTGGGACCGCTCGTGCTGCAGAAGATCGAGGGCATCTCCCGGCCCGCCCTCGGCACCGAGAACTTCAACTTCGTCTTCACGCACATGGTGTCCAAGAACATCGGACCGTGGCCGTGCTGGTACTCCGGAACCTTCGCCGCGGTCGGCCACGCGTCCGCGACTGTGGACTTGAACCCCGGCCCGTCCTGGTGGAAGTCGTCGACCGGGCACTACCAGCTGCGCGTGCTGCGGGCGGCCGCGCCGGGCACCCCGGGCCGGCTGACGATCGCGATGGCCCTGCCGCTGCCGCAACTGCCGCAGTCGGTGCACGACGTCACCGTCGACAACACCCTGTCCAAGCCGATCTCGACCGATCACAGCTGGACCTACCCGGGCCTCGGCTGCGGGGTGCTCATCCAGCCGCAGTTCGCTCAGTCGGTCCTCTACGCCCAGGCGCAGGCCGTCGCGTTCCAGCAGGCGACGCAACTGGCGAGCGTGACCAAGCCGCTGATCAGCGCGGCGGAGACCGAGGCAACCACGATGATCCGCGACAACTTCCTGCAGCCGACGCTGAATGGGCTTGGCTACACCCTCACCCAGTTCACCATTCGCTGGGTTCGCCAGTAACCCGGTCCCGCCAGCCAGGGGCGGCCGCTGGGAGACCCGCCGGCCGCGAGGTAGCGTGGATGGCATGCGGGCGAAGTGTCAGGACCGGGGGTGAGGCGATGACGGCCGACGTGTTCCCCACAGCGGGTCTCATCGAGCGGGCCGCGGCGGCGTTCACCGCGAGCGTCCCCGATACTCCGGCCGACGACGGTTTCTTCGGCCCGGGCAGCGTGACGTGGCGGCTGAACGGCGACTTGTCGGCGCCGGTCGCCGGGCTGCGGTCGCTGCTCGTCCAGGCGCTGCACCCGCTGGCCATGGCCGGGGTCGACCAGCACAGCGACTGGCGCGCTGACCCGGTGGGCAGGCTGTCCTCGACCGCCGCGTACCTGGTCACGATCACCTACGGGGACAAGGCGTCGGCGCGGCGCGCCGCCGAGCGGGTGCGCAAGATCCACGAGCGGGTGCGCGGTACCGACCCGGTCACCGGGCGGGAGTACGCCGCGGGCGACCCGGACCTGCTCATCTGGGTGCACGCCGGGCTCGTCGACTCGACGCTGGCCGCCGCCGACCTGTTCGGCACCCCGGTGAGCGCCGCGGACCGGGACGCGTACGTGGCCGAGATGACGGTGGCGGCAGAGCTCATCGGCGTGCCGGCCGGCCGCGCGCCGTCCAGCGCCGCCGAGCTCGACGCCTATCTGGGTGCCGTCCAGCCGGAGCTGACGCTGAGCCCCGCGGCGGCCGAGTCCACCGGCTACCTGCTCGGCCTGCCGGGACTAGATGAGGACACGGCGGATCTGTGGCGCCAGGTCGGCGAGGCCGCGGTCGCTTCGCTGCCCGGGTGGGCGCTTGACCTGTACGGCAGGAAGCCGGCCGCGCTGACCGCGCAGTACCGCGAGGAGGTGCGGCAGCTGCTCGGCGTGCTCGACGTCCTCTACCTGGGCGAGCCTGGCGTGCTCGAGGCCCGGCAGCGGCTCCAGCTGCGAACGCGCGCCGCGCAGCGGGCGGACGAGGCTTAGGTGCGTAATTCTCGGGCCTATTCACCCGAAGTTGCACAACTGAGCGAAGAGCGCGGGAAGCGCCGGTGAGCGGCGGGAGCGGGCGGCGACTCGGCCGGCTGCGGGCGAGCCGCGGGCTGGCGGCCCTGCGGCTGGCCGCGCGCGGCGGCGTGCGCTACGCCACGAACGCGCCGCGGCTGTTCGCGACCGCCGGCGAGCAGCGCGAGCAGCTGCGCAACGACCTGGCGCTGCGCACCGCGGAAGACGTCGCCGCGACCCTCGGGACCATGAAGGGCGTCCTGATGAAGCTCGGCCAGATGGCCAGCTACGTGGACGACGGCCTGGCCCCGCCGGTCCGGCGCACGCTCGCCGCGCTGCAGGACAGCGTGCCGCCGATGACCGCGGAGCTCGCCGCGCAGGTCATCGAGGAAGAGCTCGGCGGCCCCCCGGACCAGGTCTTCGACACCTGGGACCCGGAACCGATCGCCGCCGCCTCTATCGGCCAGGTGCACCGCGCCATCACCAAGGACCGGCGCGCCGTCGCGGTCAAGGTGCAGTACCCCGGCATCGCGCAGACGATCGCCGCCGACCTCGGCAACGTCGGGCTGCTGCGCAGCCTGCTCCGGGTCGCCGCGCCCAGCCAGGACGTGAACGCGCTCATCGAGGAGCTGCGCGAGCGGATCACCGAGGAGCTGGACTACCTGCGCGAGGCGGAGAACCAGCGCACGTTCGCCGCCTACTTCGACGGCCACCCCGCCATCACCGTGCCGAAGATCGTCGACGAGCTCTCCACCGCGCGCGTCATCACCAGCGAGCTGGCCACCGGAGCGCGCTGGGCCGAGCTGCTGACCTGGCCGCAGGCCGAGAAGGACCTGGCCGCCGAGACGATCTACCGGTTCACCTTCCGCAGCCTGTACGAGATGAACGCGTTCAACGGCGACCCGCATCCGGGCAACTACCTGTTCCGCCCCGGCGGGCATGTCACCTTCCTCGACTTCGGCCTGGTCAAGTACTTCACGGAGGAGGAACTCAAGCCGCTGGTGCACATGGTGCGCTACCTGTGCGTGGACAACGACCCCGCGGCGTTCCGCACGGCGATGGAGGACGCGGACTTCCTCACCCCCGGCGCGCCGATCACGACCGAACAGGTCATCGAGCACATGACGCTGTTCTACGACACCGTGCGGACGCCGGGCACCCGGACCATGACCCCGGGCTACGCGTCCGCGGTCGCCCGCCGGTACTTCGACTTCCGCAACCCGCTCGCGGCCTACGCTCGCATCCCCAAGTCCTACGTGATCTTGCAGCGCATCAACCTGGGCATGTTCGCGCTGCTCGGCGACCTCGCCGCGACCGCCGACTGGCGGGCGATCGCGGAGGAGATATGGCCGTTCGTGCAGGCGC
>Ga0335075_10019345_pt1 | contig 10070 bp, 7 predicted proteins | sample Lox_Sample_24_FD_206723 | JGI IMG/M metagenome (GOLD analysis project Ga0335075, IMG submission 206723) | Soil microbial communities from Loxahatchee National Wildlife Refuge, Florida, United States - Lox_Sample_2.4 | ecosystem: Environmental > Terrestrial > Soil > Wetlands | place: USA: Florida...
GCTGCTCGGCCACGGTCTTCGGTTGATTTCAGGCCGGCTAGCCGATTGGAGCGGCAAGTATTGGCCGATCACTATTTTGGGCTATGTCGTCCAGATGAGCTCGGTCCCGGCTCTGGCGCTCACCGGAAGCTGGCCCACGGCCGCGGCGCTGATCATTCTGGAGCGGGTCGGCAAGGCGATCCGCAATCCGCCGCGCGACGTGATGTTGTCGCATGCCGGAAAGCAGGTCGGCGGCTATGGCTGGGTCTTTGGACTCCATGAGGCGCTCGATCAGTTCGGCGCCATGTTCGGTCCGTTGATCATCGCTGCCGTGCTCGCGCACAAGGGGAGCTACCACGAAGCTTTCGCCGTATTGCTGGTGCCGGCAACGATCAATATCGGCTTCCTGCTGCTGGCGCGCTATCTCTATCCGCGCCCGCAGGAACTGGAAGCGGCGTCGCCGGATATGAGCGCCACGGGCCTGCCGCGGATTTATTGGATCTACTTGACCGGCGCTGCGTTGGTTGCCGCAGGTTTCGCCGATTACCCCGTCATCGCCTACCATTTCGGCCGCACAAATTCTGTGCCGGGCCAATGGATCGCGATTTTCTATGCCGTTGCCATGGCCGTGAGCGGCAGCGGCTCTCTGCTCTTTGGCCGCCTCTTCGACCGCTTTGGCTTTGCAGTCCTGATCGTGCTGACGCTGATTTCCGCTCTGTTCGCCCCGCTGGTGTTCCTTGGCGGATTTTGGATCGCCCTGGTGGGCACGGCGATTTGGGGGCTGGGCATAGGCGTTCACGAGTCGATCATCCCTGCGGCGGTCGCGCCGATGGTGCCGGCGCAACGGCGGGCTTCTGCCTTCGGCCTCTTCACCGCCGGCTATGGGATCTTCTGGTTTCTCGGCAGCGCAACGATTGGCATCCTCTATGACGTCTCGCTCCCGGCCACGGTCGCGTTCTGCGTTGCCGCCGAGCTGGCGGCGGTGCCGTTCTTCATCTGGGTCGGGCGGCAGCACCGTTCCGATCTTCGTCCATGAGCTGCGCGGCATGGCTCGCACGAGACGGGGAGCGCAGATTCTGGGGGTACAGCCGCTGGCTCAGGTCAATCGTGGTCTTTCCCTTGCCCACTCGGCCAAGGCGTGATCGTTGATCGCCTCCGCGGCTTCGGAAGCGCGCATGAAATACGCCGAAGAGCGGAAGCGATCGCCGAGTCTCAGCCAAACTTCGGGGAGGCGTACGGCATCGACAGCCGGCTCCTGCTCGAGCCGGAGTTCGCCTGGATCAATCGAGAAATCTCTTGGTCGCGCTGCGCAACGGCGCCGGCTCTCTGCAAGACGACCGGCGAGCGCATCACGTTGCGAAGAATTTGCGAGAGCGAGGGCGAGATCATAGAAATCCGCCGCGAGGCGCCAGTCGAAATGTCCAGCCATGGTGTCGCCGGCACGCCATGCCTCGTACAGAATGTTCATGCTTTCGGCCGTGTCGGCGTTCACCGCGAGGCTCCTCAAGTCGGCCAATAGAGGACCGGCGCTGCCGACTCGTAGGCGCTCGATTGCCTCCCGAAGGCGGCTCGATCGTGCGCGCGGCCTGCCGGCGAGGTTACACGCGAGAAAGATCTCGAAATCGATCTGCTCGAGGGCTGAGAGATGCCGCGAAGCCTCGATGCGATCGCCGTAATCGCCCGTTTCCAGGCGATCGAGCCACAGCCCGATCTCGCGCTCGAGCTCATCGATTTGCTGCGCGACAGACTGCCGTTCCCAAGATGCGCCCCAGCGCAGCGCTTGTTGAATGCCGGCGAGGCGGACTTTCGACAGATGCGCGATCCGTGCTGCAACGAGTTGATGGAGGTTTTCCGGCGCGTCCCCGGTTCCCCGGTAGCCGGTTTCCTCAGCCCAGGCGGCAAACTGCTCGAGGAAGAGGGGGTTTCCCTGCGATGCGCGCGTGGCGATCTCGGCGACACGGGAACAGCGGATCAGCTGCAACGCCATATTCTGGGCCGCGGAGGAGGGCAGCGGCTGCAGCTCGAGTTTAGCGGCTGGGTTCAGGCGTTCCACGAGCGGGCGGCCGCTTGGACGGGTGATCAAAAGCACAAGGATCGCCCTTGCCGATAAACCGTCCAACAAGCGGATCACGAAGGCGGCGGTTTCCGTGTCGGCCCAATGCAGGTCGTCCAGCACCACGACGTCCACATGGTCGGACTCCACCCGGGCGATCGCCGAGTGAAGGAGAGCCTCGGTCGTGATCCGGTCGGGCGGAAGATCCGCCAATTGACCGGCAAAGGCTGCGACGTCGCCACCGAACAGGCTGAAATTCGCGGCTATGGCGCGAAGACTGGGATGCCGCCGCCGCCATTCCCTTACGAGGCGGGTCTTTCCGCAGCCCGCCTCTGCGATGAGCGCGACCCGCCCATGCGCGGCCCGGCTTCGCCGATGGTACGAATCGAGCAAAGCCAACTCGCTCTCTCTGCCTACGAAATCGCTCCTATCGGCAACCTCGGCATGATCGAGAGCCGATGGCCGCTTATGGCCCAGGAGCCGGTAACCCTGACGCTCTCCGCCGTCCAGCGCTCGTCGAGGCACGCAGACGAAGTGCTCCCAATGGCGATTGATCTCGGCCACGGTATCGGAGCACAGGAGCACGTTGTCCGGCTCGAAATGGAAGACGGCGCGAGCCGTGATATCTGAAATGGCCGGCTGATCCTCCGCGTCGAACGGGACGACATATTGGTCGATCCAGGTCCCCCAGCGAATTTGCCCATTCAGATGTTCCTCGATCTGGTGCAAGCTCGCTGTCAGATTTCGCTCGATTTCCTGCGCGCGCAGAAAAGCGATGCGCAGGCCCCTCGTCGTCCATACCAGCCAACCATGGTCCGGGATCGCGCACAGCGAACCTGCATCTAGTCCTGCGAAGATTTTGCGGAGAATGGTGGTCATTCCGTGCAATGCGCGCTTCGGCGGGACCTCGGATATGAGGCGAAGCACGATCGCGCTGGCGCCGATGAGCCGGTAGTCCACGCCTTCGGAGGGCCGTGCGCGCGACGGCACGATCTGCCATTCGGTCCGTTCCAGGGGATGGTCGCCGAGCCAACGGACGCAACTGGGACAGTGGGAACGCTTCGCCGGCCAGTCACGTCGGCAGGCCGGGCAATGGCGGTATCTGTAAACGATCGGGCGCGCGTACAAGCCGCCGGCGGCGATTTTGCCCACATCATCGGTCATGGGCAGGCGCCGCCCCGAGCTCCGCTGCTGTGTCGTGCTCCGCTCAGTGGGGTTGGTGCCCCTCGATGCGCGTCAGGAGTTCTTCTTCCAGCCAAGCCCGACGCTGCTTCAATCGCCTGACTTGGCTTTCGAGGCTGTCCAGTATCCTGATGATCGCGCGGTACTCGTGACATAGCGCGTCAAAACTCTCGTTTTTCACAACCAGCTCGCCTATCCACCAATGCTGTGTTGACAGCCTTTGGGCCGCCCAGTGGTGCCGCTGGTGTACATGAGAAACAACGAGTCATCAGCCAGGAGCTCCACAGGATCGACCCGGCGGTGCCGGAAGATCGACAACACGTCGTTTGTGATGAAGTCACGCCCCTCGATCAGCACCGACTTGCTCGAGTATCGGCCCGGGTACCGCTGCCAGACGAGCACCTTCTCGAGCGTCACGCCCTGCTTCCTCGCTTCCTCGAACGCGACGTCCGCCTTCTCTTTGTGATCGAGGAGCACACCGCCGTGCCAATACGCGTCCATCGTAATCAGCACTCGGCTTTCGGAATCAACGACGCGCTCGGCCACGGCCTTACCGCTAAAGCCGCTGAAGACCTGCGAATGGATGACGCCGAGGCGCGCGCTGGCCAGCATCGTGATCGGCAGCTCCGGCATGTGAAGCGTTACCCGGTCGCCTTTCTTGAGACCACAGCAGTCTCGCAGCAGGGCCGCAACCTCATTTACCCGGACATACAGCTCCTGATAAGTGAGGTGCTGGATGGCTTCGTGCTCAGGCTCGGGGACGAAGTGGATTCCGGTCTTGTTCTTGTATTTTGCGAGATGTCGGTCGACGCAGTTGTAGCTGGCGTTCAGTCGACCGCCGACAAACCAGCGCCAGAAAGGCGGATTGCTCGTGTCGAGCGTGATGTCCCAAGTCTTGTACCAGTCGAGAAGATCAGCATACTCCTTGAAACAATCAGGGAAGTTGTCGAGGCTGAAGCGGTCGAAAACTGATCTGTCGGTCAGATTGGCCTGAGCAATGAATTTCTCGGGCGGGTGCAGGTAGGCCTCTTCCTGCCAATGGACCGCGATCTCCGCCTCGGACACTTCTGCGGTTCGATCCTGCGCCATACGCTGCCTCCCAGAATTTGGCGTCGCTGAAGGAAGCAACGGTCACTAGAGCGAGCAACGAGCTGCAAACATCGATCAGCTTCCCGTACGCGAGGAGGATGCGCCGGATCACACCTTGGATCGAACCCTTAGGGACCGCAGCGGGGCCACACGTCGCCGCCGCGCGGCTCCTCCGGCCTTAGCGCCGATACAAGTCGCCCGTGTCAAAGCATGCGCGACGCATACCCGTCGCGGCCAAGCTAATCCGGCGTGCAAACATTCGCGTTTCAGTGCGCCACGTGGCTGCGACCAAGCGAAGTATGCCCGCACGCCTGCGGGCATGTAGCCTATCGCAAGTTGGCGCCAACCAACCAATGATAATACTTTCATAGAACAAATCCAAGTTGACGGCTCTGCGAAGTCTCCACGCTCGCCTCCTGATCCCGAACTGGCTCCTTTGAATGCCGGTGTTCCGATGGGTGCTTTGCTTCGTTGATCAGGGCTAGGAGCGGTCGCCAACCGCTCATCCAACCGATGGCCGTCAGCAGCGCAGCACGGTCCTGCCGCGCTTCGCTACCACGATTCTCCCAAATGTAGGACCGACCCAGGTTCCTCACGCGCCTTTCGGTCGTCGCCAGCAGGTGACGGAGGCGTTCAAAGCAGTCTGAGCTGATCGGCTTGCTCCACTCGATCAAGTGCCGGCGGCACAGAGTCTCCACGCCGCCACCGCCACCGCTGCACAAGCCGCAGACCGTGTCTTGCCAATAATCCTGATGCCGGAGAGCCAATCCGAGCAGCTGCTCAGTACACCGCCCGCGTTCGATCAGACCGGCCGCGGACATACCGCCCCCGGCTCGATAGATGCGCATGTCGCACATGATGCAGGGACCTCTCGGTCGCAGCCGACGCGCAAAGCGCAGAGCTTTGAAAGGTCCGAACGTCGGGATTCTCGCCAAGCAACAATCCAGCAAGTCTTCATAAAGAATGGCAGGGTCCAGCAGATAGCCAGGTCGGAAGGACATCTCGACGGCCAGAGCTGCCCAGGCGTGGCGCTCGCACAGGCCCCAACCGCGACGCAGAGCCCATCGCGTGTCCACGTTCATGATACTGCCTTGTATGAACCAATAGAGGTAGTGCACCTCGCCGCTCGAGAGGGGCCAAAAATCGATGCGACGGAGGTCCGGATCGTCGGACTGACCCGTGCGAAAGCCTCTTCGCCATCGCATCGCTCGTTCCGCGCGGCGCTCAAGCATCGAGGTGAGACCAGCAGGGCTTGCAACCATTAGCGTCCTATCCGATGCGCGTTGGATGCAGCCCGCTCCGTGATCCGCAAGAGTGCACGGACGGTGCAAGCTCTGAGCGAGGCCCCATCTACATCGCCGCCTCGCAAGACCTCTTCAATGATCGGTTTCGCTCTGTCGAATTGCTTGAGCAGGGAATCCTCGATCTCCTCGCTGAGCGGCCAATCGGTGGAGGAAAGCAATTTGATGAGGCCGCGGATGGCGGCGCCAACTCTCGCGCTCTCGGCGCCGTACGTGACGCAAATCTGCCAGGCCAGCGCCGCGTTCCATTCGTCCTGATCTTCGGTCAAGCGCCAGAGGGTCGGCCAATCCGGCTCCGCGGGTGCGCCGAACTCGGCGTAGAGCCGCAAGGCGCTCCGCCGTTGGCGCCTGCTCGACACCGTTTCTCGCTCACCCACGGCTAGGTTCGGCCTAGCAGCGGCCAACAAGGCCGGACGCACTTGCGCGCCGAGATTGTGGATCGCCGCTTCCGCGGCGGGCCGCGTAAAGTCCTCAGCCAAGGCTCTGATGAAATAGGGAAGGGCCTCGATGCGCCGGAACCCGCCAAGCGTCTCCACGACGCCCACCAGCGGCGCGTGCCGGTCGGCGAGCTCCAAGAGAAGGGGAACGACCCTCCGATCTCGGGAGGCTGCGAGGATCCGTGCGGCCGCATTGATCACGGCCTCTTCGCCGGTCTGTTCGACGGGATCGGCAATGGCGCGAGACGTGCTTAGATAGTCGATCAGAACGTCGTCGGCGTGAAGCTGCGCCAGCGCCTCCACCGCACGTCGCCGCGTCTCGTAGAGCCCGCTTGGCTCTCGATTGAACAGAATCGCGCGGAGTGCCGGAATCGCGCGGCGTCCGCACACCACAGCGTCGATGACGCCCATGTCGCCGTCATGCAGAGAGGTGAGCTTGGCGATGGCGCGAGCGACGTCGTCTGGAAGCGGCAATGCCGCAAGGACCGGCTTCGCGGGGTCAGATGAACCGTCCATTCGTTTCTCCCCATTACCAAAGCCGCCGAAGGCACAGGCGGGCGCCGTATCAAGACGCGCTCGCGCGGTGCCCGGAGGCAGTGCAGGAGTCATCAGCCATGACGGCGGTTATGGGGAACTCCATCCCCCGGAGCAGAACGGCACGCTCCGGATGCAGTACGAAAGCTTACACGGCCTCTGATGCCGCGCAAGCCAGTCATGGCGCCGCCTGTCGTCACACGCAAAACTGTCACGCGGCCGGGAAACCCGGCGGTATAGTAGCCCCCGAGGAGAGGCTGGCGGCCCTGATTCGAAGATTGGACCGGCACGGATGCTCGATCCGGAAAAACACCTCACGCTGTGGCGGCAGATCGCGGATCGGCTGGCCGAGGAGGTGGCGGCAGGCCGCTTCGTCGATGGTCGTTTGCCCACCGAGCCGCAGCTTGCGGCGCGCTTTGGCGTCAATCGCCACACCATTCGGCGCGCCATCGGCGTGCTTGCCGACCAGGGGCTAATAACGGTCGAGCAAGGCCTTGGAACTTTCGTCGCCAAACATCTCGAGTATCTCCTGGGGCGCCGGCCGCGCTTCAACGCCGATCTGCGAAGCCAGGGCCGCGAGCCCGGCCGTTGCGTGCTTTCGGTTGAGACCGTCGAGGCCGGTGCTGCGATCGAGCGCGATCTGCGCCTCCACCGCGGTTCCCAGGTGTTGCAGATCGAAATGATCGCCTATGCCGACAGCGTTGCGGTGAGCTATGGGCTTCACAGCTTTCCCGCCAAGCGCTTTGCGGCGCTGCCGAATGCCTTTGCCGACACCAACTCGATCACTGCCGCCCTCGTGCGCTGCGGCGTGTCCGACTACACCCGCGAGGTGACACGTCTCTTGACGCGTTTGCCAAGTGAACGCGAGGCGCGATACTTGGAGCAGGCGGTGAGCCGGCCGGTGCTTCAAGCAGAGGCGATAAACGTCGATATGGCGAATATGCGGATCCAACGATCGCTCGTGGTTTTTGCGGGCGACCGGGTCCAGGTCCGGCTGGCCGGCGGCAATACGGGAGTACCGATTGCGACGCCCGGATCGGGGTCTCCGCCCGCCCGTCGCCTGCGATAAGCGCAGGCTGACATGTTCGAGAAATCGGCTGACGACTCGTGCTGGCTGTTGGGACAGCGCCGCTTGTTTATCCCGATCCTTGTGACTACATGCTGATCAGCGGGATGGAGTCCCCCGAAACCGCTGAAAAGCTGATGACTCCTATCGCAGCTCGCCGCGATAGGAGGTTGTTGCGACTTCTCTGATCGACATCGTCTGATTGGCCGACCTCCGACCGCAAGTTCGAGCCGGCAGCGGCGGTGCGCGTCGCACTCGTCAAGACGAGGGGACGTCACCAATGACAGCATCAATAACCGCCATCCAACGCTTCACCTGGGCAACCGGTCTAGCTCGATTTGAGCGTCGGGTCCGTCGCGCGACGCTGGTACTAAGCGGCAGCATGGTCCCGATCGCGTCGAGAGGTACGGGCTGCCGCTCGCGGGTCGGGGGAGGCCATGCCGTTTGACGGAAGGGAGTTGCGGCGGAACGAGCGCACGCTCTACCAACTCGGCGAGGTCATCGAGCTGCTGCGCCGCGAAGACAAATGGTGTCAGCACCAAATGAAGACGAAGGACGACCGGCGCTGCATTTTGGGAGCACTGATGCATGTGAGGGCGAATGCCGCTGTCGCGCACGCGATTCGGGGCGCCGCTGAAGAAATCACTGGCAAAGCATATCGTGGTGTAGAGGCTTTCAACGATGATCCTAATACCGACCACAGCTCGTGATCGCCGTCTTCGATCGCTCGCGCGACCACTTATTGCTTGCTGAGACGCCATTTCGCTCCGAACCGTCGTGCCGGTGGGGAGCGCTTGCGGCAATGCCGGGCGCAGTTCGCAATGTGAAGGATTTGCGACGCTTGCCTTTGACGGGCGGCTCACGTACCGTTTGGCACTGGGGATGGAGTCCCCCCTAAACCGCCGAAAAGCTGATGACTCCTACTGCTGGCTCATGCAGCGGGAGGCATTGTGCTGCCTTATTCCGAAGCGAAGGATGCGCGCTTTGCACCCGGCTTAACGCCGGTTGGTGCGATTGTCTGCGTTGCAGCTTTAACGGGCTACTACCGCTGGCACCGGCGGGGCCCTGGGCGGTCGCCGGGCGAGACCGGCGCCGAGCGTCGCTTCGAGGCCAGCAACCGGCCGCAGACGCGAGTAGGAAGCAAATCATCATCGGAGGAGACCATGCCGTTTGACGGGACGGAATTTCAAAGGCACGACTTCATGCTCGAGAAGCTCGACGGCGTCATTGATCTGTTGCGCACTGAAAATCGATGGTGCAAGCAGCGGCTGAGGACAGCGGATGGGAAGCGCTGCATTCTGGGCGCGCTGATGGATGTGAGCGCTGATGCGATTCTGACCCATCCGATCCTCGACGCTGCGCGAGAGCTAACGGGCAGGTCCTATCGCCGCATCGAGGGTTTCAACGATGATCCCAGAACAGATCATCGGCTGGTCGTCACCGTGCTTGGGCGGACGCGCGATAACCTCCTGCTCGGCAAGGTCGCGGCTGCGCCGCCCACCGTGCCGCGGCGCGTACGGGCATTCTATTCCGCTCTGAGGTTGCTCGGCAGATGACGACCGGTTGAACTCGGTCGAGCTCAGGCGGCGCAAGCGCGGTCCCGGTCGGCGCGAACGTGCTGATCCTAGAGACACTGCGGGCGGGAACTACCCTCCGGCGCGGACCCATGGCGGTGATGATGGGGCTCGCCGGTGGCAGCAACGCGCTCATCCTGAGCACGATAAATTCTGCGGCGCAACGGAGCGGCGAGAACGGGCCCGACCTTCGGCTCCTGATGATGTTCTGCCTGTCGCTTGGCGTCTACATCATCGCGCAGCGTCAAGTCATGTCGCTGGCGATGAGCGAGATCGAGCGCATCCTAAACGCGCTGCGGATGCGGCTGCTGGCGAAGCTGCGGCATTCCGAACTCGGAGACATCGAGCGACTGATTCCTTCCCGTATCCTGACCACGATCGCCCGGGAACCGGCCGCTATTTCGAACCAGGCACCGATATTGGTAGCGGCGGCACAGGCCAGCTTTCTCTTGCTGTTCGTCGCCGCCTACGTTGCGTATCTGTCGCTGGTTGCACTGGTATTGACCGCAGTCGCTGCCGGTATCGCCATTTCGATCTTTCTGCGCCGATCGGAGCGGCTGCGACAACGCTTGCGCCAAGCCGCCGAGAGCGACCAGGCGGTCTATGAAAACCTGGATGATCTGCTCAGCGGGTTCAAGGAAGTGAAGATGAGCAGGGCGCGCGGCATGGGGGTAGCGCGAACCTTCGAGGAAACTTCCGATGAAGCAGTGGCCTTGAAGCAGGAGACCGCGCGAAGCTCTGCCGGCGAGTTCGTTTTCGCGCAGTCGACGTTCTATGTGCTTCTGGCCGTCGTGGTCTTCCTCGTGCCGGCCTTCTCCAGGGTGGCCTCGACGGATGTCGTGAAGATCAGTTCGG
>Ga0335075_10019347_pt1 | contig 10069 bp, 10 predicted proteins | sample Lox_Sample_24_FD_206723 | JGI IMG/M metagenome (GOLD analysis project Ga0335075, IMG submission 206723) | Soil microbial communities from Loxahatchee National Wildlife Refuge, Florida, United States - Lox_Sample_2.4 | ecosystem: Environmental > Terrestrial > Soil > Wetlands | place: USA...
TCGCACTGTCAATACGGGTTGGCTCGGCCGTGTTGCTTGCGGCGATGGTCGTGAGATTCTGGTAGGGTGAGTAGGATGGCAACGATAAAGGACGTGGCAAAACGTGCCGGCGTCGGGCTCGGCACTGCATCACGCGTCATCGCGGGCAACGGGCCCGTATCCGAAGCGGCCGTCCGGCGCGTCCGCAAGGCCATTGAAGAGTTGAAATTCCGTCCCTCCCACGCGGCGCGCGCGCTGCAGAAGGGACAGTCGCAGACCATCGGGGTTTTCGTACCCCTCATTCGCGGCTCGTTCTACACGCCGATCCTGCACGCCATCTACACCGCCCTGCGCGCTTCGGGACGGCAGATGGTCGTGGACTTCGGCCAGTCACCGGAGACCGAACGGCAGGATGCGCTCGCCGGAGCGGAGTTTCTGGCCGACCGCGGCTGCGACGGGCTCATCATGATGGGCACGGCGCTCAGGCCGGCGGATCTCGCGGGCATCATCGAGCGACAGCCGCGATTCGTGCTGCTGAACCGCAACATCCCGGGACGCCAGGAGCATTGCTTCAACCCCGATCACCGCGCTGCCGGGGCCGCGGCGGCCCGTGCGCTCTACGAGGCCGGTCACCGGCGTCTGGCCATCATCGACGGACCCAAGACAGCCAATGACAACACGCTCAGAATGCGCGGCTTTCAGGAGACGCTCGGCCGGTACGGAATCGATGCCGAGCGGATTCCGCGCGCGCGCGGCGACTTCTCACCGGAAAGCGGCCGGGCCGGGGCGCGGGAGCTGCTCGAGCGCGGCGCACCCTTCACGGCGCTCTTCTGCGCCAACGACGAGATGGCGATCGGGGCGATCTCCTACCTGCGGGAGGCCGGCATCGACGTGCCGCGGGAGCGCTCGGTCATGGGCTACGATGGCATCGACCTGTCGGGACTGATAGTGCCGCCGCTGACGACCGTGCTGATTCCCTGGCGTGAGCTCGCAACCAGCGCCCTGCACCATCTGCTCAATCTTTGTTACGGCAGCGCGCTGCCGGTGCGACGGGATATTCCTTGCCAGGTCCTCTGGCGGGCATCGGTGGCGCGCATCGATCCCGGCTGACCTGCCGCTCAGCCGGTTACGCGATCCTTCTTTCTCACCACGCCTGCCCGCGCCGGATCCAGGTCACGAACGGCACGCAGCAGCCGGCTGTACCACAGGGCGCTTTGCTTGGGTCGGCGCTCCTGGGTGGCGTAATCGACGTGGACGATGCCGAACCGCTTGGTGTAGCCGTGAGACCACTCGAAGTTGTCGAGCAGCGACCAGACGAAGTAGCCGCGCAAGTCGACCCCCAGATCGATGGCATCCGCTACGGCGCGCATGTGGGACTCCAGGTAGGCGCGCCGCGGCTCGTCATCTATCTGACCGTTCACCACCCGATCCTCGTAGGCGGCGCCGTTCTCGGCAATGTAGAGCGGCGGCAGACGGTAGTCACGATGCAGACGCAGCAGGAATTGGCTGAAGTCCCGAGGAGCGACCTCCCATCCCATGTCCGTTACCGGCGCGCCCTGCCGTGCCGGCACCCAACGCCGATCGGCTCCCGAGACCATCGGGTTGTAGAAATTGACGCCGAGGAAATCGAGCGGCTCGGCAATGAGGTGCGCATCGCCGGAGCGTACGTGCGGCCCGTCGGCACCGACATACTCGAGCACATCCGCCGGATAGGCCCCGAGCAACAGTGCATCGAGGTACCACCTGACGAGCAGGCCGTCGTCGCGTCGCGCCTGCAGTACGTCCTCCGGCGCATCGCTCGCGGGATGGACCGGCGAGAGGTTGAGCACGATTCCCACCGAGACGCCGGATCGCCCGGCCCGCACCGCCCGGGCGGCGAGACCGTGACTGAGGAGACAGTGATGCGAGACCTGCATGGCCGTGGCGCGGCTCCTGATGCCGGGCGCGAACACACCCATCTCATGACCCAACGTAGCGGTCACCCAGGGCTCGTTCTGAGTCGTGAATGACTTGACGCGGTCTCCCAGTCGCGCCGCCATCATCCCGGCGTAATCGGCGAAGGCCTCTGCGGTGCCCCGATCCACCCAGCCGCCGGCCGCGTGCTGCAGCCGTGCGGGCAGGTCCCAGTGGTACAGAGTCGCGAGCGGTTGTATGCCGCGCGACAGCAGGCCGTCCACGAGCCGGTCGTAGAACGCGAGCCCCGGCTCGTTGCTGACCGCCCCTCCCTCGGGCCGCACCCGTGGCCAGGAAATCGAGAACCGATACGCCGGAATGCCGAGGCGCTGTATCAGATCGAGATCCGACTGCAGCCGATGATAGTGATCGCAAGCGGTCTCGCCGCTCGACCCGTCGGCAATGGCACCCGGCAGGCGGCAAAACTCGTCCCAGATGGCCGGCCCACGCCCATCGCTCGCCGCGGCACCCTCGATCTGGTAGGCGCTGGTCGCCACTCCCCAGAGGAAGCCCGCAGGAAAGCGCCGCGCCAGGGTCTCGATTCCTGAATCACTCATGCGCAAAGAATCACCTCGCGGCGCAAGCCGCACGTCTTCGTTCTCGACCGGTATCAGAGCTGGCGGGTCGACTCGCGTACTACGATTTCGACAGGCGGTGACTCGACGCGCGGCCGCCGACCCGCGATCAGCGCGAGTATTCCTTCAACGGACCGCTCTCCCAGCAGGCCCACCGATTGGCGGACGCTGGTCAGCGGCGGCAGCGTGTACGAGGACGACGGCAGGTCATCGAAGCCGACGACGGAAATGTCCTCCGGCACCGAGAGTCCCTTGCGGAACAGACCCAGGTAGGCACCGTGTGCCGTCTGATCGTTGATGCAGAAGATGGCCGTGAACTCGCGTCCCGACTCGACCAACTGGATCGTGGCCCGAAGGCCGCCCTCCTCGTGCCAATCGCCGGGCACGACCAGGCTCGGATCGAACGGAATCTTCGCCTCCTGCAGCCCCGCCTTGTAACCCGCGAGGCGCTGCAGCGCATCCGGATGGTTCTCCGATCCGGCGATGAAGGCGATGCTGCGATGTCCGCGTCCGATGAGATGCCGCATGGCGAGCAGGGCGCCCTGTCGATCATCGATCGGCAGGCTGCAGACTGCTGGTGCTTTCAGGCTCCGCCCGGTCACGACGATCGGGACGCGTTTGGCGAAGTCCTTCACGGCCGCATCGCTGAGGCGCCCCGAGAACATGATGATGCCATCCACCCCCCGGTCGGTGAATTCGCGCATGCAGCGCTCTTCGTCCACCTCGTTCCAGTTGCCGCTCATGAAAAGCGCCGCATAACCCGCTTGCAACAGCCGCAGCTCGACGCCACGCAGTCCCTCGGCGTAGAACGGGCTCTCGATGGACTGGCTCAACACGCCGATGGTCAGCGTGCGCCCAAGCGCAAGCCCGCGGGCCGCCGCGTCGGGACGGAAATCGTGCCGTGCGATCGCGGTTTCGACGGCGCCTTTCAGCTCCTCACTGACTTTGACCGTGCCATTGATGATCCGTGAGACCGTGCTCGCCGATACACCGGCCTCGCGCGCGATCACTCTGAGCGTCACCGCGCGGCGCGGACGTGGCCCTCGTTTACCCGGCCGCTGCCGATGGGCGCTCATCGAGCGGGCCCCGGAGTCGCTGCCGGCCCATCGCCCGATCTTGCCTCATGCCGCACCGAGCGCCGCCCAGCGTGCCACACGCGCTTGCCAAGGAAGGACCGCTCGATCTCCTCCAGCGTCTTGCCGCGCGTCTCGGGGCCAAGGAGCAGGACGAATACCAACGCTGCCACCGAAAGAATTCCGTAACCGAAAAAAGTCCCCGAGGCTCCCCAGTGCGCGGTCTCCCACGGGAACACCAGAGTGACGGTCGCGCTCACCAGCGAGTTCCAGAATCCGACGACGGAGACCGCAAGCGCACGCTGCTCGTTGGGAAAGATCTCGGCCACCATCACCCACGTGACCGGACCCAGCGAAATCGCGAAGGAAGCCACGAAAGCGACCACGGCGATGAGCACGATCGCCGGGTGGGCGACTGACACCGCGCCGCCCCCCGGGCCGGCGCGGAATGCCCAGCCGATGGCGAGCAGCGCCGCCGCCATGCCGCTGGTGCCCACGACCAACAGCGGCCGGCGGCCCAGTCTGTCTATCCATCGCATCGCCACGATGGTCATGGCGAAGTTGACCGCGCCCACGATCGCGGCCTGGCGGAAGGCACTCTCGAGCCCGCCGCCCGCCTGGGCGAAGATCGTGGGCAGGTAATAGAGCACCGCGTTGATGCCGGTGATCTGCTGGAAAAACGCGAGGCCGGCGGCGAACACCATGACGAAGCGCATGCGCCTGCCGAAGAGCGCCGACCATGAGCCGGCGCGCCGCGCCTGCGGCGCGAGCTGGATATTCTGCAGCTCCTCATCCGCCTCGGGGCCCCGAACGGCCCGCATGACTTCGAGCGCCTCGCGGCGGCGGCCGCGGGCGAGCAGCCAGCGCGGACTCTCCGGCACCGTGGTGAGCAGCGCCAGGAATACCAGCGCGGGAATTGCTTCCACCCCGAGCATCCAACGCCAGCTCCCGGCCCCGGTGGTCAGAATCAGGTCATTGGAGAAGAAGGATGCGGAGATGCCGATGACGATCATCAGCTGGTTGGTGGCGACCAGGAGGCCCCGCCGGTCCGCCGGCGCAATCTCGGCGATGTACATGGGTGCGGCGAGGATCGCGGCGCCGACGGCGAGCCCGCCAAGGATGCGCGCGATGATGAACGCAGGGTACGAATGTGCGCTCGCGGCGAGGAGCGAGGAGCCGAAAAAGAGCACGGCCGTCAGGATCAGCACCGCTCTGCGGCCGTAGCGATCGCTCAGCACGCCGGTGCAGAGATTGCCCGCCATCGCCCCCCAGCCGAGGCTGCTCACCGCCCAGCCGAGTGCGAGGCTTCCTGCGGCGCCACCGAGGCTGAAGTAATTGCGAATGAAGGGCACGGCGCCCGAGATCACGGTCGCATCGAAGCCGAGCAGGAAGCCACCGAGTGCGGCTACGAGCGCGATGCGAATGCTGCGTGGAGTCGCCGCCATCTGACTGTTGGAACCGCCGAAGCGCCCCCCGAAGTGCCTGATTCACCCGGTCTGAAACCGGTTTCTCAATGCTGCGCGCCGAGAGCGGGGCTTGTCAAGCCGATTACTGCCGCGTGCGCAGCGGCAGTGCGAGCAACGCACGCCGCCGCAGCCAGAGGCTGGGACGGTAGCGATCCGATCCCGTGATTTCCTGCAGCCGTCGCAGCGTATCGTGAACGCGCTCCGTTCCCAGCCACTCACCCCACTCGAAGGGGCCGCGCGGGTAGTTCTGCGCGAGACGCATCGCGACGTCGATGTCCTCCGGCGTGCCGATGCCGAGCTGCGCGACCTCGCAGGCCAGATTCACGATCGTGGCGAGAATCCGCGGCGCCACGAACGCGGGCGAATCACCGATCACCGCCACCGCGAGACCGGTCCCGCGCAGGAATGCGGCAAGCTTCCACGCGGCCGCGTCACCGCCAACGGGCGGCATCAATGTCAGGAAGCCCTTCTCCATTCCCAGGAAGTCCACCGCCACCACCCGCGCCGGCTCGAGTCTGAGCCTCGCGGCGGCGCTCGCCGCGTCCTCGCCCGCAGCCGGGCTCACGAGAATCACCTCGGCCTGATCAGAGGTGACGAGCCGCAAGCCGCGCTCGGCGAGCCATTCGAATCCCTGCGCCCGCTCGGGCACACAGGCCGACACCGGAGGCGCCCCCGCGGGCGGCGCGTTGGGATCGTCACCGTCATCGGGATGAGAGACGGCCCTGCCGTCACCGTAATCGTAGAACCCGCGGCCGCTCTTGCGTCCGAGCTGGCCCGCCGCGAAGAGCGACTCGTGGAGCGGTGTGGTTTTCAGCCGCGGATCGTGCTGGAAACCCTCGTAGACGACCCGTGTCGCCGGGAAGTTGACGTCGATGCCGGTGAGATCCATGAGCTCGAAGGGCCCCATGCGAAACCCCGCGGCCTCGCGCATGATCCGGTCGATCGTCGCCACGGGTGCGACGCCCTCATGTTGGATGTGTAGCGCCTCCGTGATGTAGGCTCGTCCGAGAAGGTTGACGAGGAAGCCCGGTACGTCCCTCACCTTCACGGCCGTCTTGCCCAGGCGCGCGGCGAGCTCGAGCGCGCGCGCCATCGTGCGCTCCGAGGTATCAGTCGCGCGGATCACCTCGACGAGCCGCATGAGCGGCACCGGATTGAAGAAATGCAGGCCGCAGACCCGCTCGCGATGGCGGCAGACGCGCGCGATCGCAGCGACCGGGAGTGATGAGGTGTTGGTGGCGAGCACCGTGGCGGCTGACACGATATCCTCGAGCGCCGTGAACAGCCGTTGCTTAGGCTCGAGCTGCTCGATGATGGCCTCGATCACGATCTGCGCAGGCGCAAGCTCCTGCAGACGCTCCGCGAGCGTGAGCCGGCCCTCGGCCTCGGTGGCCGCAGCGGCGGCGATCTGACCCTTCTCCGCCAGTCGCGCGATGCGCGAGTGTATCTCGCCGCGCGCCTTGGCGAGCGCCGCGGCGCTCGAGTCATGCAGGATCACCTTGAGTCCGGCTGTCAGCGCCGACTGCGCGATGCCCGCGCCCATCGCGCCCGCGCCGATGACGCCTATCGTATCGAGCGGCTCGGAATGATCTGACATCTAACGCCCCTTGAACTCAGGCTTGCGCTTCTCGAGGAAGGCACGCATGCCCTCGGCCCGGTCCTCGCTCGCGAAGAGCTCCTGGAAGCTCTCGCCTTCCAGGCGCAGCCCGGCCTCGAGCGGCAGGTCCGCGCCACGCAGCACCGCGTCCTTGATGGCGGCCACGGCAAGGGGCGGCAGCGCGGCAACGCGCGCCGCAATTTCCAGCGCGTGCTTCAGGACCTCGCCATCCGCCACCACTTCGGACACCAGCCCCAGGCGGTGGGCCTCGGAGGCGCTCAGCAGCTCGCCCGTGAGCAGCCACCGCATGGCCGCGAACTTGCCCGCCGCGCGCACGAGTCGCTGCGTGCCGCCGGCTCCGGGCATGATTCCCAGCTTGACCTCCGGCTGCCCGAGCTTTGCGCCCTCCCCGGCGATGATGATGTCGCAATGCAGCGCGAGCTCGCAGCCACCACCGAGGGCGAAGCCGTTGACCGCCGCGATGATGGGCCGCCGGTAACGCTCGATCGCCGCCCAGGCGGCCCGCGTTCTCGCAAATGCCGGATCGGTGGCGGTGCGCTGCGCGAGCTCGGCGACGTCGGCGCCGGCAGCGAACGCCTTCTCATCACCGGTGATCACGACGCATCGAACCGTGTCGTCCGCAGCCAGCTCAGTGAAATGCGAGGCCAGACTCTCACGCAGCTCCATGTTGAGCGCGTTCAGACGCTCCGGGCGGTTGAGCCGCAGCAGCGCCACTCCCGGGCCGGGCCGCTCGAGCAGAACTACCGACATCAGGGGTCTACTCCTTCTGACCGGTGATGTGGCGGTACTGCTCTTCGCTGAGAGGCACGACACTCAGGCGTCCCTGACGCACCAGTGGTGAATCGGCGAAGAGCTTGTTTGCCTTGATCTCGGAGAGCGGTACCGCTCGGGGCAGCGGCTTCGCGGCTTTGATCTTCACGCGCACGTCCTTTCCATCCGCCCCTTGGACCGAAACGACAGTCGCCGTCCCCACACCGCTTTTCACATCCCCAGTCTCATAGATTACGAGCCTGTCCCCGGGATTCATGCCGCGCAGATTCCGCAACGCCACCGGATTCGATACTCCGTCCCAGATGGTTTCCTTATCGCGAGCCAGGTCGGCAAACGAATATTCCGCGGGCTCTGTTTTCAGCAGGTAATGAGCCGTCACGCTACCTCCGCGTTCTCAGTGGACCATCTACTCCGGCACCCGTCATCGCCACCGGGTCACTATACCGCCAGCGCTCTGCCATCTCCATGCGGCGGGCGAGCTCCGGTCCGCCGCCTCGAACGCACACTTTCACTTTTGGCAAATGGCACTACAATGTGTGCCGTCTGTCAGCGACAACCTGCGATGGAAGCGGCAATCATCAAGGCACTTGGTGGGCGGCGCGCATTCGGCAGCGGACGTATCGATCTGCTGGCAGAAGTGGAGCGCGGGCTGCCGGTCAGAGCGTACGTCGCGCTGGTGAAGACGCTCGCATTGACCCCGGCAGAGACTGCCTGCTTGAAAGTGCCCTCAGCGATCGTACCGGAGGAGTCCAACTATCTGCTCAATCCCCGGCACCCGGACTTCCACGAGCTGACCGTAGATCTGCCCAAACAATTCAATTTTGACAGGCGCCTCGCCCGCTCGCGAAGGCGCTCCTGAGTTGACCGGAAGTGGTGGCGCTGAAAGTCGCTACGCGCTCAGGAGCTCCACCATGCTTCTCGTCACCGCGGTAGGCTGCTCGAGCGTCGAGAGGTGACCGGAATCCCGGATCACGCTCATGCGTGCGTCCGGTATCCCGTTCGCGATCTCCTCCGCACGCTCCGGCGGTGTGAGCACATCACCATCGCCGACTATCACCAGCGTCGGACAGCGGATGGCAGCCAGCGTGGGTCGTGAGTCCGGGCGGCCCATGATGGCCGTCTGCTGGTTGATGAACCCTTCGACGCCGACGTCCTGCTGCATGGCGCGGCAGATGCGCCGCAGCGACTCGTCGCCCCAGCGGCGCGCGTGCACCAGTCTCGGGAAAAGTCCGTCCATGATCTCGCCGAGCCGCCCCGTTGCAGCCATCTCGATCTGTAAGCGCCGCTGCGCGCTCTGCTCCGGCGCGTCAGGTCGGGCGCTGGTATCGAGCAGCATCAGCTTGGCGACCCGCTTCGGGGCCTGACGCAGGATCTCGAAGCAGACGTATCCGCCCATCGACAAGCCCGCCAGCGCAAATCGCGCCGGCGCGCTCGCGAGGATGCGGCGCGCAATACCACCCATGCTGTCATCCCGCGTGTGGGTCGCCACGGTGACCGGACCCAGGCGCCAGAGCGCCGGGATCTGTTCCGCGTAGAGGCGCGGCGAACCCAGCAGGCCGGGTACGAGGATGATCGGCAGCGAGGGCGATTCGGGCATCGGCGAATTCTACTGCAGGTATCGGACGATGAGCCGCGTGGCCTCCTCGACCAGGGTTTCAGTCGCATCATGGGTGAGCATTTCCGGGTGGTGCAGAATTTTGCGTTGCTTCGTCTTGACGCTGCGCCGAACCGCCCCCTACCTTTGCGGTCGGCGCTCCGTTGAGGGTGCATCCCGGAGGGTTTCACATGTCGAGCCGCCCGCCCCTGCCTCCCTTCACCGCCGAGACGGCCGCCCGGAAGGCGCGCGCGGCCGAAGACGCATGGAATACTCGCGAGCCCGAGCGTGTCGCCCTTGCCTACACCGAGGACAGCCGCTGGCGAAACCGCGCGGAGTTCATCGACGGACGCGCCGAGATCGTCGCTTTCCTGAAGCGCAAATGGACCCGCGAGCTCGACTACCGGCTCATCAAGGAAGTTTGGGCCTTCACGGACAATCGCATCGCGGTCCGCTTCGCCTACGAATGGCACGACGACAGCGGCTCCTGGTTCCGCTCGTATGGCAACGAGAACTGGGAATTCGACGACCGCGGGCTCATGCGCCGGCGTCACGCCAGCATCAACGACCTGCCGATTGCCGAGGCCGACCGCAAGTACCGCTGGCCGCTCGGGCGGCGACCGGACGATCACCCCGGCTTGAGCGATCTCGGTCTCTGAGCGTCAGTGACCGCCCTGAACCAGTAGACCGAGCCCCGGGGTTTGCGTGCGCCCACTCGGCCGACCCGGAGCGTGCTCTCACGGACGGCTTACCGCCCCGGCGATTCAGCGTCCCCGACGCGCGACGAGCAGCCCACAGCCGACGCCAATCAACAGCGTCCCGGAGATTCGGCTTTGCAGCCTGCGCCTCTTGGGCACGGTGAACCAGCCCCGCGCGCGGGCCGCGAGCAGTGCATAGCCGCTGTCCGAGAGCAACGCCATGACGATCATCGTTCCGCTCATCAGCAGAAGCTGCGGCCCCGCCGGCAGGCGCGGATCGATGAACTGCGGCAGGAACGCGACGTAGAAGAGGATCGCCTTCGGGTTGGTCAGCGCGATGAG
>Ga0335075_10019348_pt1 | contig 10069 bp, 7 predicted proteins | sample Lox_Sample_24_FD_206723 | JGI IMG/M metagenome (GOLD analysis project Ga0335075, IMG submission 206723) | Soil microbial communities from Loxahatchee National Wildlife Refuge, Florida, United States - Lox_Sample_2.4 | ecosystem: Environmental > Terrestrial > Soil > Wetlands | place: USA: Florida...
GCTCTTCCACCACCGCTTCCGTCATCCGCAGTGCCTCCTGTCGTCGGCCCACCTCGCTGTAACGGATGGTGAGATTGTGCATCGACCGGAGGGTGTCCGGGTGTTCCTTGCCCAGCGTCCTCTTGTGCGCTTCCACCACCGCTTCCGTCAACTGCACCGCCTCCTGTCGTCGGCCTGCCTCGCTGTAGGTAAGTGCAAACACCTCAGCCATATCCAGGCAATCTTGGCCTGATTCGCGGAGATGAAATATCCCGTCGTCATAGAACCCGAGGCAGGCATCGATGTGAGGCACCAGGGATTTTCGAAACCGATAGTCCAAGGTCTGAAAGGTCCATGGTATTGAAATTGCGATCGTTGAAGCAGTCAGTGTCCAAAACCTTTCCTGCTCAGAACAACTTAATCGATCTCGAGCCCACGCATGCACGAGCGGATGTATTGAAATAAGACTCTTTCTGTCCTGGCTGATTAGCGAGAATGATGATAATAGTGATAGTGCTTTTCTAGCTAGATAAGGGTCCCAATCTGAGGACTGATGTTGGAGGAGTATGTGGAGTTGATGGGAACGGGTCCATTCCGAACACTGCTGACTCCATAAGTTCTTACAGGCCCGCTGAAATATCTCTTCTGAAATCCCGTCGTGGTGGAGGAAACTGAACACCTGCAGAATCTCAAGAGCATCGTGTGCATCAGCAGTTGGCATCTCCGCAATCATCCTGAGAGAGATTTCCCAAGTTGTGTGCACAGTATATTCGTAATCTTGGTTACCTTGACCCGTTTTCCAGTTGAGGAGCTCTCTTCGGTGCCGAGTAAAAAAAGAACAGTATTCTTCCATGCGACAGAGCCCTTGCCTGATGGCGGCACCAGCCTGAACGATCGCTAAGGCCAAACATCCCAGAGTCAAGACCACAGGTTGTGCGGTGTTCCGCAATTTCTCATCCCATAAGTCGCGGGCCCCGGTGGTCTTGAGCATTAATGTGATGGCCTCATCTGTCTCCATTTGACCTAGCTTCCGCGAGCCAACTGTCGCGTGGATTTCACAATCTGGGTTCCGTGTCGTGAGCAAGATGGTTCCGCGATTCCCCACTGGAAAATATTGAGAGACGTCCATTTTAGGGTCGTCAGCATTGTCCAATATCAAGAGCCATCTCTCTGAAACATTCGATAGCCATCTTCTTATACTATGTGAGTCCCCTTCAAGTCCGCAAACTTTGGCAATATGCGAGAAACCCCGCTCCACGCTTTCGCTGCTACTCATGTCAATCCAGAATATACCCCAGAACCTAAAATAAGTCAGTACGGCATCCAGATAAGTAAGCGCCTAACAGCTGGCTGTACACACTTTTCGCGATGGTCATTTGCGAATTTCAGGCACAACTGCGTCTTCCCTGAGCCGCCCAAGCCGAAAATGACAAATCTCTTCTGTCGTTGTTCGGTATCTAGGGTGCTTAAGGGCAAGCAGCTTCTTCTAAGCTGATCGCAAATTTCTTCTCGCCCTGTGAAGACTGAACTGGGGTCGCGTGGGATCTCGTAGTATTTGTTGCGGAACTGTGAGATTGTGGGAACAGAGTCTATTATCGTCGCCTTTCATTAGCCAAAAGTATCTTGATAAATCCGAGAACCGCGTCCCAGAGTAGCGACCTTGGAAGATCGTGTTATGCTCTGAGACTAAGGGTATAGGGCCGTTACGAACCATCAACGGCCATAGACATCGCTCTTTTCTTCAGCATTTTAATCTTCCCCCAAACGTTTTCAAAGTTCGCATCGCCTTCGTCTTCGTACTTGACCATATTTTCATGGTTAGCCTGAACAGGTTGTGCTGTCTCATTGTCATAATCAATCCGTGCGGACGTTGCGTCAACAACCTGCCGGAATACGCGTCAGCGTTGAAACCTACGAAGAATGTACACTAAGCATTTACTACTTACAAGTCCTCCTATCGCAGCAGTGGCACGTGTCTCAAAGTAGGTGTAGATTATGAGCTTCCTCTCAGACCATAAGGTAATCTTTCGAAAATCATCGGCGAGGTCCGCTAGCTCATCTGAATGCAGTGCGAGAGCAGACTCCAGCATTGGTGGGACCTTTGTGAAGGCCGCTTTCGCAATCTTCTTTAGCATCCAAATCCGCTTCTGTTTATCGACTGCACTACCAGCATGAGGAGTGCCAAGAAATACAAGCCCCTTCGTTGAGTTGTAGATGAGATGAGCGTCATCGACTCTTGTGTGAACAGCTTGAGAAGCCAATACCAGTGCCTATAACATCTGAGCGACTGTCCCGTCGGAACAGTGTTCTAGCGTACTTTCTTAAGAACCAGACCACCAAGGCTATGGCCGATGAGAATCAATGGTCTATTGGTCTCCTAGCGTTCTTGAATCAGCATTCTTCTCTAAGAGCGATTGTAACTGGTAGTAATTTAGATACTCACATAGTCCTCTTGTCGTTTGTTCACAAGACTGCCTAGAAAGGATTCTGCTATACCTTTAATGCGGATCAGGTTGGTCCCAAGTTCAGGTGCGATGTCGGCATCGTATCCAAAAAGCATGATGCGGGCGTCTGGAAGGTGACGCCGTAGCTCCCATGGCCAAAAAAAGCCCGAGGATGGATGTTTCCAAGTTTTACTTGGGTTTCCATTGAGCCCATGGACCAATACCACACTGAGCCTTGTCAAATGAAGAACTATATTCGCAAGAGAGTCTTTGCTCACTCCACGCTGCTTTGAGCATCACCATACAGCACAGTAAACCCGCTGCGACGGATCGGAGGGCATTGAGCAGCCTCCATTGTAATTCGAGTGGAATTGGTTAATTTGTTACTAGCCTCCACAGAGACAGGGCGATACTCGTTGACAATCGCGTAGGACGAGCCAGGACTACTGGTAGTTATGTTGGTTCGGTTCCGAGCCCCTAACCCCGCGGCCGGCTGGAAGAGCTCGCTGATCATCTAGGTGTAAAATTACGCGCTAGAGCGTTGAAAGTAAGTGCTAGAGACGCAGCCTATGGTCAGCCCAAAAAGGCCCCAGCGATTACGTGACTTTCAGATCCAGCCACAAGTGCAGCCTACTTGACTCTCGCTTATGAATGGAAGACAGTTAACTTAGAACTCTAGAGAGATGACTTTATGGATCAGCGCTGTTCTCTCCCCAAACTGAGGATATCTTCTGAGTGCTGGGCATTGAACTCCGTCTGAGCCATGTTTGACCTCGCATCTGGCACTGCCGCCGCGACTTAGGTTGAAAATCACGTTTCCAGCGAATTTTCCAGCAACAAGCGCAAATGCTCTGGTACTGGCCTCACGTGTCGGCAATATACTGGCTGGAGCACCTCAAGTGGTGTACTCTCTCGCCGGCGCATTTTCACATTAGCCTTCGAAGGTTTAATCACGCCTCTCTGTCAACGGGGAATCGCAGAACATAAGATGCACAAAGGGGCAGCAGGAGTCATCTATTCTTCGTGGACGCTTTGCACTCTCTTTTCTTGCTGTCACTGGCCTTCTTGCTTGTTTTTGTGTGCACTGCCCACGTCGAAGTTCATCGCTATTAGTTCAACTTCTATCTAGGATATCTTCATAACTTACCACTTGCAACTTCAGTCGTCCAATGTATTCTCAAATCGGTGGCCACGTTCTTATGGAACGCGTCTGCATTACCTGCCCCATTCACTATCTTCCATTCACTTTCACTTTCATTAAATCATCTCCAAAATGGCCCACAGCAACGGGATATCTCTTTCCTCGGCTGCAACATTGTCCTCATCCTCATCAACCTCTTTGAGACCGCTCTGGCTCCACGCGCTTTTCGGCAAGGACGGTATTGCGGCATTCGATCGCGTCCGTGTCGCCCTTAATTCGGGTGCGTGAAAGTACCGCTCCACATCACCTACCACTCATTTATGCCCCTAACACCGTTCCCTCTGCCTCCAGGCTTCGCAAGCTACATCGGCACACTTCCTAGCTCCCTCAACGCCGATATCACTCGCCTTTACCGCGCAATCACCACAAACGAGGAAACTGTCACCTCTCTTGCCCAACGACAAGAAGACCTCATGCAAGAGTCCAAAACGGAACTCTATGTGAAACAGGAACTGGAATGGGAAGTCAAGCGGCTACAGGAGTCCCTGACCTTCCATCTGCGGGAGATCAAGAACATTGAGATTCGGGAGGAACTCAGGCAGTTTCAGCTGCGAGAGCTACAAGATTTAGGAACGGTCACGCTCGTGCAAGCACTGAGGGAGGAGACGCCGGAGGAGTTTAGGACGGAGGCGAGGAATGATGAGGAGAGTTTGGGAGTAGGAGGGGAGTAGGAATCGAAACTGGGGAGAGTTGAATGGGGGTTCCTTGCGGACTGTACACAGACCCTATCTCTATGATCCCCGAAAGGCCGGCCTCGCCATGGACAACAAGTCTTCAGAGTCTTGGCAGCTGAATGCCCCGATGGCAACTGAATTGGATTTTGGTTTGATTCCAATGGTCTCCTGGAGAAGTTTGCTCGGGACAACAGTTTAGTCACTTCACTTCCATGTCTCTCTGCTTGGCATTGTGAGGCCAAGTCCACTGTTCGACTCGGTGGTCCGCCTACTCGCCCCACTGTCGGCACGATCTCTCGCATCCTCCCAGCTGACCTCTGAGCTCTCTGTGTCGTCATTGTCGACCAACCTCACTCCAGCGGCGCTCCTTGCACGGCTTTCCCTCATCCTCATCTCGTCTTCTGCTTTCCTCCTTTCCCATTCAGCGACAAGATTCCTGTAGTACACTTCAGCCTGTACCGTGACGCTGTAATACTCTGGTGTCCACCCGTCCTTGTTCCTAGCCAGCGGATCTGCACCATTCTGAACCAGGACACGCACTGCTTTCAAATTGCCCCATGCGGTCGCGTAGTGTAGGCAAGTATTGCCTTTGTGATCTTCTGCGTGTACGTCTGCGTTGTTGGCGATCAGTGTCTCGATCGTTGAGGTGTCTTCAGCAGCCTTAGTAGAGATGCGTGTCGCGAAGGTAGAGCTCACAACAGAGGGTGTAGGATGAGCACGCGAGGCGAGGTGGAGAGGGCTCGAGCCATCATTTGCCGGTTTGTTGACGAGGTAGGGAAAGTATGAGCACAACCGCTCTACCACGGCGTTGTGAGAATGCGAGGCTGCAAGATGAAGAGGTGTATGGCCGTCAGTGTTATATGACGGTCCTTGGCTTTTCGTAGAGTAAAGGTATATAAAGTCGCCGGGAGGTTCTGAAAAGTCATGCCCGAGAGATACGAGATGTTCCTGCTAGAAGATGAGCATGTTACTGCGCAGCGGGGGCAGGCCGGGACGAACAGCAATTTCCAGATATCCTTTTTGAGCGGCCAAGTGCAGCGAAGTGTTGGCTTTGTCAGAATGGTCAGGGTTTTGCAAGTATGTGGGATTAGCATCCAGTATTCGTTTCACTAACGGAAGGTCATTCTCCAAGATAGCCCTCCGTAGGCGCCGCGGGATGTCAACCCTTGAATTGAGTTAGTGGACTGCGCAAAGTTGGTCGATGTCGGGAATATCATACATGATCATTGTTCCTCTCAAGACTCCTCATACTGCGACTCCTGGCCAGGGAAGCTCTGCAAGTTGTGGATGTTAGAACAAAGCCCGAAGCGGCGGGCGGTGAGGATAGCTCGCGTTTCTCAAACGTCACGTGCACACGTGATGCTGCTAGTGACTTTCCTCTATGTTCCTAGAAGGAGTAAAAAATCAACTATTCTGACGCTCTACCTTTGTGTATGCATTACGTACCCTAGACACATGCATGTGACACCACTTTTGCTTTTTCCTTCTGAAACGAGTTTAGAAGTCCCCGGATTAGGCCCTTCGAGTTCTTGTGAGGCTGAGTAGGAGACTCTCTGTTCCCACCCTGGGGTTCACTAGGTGGGCCTGGTGAAAGAAAGTGGTTTAAATACGAGTGATGGTTGAATGCGCTGCCCGCTCGCTCGCCCTAAGTGGATCCTGCTAAGCTGGACAATATACAAAGCTCGTTACGAGACTTTTTCCAACTGCACATGAATTACGTCTTGGCTTGCCCAAACGCTTGACTCTCATTTAACTAGTTACATACAGCCTTGCAATGCGCGGTCATTTCACGTGAGACCCGCAAATCCAAACCTCGACATGATAGATGGTCTTCGGCGGTTCAGTACTCAATACTTTTGAACGAATAGAACGGGGTATATGATCAAGAAAATATTCTGGCGAAACGGAGGGTAGTGCTACCACTGCCAGTTGTAGTGTTGAGGAGCGAGTCGGGTATCAAGCGACCTTGATCCAGCCAAGCAGTCCTAACAAAGTCGTCGTTAGCGGGAGATCTCATCGGAAAGGAGGGACTTGAGGGTCTTTTGATAGCTGAACTTACCGGCGTAATTCAACATAGGGGTCTCCATTCTCAGTACTGTTTCCTTGTACAATGTTGCCGTCGATCTCTCGTAATGACACAAGGCCACCCTCAACATTCCTCCCTCCCGTCCTACAATAAGCGCCATTGAGGGCGGCCTCTCAGCTGAAAACACAGTTACAGTCATAGTCCCCGTATCGATGAGCGTGAAGAATCTCTGGCCGGGTGGCAGCTGCGGCTTCGGTTCAGACCCTTCAATCCACGCAGGTCCATTACCGATCCTTTCGTCGGGGTCTTTCTCTTGCCACAGCGAGCTCGACGGCGCATATGAGAAGCGTCCGATGGCGTTGCCAAATGTCATCTTCTCGATCTCTCTAATCGGCAGTGTGCCTTCAAACCCGATCAGCCATGGCGCAGCGCCCCACACTTTGCCACCGTAAAGTATTACAATAGCCCATGGAGAGCTGAAGGTCAGAATGAGGGAGATGACGATGAAGACGATGCCTGCGGCCCTTGTGGAGGATAATTGGACAGCGGCCAAGCTAACGCCAAACAGGAACCAAAAGGCACCAGATCGCAAGCCTAAAGCAGCAAAGGTCCGTTTCCAACTTTTTCGGTGCAGGTAAGCGATCCCGGGAATTTCTTTCCAGCGGATTGACGCTCCACGGCATCCATCCAAAATCACCGCAGAGCCTTCACACACACCGGCTACCTGGCAGAGAGGCTCTATGTCCCAGAGATTGGCTCCAAGTTGATCATTCAGGACGAACTTATTGTTAAGGCGGGATCCACCATCAATTGTGTCGTACTCCGGGAGCATGCACATCATTCTTTCGACGATACGGTCGCTGTCGTTTGCCAACGAGAGCCGGGCCAGGGCTTGAAATTGATTGTCCGTTGGATTTGCGCGGGGTCGATGTCCGAGAAGGCCCATCAGAGCGTATGCAAGATCCGCGTCTGAGAAGCGCTCTGTTCGGCGGGAGGATAGTGCCTCGAGACCGGTTTTTATGAGCTCCAGGCGACCCAGGGATAGCGAGCCACTAAAATTCTCGGCAAGCAGACGGCCAGGCTGGTCACCTCTCCAGACCTCGTTGGCGAGGGTGATCTTCGATTTCTCAGTCGAATGGCCGGAAGGCGTACAGAATTTGATCAACTCATTCGGGCAAAGAAGAGCCTCCGGCAGCGTCCACATACGGCCACCCCAGGCTGCAAGCGTCTCAGGTCGGAGGTCTGGCACAACAACCACAAGTTGCCGAGCACCCCGAATCACATCGGAGATGCGGTTGATATCGTCTGACCGCTCCACGCCTTTTTCTTGTGTAATGCACATATGGTCAAGCCAGTATGCTTCTAAACCTGCTTCACGTGTCATACGGCCGGCAACTTCATAGAGTGGTCCGCAGGCCCGACGATCTTCGGGATCAAAGTGCTCTCGAGTATAGCTGATGAAAAGATAGGGAACGTCTGACTTGCTCTCAGAGGAGGGGTCTGGTGCTATAAAAGCTCCACTCTCACGAAGAAAGATGAGGAGACGAGGTCTGAGTTGACGAGTGTATTCTCCAGCGAAATTATACGACTGGCTCCTGTAAGTAGCTTCGCGTGCGGCGTCCGGCTTCGCATCTAGCAATTCATTTCGAGCATACTTTGGGTATTCCCAGCATCGGCCAGGGAAAGCCTTGTAACGTCCAGTAAGAGGAGGCGGGCTACTCATTGGAAAGCTGACCATGAGCAGTAGAAGTGGCGCAGTAATGAGAACCCTGCCAGCAGTTATGGCCCAGTCTGAAGGCGTGTATTCTTCCTTTCCCATAAGCTCCTGCAAGGCCCAAGTTGAAATGCGGAGGAGTTTCGGTGCATTTCCATCAAGCTTCCTTCTTCTCCAATCGCCAGAGGGAACGGAAAGGGCTTCATCTGTAGCTTGGATGAGCGCTCTGGTCGGCTTCCCGTCCGTGGGACTGATGTAGCGCAGGACATCTTTGGGCCTGAATGTCTTTCTGCTCAAAATGTCGCGGTGGGGATAAAGTTGTGAGGTTGTTCTGCCATCGGGAGCAGCACCGATAGCTGGAGCTATGTAGTGCTTCCACTTTGCCCAGCTCCAATGCCGCTCACCGTCGAATTCGGTTGAGATGTCCGTCACTCCAGTGTGCTTTTGCCTTTCGACGTCTGAATGTATATCGACTTCAAAGATAGCCATGACGGTCGAGAATCCGACAAGGAATAGTGTACAAGTTGGGAAATACTGTGCACAGAACCTTGGCGGAAGTTTTGACCTTGCAGAAAAGCACGCCTCTTATCCCAAGTGAGGGGGTGAAATCACATAGGACGGTAGGCCCCATTTCCCAGCACCTTGCGAGCCTCATGTAGCCCATTCCGCACTGGCACTAGTACAGTATTGGAGAGAAGGTGCACTTGCTAGTCGATGCCTACCAACTTGATTGCTGGCGTCATGGTTCCATTCCGGAGGAGGTGGGGGCCGGCCGCATTGCCTCTACCGTATTCGGGCGCAGACATAGGCCAATCAGGAGAATTGCTGAAGCAACGCCGAGTCTTTTGGATGCGCTGGTGACTCCCCTCAACGTCCATGGCAACGTAGGCAAATAAGACGCGGGCTGGATGCGCGCCTTCTGTGATTCGGCGCAGAGCTGAGGATGAATCAGATCATGTTTTGTGGAATATGGCTTGAAAGGAAGGCTGACCTCGGGTCCAGACCTACAAAATCCCAGCCTCGTTCTGATTTTAGTCGAAATCGACCTTCGACTTATGCACACCTCGCACAACTCAGAAAAGTGGCTGGCTTGGCACGTGCTGAATGGCTAGAGCAGCACACCATACTCTGCCTTTTCTCACGAAAAATCGCGCAGTCGCAGCCCCCTTGCGGCTGAACACGAAGATTTTGATTCGTCGACCTCCGCGTAGCCCCACGTGCTCATGTTTTTCCATGCCAACACCAGTGAATTACGCCATACGGTTTAGCGCTCCCGCTTCTAGGCTTGGGTGGGTTCGGAGCCAAGGGTGAAGGATAATCCAGACACCAAAGTTAAGGTACCAAACAGCCTCAACTTTTCACAATACCAAGTCTTTCATCAATGTGCTTTGACGATTCAATCAACCTATCATGGCTAAAGACAGATCTGAGGGCCGAGATGTCCACTTTTTTGATGCGCGACACCCAAATGATGCACTCGGTGGCCTTATTTTGAATCCCACAGTCACTCACTCAGAATTCCTTCAAATGCTTGACATCCTCATTATCACGTCTCATCGCTACGATGTATCCTTGAGAGGTTTGGCAGGAGCCAACCTCACACGTTGCAATGAACCGCTCCAACCTGGAGACTATGATCTCAAGCTGGAATCAGCTGAAGGTACCTCATATCTACCTCTTACGTAGTTCTCAAATACCAAAAACAACAGGCACATTATCGATTACTGATGAGGTTCCTGTTACACGAATTACCTCTCACATAGTAACTGGACGAGAGAATACATTTCGTGCCGCGGTTCGTGAACGGGATAAGAAATGTGTGATTACTGGTCTTACCAACAGCAAGAAAAACATAGCCAGAAATGAATGGGATCGTTTCGAAGCTGCTTATGTCTTTCCTTTGGCTTCTGAATCCTTGTTCATTCGTGGCAACCTTCCTAGATGGATCACGCTCAGAGCACCAACGGAGTCGGGGATCAATTCTGTTCAGAACGCACTGCTTCTCAGAGTAGATGTTCATCGACTTTTTGA
>Ga0335075_10019349_pt1 | contig 10068 bp, 9 predicted proteins | sample Lox_Sample_24_FD_206723 | JGI IMG/M metagenome (GOLD analysis project Ga0335075, IMG submission 206723) | Soil microbial communities from Loxahatchee National Wildlife Refuge, Florida, United States - Lox_Sample_2.4 | ecosystem: Environmental > Terrestrial > Soil > Wetlands | place: USA: Florida...
TGATGAGAGGCAAGTCAGTTGCGGACAAGTCGCGCTCGACGACTTGTCCGGAGGGATTTTCTTTCCTCCAGCTGTCCACAAATTTCTGCGTAAGCTGGCGCGACACCGAATTGTGGCGGGCGCTGGAATCGACGCGAAGCAGGTTCATAAGAAGATCCTTTCTGTTACCACCCCTTAGATCATCAAGGCCTCTACATGGTTACAATAAATAACTATAGCTGCTTTACATATTAGGAACTTTTGAGTAACTTAGTATCCGTGCGTTCCAAGAGATATCCAAAAACGCCGTCCCCCTGCGCGATCGGCGGGATGCTGGAATTGCTTACGCGGCCCTGGACATTCCACATCTTATGGTCGCTAAGCAATAACGGGCCTATGCGGTTTGGCATATTACGCCGGCAAATAGAAGGCATTTCAGCGCGGGTCCTAACCGAACGGCTACGCACCTTAGAGAACGCAGGCTTTATCTTCAGGCATTACGAACAGACGATTCCGCCCGCGGTAACGTATGGCATTACCGAGCGCATGAAAGATATTGAAAAGGTTCTGGCGCAGCTCGAAGGCTTGGCGCGGAAGTGGCATGGCGAGGGGACTGCAACTGGCGATGCACGAGAAACTAGCGTTGGAAAGAACGCTCACGCCTGAAAACACGATGTTGAATCTCTAGTTCTAAATTTCATTTCTGCATTATCTCTTGGGGAATCCGCACCTTGCTTGGTCTTCCTGCTTTCCGATTGGAAACTGCTACACTCTGCGGATGCGCAAAATGCTCCTGGCATTCTTTCTGGCCACCTTTGCATCTTTTTCAACCGCACAAACACCTTCGGCCGCGCAGGGCGCGGTGCTTTCGTCCGTGCATCAATTTGTCGACGGATTTAATAAGGACGACAGTAAGATGTTCTTGGCCGCATGTGCCGACGAGACGTCCATTCTCGACGAGTTCCCTCCGCATGAGTGGCACGGCACAGGCGCCTGTGCCAAGTGGGCCAGCGACTTCGATAAAGACGCCAAGACAAACGGCATCACCGATGGCGTGGTCACGCTCAGCGATCCTCTCCATGTTGATATCACTTCAGATTTCGCTTATGTCGTTATCCCAGCGAATTACAGCTTCAAACAAAATGGGAAGCCAACGAGCGAAACCGGTTCAATCATTACGCTGACGTTGCGCAAGTACCCAGCACGCTGGCGAATTACGGGATGGGCTTGGGCTAAGCATTAACACTAAGCTTCGGCACACCTGAGATGCTGTCCTGTTTCCAGGAAGCGCCCATTACCTAGGTCATCTTGGGCAAAGTTACGATTCAGTTCATCATAGGGAGAGTTTGTGGGGCGAAGCTCCCAGGACTTTCACTCGATGAATATTGACGACCTGCTGCGCATCGCGACGGAACGCAAAGCATCAGATTTGCATTTAAAAGTGGGGAACTATCCTCACCTGCGGGTGGATGGCGAGCTTGCGCCGTTGACCGAGCAGCCGCGCGTGAGCGCCGAAGACATGCTGACCATGGCGTTCAGCATGATGTCGGCGCGGCAGAAACAAAAATTTAAAGAGACCACCGAAATCGATATGGCCTATGGCGTAGCCGGCCTCGGACGATTTCGTGTGAACATTTTTCAGCAACGCGGTAATGTCGGCTTAGTACTGCGCGTGATTCCCACCAAGATTCGCGCGCTCGACGAACTATTCTTGCCCAAGGTCGTCGAGCAGATCTGCGAGATGCCGCGCGGGTTGGTACTGGTGACGGGCGTTACCGGTTCGGGTAAGTCGACCACGCTGGCGGCGATGGTTGATCGGGTGAACTCCAGCCGCGCCGAACATATCATTACGATTGAAGATCCCATAGAATTTCTGCATCGCGACAAAAAAGGCTACGTGAACCAGCGCGAGATCGGCGTAGATACGCCTTCGTTCAGCGCTGCGCTGCGTGCTTCCTTGCGTCAGGATCCGGACGTGATTCTCGTCGGCGAAATGCGCGATCTCGAAACCATTTCAACCGCGCTGCACGCAGCAGAAACCGGCCATATGGTTTTCTCAACGCTGCATACCCTGGACGCGGTGGAAACCGTAAACCGTATCATTTCGATTTTTCCTCCGCCGGAACAGAAGCAGATTCGTTTGCAGTTGGCGGCTGTACTGCGGGCTATTGTTTCTCAACGCCTCGTGCGGCGTTGCGATGCCGAAGGCCGCGTGCCCGCGGTGGAAGTGATGATTAACACGGCATTCATTCGCGAGTGTGTGCTGGTGCCTGAAAAGACTCGCTCTATTCGCGATGCCATTGCGGCAGGCACATCGCAATATGGAATGCAGACCTTCGATCAATCTCTCTGGGATCTTTTCCAGGCCGGACTCGTCAATTACGAAACGGCTCTCGAAAACGCCTCGAACGCCGACGACTTCAAGTTGCGTATGCAGGGGATCGCTTCGACCGCGGATATCTCGCGGCAGTCGATGCAGTCGGCGGGATTCGGGGGAAGATAGTCTGAGTTTATTTTGCTCCGTCGATATACGCGGATAGAAAGTTTTCAATTTCGCGGTCGTTCGTCAGCCTGCATATCGAAACTCTTGGTCCATGGGCCATCCGCGCTAGCTCGATCCGCGGCCGATTGACTCGGTCAAAATTCCAAATGAACGCCAGCACTTTCGCAAGCTTTTTGGCATTGTGAGGTTCCCCTCGCTTAAGCAGGCGTGCAACTGCATGCCACATGCAGAATAACTTCGAGCGCTCAAGCCATAGAATCAGAGTGGCGCGTGGTAGCCGTATATCGAATGTCGCGTCGGCGAAGTTTCCGTCACTGATCCACATTTCACCCGCATGCGTCTGGGCGATCAATTCTCTAAATGTTGGAACGTCCGCCTCTTTCCAATGTGGCTGCCAAACCTCGTCCAAACAGATAACCGGAGCACCGGTGAGCTCTCCCAGGCGCTTGGCAAGCGTCGTTTTGCCGCTGCCGGCGCAGCCTAGGATCACGATTCTCATTCGAAAGAAACCCCAGTTTCATTTTATTTCCGCAGCCATAGGGAATGCGCTATCGTTAGCGCATGCCGTTTGCGCGTCCCAAGAAACGCTTTTACTCCGAAGATGAGTTGTATGAATATGCCGTGGGAGCGCTCGGTCGCAGGATGCGCACGGTTGCGGAATTGAAGCGGTTAATTCGCGCGCGGGTGGAAGAACCGGATTCCGAATACGCACGGACGCTGATTGAACTCGTGATCCGACGGCTGAAAGACCGCGGCTACCTGAACGATTCCCACTATGCCGCGTACTTTTCTTCCCTGCGGCGCGACAACCAAAAATTCGGGCGGCAGCGCGTGGTCACCGACTTGAAGATCAAGGGCGTACACGGTGACGTGATCGACAAGGCCGTGGATGCGGCGTTCGAAGGCGTGAGCGAAGAAAAGCAGGCGCGCGAGTACTTGCGAAAGAAGCGAATGGTGAAACCCAAAGATCAAAAAGAAACTGCGCGTATTTTCCGGCAACTGGCTCGCGGCGGATTCGGCACGAAAACCATCTTTTCAATTTTGAAGAAATGGGATGTCGATGAGGAGACGTTGAGCGCGCTGGAAAGTGAGAGCGCATGAGTTGGCGGTTTTTCGGCCCTGGGCGCTTGAGTGGCGTTCCAGAAGCCAAACAAATTTAACCTTTGCCATTTCGAGCGCTTTGTTTCTGGCGCGAGGAATCTGCCCAGCATTCGGCTGTCCTCTCGGTAACCGTCCGTTTCATTTAGAATTGCTGTTTCATGACTGGCTCTGAAATCCGCCGCAAGTTTCTGGACTTCTTTGTGCAGAAGGGGCACAAGGAGGTTCATTCATCTTCGCTGGTGCCCGCAAACGATCCCACACTGCTGTTCACCAACGCGGGCATGAACCAGTTCAAAGACGTTTTTCTCGGCCTGGAGAAGCGGGACTACAACCGCGCCACTACATCGCAGAAATGCGTACGCGCGGGCGGCAAGCACAACGATCTGGAGAACGTCGGCTTCACCAATCGCCATCACACGTTCTTCGAGATGCTGGGAAATTTTTCATTCGGCGATTATTTCAAGAAAGATGCCATCGCTTACGCGTGGGAGCTGATCATTTCCAAAGAGTGGTTCGGAATCGATAAAGAGAAGTTGTACGTAACGATTTTTGAAGGCTCGGGCGAGCCTATGCCGGTCTCCCGCGACGTTGAGGCCTACGATCTGTGGGTCGCGCAAGGGGTGGCGAAAGAACGGATTTTCGACGGTGACCTTAAAGATAATTTCTGGCAGATGGGCGACACCGGCCCCTGTGGGCCGTGCAGCGAGATTCATTACGACATGGGACCGGCGGCGTCAGAGCAGGGACATACGGATTGCAAGTTCCCCTGCGATTGCGGCCGCTATGTCGAAATATGGAATCTTGTGTTCATGCAGTTCGACCGCGATGTGAGCGGAAAATTAAATCCTCTGCCCAAGCCTTCGATTGATACAGGCATGGGGTTGGAGCGGGTGACGGCGGTGCTGCAAGGTGTGATTTCGAATTATGAGACGGACTTGTTTACTCCGCTGATCAAGCGCGCCGCGGAATTGACGGGCGCCGGTCGCGCAAATGCACCTTCGTCAGGGAGCCAGAAATCCGCCGCCTCGCTCAGAGTAATTGCCGATCACTCGCGCGCGGCGACGTTTCTTATTTCGGATGGAGTCTTGCCTTCGAATGAAGGGCGCGGTTATGTCCTGCGGAAAATTATTCGACGGGCGATCACGCATGGAAGGCTGTCCGGGCAGACGAAGCCGTTTTTGTATCAGATGGTCTTTGCGGTTCGCGATTTGATGCGCGATGCGTATCCTGAACTCGAAGACACTATCGACCGAGTTTCAAGGACCGTCCATGCGGAGGAAACTCGGTTCGCACATACGCTCAATGTTGGATTAGAAAAGCTGGAAGAGCTGCTTAGGAATTCTAACGATAAGCTTGCCGGGATCGAAGCTTTCAAGCTTTACGATACATTCGGTATGCCGCTCGACTTCATGCAGGACGCGGCTCGCGACCAAGGAGTCGAGTTCGATCAAGCCGAATTCGATCGCGCTATGGAGCAACAGAAGTCTCGCGCCCGCGCCTCGTGGAAAGGCGGGGCAAAGCAGACTGCGAATCCGGCGTACCAGCAACTTCCGAAATCAATCTTCGAAGGCTATCGGCAAACTCGCTCCGATGGCTGCGAAGTGCTCGCCATCATTCACAAAGGCCAGGGTGCGCAGGAACTTAAATCCGGTGAATCCGGTGAAGTCATCCTTGATCACACGCCGTTCTATGCGGATTCCGGCGGGCAGGTTGGCGACAAGGGATGGTTTTATTCCGATGATCACAATACCGTAATCGCCGACGTGACCGGATGCTATTCGCCGATTCAGGGAGTGCGAGCCCATCAGGTGGTGGCGAAACAGGCGCTGCGTGTTGGCGATAAAGTGGATGCCGTCGTCAACGTCAGCATTCGTCAATCCACGATGCGAAATCACACGGCGACGCATCTGCTTCATGCCGCACTGCGCGAGGTACTAGGTAAGCATGTGAAGCAGGCGGGATCGCTGGTCGCACCCGACCATTTGCGCTTTGACTTTTCGCACTTCACCGCGGTGGAAGACGAAGAGTTGCAGGATATTGAAGAGATCATCAACAAGGAAGTGCTGCGCAACCAGATTGTCGAGACCATCACCGATGTGCCGATCGATGAGGCCATCAGCCAGTACCATGCGATGGCCTTATTCGGTGAAAAGTACGGAGACAAGGTGCGCGTGGTGAGGATTGGCGATTTCTCGACCGAGCTTTGCGGCGGCACGCACACGGGCGCGACCGGCGAGATTGGGCTGATCAAAATTTTGAAAGAAGGCAGCGTGTCTTCGGGAGTGCGGAGGGTCGAGGCAGTGACGGGAGAAGGTTCGCTGCGGCATTTCCGGAAAGACCACGAACTCGAAAAAGTTGTGTCGACTTTTGCCGCTCCCACCCTTGTACAAAGACCGCACAAGGATGGGGAACCCTCTCCCGATGCGGGAGCGACTCACATCGAAATAACTTCTCCCGCCGAAGCCTTGAAAGCCGAACTCGAGAAAAAAGATGCAGAGATCAAGCGACTGGGGCGCGAATTGGATCAGGCGCGGATGAAGTCTGCATCGTCGAGCACGGCCAATATTGGTGACCGGATAAAAGATGTCAAAGGCGTGAAGGTACTGCCGCACCGCGTGGATAACCTGGAGCGAGCGCAGATGCGAACGCTGATCGATCAACTGCGCGACAAGATTGGCTCGGGCGTGGTGGTGCTGGGGTCGGCATCGAACGGGAACGTATCTCTGATCGTAGGCGTCACTAAAGATCTGACCAGCCGGGTGCAGGCGGGAAAAGTGATTGGTCCGGTGGCGCAGAAAGTTGGAGGCAAAGGCGGCGGGCGTCCCGACCTGGCCGAAGCTGGCGGGAAAGACGCGACTGCCCTGGATGCCGCACTGGACAGTGCTTATGCGGCAGTAGAGGCTTTGTTGTCATGACGACTGGCGCGCCTCTCGATGAGCGGTTGTGTCTGGTCGAGCACAAGGGACACTTTGTGTACGTGATCGACTTCACCCATTTGTCGTCGAAGGAAATGTTGCTGCTGCTCGATCAGGTGCGCGCAGGAATCGCGCGACACGCTCCTGGGTCGTTGCTGACGCTGGCGGACTTTACAGGGGCGGAGGTCGACAAGAATGTGGCAACTCGGATCAAAGAAGTTTTGGTGCTCGACCGTCCTTTCGTGAAACGATCCGCATGGGTAGGGACGGAAAACCTGCCGCACATTTTTTACGAGCATTTCAAAAGCTTTTCCCAGCGCGAACTTCCGCTCTTTAAGACCCGCGACCAAGCGATGGATTTTTTGGTTAGCGCAGAGCCGCCGGCGTCGCATTGACGATTGTGCGACTGAGGTATAGATTTTTGCACGAAACATTTTCTCCTGTATTCATAGTTCATCTCTCGATTTAACTTTCTAATTGAGTTCCCTGCTCCTTTATTGGGCCCCTGTTGAATCCACATTAGTTAAATCTTCCCAAGTTTTTCGAGGAGGACTTTCATGGGCCAGCCATTCGACGCGAAGCAAGCGTTCTTCTACGGCCAGTTCGTGCAGGCCGCGTACACCATGTTCCGCAATCAGAATCCTGACCCGCTGCGGCCCGAACCTGCGGGTATCCCCGAGGGGTGGGAACTCGGCGCCTGGATTCACATGTCCGATTTTATCCTCAGTTTCAAAGAGCCGGAATTTTACGGAATCGTGGTCCACGGAAAAGAAGGTGTGAACGATCCAGATTCGCGCATCATTGCGATTCGAGGGACCGAAGGCGCGATGGAATGGATCGACGATGCTGCGGCAATTCCTATTCCCTTCCGTCACAGTCCTTCAGCGGGACGGGTAGCCACAGGCTTCGACACAATCTACAGTTCGCTGAAAGTGGTAAAGCGGATATTACCGCGGGATCGCAAGTTGGAGGCCAGTGCTGCTGGAGCCCCGCCTGCGGAGGAAACTTTCAGCGGATCGTTTGCCGAGCAACTCGAGCAACTGGCTATCAGCCGGGAAGTGGAGCGCGGAGTTGCACGTTTTGCCGATGGGCCCCGAAGGCAGCGGCCCACCGTGGTTTCCGGCCACAGTTTAGGCGGAGCCCTGAGCACTTTATTCGTCATGGAAAATGCAGCCAAAAACAAATTCGATGTCGGCACGCTATGCACATTTGCTTCGCCGCGCGTGGGCAATAAAGAATTTGCTCGCGTTTTCGATCAGCTCTCGATCGCTTCGTGGCGTATCGCAAATACGCTCGACCTTGTGCCCAAACTGCCCCCGCATATTCCGGTTTTGCTCGATTACGATCACGTCGATACTTGTTCCACCTTTTCTTCGGAGGGATTCGCTAAGAACAACCCGGCTGCCTGGCATGCGATGGATACGTATTTAGACTGGTTAGAGCGGGAGTTGGCAGGCGCAACGGCGCTTAAGGCCGGATGAAAGGGCGACTGCGATTTAACTCCTCCACTTCAGCGTAACCGGTCCTGGCATGGGATGCTTCATCTCGCCGCCGGTGCGCTTAGCCTCTAAATAGGCAGCTTTCAATTGGAAATACCACTTTGCCGGACGGTCAGCGTCGTCAATCAGCATGAGATGGGGATTGTGCTGCAAGCCTTCGGCTTGCAGCTCCATGGTACGGCGGTCTTGCTCGACGAATTTTGCGAAGACGAACTTCAGCAATTCCGCGCCGAAGGGCATCCAGCGGAAGATGTTCCATGCGGCCACTACATCGATGCGGCATTGATTTCGCGTGATCGGGGTGACCGTCGTGAGCGACGAAAACCAATGTTTTCCCGCCCGGATAATTTCTCTACGCAAGTTGGGCAGAACAAAATCGATTGTTGTCGTAATGGAGTCGGCGTCGGAATAGAGCCGAAGAAGCTTATAGGGCGCGGAATTTGAACTGGGCGTGTGGGCGCTCATGCGAAAGCCATTCGGTATCGGCTCGAAGTTTTTCTTCTTCTCATGAATGCTGTGCCGGCTGCGCCACCACCACGCTTGATGAACGAACGGTCCGTGCGCCGGATCCATAAGGCCAATGATGCCGTGATCGATGCTGACCGGCATGTCGGAGGTTAGATAAGCAAGCTTGTACTTTCCGCTGGAGGCCTCTCCGAATTTTTCGATCTGAGGCGCAATCTCGGGAGCTTCGACGCGTTTTGCGAAGCCTGCGCCGGAAGGCGCGGCGTCCGGAATATAAACCCAGACGAAACCATCCTGCTCTTCGCAGGGATAGCTGCCTGCGTAAATGCGATCGACTTTTATATTCTGATCTGCGGTAAGGGATGGAATGAGCTGGCACTGGCCGTTATGGGCGTCAAACTGCCAGCCATGATAGGAACACTCGACATTTTCTCCATCGAAGTTTCCGCAATGCAAAGGCATTCCGCGATGCGGACAAGCATCGCGCAAGGCAAAAGGACGACCAGCGCGATCGCGTCCGATGACGAGAGGAATCTCAAGCAGCATCGCCGGATGGAGCTGGTTGCGATGCACGTGGTCGCCCGGCAACGCTCGGTACCAAAAACCGGCGAGCATGAGGGAGTCAGGCGCCTGGCGTTGAGGAGAATCGAGGTCGGGCATGTTGAGAGTGGGCGATTGCTCGGTTTTTGATCGCGATTCGAAAAACATATGCTAGCATCCGCAAGACTTTCCGGGGTGGACGGAATTACAAGGAGGAACGGCGGTGGAATTTATCGGAAATTTTCGCAGGCTTACGCCCGTGCAGCGCAACACATTCATCGCCTGTTTTCTCGGCTGGTCGCTGGATGCGTTTGATTTCTTTATCCTTACATTTTGCGTCAGTGCGATCGCGACTCAATTTCAGGCAAAGGTTTCCGCCGTTGCCGAAGCCATTTTTCTGACGCTTGCAATGCGCCCGGTGGGCGCCTTTGTGTTTGGGTTAATGGCCGACCGATATGGACGCCGTCTCACGCTCATGGTCGATATTATCGCGTATTCGGTATTCGAATTTGGATCGGCTTTTGCCCCGTCGCTGAAATTTTTCTTTATCATGCGAATCCTTTTTGGAATCGCCATGGGAGGAGAGTGGGGCGTAGGCGCGGCGCTGGCCTTTGAAACTCTGCCGGCAGAGGGGCGGGGATTCTTCTCCGGCCTACTTCAGGAAGGCTACGCGGTCGGCTACCTGATGGCCGCATTAACCTATGGAACGCTATTTCATTTCATCGGTTGGCGCGGAATGTTCATCGTGGGTGCGCTGCCCGCATTCCTCGTCATATACATCCGGACGAAGGTCGACGAATCTCCGGCATGGTTAAAAGGCGAAGTTGCGAGAAAGAATGAGAGTTTAGGCAAAGATATTTGGACTTACATGGGCACCTTTATTTTTCTGGCGGTCCTCATGTTTACGTTTAATTCGTTTAGCCACGGTACGCAGGATCTCTATCCAACTTTTCTACAAAAGGATCATAGCTTTTCACCACAGACGGTCGGCTTCATCGCAATCGTCGCCAATGTGGGCGCTTTGCTCGGAGGAATTCTGTTTGGGACCTGGTCAGAGAAAATTGGT
>Ga0335075_10019350_pt1 | contig 10068 bp, 7 predicted proteins | sample Lox_Sample_24_FD_206723 | JGI IMG/M metagenome (GOLD analysis project Ga0335075, IMG submission 206723) | Soil microbial communities from Loxahatchee National Wildlife Refuge, Florida, United States - Lox_Sample_2.4 | ecosystem: Environmental > Terrestrial > Soil > Wetlands | place: USA: Florida...
CCGAGCAGCGTCACGGAGACGATGATGACGGCCATGCCCGACACCTCGCCTAGCACGGCCAGCGGCCCGTGGGCGGGCGACTCCCTGAAGGCCAGCGTCCCGAAGGCCAGCCCGGCCAGCGGGTTGGCCGCGCTGAGGGCGGGCAGCGATGCCTGCAGCGGCGCGCGTGCGTAAGCCCGCTGGTGCAGGATGAAGGCCCAGGTACCCAGCACGGCCAGCGTCCACAGCGGCCAGTGGGTGATGACGGCGGCCGGGCCATGCAGCAGGTCGTGAACGACCGCCTTGAGCACCCCGCCGGCCAGGCCGTACAGGGTGCCGGCGGCCAGGCCAAGCGCGAGCGCCGCGATCCGGCCCGAGCGGACGCGCCCGGCGGCGACCCAGCACACCAGGGCGATCGCCGCGCCCGCCGCGATTACCTCGGCGGCGGCCCGGGCATCAGCCTCAGGCTGCCCGGTGCCGGGACGGGCCGCGGCGACGAAGACCGCGATGCCGCCCGCCAGGACGACAGCCGTCATGACCAGCCGGGCCGACGGCCGGACCCGGTCGAGCAGCGTGCGGGCCGGCAGGGCCAGGGCCAGGTTCGTGACCATCACGGCCTCCACGACCGCGACCGCGCCGCCGCGCAGCGCCGCCGCGTGCAGCAGGGCTCCCGCCGCCAGCACCGCCAGGCCGATCATCCAGCGCCTGCTCCGCGCGAGCCGCCACAGCAGGCCCAGCAGGCCGCGGTAGCCGCCGGTCGTGGTGGCCGCCTGGTGCTGCAATGCCGATCCGAGCGCGATGCACACGGCGGCCGCGATCGCCAGGCCGATCGCGGTGCCGTTCAGCGGTCGCCCCGCCGGTACCCGACGGGCACGTTGCCCTGCGGGCTGCCTCCATAGCCCGGTCCGTTCCTGCGCCCGTCGTCCGGATAGCCAGGCCCGCTGGGCCGGCCGCCGGTCGTGTAGCGAGGGTCGGCCGCGCGCCGTCCTCCGCCGCGCTGCTGGCGCTGCTGAGGCTGCTGGTGTCGCTGAGGCTGCTGGCGCCGCTGGCGCTGCTCTGGCCCGCGGATGGCATCGGTGATCCACGCGATCGCCAGGCATGACCCGATGATCAGCCCCGAGACGATTAGGGCCAGGACCGCCGCGACTCCCACGATGGTGGCCCCGAAGATCAGCATGTCAAAAACCTATTCACCGGGGCCGGTGAAAACAATTCCTTCTCAGCCATTTCTCAGTTCCCTCCCGCCGCTCCGGTTCGTCGGGCGCTCCAGTCGTCACACCCCGTCGCATTCCGCCTACGCGGAGGAACTGCGGAGTGCCCGGCTCTCCTGCGCCACCGTGATGAAAGGGTAGGGCCCTTAATTCGGCTGTGGCTACTTGCGTCCTAGGAACGGCCCCGGGCCATCCGGTAGCGGTCGAATATGCCGAGCAGGTCCGCCATGGGCAGGCCGGCCTGCGCGGGGTCCTTGGCCCCCTCGTCCCAGCGACGCAGGGCGACCGCGGCCGCGGCCTGGGGATGCGACCTGAACTGCTCGACCTCAGCCTCGCTCATCGGCCCGCCCTGCCGTTCCAGGGAGCGCACCGATGCCGGGCTCAGCTGCCCGAAGTACCCCTCGTCCACGGCCACCAGGTAACGCTTGGCCGGGACGTGCTGGCTGATCAGCCAGGCCACTCGCTCGCCGACCCGGTCACGGACGAAGGCCGCGCCGGCCTCCTCGTGCGGCAGCCCGGGAAACTCCGCGCGCACGGGCTCGCTATAACCGATGTCGTGCAGCGCGGCCGCCAGCACGACTTCGTCGTCCGCCCCGGCCGCCACCGCCTGCCCGGCGCACTGCAGGGCATGGCGGCGCTGGTCCACCGCCTCACCGCCATAGGGAAGGGTGGCCAGCCCGTCAATCAGCTCCATCAGGTCGCTGCTGCTCAGCATGATGTTTCCTCTCTGTTCACCATCAAGGGTCCACCACCGCCTTGTCGGGGCACTATCAGGCGCGTAAACGCGCCCGGCCGGGTCCGTGAACGGCCTGGCCAGTTGTTGGGGGCAGCCCGGCGGCCTCATCAGCCGCGTCTTCCTCCCAGGACCCAGAAGCCGCGCCGGGTTTGTCACGCGAGTGATAACCGGGCTATCGGGCGCGGATAAACCTCGGCTGGCGCCATTGCCACTACCGGAGGGCAGGTTTTTAATCAAAGCAGATTAGCTGCGAAATGGTCGCCAGAGGCACCTGGCCACGGCTCATCTACTACTGAGTGTCGGCCTCTTAGCCTCCGGGCAACCGCGAGCACAGGGAGCCTGCATGCACGTTCGACTCAGCAAATCGCGTTTCCTCGCCGTCGTGGTGGCCGCCTTGTGCGCCGTGTCCGCGCTGGTGGCGTGGACACCGGCGGCGCAGGCGGCCACGCCGGTGCTGCCGTCGCAGGACCCGTTCTACACCTACACGGGATCGACTCCGCTAGCCCAGATCGCCCCGGGTACGGTGCTGAAGGAGCGCCGGGTCAGCGTCTCGGTCGACGGCCTGACGGTCCCGGTCTCCACCGAGCAGGTGCTCTACCGTACGACGGGCGAGCTCGGCCAGCCGACGGTCACGGTGACGACGATCATCAAGCCGCTGCTTTCGCTGATCGGCACGAAGATCGTTGCCTACCAGACGGCCTACGACGCGCTTGGCTCTGAGTGCGATCCGTCCTACACGCTGCAAGGCGGCAACTCCAGCGACTCCACCGCCCAGGAGGAGGAGCTCGCCGCCTACGTGCTGGCTGGCTTCACGGTCACGGTGCCCGACTACGAGGGCACCAGCCTGGACTGGGGCGCCGGCCAGGAGTCCGGCATGGGAACGCTGGACGCCATCCGGGCCACGGAGGGCTATCTCGGGGCCTCCAGCTCCACCGAGGCCGGGATGGTGGGCTACTCCGGCGGCGCCATCGCCACCGAGTGGGCCAGCGAGCTGGCCCCAAGCTACGCTCCCGAGCTGCACATTGTCGGCGCGGCGGCCGGAGGCGTCCCGGTTGACTTCGCGCACAACCTGACCTACGTCAACGGCGATGACGACTGGTCGGGCGTCATCCCCGCCGTCCTGGTCTCGCTGGGACGGGCCTTCGGGGTCAACATCACCCCCTACCTGTCGTCCTATGGGGAGCAGCTCACCAGCCAGGTCAGCGGCGAGTGCATCGCGTCGTTCGCCAGCTCCTACCCCGGCCTGACCATCGCGCAGCTGCTGCTCCCCCAGTACTCCAACCCCTTCGACGTCCCGGTCCTGGTCAGCATCCTCAACCACCTGATCATGGGCAGCTCAGGCGGCACCCCCGGCGAGCCGCTGCTGCTCGGAGTGGGCGACTCCGACGGAACCGGTGACGGCATCATGATCGACGGTGACGTTGAGGCGCTGGCCCATGAGTACTGCCAGCGCGGCGTGCCGGTCACCTTCACCGTGTACCCGGGGCTGCCCCACAGCGACGCGGCCGTGCCCTTCGAGGCGCAGGCGCTGACCTTCCTCGAGGGGCAGTTCAACGGCCTCCCAGCGCCCGACGGCTGCGCCTCCATCGGCCAGGGCAACTCCCTGGCACCACTGCCACAGCCCGCCTCCTAGGAGGATCGTCATGTCATCACGTCATCGAATCGCGGTCGTCGCCGCCGGGGCCTCGTGCGTGGCCGCGCTGGCGGGACTGGTGCTGGCCAGCACGCCGGTCGCCTCGGCCAACCGGCTCAGCGCGGGCACCACCGCTCAGGCGCCGACGCCACCGTCGGGGCTGATTGGCCAGCGTCCGCCGCTGGGCCGCCCGAAGCCGTCGGGGCTGAAGCCGGACTTCGGCCCGGCTGACACACCCGCGACGTCACCCTGGACTCCCCTGGCCAGCCCGCCGCCGTTCGGGACGCCCGGCACGATGCTGCTTGAGAGCGACGGCACGGTGCTCGTCCACAATGAGCCGGACAACAACACCACGGGCGGCACGAGCGACTGGTGGAAGCTCACGCCGGACGCCAGCGGCAGCTACGTCAACGGGACCTGGAGCCAGATCGCGTCGATGCCGGCCGGGTACACGCCCCTGTACTTCGCGTCGGCGGTGCTGCCCGACGGCCGGATGATCGTCGAGGGCGGCGAGTACATCGGGGAGAACGCGGCGTGGTCCAACCAGGGCGCGATCTATGACCCGGTCGCCAACACCTGGACGTCCGTCGCGCCGCCGCCCGGCTGGACCAACATCGGGGACGCCGCGAGCGACGTCCTGGCCGATGGCACCTTCATGCTCCAGCAGCCGTGCCAGACCTGCCTCACCGATCCGGACCTGACCGTGGACGACGCGCTGCTCAACGCGAGGACGCTGAAGTGGACGGTGATCCCGGCGACCGGCAAGGACGATCCCAACGACGAGGAGGGCTGGACCCTGGAGCCGAACGGGCAGCTCCTGACCCTCGACCTGTGGGCCCCCGGCGAGACCCAGCTCTACAACCCCCGCAGCCAGTCCTGGTCGTTCGCGGGCGGGACAGCCGCCAACGGCAGCCCGCTTGACCCGTGGCCCGTGGTGGAGATCGGGCCGCAGGCCGAGATGCCGGGTGGCAACACGTTCGTGGTCGGGGCCGGCTCGAGCACCCAGGAGGCCCCCACGGCCTGCACGACGGATGCCGACACCCAGACCGCGCTGTACGTGTACCAGCCGGGGACGGCGGGCACCTGGGTCGCGGGCCCGGAGATCCCGCCGATCGGCGGCGAGGAGTACGACAGCACCGACGGGCCCGCGGCGACGCTACCGGACGGCAACGTGCTGTTCGACGTGAGCGCGTGCGTGTACAACACGCCCACCCACTTCTTCCTCTACGACGCCAGCTCCAACACGCTCGCGCAGGTCCCGGACGTGCCCAATGCCCCGAACGACACCTCCTACGCCACCCGGCTGCTGACGCTGCCGAACGGCCAGGTCCTGTTCGACGACGGCAGCAGCCAGATGGAGGTCTGGACGGCGGGCGGCACGCCCAGCGCGTCCTGGAAGCCCTCGATCACGTGGCTGAGCTCAGCGACGCTGGCCCCAGGGCGTACCTACAGCCTGTCCGGCACGCAGCTGGCCGGCCTTGACCAGGGAGCCGCCTACGGTGACGACGTCCAGGACAACACCAACTTCCCGCTGGTGCGAATCACCAACAACGCCACCGGCGCGGTGACCTACGCGAGGACCAGCAACTGGACCTCGGTGTCCGTCGCTCCGGGGGCCAGGTCCTCCACCGACTTCACCATCCCCGCTGGCACACCGCCCGGCCGCAGCACACTCGTGGTGGTGGCCAACGGGATCGCCTCGCCGCCGTCGGCGGTGACGGTCCCCTAAGGCCAGGCAACGCGCCCGGGCCCGTCCGCAGGATCAGAGGCGGGCCCGGGCGGCCGGGAATGGCAGCCGGCGCTACCTTATGTGTGGTGATGTCGACCCCGCCCGCAGCGGTGCCATGACCGCGGCCACGCCTCCCTCCCTCTCCCTGTCCTACTCCTCGGCCGCGGGCCGATGGGTGGTGGCCATCACCGTCCTCGGCTCGGGAATCGCCGCGCTCGATGCGACCGTCGTTAACATCGCCCTGCCGACCATCGGCCGGGACTTCCACGCGGGCGTGGCCGCGCTGCAGTGGGTGACGAACGGGTACACGCTGACGCTGGCGGCGTTCCTGCTCATCGGCGGGTCGCTGGGCGACAGGTTCGGCAGGCGGAGGATCTACCTGATTGGCATCGCCTGGTTCGCGCTGGCCTCGGCGGCGTGCGGGCTCGCCCCTGACGTGGTGTTCCTGATCATCACCCGGGCCCTGCAGGGTGTCGGGGCGGCCCTGCTGACCCCGGGCAGCCTGGCGATCCTGGAAGCGTCCTTCCGGCCTGCCGACCGCGCCCGGGCGATCGGCGCCTGGTCGGGCCTGGGCGGTGTCGCCGTCGCCGCCGGGCCGCTGGTCGGCGGGTACCTCATCGCGGCCGCCTCCTGGCGGTGGATCTTCTTCATCAACGTCCCGATCGCCCTGGTGGTGATCGTCCTCAGCCTGCGGCACGTCCCCGAGTCCCTTGACCCGGACGCGGGCGGCACGACCGACTACCCGGGCGCGGCGGCCGTGGTCGCGTTCCTGACCGGGGTCACCTTCGCGTTCATCGAGGCCGCCGTGCTCGGCTGGGCCTCGCCGGCCGTCCTGGCCATGGCCGTGCTCGGCGGGGCCGGGCTGGCCGCCTTCCTGGTCCGCGAGCGCCGGACGGCGTCGCCGATGCTGCCCCTGACGGTCTTCGCCACGCGGCAGTTCGCGGCGGTCAACGCGGTCACCTTCCTCGTGTACAGCGCGCTCACCGGCGCGACGTTCCTGCTACCAGTGGTCCTGCAGGTCGTATCGGGCTACTCGCCGCTCGGCTCCGGGCTGGCCCTGCTACCGCTGACCGTCATCATGCTGGCGCTGTCGGCCCGATCCGGGCAGCTGGCCTCCCGTATCGGTCCGCGCCTGCAGCTGAGCGTCGGCCCGGTGCTGGTCGGCGCGGGCCTGGCCCTGCTCACGCGCGTCCCGTCCGGGTCCAGCTACGTGCTGTACGTCCTGCCGGCGGTCCTGGTGTTCGGGCTCGGCCTGGCGACCACCGTCGCGCCGCTGACCTCCACGGCCATGAGCTCGGCGCCGTCGGGCCGCTCGGGCATCGCCTCGGCGGTCAACAACGACGTGGCCCGGTTTGGTGGCCTGCTGGCCGTGGCCATCCTGCCCGCGCTGGCCGGAATCACCGGCACCGCCTACCTGCACCCGCACGCACTCGCGGCGGGATTCCGGACCGCGGTGCTCATATCGGGCGGCCTGTGCGGCCTCGGCGGCCTGCTCGCGGCGGTCACGATCACCAACCCGGCGCGCGAGCGCGGCCCAGCCGACGTCGCCCCGGCTGGCCAGTGCCTGCACTGCGGCCTGGAGGCACCCCCGCTGAGGACCACCAGCGAGCAGGCTGCCTGCGGGGACTAGCAGCTACTCGGTCGGCGCGCCGACCGTGACGGCCTGGCCGGTGGCCAGCAGGCCATCGGCGACCTCAGCGGGCCGGGCCACCGGCTGGCAACCGGACGGGGAGCGGGACGGGTCCTCGGCGGTCTCACGGATCAGGCAGCTGCGGCTCAGGGCCGTGGCCCCGGCGATCACGATGGCCAGCGCCGTCACCTCCCCGGCGAGGTCGGCGGCGCCCGTCTGCACGTGCTCGCCGAACAGGAACACGCCGAGCAGGCTGGCCGACAGCGGATCGAGAACCGTGAAGCCCGGCTGCGAGGCGGCCAGCGGCCCGGCCGCCAGGGCGTGCGAGGCCAGCAGCATCGTGGCCGCGCCGACGCCGATCAGCGCATAAACCGGCCAGGCCGAGAAGACGGCCCCGATGCCCGAGCCCAGCTCCGAGCTGAGCTCCTTGATGATCGCGGCCACCAGGCCCCATGAGATGCCCGTGGCCGCCCCGAGCGCGGCGGCTCGCCGGGACCTGGACGGCCCTGCGCGGCGGCCGGGAGCGCGCGCCACCACCAGGGCGACAAGCACGGCACCCACCGTGGCCAGGCTGGCCAGCAGCCACAGGGGGCCAGTCGCGTGGGCCCGTCCCCCCGAGGGAGAGGCCAGGAAGAGAAACAGCCCGATGCCCGCCGACATCGCGGCGGCGGATACCCAGTCGCGGCGCCGCACCCGCACCCGCCCCGACCCGGCCAGGGCCAGGTAGCCGAAGACGAGCAGCAGTTCGGCCGCCAGGATCGGCTGCACCAGGGCTAGTGCGCCGCGGCGGAGGGCGGCCAGCTGAAGCAGGAATCCGGCGATCATGCTGCCCACGCCGAGCAGCCATACCGGGCGGCGGGCCAGGCGGAAGACGAGCCACGGGTCGAAGCCCTGGGCCGGGGTGGCCAGGGCGCCCTTACGCTGGCACACCGAGGACGTGGCCGTGCATACGCTGGCCGCGAGCGCCAGCACGATCGCTATATCCATCTGCCTTCCTTGCCTTTTGCCCCGGATGCCCCAACGAATGGAGCGGCGCAGTGATTCCCGTGGGAGTCCCGCCGGATGGCATCAAGCTTGCTGGGGATGGCCTGAGGGCAGCCTGACATCGATGGTCTGGGCCGCAGCGGGCCGGAAGACAGCGTGAGCCGGACGGGCGGGCCAGGCACCCGCCGGGCCCCTCACCGCTCCAGGATGTTCTTGAGCCTGGCCAGGTCGGCCATGACGGCGGTGGCGTCCGCCTGGAACTCCGCGTCGGTCATGCCCGGCCGGCGCCGGAGCGTGAACAGCACCTCGGAGCCGTTCTGGTCGGCGATCACCCGCATCGGGATGTAGATGACCTCTCCCGAGCCCAGCGTGACGTAATGGTCGAGGACGCCGAAGTCGTTGCGGGCGGCGAAGGCGAGGCCAACGCGGCCCTCCGCGGTCTCGGCGAACCACTGCCCGTCGACCTGCTCGACGCCGTCCCCCAGTCCGGGCGCCCAGTGCGGCAGGTTGGCGGGGTCGGAGGCGTAGCTGTACACCTCTTCGGCCGGACGTCCGATGCGCTCGCTGAGGTGCCTGGATTCCACGGTCATGCAGCCATCTTCTAGGAAGCTCCCGGCTCAGGGACGGAACGAAACGGATACCGTGCCCATGCCCGGTGGCGCTCGGGCCCGAACCTTAGTTATTGCACTCCAACGATCCATATAAGACGATCATTGGAATGATGCCGGGTTCTCCCTGGGAGGCACGATGCCAGTGCTGGCCGACGCGCTACCTTCGTTCGTCCAATCACTAAACCCGGCCCATTCCACCTGGGGCAGCACGCTGCTCGCGCTGATTCCCATCGTGCTTCTCCTCGTGCTGCTGCCGGTGCTGCGGATGTCGGCGTGGCAGGCGGTGATCATCGGGTCAATCGTGACCATCATCCTGGCCGTGACCGTGTGGGGCGCGCCGGCCGGCGGGACGTTCGGCGCGTGGGGAATCGGGGCCGGGACCGGAATCTGGTCGATCGACTGGATCACGTTCTGGGGCGTGATCATCTACAACACGCTGGTGAAGACGGGGGCATTCGCCGACTTCCGGCGCTGGCTGATCGCCCAGGCGACGGCCGACATCCGGGTGCAGACGATCTTGCTGGCCTGGGCGCTCGGCGCGCTGCTTGAGGGCCTGGTCGGGTTCGGCTACCCGTGGGCGGTCATCGCCCCGATCCTGATCGGCCTGGGCGTCGTGGAGCTCGACGCCATCCGGGTCGCCGCGATCGCCAACAACGCCCCCGTGTCGTTCGGCGCCCTCGGAGCGCCGATCATCGCCCTGTCGACGGTCACGAAGGTCCCGCTTGACGAGCTGTCCGCGTCGATCGGGCGGATTGTCGCGATCCTCGCGCTGCTCCCACCGTGGATCCTGATCGTGCTGGTCACCGGCCGGCGCGGGCTGCGCGGGGCGTGGCCGCTGGCCGTCGTGGGATCCCTGTCCTACATCCTCGGCCAGTACCCCACGTCGCAGTGGCTCGGCCCCTACCTGCCCGACATCATCGGCGCGGTCGTCTCCTTCGGCTGCATGCTCCTGCTGCTGCGGTTCTGGCGGCCCAGACAGACCCTCGGCTTCGGCGGCGTGCCGATCCAGGCGCAGGAAAGCGCGGACACCCCGCCCGCCGACCCGGTCACCACCCGGCAGGCCCTGCGGGGGCTAGTGCCGTTCCTCATCCTGATCGCCGTGGTCGTGGCGGCCACCGGCCCCTGGTCGCACCTGGCTGACTACAACTTCGTCAAGCCTGAGGTCGACGCGGTCAGTTCCCTGTCCGGCAAGGCGGCCAGCGTGTCCTGGTCGTTCGCGCCGGCCATCGCGGGAACCTGGATCGCGGTCTCCTGGATCCTCATCGCGATTGTCCTGCGGGTACGGCCGGCCATGCTCGCCGACGTCTTCCGGACCACGTTCTCGCAGATGTGGGGGGCCTTGCTGGTCGCCCCGATCATCTTCGGCCTGGCCGACGTGTTCAACTACTCGGGCATGGCCAACAGCATGGCCCACGGGTTCGCCCAGATCGGGCCGACGTTCCTGATCCTGGCGCCGATCGTCGGGTGGATCGGCGTCGCGCTGTCGGGCAGCAACACGTCCACCAACGCGCTGTTCGGCGGCTTCCAGTACTCGATCGGCGGGCTGCTGCACATG
>Ga0335075_10019351_pt1 | contig 10068 bp, 6 predicted proteins | sample Lox_Sample_24_FD_206723 | JGI IMG/M metagenome (GOLD analysis project Ga0335075, IMG submission 206723) | Soil microbial communities from Loxahatchee National Wildlife Refuge, Florida, United States - Lox_Sample_2.4 | ecosystem: Environmental > Terrestrial > Soil > Wetlands | place: USA: Florida...
CGACATCTTCGGCGTCGGCGTCATGCTCTGGGAGCTCGCCACCCGCCAGCGCTATTGGGGCGACCTGGCCGAGCCCGCCCTGATCGGCCGCCTCATCTCGGGCGACCTCCCCCACCTGCGCAAGCCCGCCGGCATCGACGACGACCTCTACCGCATCTGCGCCAAGGCCCTCTCCTTCAGGCCGAGCGATCGCCACGAGAGCGCCGCTCACATGCAGGAAGATCTCGAGCGCTACCTCGCCAAGCGCGGCGCCATCCTCACCCAGGTCGGCATCGGCAAGCTCGTCACCGACACCTGCTCCGACGCTCGCCGCAAGGTGCAGACGGCCATCCGCGACCAGCTCTCCAAACAGGGCCTCTCGCTCACCGGCGTCGACGCCTCGCGCGGCCTCAACTCCAAGGGCCTCATGGGCGCCACCCTCAGCGGCGAACGCCTGCGCCAGCGCCGCGAATCCACCAGCGGCGGCCTGCGCGGCAACGGCGATCGCGACAGCACCAGCGGCGGCCTGCGCAAGCACGAGCGCGAGACCACGAGCGGCGGCCTGCGCAACAAGAACCGCGACGCCACCCGCTCCGGCGGCCTCAAACCGCTCGACCCCACCACCGGCGGCCTGCGCCACAAGGTCGACTCCAAACACCCCGACCTCGGCGATCGAGCGGAGTCTCTCCCCGTGCCCGTCGCCGCGCCCGGCGCGCCTACCGGCCCCGACGGAGCCCCGCTCCGCCTCTTCGGCGGTGTTGCGCCCACGGCTCGCGTCGGCGTCGCCCTCGCCGGCTTCGGCACCCTCGCCGTCCTCATCCTCGCCCTCGGTCTCGCCACCCCCGACGACCCCGCCGCCAAACCCGCCGCGCCCGCCCCGAGCGCCGCCGCCGCGGCACCGGCCCCCATGGCCCCCAGCAGTCGCCACATCCGCGTGAGCGCCGAACCCGCCGAAGCCGCCTGGTTCCTCGACGATCAGAAGCTCGACAGCAATCCCATCGAGCTCACCATTCCGAGCGACGGCGCGCTCCACACGCTGCGCGCCGAAGCCCCGGGCTACAAGCCCTACATCAAATCCATTCGCCTCGATGCGGACATCGACATCACGGTGGTGCTGACGCACGAGTGAGCTCGAGCCTGCGCCGAGCAGCGCCGGGTGATGGGCGCCCCCATCAGCGCCTTCGATTGGAGCACCACCGCCCTCGGACCGACGCAGACGCGGATAAAGACGGACCCTCGACAGGACCTCGGCATGCCACGCATGGACGGCTTCGACGCGGCGAGGCGCACTCGCGAGACCCGAGCGCTGTCGGCGCTGCTGGCGAGCGCACCCGAGGTCGGCGGGGTGAGCGCGCTGCGAGCCGCGTTCACCACGGCTCGAAACAGTCATAGTTGTGCTGCCGCCGGATCCGGGTTCCCTCGAACTCGATGAACATCCCAAAGCGCGCCTTCATCACCGCAGGAAAGCCCGGCACCGCGCTTCGCAGCGTGCCCGTCCACAGCACCTCGATCGCCACTCGGTTGCCCTCGATGATCGAGTTCACCAGCTCGTATGTCTGCGACGCCATCAACGCCTGCCCTCGCTCCGCGCCCGCGAGCACCGCCGCCAGATCGCGCTGGGCGCCCGTCGGGATCAGCCGGTTCGGGAACTCTTCCTGCTGCGCGTCGGACGTATAGAACGCCGCCAGACGATCGCCCGTCGCGCCCTCTTGCACGGCCAGCAGATACTGTTTCGTGATGTTCAGCAGGTCCACTTTTGTCATGTCCGGCGTCTAGCATGAGCCAGGTCAGAATTTGCCGCTAGCGCTCGCCTCGCTGGGCTGCGGTGAGCCCTGGTCTCCCGCATGTCACCTCCGCTAGGCTGACGACGTTCGCGCGTCACGCGGACGCGCCGCGTGCGCCAAGCGCGCAGAGCGCCCTCGCTCGCACGAACCGCTCGAATCACAGGAGCCCGCTCATGATCCGCCCGCTTGGTTTCGTTGCCATCACCGTCTTCTGCTCTGCCGCGAGCGCCTGCGGGGAAGGCAACGGCAGCGCCGCCCCCGAAGTCGCCATGCCGAGCGGCTCTCCCACCGACGGCATGCCCTCCAGCGGCACGCCCGAACCCGCCGACAACGACAACGGCGCCGACACGGGCTCGCCCAGCCCGAGCGGCTCGACCGACACCCCCAGCACTCCGAGCGAAGGCAACCCCGCCCCCGGAGCAGGCACTCCGATTGAAGGCACTCCGATTGAAGGCACTCCCGACGCCCCTCTCGGCGGCGAAACGCCCCTCGATCTCTCGCTTCGCACCATCGCCGCCGACGACGCCCGCATCCAGTACTCGGGCCGCATCGACTTTCAGAACCCTCTCGCGCCCACCTACTCCGCGCCCGCCGCCAGCGTCAGCGTCCGCTTCGCCGGCACCAGCATCAGCGCGCTACTGACGGACGAGTTCCGCTACGGCAGCGAGCGCGGTTACCACGACGTCATCATCGACGGCGTGATCACCAAGAAGTTGATGATGGAGCCCGGCGTCGAGAAGTACGAGCTCGCGACCGGCCTGCCCGCGGGCGAACACAGCGCACGCCTCGTCAAGCGCACCCAGGCCTCGCTGGGCAAGTCCAGCTTCAAGGGCTTCGAGCTCACGGGCGACCTGCTCGAGCCCGCCGCCAAGCCCGCGTTGAAGATCGAGTTCATCGGCGACTCGATCACCGCGGGCGAAGGCGTCGAGGGCGTCAACGGTTCGCCCGAGTGCACGCAGAACGGCGCGGGCACCGTCGGCGCCGGCTGGGGTCAGCCCTTCCACAACGCCGACCGCTCCTACGGCGTCGTCACCGCGCAGGCCCTCGACGCCGAGTATCACCTCACGGCGGTGTCGGGCATCGGCCTCGTGCGCAACTACAGCCAGATGTACGACGCGCGCCCCATGCCCGAGGTCTACGATCTCATGTTCGTGGAGGAGACGGCCTCGGGGCCCTGGGACACCGGCACCTTCGTGCCCGACGTCGTCGTCATCGCGCTCGGCACCAACGACTTCTCGCCCGGCGACGCCCCGGCCAACACCCCTCGCCCGCAGCTGGCGGTGGCGACGTACACGGACGCCTACGTCGCCTTCGTCAGCGAGCTGCGCGGCAACTATCCGAACGCCCAGATCTTCGCGCTCTCCAGCCAGCTGCTCGGCGACGACCCCGCCAACGGCTACACGCCCGCGAGCGATCTGCGCGCGGCCATCGCGGGCGCCGTCGCGCGCCTGAACGGCGCGGGCGACGCGAAGGTGCACGCCTTCACCCCCACGCAGGTCTCGGGCCAGGGCTGCTCGTTCCACCCCGACGTGGCGCAGCAAGAGCTGCTCGGGCAGGAGCTGGCCGCCGAGATCCGCTCGGTGCTCACGCCCTGAGCTCGTCCGCCCATTTCGGCCCGTTTTCTCTACGCGACCGATCGGTCTCTCCACGCGGGACCGGTCGGTCGCATTTTTTCTGAATGGGACCGACGAGTCGCCATGGCCGGTGTGGGAGGGGCCTCCCGGCTCGCCCAGCCGTCCCGACGCGCCGGGGCCAGGCGGCGGAGCCCGATCGCCGCCCGGCACTTCCCCGGCTCCGCCCCGGCAGCCCCCGCGCGCGGCGCGCTCATTTCCGTCCGTACACCCGCGCGACGCCGTCTCGCGCGTGCCGCCGCACCTCCTCGAGGTCGCCCGCATAGGCAAACGCCCCCTCCGGCAGGGCGTCCACGGCGCCGTCGAGGATGGCGCGGCAGCCCGCGAGCGTCTCGCGAATCGGCACGTCGACGCCGGCCCAGCCCGTGACCTCGCTCGCCACCCCGAACGGCTGCGTCAGGAACAGCTGTAGCTTGCGCGCCCGGCCGAGGCGCAGCGCGTCTGCACCGCTCCCCAGCGTGGGCTTTGCGGCGTTGGCCAGAGCACGCCGCCGCGCGGCCGCGAGCGCGCGGGTGGCCAGCAGCTCGAGCAGCACCGGGTCGGCCGAGGCCCGCTTCAGAAACACCAGCTCCTCGCGCACGCGCGCTGCGAGCGCGCAGTGCTCCTCGCCGACGATCGCCGGAGTGAGCAGGCGCGAGCGCGAGTGCTCGGGGTCGATGGCGGGGTACCAGCTCGGCACCGCGAGCAGCGGCGTCATGTAGATGGCCGCATCGCAGGCGTCGAGCGCCCCGAGCTCGGGGTCGGTGCCCTGACGCGACAGCGCCCAGTAGAAGCCGAGCCCGCCGTTCTTGCCCCAGAGCGACGTCTCGTCCCAGCCGCGGTACGCATCCGGCTCGGAGCCGTCCACCAGGCACAACCAGCGCAGCGCCACCGGCGCCCGCGCGAGCCGATGCGCGATCTCGTCCAGCAGCACCAGGCGGCCCACACCGCCCGTCGCCGCTTGCGCTACCACGCCACGCGACGGCAGCGGACACAGCAGATCCACCGCCTTGATGCCCGTCGGGCGAAACGCCCGCTCCTCGCCGCCGCCCAGCGTGGCGGCGACGGCCTGCAGATTCTCGGGCGACACGCCGCGCACCCCGCCGAAGCGCGTCAGCTCGAGCCCCACCTTGCCGGTGTTCAGCACCGACGTGCCGAGCCCGAGCGCAGCGTCGTCCGAGCTCGTCGACAGGCACACCACCCGCCCGTCACCCGCGTAGTGCGCGACCTTCATGCGCTCGACGCAGCGCCCCTCGCCGTCGACGATCGCGACCGCGTCGAACAGGCTGACGGGAGCGTCGGGCTCGAAGCGCGCCTCGATCAGCGGCCCGTCCACGCCCACCACAGTGCCGATGCGCAGCGCCCGATCGTCGCGCGCGACGGCTTCGATTCTCGTCGTTTCCATGGCTGATGTCTCCCATTTCTTCATGCGCTCGCGCGCATCGTGTAAGCGGTTGTTGACGGTGCTGAGCGGCAGCCCGAGGAAGCTCGCGATCTCGCGCTGCGAGCACTCCTTCACGTAAAACAGCACCACGATCTCGCGCTCGTGCGCGGGCAGACTCGCCACCAGCAGGCGCGCCAGCGCCCGCCGCTCGGGCCGCTCGTCGTCGCGCTCGTGCGGCGGACGTTCGCGCTCGTCGAGCTCGCTCGACGGCGACAGCAGCGCGAGCTCGCGCCGTCGCATGCGGCGCAGGCAGCGATGCCGCACGATGCTGCGCACCCAGGCCGGCGCGGCTTTCCGATCGCGCAACGAGCCGAGGTGCTGGAAGATCTCGACGAACGCCTCCTGGACGCAGTCCTCGGCCTCCGCCGCATCGCGCACGAGCCGCGCCGCGTGGCGCAGCGCCGGCGTGTAGTGCTCTCGCACCAGCTCCGCGAAGCACGCTGCGTCGACCTCGATGTCGCCGCTGTTTTCGTCGTCGCGCTGCATGGCCCTCACTCGTCAGGTGCCATCGCCGCCCTGGGCCCTTTGACGAAATCGACACTCGCCGGTCGATTTCTCGCGCCTCCCTCCGAGGCGGGAGCGCGCGCTGTAGTCACACCAAAGTGACACGACGGCCGCCGCGCTGGCGCCCCGAAGGAGCGGGGTCGCGCACCCGCGGGCCCTTCACGGCCGCCCGCTTCCGGGGCTCTCGCTGGTATGCCGTTTGCTGGGCCGAGCCGCATGAACGACATGCTGTATCGGACCCTCGGCAAGACGGGGGAGAAGGTCTCCGCCATCGGGGTGGGCGGCTGGCACCTCGCCTTGCCCAGCGTGAGCGAGCAGACGGCGATCGCCATCGTGCGCACCGCGCTCGACGCCGGCCTCAATTTCCTCGACAACAGCTGGGACTACAACGCCGGCGCCAGCGAGAAGCGCATGGGCAAAGCGCTGCAGGGCGGCTACCGCGACAAGGCCTTCCTGATGACGAAGATCGACGGCCGCTCGCGGCAGGCCGCGAGCGAGCAGCTCGACGAGTCGCTGCGGCGCCTGGGCGTCGACTGCATCGACCTCGTGCAACATCACGAGGTCATCCGCTACGAAGACCCACACCGCATCTTCGACGACGACGGCGCCCAGGCGGCCCTGGTCGACGCGCGCTCGGCCGGCAAGCTGCGTTACATCGGCTTCACGGGCCATAAAGACCCGAGCGTCCACCTGCACACCCTCGACGTCGCCGAGCAGCACGGCTTCGCCTTCGACGCCGTGCAGATGCCGCTGAACGTGATGGACGCCCACTACCGCAGCTTCGCCGGCGAGGTGTTGCCCGAGCTCGTGCGCCGCGGCGTCGGCGTGCTCGGCATGAAGAGCATGGCCAACGGCATCCTGCTGAAGAGCAAGACGGTCACCCCCATCGAGTGCCTGCATTACGCGCTCAACCTGCCCACCTCCGTCGTCATCACCGGCATCGACAGCCTGCCCATCCTCACCCAGGCGCTCGAGGCCGTGCGCAGCTTCCGCCCGATGAAGCAGGCCGAGGTCGACGCGCTGCTGGCCAAGACGGCGCAGGCCGCGCGGGGCGGCCGCTACGAGCCGTTCAAGACCAGCTCAATTTTCGACAGCACCGCGCAAAACCCGAAGTGGCTCGGCGAGGAGCCCGAGCACGTGCGCGCCCTGATGCCGAACGGCTGACGCGCGCGCCGCCCAGACGAGACTCGGTCTCGGAATGGGCGGCGTGGCGGCTGGGGCGTTCGGCGCCAGCCGGCGCCACACCGCGCGAAAACGACGCATCGGGGCCGCTGCGCTCGCGACGGCCGCCCTGAATTCGTTTAAGCGTAGGCGCAGGGAGGCTCGACATGACGCAGGCACGAGATTCGGACCTATCGCGACGCGATGCTTTCACGACGCTGGCCCTCGGCGGCGCCGCGCTGCTCGCGGGCTGCTCGAGCGCCGCCGCGCCCGTGGCGCCCGAACCCCGGCGCGGCGATGGCCGGCCGCAGCCGGGCACTGCGGCCGCGATCCCGGCGTTGCCCGGCAATCATACCCCCGTCCCATTGCCCTTCGCTCCGGGTGCGCTCAACGGTCTCTCCGAGAAGCTGATCGCTTCGCACCACGAGAACAACTATGGCGGCGCCGTCAAGAACCTGAACCGCGTCGAAAACGAGCTCGCCGCCATCAATGCCGACACGCCGCCCTTCATCGTGTCCGCGCTGCGCGAGCGCGAGCTCACGTTCCGCAACTCGAAGACCCTGCACGAAGCCTACTTCGGCAACCTGGGCGGCGACGGCAAGCGCGACGGCGCGATCGAGAGCGCGATCGCGTCAGCCTATGGAACGAGCGCGCGCTGGGAGCAGCAGATGCGAGCGACAGCCCTGGGCCTCGGCGGCGGCAGCGGCTGGGCCATCCTCGGCCTCGAGCTCGACACCGGCGCGCTGCGCACCACGGCGTCGGGCAACCACACCCAGGTGCTGGCCACCAGCGTGCCGCTGCTCGTCATGGACTTGTACGAGCACAGCTACCAGATGGATTTCGGCGCCGCCGTGGCTCGCTACATCGACGCCTTCTTTGCCAACGTGAACTGGGCCAGCGTGAACGCCCGTCTCGAGCGCGCGCAGCGCATGAGCGCCCTCTTCTCGGGCAAGCCGTGACGGCGCCTCAGTGCAGCTCCACCCCGAGCGACACGATCATGAACTGTAGCCAGTTCGAGGTGTAGTCGGCGAGGTCGCCCTCTTCGCTCGCGCCCTCGGCGCCGCCGCCGAGGTAACGCACGTTGAGGAAGGGAGCGATGTGCTCCGCGGCGTCGATGCCGAGCCGCACGTTGGCGTCGAGGATCGCCCCCTCGACGCCGTTGTCGTTGCCGTTCAAATACTTGATCGGTGCGTAGATGCCGTCGGCGTCGAGCTCGAACCAGTACAGCTCGCCGAGCGCCTGCCGAAAGCTCGCGTGCAACAGCGGCACGGGCCCGACATTGCGCTCGGAGACGAGGTTCGTGCCGTCGCTGTGTGCAAACTCGATCGTCGCGTTCCGGATCTGCAGCCCCCCGCCGAGCCCGAGCCGCGCCTCGTCGCTGTGCCAGGCCACATACTCGTAGCTCGCGCGGTAGAAGGGGAACCCATACGTGAACTGCATGTCCTGACCGGCAGCGTACGCCGTGCCGTCGACCAGGATGTCGCGCCGCAGCCGCTCGCGCGTGCGCAGCTCGAGCGGCTGATACACGAACGACACGCGGTGCCGCTCGGCGACATCGACGTTGACGATGTAGCGGCTGACGGGGAACAGCACGTCCTGCGCGCCCTCGTCATGAAAGTCGAAGCTCGTGCCCGGATCGCCCTGCTGATAATCGTGCTGCAACACGCCGAGGAACCCGAAGTCCGCACGCAGTTGCACCGGCGATTCGGCTTGGGCCGTCCCCGTCTGGCACAGCAGCCCCACGCCGGCGACCGCCGCGGCGGCCCTGCTCGCTGCGCGTGCGGCGCGGCGGCGAACGCCATCTGTCGGGGCATCAGGGCGAGCGGGAGCGTGTTGCATGAGCCCCTCATGGGCAGCCCGCAAAGATCGTCAAGCGGGGCAATCAGGCACCGCCAGCGGCGACGGCCGTGAGCGCTCGCCCGCCGTGGTTGGACGGCTGGAGACGACGCTGCGCGGTCTCGCGCGGAACGGAGCTCCGCCGCATGGCCCCTTCGCTGGCGACGCCTGAACGCCGCGGGAGGCCCCATACCCTCTGACCGCTGGGCGGGCGTGTGCCCAACGCCAGCCGCGATCCGGGGGGGCGGGCGCGCGGCTGGATCATCCCCGAGTCGTGCAGCGAGCCGAAAGAGTCGCGCGCGACTTCATCGGACGGGCGCGTCGAGAGCGAAGTGCACGCACATCGATCATCGAGCCATCGACGGCGCATGGGCGCGAGCGCCGCGTTTCTCACCAGAACCCCGCCGTCGCGATCGAGCGTCGAACGACAGGGCTAGCGCTCATGCGTCGACTCGACCAGGATGGCGGCGCGGGCTGCCTTCAGCCTGCGGAGGAGAACTCAATGCCACGTCTTCGTGGAAGTCATTCGTGCGTTTGTTTGTTGGCCTTTCTAGTCGCTTGCTCCGGTGAAGACCGGACGAGCATCGATAACCCCGGTGTTCAATCGGCAAGTGCCGCGCTTCGCGACATGACGGCGTCCGAAGCATCCGCCGATCTCGAGCAGCTCTTTGGCTATGTCCGAACTTTCTATGGCCCCTACGAATACAAGGAGGCCCGCTTCGGCTACTCCATCGCCGACCTCGAAGAGCAGGCACGCGACATGCTCGCCGACGAACCGACCGACGACGGCTTCTACACGGCGGCCAACTGGTTCCTGTCGCGCTTCGACGACGGGCACGTGGGGCTCACCGCCGCCCCGAGCTCGAACCCGGTCACGGGCTACAACATCCCCATCTTCATCACGCCCGTCGAGAACAAGGCGCTCGTCGCCGCCGTCGGCACGGCTCTGGACGGCCTGGGCGTCGCGTATGGCGACGAGGTGGTCGCCGTCGACGGGGTCGACCCGTTCACGCTGGCCGAGACGCAGGTTCGAAAGCTCGACGGGTTCGGCAACCCGCTCACCAACCAGCACCTCATCTACCGAGCGCTGCTGCGGCCGGGCTTCGCGGCTGGCCTGCGCCCCACGTCACCCACGGCGCACATCGAGTTCCGACGCGCCGACGGCTCCGAATATGCGCTCGACCTGATCTGGCGAGAGGTCCGCGACGAGTCGCCGACGTTCGTGCCGGAGGGGCCGTCGCTGCTCGAGCCCGAGAGCTACCTGGCGACGCGCGCGCTCGCGATCAACGCGAGCGCCCAGGGCTCGCTGCTCGAGCTCGGCTCGCCCACGCCGTTCTTCTACAACGCCGTGACGAGCTCGGTGTTCGACATCACGCCGGTGACGCCCAACGCGGCGATGCTGGCGCGCTACGGGGTCGACCCGGCGGCGGTGCCCGCGATCTTCAGCGCCCTCTACTCCTTCGCGGGCAAGACGCTGCTCCTCATCCGCCAGGCGGGTTATGGCGACGGCAGCGAGCTCGCCTACTACCGCGCCGTGCTCGACCAGTACGAGAACTTCGTCGACGGCCTCGTCATCGACCAGACGCACAACCCGGGCGGCTCGATCCAATACTGCACCGACTTCGCGCGCCTCTTCATGTCAGAGACGGGGCAAAACTTCGTGCAGGCCTACAACGCCGACCGCAAATGGGTGAACGACTTGCGCGACGCCGTCGACGCCGCCGACCCCGACCTGACCACGGAAGACGCC
>Ga0335075_10019352_pt1 | contig 10068 bp, 3 predicted proteins | sample Lox_Sample_24_FD_206723 | JGI IMG/M metagenome (GOLD analysis project Ga0335075, IMG submission 206723) | Soil microbial communities from Loxahatchee National Wildlife Refuge, Florida, United States - Lox_Sample_2.4 | ecosystem: Environmental > Terrestrial > Soil > Wetlands | place: USA: Florida...
TACCCTGAGTATGATCGGTGATAGCGTGGGAATTTTCACCGATATTTATGATCATTCGATTGTCCACGCGAATGGTTAGGATGTGTTTTCCGGTGGCGAGCAGGCCAAAATCATACTCATGGGGCGCGGCCAGCGAATCATTTGTGCCAATCAGACGGCCGTCCAGCCAAACGCGAGTTTCCCAATGCGGACGTTCGAGGAAAAGGACGACGCGTTTGCCGTTCCAGTTTTTGGGTACATCGAAATCGCGCTGGAACCAAGTGACACCGGAATAATATTTGTTTGGCTGCAGCCAGAACGGCACTTTTACATTTCCCGGCTGGCGATATTTTGCGTATTCCGAGGCCCAAAACCACGGACTTTCCTGCACGCCGCCCATCCAGGGCGTGTTGGTCGAGATATCATCGCCGATTCCCTCTGCGGGCAACGAGCCGGGCAGTTGGAACTTGTCCGGCAAGGCACGGTCAAACCAACTCTCGCCAATTCCGGCATCGGCCCGGTCCAATTCAAAACGCCACTCACCTGCCAGGGAAAGACTTTCCCCGAAACATGCGCCGCAACCAGCAATGATCAGGCCGAGGAGCAGAAATATTTTTCGAATCATATTTTGTATAAATTCAGGGCGCCGTGGCATCGCGATAAAATCGGCTGGTTTGGACCAGCGTATTTGTGTCCGTGAAACTGAATGCGCCGAGACCGTCAGAGAAGATCGTCTCAAGATTTGTCCACGGTCCCCGCAAAGCGTCGGCGGCAAGGATGTGATTTGAGGCATAGGGAAAGCCGGTAAAATTGACGGCCAACGCGCTGGCTGCCGGATCTTGTTTTGTCGACAAAGCCCAAATTTGATCATTCGATCGCCGGGGCGTTGGTTTCAGCAGGTCAAGAATACCCGGATCGTCATCAGGATTGCTTCCACTGCTGGTATCGGCTGGTTGGGGAATGAGATCCACGGCATCCACGATTTCGCCCGATCCATTGACCAAAGCGATGATGGGTGACTGTTCGGCATAGGCGCCAACGGCAGGCGGAGAGGCAGGCGAAGTAGTATTCAATAATCCAATTTCGGCGCCTGGTTGCAGTGAAAAATTGACGTGCAAATCCAGACCTGAATTTTGCGACGTGAGCCCGTCCGCCCAGACCAGAAGAAAACCTCCGGGGGGCAGGGAATAACCGGATGGAATTTGAAATTCGAATAAATTCGTGGGCGAACTCGTAAGATAATAGCCGGCAAGATTCACAGTGGCGTTTCCCGCGTTATAGAGTTCGAACCACGGTTCGAATTGGCCATTTGCCGGGTCCGCGATCGTCCGGGTGTTATCGGACATCCATTCGTTGATGCAAACAGAGTGCTGGGCAGAGGGAGGCGGCGTGTCATTGTAAACGTAGAATTCATAGATGGAAGGGGCTGACGTCATGTTGGTGAGCACCAGTCTCACTTTGGATGCAGTGACGGTTGGAAAAATGTCCGTGGCATAGGCGTTCATATTGCCGCCGTTGACGTCCACCGTCCAACCGCTTCCGTTCCAATGTTGAATTTGATAGCCAAAAATGCGATTGCCCCCTCCCATATATTGTGAATACGCCGTGCGATTGAAAGTCATCGGCGCAGGCCAATCCAATTCGAGCCATTCCTGGGACAGGGTGGGATAGGCCGTATTCCAGCGCGTGTCCGGATTGCCGTCGTTGGCCATGGCCGCGCCGTACGCGGCTTCATTTTCCCAGACGGACGATGCGCCCGCAGTGGCGCCCAGGGCCTGGTCAAAATCATCGCTATGCAATTGGCGCAGTGTGAAATTATCAAATTGCGCCCCATACCAGCCGCCGCAACCCAGCCCGGACATTCCGCTCGCATAGTTGTAGTCGTTGAGGTTTGTGACCTGGACATAGTCAACGTAACAGCGGAGCGATGTCCCCTGCATTGCGAGCCGAAGGTTGTGCCAGGTGTTTGTGATGAAATTCGCCGGGCCGGAAGCGAGCAGGTTGGTTGAGGCGTAAAGCTGCCATTGCGAAGTGGCATTATTTAACGCGAGCCAATAGCCCTGGGGCAGGGGGTTGGAAAATCCCGGGACACTCCCGACGCGTCCCATGACAAAGGCCAGGCCGCCATTCGTTTCTACCAGCACATCGGCGCTCACGTCGTAATCCGCCCAATTGGCATCGCCGATCAGGCTGTACGGCTGCCATTCCGACGTCCAGCGGATGCCCGTCTGCATTGAAATCTGGCGCAGGCTCTGGCCCTGGCCGTCATTGCGCGTTGCCACTTCAAAGGTCCCGGCCTGGTCGGAAAAATATTTTGGCGTGGCGCCTGGGGCATAGCTTTCGAAGCTGTCCTTGAAGGGCATCGGAAACGGACCCGGCGGTGGAGGCACAGCGGCGCCTTTGGACTGTCCGGTTGTTGTAGTCAGTGAATAGATGGCTGCCGGCTGAAACGTACAGGTAAAGGCTCCGTTCACTGGCGTGATTTGTCCAACGTTAACAAATTGGTTTGATTGTGTGGTTTCCCAAATTGTAATCGGAGCCGTCGAAAGTCCATTCGTCAGGTGAAAGGTGACGGTCTGGGCGGCGGCGGCATCGGAAGTTTCGACGATAATGCTGTAATCGGATTGGTTCGTGGATACCAGCGTGACCAGACTGCCCCCTCCGGCCAGCAACGTCGACGCCCCCCCTTCCAGATAATTCCAGCCCGGCGCCGCAAACTGCGTAATATGCGCGGTGGCCCAAATGGCAGGAGCGACGTCGTAGTTTCCCGACCACGGCGTATTGGCGCGCATCAGGCCCGAATCCGGCGCGGCCAAAATGTCATAATAACTTGTAACCGGGCTCCAGATTTCCGTGGTAGTGATTTTGGCGTTGATATAGTTCCGATTAAAAATGCGCGCCAGATTTGTGGCCGTCGTCCACGTGCTGCCCCCAATGCCATCTTCGCTGGCCCAAAGCGATTTGCCGCATGTCTTCGCTGCCGCGGGGCTGGTCTGCTGGGGATAATGCACGCCGACTCGCGCTATGTCATTGGACAGCACTGAATCATATAGTAAGCCGCACGTGGTGTTGGTGACGATGTTCCACGTCCCGCCCCATTCATCGGCGGCAACCAATTGAACACTCTGGAAGCCGGCCGTGTTCAACGTGGATCGGAGTTGTTTTATCCACGCGGTTTCAGTGGTATTGACGGCGGCTTCGTTGTGAGTGCCTGTGAAATTGAATGAGAGCCCATAAGCGCTTTTAGCGCCTTCCATAAAAAGCACGAGGTAATTGCACATGTCGGCTGAATAGTAATTGCCATTGCCGATCCAGCCCGGCGCGCCCCAGGCAAGGCAGTCCAATATGATATTGCGATTTCGGGACTGGGCCTGTTGCATGAGCCACCATTCATAGCCCCGAGTGAAATTCAGGCTGCCGGGGGTCATTTCAAATGTCGGTTCAGTGCCATCTGTGGAATTGACGCCACCGCCGATCTCGACTTTCAAATGCTGCAGGGAAGCGCCGTAGGCGGGCTTGAACAAATAATCCAGCACCTGGCTCCGTTCCGGTTCCGGGTAATCAATTAATAGACGTGATGATGCTCCCGCACTGACCGCGCCAATGCCTTCAAAAGTCCGTCCAGGCTGTTTGGGGTCAAGGGTGATATTGGCCTGGGACCATCCTCTAAGCGGCCACAATGCCAGACTGAGAACCAGGATTGATGCCCATGCGCATCGGAACGACAAACGCGCGTGATTGCTCGTCCTGGATGTTTCGCGGTTTTGGTTCACCAATTCAAAATTCAAAATTGATGAATTCAGTCGCACCTGGATGGTTGGGATCGCGGCGCAAAACCGCGCGCAACAACCGTCTCGCCGCGCTACGCCGGCCCAGGCCGAGCTGCGCCTGCGCTTCCAGAAACAACGAGGTCGTTTCTTGTCGGAATTGGAGATCATCAACGAATAACAGCATCGTAGGCAGTGACGTCGCAAAATAATCTATTTTTGCTTCTGTCTTGGCGAGCTTTTTTGAATAAGCCGCGAGAGAGTTCAACAACCTGGTTGCCTGTGGTTTGCGGCCAAGCTTCTGCATCGCCAGCGCCGAATAAAAAGTCATTTCCGAAAACGGACGCGCGCTCATCTCCTGGAAATCACCTCTGAAAGACGCGGCAATCCGCCACTGCTCGCGGGCCCTGGTTTTGTGGCCCAGGCCTTCCCACGCTGCGCCGAGCCAATAATGAATATCGCTGCAATTCGCCAGTATATGGGTTGCCTCGCTCAAATTCTCCGGCGATGCCAACGCCTTTTCAAAAAATGCCCGTGCCAGGGCATAATCGCGGCGCGCCAGGGCTTTGCGGCCCAGCGCCAAATGCGTCCGCACGTGCTGGCCCAATGCCAGCCCCTCGCCGCCTTCCCATGGTTGGAATTTTCGGCGCGTCAGTATCTCCAGTGCGCGTTCCGGCTGTCCCGTTTGATTATAGAGGGCGCACAGTTCCACGCTCAAATCATCCCGTTGCCCGGTCAAGTGGGGATATTTTTCGAGCCCGGCCAGGCGGACCGCGGGCGGGTATCCCAGGCGTTTCCAAAGCTGGTCGCGTTCAAATAACAGCCGGGCGTCCGCCTGATTGGCCAGGAATGCCTTGTCGTAAGCCGCGCGGGCCTGTGCCGGCTTTCGGGATATGTTGAAATACCCGATGCCCAGGTTGCGCCACACAATTGAAAATGTGGGATCCAGCCGGGCCGCCTCTTCCCATAACTGGATAGCCTCCGGATGACGCCGGCGATCGTAGAGTAAATTGCCCAAATAATATGGGGCGCGCGCGTCAGTCGGATTGGCCCGCATTGCCGATTGCAGAATCGCAATTTCTTCCAGACGGGACGGAAAGCAATAATCAGGCGATTCCATCGCTGCTCTCTTGTAAAACTCCAGTGCGCCGTTTTTGTCCCCACTTTGTTCAATCAGCCATCCCAGGGTATACAGTGCCATTGGCGTCGCACCCCAATTCTGATCAGGTAAATTGCCCGCACTCGTTGCGCCGCAGCCTTGCCCATCGTCCTCGAATCCCGCCTTCAATACCTCAACCCCTTCAGAATAAAATCCCGCCCGAGCCAAATCATGCGCGATATCGAGCCGCGTTTGGAGATCGGGCGCTTTTGAATTGATTTCTTTAAGATGCGAATGATTTCCACGCGCCCAACGCGCCCACCAATCGAGCCGATCCAGCGCGAGCGTTTCGTGAAGCAATTCATCAGCCTCCTGATTTCGCTTCAACTTCGACAGCACCATGACTTTCAAATCGCGCGCGCGCAGATTGTCTGTGTCCAAGCGCAACGACCGGTCGAGATGTTCCAGCGCGCTGGTCCAATCGCCTTTGCGGCAATCCATCTCCGCCAGCGCGTGGAAAGCTGCCATGGCCCAACGCTGGTCCCATGTCGCCTTGTAAAAGGCCGCGTAGACATCCTGAAAACGTCCGTCATCGGTTGAATTCAGGCCGTCCAATTGGTAGCGCAGGCACAAACCTAAATTGTAAATGGCCTCGCAATCGTAAGGATTTGCATTGCGCCGGGTCAAACGTTCGATGGCCTTGCGAAAATAGTTTTCTGCCGTGTTGAACTCGCCCCGGCGCAGATGCCACAGCCCCATTGCGTTGTTGCAACGGCTATCGAATGGGTCGCGCTTTAATGCTTCACGCCAGTAGAGCGTTGGGCAGCGCGTTGCATGACGATACTGCTCCAGGTGCAGGCCGGTGATATAGAGCTCATCCGCGCTGGGCATCTGTTCCGGCGGCGCAGGTTCTGCAGCTGCCGGCGGCACCGTACGCCCGGAATGGATGGAATTTCGCGGCTCGCAGGAAATGATTTCATTTCCGTTTTTGTCCCTGACGCGAACCGCAAGATTTGCGTTTTTCTTTGGCGCGGCTATGGCCTCGACAAATGGTTCGCCTGGTTTCAGATCGCGTGTGATTGAATAGATTGCTTTGCCTTTGGAAATTAGTTCAACCGTCGCGCCCGAAAAGGATTGCGTGACGGAAATTCCCAGCCGCATCTTTCCGTTTTCGGGTTTCAAACTTAACGCTGCGTGGACGTTGGCCTTCTGCGCGGGCCCGATCTTTTGTATCGGATACCAATACTGGCTCCAGGTCCTGGTCTCGCCGGGTTGCAGGAAACTAAAATCAGGCTGGTTGTCCGTGTAAACGCCGGCCATGATCTCAATATAAGGCGCAAACTCGCCGCTCTCGTCGGCGTCGGTCAGGTTCCGGTCCCACGCATAGCCAAACGGATGATTGCCCCAGGTCCACTGTTTCTTGCCAGGGGAAATATGATGGTTGGCTATATGGACGATCCCCGCTTCCGCTTTGTAATCGTAACCGCCAAAAAAATCCTCTTTGCTTCCCATGCACATGTAACTGCACGGTGTTGAGATGTTTGCGTAAAAGGACAGGTCGTTGGGCGCGTAATCTACTATTGAATTATGGCCGTTCTTTGACACGTTGCAGTGCGCGGGAACAAACTGCGGGGGGGCCTCGCCGGCCGGAATACCGGTGTGCGCGCGCCGGCCATAATCGACGCCGTAATAGACTCCTTCGCACAATGGATAGCAGCTCATCGAACGCCGCGCATGGTCAGCCACGTAATAGACGTCCGGCGGAAAAAAGCTTTGATAAGCTTCATGTACCCGGGTGGCAACGTTGGCCCACCACAGAAAAGTTTGTGTCAGGGCCGTTCGATTGTAGGCGCGGACTTTCAATTCCACCACGGCTTTGCCCGGATGCAGGCAGACGCCGTGCATTCCCTTCAAACGGCACATGGGGTCATGGTCACTGCACCAGACGGTCATCGATCCATTGGGGTGCTCTTCGATCTCATAGTCGGTCGGCATGAACGTCGCGGGACGGTGGTGCTGAGGCCAATTGAACTCGATGCCGCCCGAAGCCCACGGTCCGGCCAACCCAACCAGCGCGGGTTTGATGACTTTCTGGTTATAGATAAGGTCGTAGCCGTTGGTCTTGTCCAGTATGGCGTGAATCCGTCCGCCAATCTCCGGCAGGACCATCACGCGCAGATATTCGTTCTCGATCCAGACGACCTTCCACTCGCGTTCCGCTTTCACTTCCGAAATCCGGTCGGTGAAGGGCAGAGGATAGACCTTGCCGCTGCTGCCCTGGTAAACCCGTTTCTCCATGAACATCGGGTTTTTGTCCGGCGGAGCAGGAAGATAGGTTGGAAGCGACAAACGCCCTTCTCGCGCCTGCACCGTTATATCCACGCCTCGATTTGTTTCATTCCGCTTGCGGCTCGCCTTCAATGGCGCGGCTGTTGTTTCGTAATGACCGTTCGCTGATTGGGCGACAATTTTGGATCCGTTATTGTCGGGCCCTCCCTCGTGAGACACGTCAAAATTCCCGTTGTTGAGATTCCGATTATTTTCCCGTAATCGCCTGGTCTGAGCCGAAGCGCTATTATTCTGTCTTTTCACTGTAGCCCTCTCACCACCAGCCCCATCGGCCCGGGCTCACTTGTATACTATAGCCGCTGCTGTTCGTGCATCGTTCATTGGCCGGGAAAATGAATGCTTCCACGTGATCGTCGGCGTAGCAAATGTTGAAGAGACCCTTGCCCCTGACTGCGTGCCAGGCGGAGACCCAATTGAGCGGGCGATCCGGAGCGCCGGGCCAATCTACAAAGAGAATCTTTGTAGTAATCTGTCCGGTTAACAAAGCCGTTTGCATCGCGGGAGTTTGCTCACTAAGCGGAAGGTTGGCCGGATTATAGGCGCTGTTATCGCCGCCAATAGCTTCCATTCCGCAATAGCCCCATCCGTAGTTGCCGTTTTGGCCTGTGATGGCGGATACGAGACCATATTGTCTCCAGGGCATTAGATAGCTGTTGCCCCAGTCAAGGAAGCAAGTGTCGCCCGCCGGCCACGACGTGCCGCCGCCGGCGCTGGGGTCGCCTACGTCACCGGGACAATCATACGTTTTGACATTTTTTGTGTAATCATTCACAGGACGATCAGCCGCCGGGACCTGATATCCGTAATTCACACCGCCGCTATTTTCCTGGATGCCGCTGCCTCCCCAGGGACGCCCGACCGGGCCAAAGCCAGAGGCGCCGCCGCCCCAGGTCGCCCAATATCCGTAGGCCGGATAATACTCCCGGTTATCGCTGGTGTACATTGTGAGCCCCGTTCCGATTTGTTTCTCATTATTGACGCATTGAATTCGCACTGCGCGGACTTTTGCAGCGTTCAACACCGGAAGGAGGATGGCTGCCAAAATCGCGATAATCGCGATGACAACAAGCAACTCAATCAATGTAAACGCCCAATTGCCTCTGGTTGCGGAATCGCAATTGCGACGGCGTGCCTTAATGATCTTTAAAAACTTCATTCCAAAACCCTTCTCATTGTTGAACTCTGTAAAACTCCACGTTGTTCGTTGGCTTGGTCGTGTAGGTGCCGGAGATATTGGCTGCGCCGGGAACCGCAGTCCATGGACCCAGGACATTGGTTGATTCCAATAGCGTCCCGCCTGACCACGTCACACTCAACTGGTTGTTTATCACCGGCGATACTGTCAATGTGATGGAGGGCACGATGCCGTAATAGAGTCCGCTGATCGCCGCGGGTGACAGCGCCTCGTTGAAGACCATTACGTCACCGATTGCTCCCGCCCACAAACGGGTGCTTCCGGCTGTGTCGTATCCGATGTCGCTATTGCCTGCAAATGTAGCCGATGGATTAGATGCCGCGAAGTTCGTGGATTGCAGGACGCTGCCATATTGAAGATACACGGCTGAATTATTCGGGCTGATGACCATGGCAACCAGCGCCCACTCATTCGTCGGCAAGTCAAAACCAGTGAAGTTATTATATTGACCGCCATTCCAGGTATAGCGGAGAGAATCTCCGCCGCTGACTGGGTCTGGAGTGGTCGACAGGCCGAATACATACGTTGAGCGCTGGAAGAAGATCGCGGCATCGGCCGGTTGCGGCGGGTATTGGTCATTTACCCATGCAGCAATTGTAATATTGGAAACAGTGACGCTCGTAGCGCCGGCGGAATTGGTCAACGGCGGCAATTGAACGTAAGAAAAGTCGAACGAAACCGCATTGTCATTATTTCCGAAATTCACTTGCGGTGGACCCGCCACCGTTGAGCTTCCACCGGAATAAGTGCCGTTATAGGCAAATCCGAGGCTGCCCCAGTTTGTAGCGATATTGCCGAAGCTCAAGTCGTTGAGGGGATAGTATAATAGCAGATTTGGACCCATCACCACGGAAGGATACGTTCCTGCCGCTGCCGGATAATCCACAGTGAGGCTGGCAATGGAACTGGTCGCGCTGCCGTAATTGTTCGTTACAATGAGTCTGTAATTTCCAACGCTGTTCGAGGAAACGTCCGCAAGTGTCAAGATACTGTTTGTTGCGCCAGTAATGGCGGCGGATCCAAAATACCATTGATAACTTAACGGCGCCACGCCCTGGGCCGTCGCCGCGAACTGCACGGTTTGATCGTTAAATGCCGTCTGGGACAGGGGTTGGACATCTTGAATCAACGTGGGGCTGTCGGGCAACACGGTGACAGCGCCGTAACCGCTCTGGCCGCTGCCACCCGGGCCGGTGGCGATAACGTAATAGTCGCTGCTCGAATCGGCGACTGTAAGATTGTTCAATGGCAATGTCAGGTTCGTCTGGCCTGTGAGGGCAACGCCATTTGTGTACCATTGGACGGTCACCGGCGGTTGACCGACGACATAGGCTGTCAACGTCGCACTGGCGCCCGCGTACACGGTCACATTGGTCGGAAGGATATACGCCACTGGCGTGTTGGGCGCGAGGATGGCCATGTTTGGGGCGCTGTACATTTGTCCCGGGTACTTGCCGGATACGCCACTTCCAGGCCATGCTGCGCCCCAGTAAGTCGCGTCGCAAGCAGTGGCAAAATAGGGATTCAGGTCCGGAAGGGTGTAAGTGTTGCCCCACGGATCCGTCGAGGAGAAAACTTCCGCGGCCAAAAGGTACTGAGTGTTATTGGACAAAACGAGCGCCGGCTGCAGTGGTTCCCAAATATATCCGTTTACGACCGGGCTGGTGCCGGCGGGAATT
>Ga0335075_10019353_pt1 | contig 10068 bp, 6 predicted proteins | sample Lox_Sample_24_FD_206723 | JGI IMG/M metagenome (GOLD analysis project Ga0335075, IMG submission 206723) | Soil microbial communities from Loxahatchee National Wildlife Refuge, Florida, United States - Lox_Sample_2.4 | ecosystem: Environmental > Terrestrial > Soil > Wetlands | place: USA: Florida...
CGATGAGATGGGTCTCTACGACGACCCTTATTCCAGGTTCGGCTACCTGGACTACCAGATGTGGCGGGCCGTGAGGCTGGTCGTGGACACGGGCATCCATTCCGAAGGGTGGACGCGCGCGCAAGCGGTGCGCTACTTCGCGGACAACAGCGCCCTGAGCGAGCAGAACATCAACACGGAAGTCGACCGTTACATCGCGTGGCCCGGGCAGGCGCTGTCCTATATGATCGGCGAGCTGGACATCCAGCGCCTGCGGCGGAAGGCCGAGGCTGAGCTGGGATCGCGATTCGACATCAAGGCCTTCCATGCCGCACTGCTGGAGCACGGTGCCCTGCCGCTCACGGTCCTCGATACCGTCATCGATCAGTGGATACAGGATCAGCGCAGCAGTAAGGATGCGGGGCCGGCCGGCTGCAATCACTGCCGATGAGCGCCACCGGCTGGCAGTTCTGGATCGATCGGGGTGGTACCTTCACCGATATCGTCGCCCGGGCGCCCGACGGCAGCCTGCGTACTCAGAAGCTGTTGTCAGAGAGCCCTGACCAGTATGCGGATGCCGCCGTCGAGGGCATTCGCCGGATTCTCGGCCTGGAAAAGGGCTCGCCGATCCCGTCGGATGCCATAGAGGCGGTCAAGATGGGAACGACCGTCGCGACGAACGCGCTGCTCGAACGCCGCGGCGCCCGCACGCTGCTCGCCATCACAGCTGGATTCGGCGACGCGCTGCGCATCGGCTATCAGAACCGGCCGCGCCTCTTCGACCGGCATATCGTCCTGCCCGAGCTGCTGTACGAACGCGTACTCGAAGTCGAGGAGCGCCTCAGCGCCCAGGGCGAGGTCCTGACTTCCATCAAGCTGGACGTGGCGCGCGGGGAGCTGGCACGGGCCTTCGCGGATGGCATCCGCGCGATCGCGATCGTCTTCATGCATGGTTACCGGTTCCCGCAGCATGAGCGGGCGTTTGCGCAGCTCGCCCGCGAGATCGGCTTCACTCAGGTGTCGGCGAGTCATGAGGTCAGCCCTCTCGTCAAGCTGGTGGGGCGTGGTGACACAACGGTGGTCGACGCCTACCTCTCGCCGGTGCTGCGCAAGTACGTCGATCAGGTCGGCGGCGAGCTGGGCGACAGTGTGCGGCTGCTTTTCATGCAGTCGAACGGCGGCCTGGTGCAGGCCCGCAGGTTTCACGGCAAGGATGCGATTCTCTCCGGGCCTGCCGGAGGGATCGTCGGCATGGTACGCACGGCCACGGAAGCAGGTGCGGAGCGCGTGATCGGATTCGACATGGGTGGCACCTCTACCGACGTCTCGCATTACGACGGTGAGCTGGAGCGTACGTTCGAGACAATCGTCGCTGGCGTGCGTATTCGCGCGCCCATGATGCACATTCATACTGTGGCCGCGGGCGGAGGCTCAATCTGCCGCTTTGACGGCATCCGGCTGCGTGTCGGACCGGAGTCTGCGGGGGCCATGCCCGGGCCGGCATGCTATCGCCGCGGAGGGCCGCTGACTGTCACGGACTGCAACGTCATGCTGGGGCGCCTCCAGGCGGACTTCTTTCCGCACGTCTTCGGCCCGGGCGGCGATGCTCCGATCGACCTCGCGGCGGTCGCGACGCAATTCAACGCCATGGCGGAACTAGTCGCGCGAGCCGTGGGGGCGCGAAGATCGCCGCAGGAGCTGGCGCACGGATTCCTGCGCATCGCCGTGCAGAATATGGCGAATGCGATCAAGCAGATCTCGATCCAGCGGGGTCACGACGTCACGGGGTATACGCTGGCATGTTTTGGAGGGGCGGGCGGGCAGCATGCCTGCCTGGTGGCGGATGCCCTCGGTATGCGCCGCATCCTCATCCATCGACTGGCCGGTGTGCTGTCGGCGTATGGCATGGGGCTCGCGGACCTCCGCCTGATCAGGCAAAGGGCGGTCGAGGCGCCGCTGGCGGAAGCGCAGCGGCCGGAGTTGCAGCGTGTCCTCGCGGAGCTCGAGCGCGAGGGCGTGGCGGAGATGACCGCCCAAGGCGTGGCCTCACGCAACATCACGGTCCTGCCGCGGCTGCACCTGAAGTACACGGGCACGGACCTCGCGCTCGTGATTGCCTTCGGTGAGACGCGTGCGACGGCGGAAGCGTTTGCCGCCGCACATCGCGCGCGATTCGGCTTCGATGTGCCCGACGGCGAGTTGATCGTCGAGGCCGTCTCCGTCGAGGTCGTTGGCGCGGGTGATGTGCCGAGCGGCCCCCGGAGCCTTCCGGTCGAAGCGGTCGCGCCGCCCCGGGTGCGTGCGCGACGCGCGATCTGGTTCGGCGCCGCGGCGGCCGAGACGCCGATCTACTCTCGCGATGATCTGAAGTCAGGACACATGATCGCCGGCCCGGCAGTCATCATCGAGGCGTCAGCCACCACCGTCGTGGAGCCGGGCTGGCGCGCGAGCGTCGACCGGCTGCAGAATCTGCTCCTGGAGCGTGTGGAGGCATTGCCGAGGCGCACGGCGGTTGGTACGGATGCCGATCCTGTCATGCTGGAAGTGTTCGGCAATCTCTACATGTCGATCGCGGAGCAGATGGGGGTCGCGCTGCAGAGCACTTCACGCTCGGTCAACATCAAGGAGCGGTTGGATTACTCCTGCGCGGTGTTCGACCGCGATGGCGCGCTGATCGCCAACGCGCCCCACATGCCGATTCACCTGGGGTCCATGGGCGAGAGCGTGAAAGTGATCATTGCCGCTCGGCAACGCGAGACGGACGGCCGTGGAATGCTTGCGGGAGACGTCTACGCGCTCAATGCCCCCTACAACGGTGGCACCCACCTCCCGGATATCACAGTCATCATGCCTGTGTTCGACGGCGGAGGCGAAACCGCGCCGGCGAGCACGGCCGAGCCGCTCTTCTATGTCGCCTCACGCGGGCACCATGCCGACATCGGCGGCATCACACCCGGCTCGATGCCGCCGGGGAGCCGCACGATCACGGAGGAGGGCGTGCTCATCGACGATTTCCTGCTCGTCGATGCCGGCCGCTTCTGCGAGACGGAGACGCTTGCGCTCTTGCGCAGCGGCCCCTACCCCTCGCGCAATCCGGACCAGAACATCGCCGATCTCAAGGCACAGGTCGCGGCCTGCGCCAAGGGCGCGGAAGAGCTGCGGCGGATGGTCCGGCAGTTCGGTCTGCCGGTGGTGAGTGCCTACATGCGGCACGTGCAGGATCATGCCGCAGAAGCGGTTCGTCGCGTTCTCGATGTGCTTCGCGACGGAGAGTTCGCGTATGAGATGGATGACGGGTCCGTGATCCGGGCTCGCATCACGATCGAGCGCGCATCCCGGCGCGCCAGGATCGATTTCAGCGGCACGAGTCCGCAACGGCCCAACAACTTCAATGCGCCGCCGGCGATCTCCCGCGCCGCCGTCCTTTACGTCTTCCGCACTCTCGTCGATGACGACATCCCGATGAACGACGGCTGCCTGCTTCCGCTAGAGATCGTCATTCCGGAGGGGTCGATGCTCCGCCCCCGCTACCCGGCCGCGGTCGTTGCAGGCAATGTCGAGACCAGCCAGACGATCATCGACGCGCTCTATGGGGCCTTGGGGGCCCTCGCCGCGGCTCAGGGCACGATGAATAACTTCACCTTCGGTGACGGCGAGCATCAGTACTATGAAACCATCTGTGGCGGCTCGGGCGCAGGACCTGATTTCGACGGCACCGACGCCGTCCACACTCATGCAACCAACAGTCTGATGACCGATCCCGAGGTGCTGGAGTGGCGCTTCCCCGTGCTTTTGGATCGCTTCGAGATCCGAAGGGGGTCGGGAGGCAAGGGCCGCCACCATGGAGGCAACGGCGTCGTGCGCCATGTCCGTTTCAGAACGGCCATGACTGCGGCGATTCTCTCGAACCGACGCCGCGTGCCACCCTTCGGCTTACAGGGAGGTGAGGCGGGGCGCCCAGGCAGGAACGAAGTCCGACGGGCGTCGGGAGGGACCGAGCTCCTCGCGGCAACTCAGGTCGTGGAGATGGCCCCGGGCGATGTGTTCATCATTGAAACGCCCGGTGGCGGTGGCTTCGGGTCAACCGACTGAACTGCAATTCGAGGCCGGATCGGCGATCTTCAGGGGTAGAGCGGCGCCAGGCGGTCGCGCTGGCGTCCTGTCTTGCCGGGGGGCGCGGGTAGCTCCGTGAGCGCCGCGGCAAGCGGGCCGCCTTGCCACGCTCCGCCGGCATAGCAGGCGCGGTCGAGATCGCGGAGCAGCTCGGCCACGGTGGCATCGCCGATCCTTGTGCCGATGGCATGAATGCCTGCCGGAGTCGTCCCCCAGAGGGCCGCCGTCCAGGCGAGCAGGTGCACTCTCGCGGCTCGTGGGTCATTGGATTGGCACGCTGCGCGAAACGCTGCGCGCTCTTTCGCGGGTTCGGGCCGGAGTTGGGGCGGGACGGTTGGGATGGCGGGACGCACCGGCCGGGGCGCGGCTCGCGAGCGGCGGCGTGACCACAGCCACGCGCCCAGCGTCGCCAGCCACACCACGGCAAGCCCGATGCTGATCCACTCCCACTCGGAGGGGGAGCGGATAGGCGTGGGTTTCGGCGCTGCCGGGGGCGGCGGAGCATGTCGGGGCGCAATCGGCGAGGGTTGCGACTGCGCTGCGGGCGCCGGCGGGGCAGAGGTGGCCGCGGTGTTGCCGGGCGCGGGAAGGATGGTCAGGGTGCGCGCGGGCAATGTCGCCGTCCGAAGCTGGTTGGCTCGTGTATCCCACCATTTGACCGTGAGCGCCGGGATCGTGTAACGCCCGGGCGAGTCGGCCATCAGGGCAATGGTCTGGTCACGGCTGCCGACCAACTTCCCATCCTGGGTCGAGTCGTCCAGTTTCGGTTGGTCCGGATACGCCTTGAGGCCGGAGGGAAGACTCAGCAGCGACGACAGGTCGGGGAGCTGCGCCGCGGTGAGTCCGGTCGCCTGCAGATCGAGATCCAGGGTCAGCGGATCGCCCGTTTGCGCGGTGAGCTTGGTCGGCTTCCAGGCGGCACTGAGCGTGACCTGACTGGCCGGCAACCAGTAGTTGCCGACGGCGGCGGCCGGACGAGGTAGCACTGAAAGTACGATCGGATTACCGCTCAGGCGGATGGGACGAACGGCCTGCAACAATCCGCCGAATGGTTGCCCGCCGAAGATGCCGCCGAACGGATCGCTACCGAGCGCCGAGGAGGGTTGCCTGACGGAGACTTCCGCGTCGAGCACCGGACTGGGCAGCGTCAGCTTGCCGCTATGCAAGGGAAAGAGCACATACTGCCGAGTGACGACCTGATAGCTCTGGCCGTTGCGCTCCGCTTCGCTGCTCTCATCCGAGCCGAGCCGCTTGACGACGACGTCGCTGCTCTCCGGCAGCTCGAGGTCGGCGTGATAAAGAGGCTCTGCCATGAAGAGACGGACGGTCAGATGGACGGCGCCCTCTACGTAAGGCTGCTGTGGTGACGCACTGGTCTCCATGAATACCGCCGCGGCGGGTGCGCCTGCTGCGGCCGGTTGCCCCGTGCCTCCGGGCCCGGTCACATCGAGCGAGAGCGGCCGGCTGTGCTCGCCGTTCCACGAGAGAGAGGGGATCGTCAGGTGTCCGGTGACCTTCGGAGCCAGCGTCAGGACGACCTGGGTCTTCTCGGAGGCGCTGCCGTTGATGAGTTGAATGATCGTGCTGCTGCTGGTGCCGAGGATGTCGAAGTCCTGCTGCAGCGAAGTGATATCGGGCTGACCGCTGGTCTGGCCGTCGTGCTCCAGGGTCAATTGCACCGTTTCGCCGACAGCAACCTGAGAAGCGTTGAGTGACGCCTTCACGTCCGCGAGCGCTTGGGCGGCTGCTGCGCAACCGACGAGCGACAGAAGCAGGATGCCAGCCCTCCGAGCTCTCACTGTGCGCTCTCCAGCGAGTTGCCGCCGTCCTGCTCCCTGATCATGTGCTCGATGAGGAACTTGCGCCGCAGCAGGCCCGCAGGGCTATCGGGGATCTGCCGCAGCCACTGATCGAGCGCCAGTTGCCGCTCGCTTTCGGGCTTCGGCTTCGGGGTTTGGGTGCCACCCGCCAGCAGACTGTCAGTGTCGGGGGTCTTCCCGTTCTGCTCCGAGCCCCGCCCCGACGCCGTGTTGGCGGCCGCACCCCGTTGTCGCTGCGCACGAGCGAGCGCCGCCGCCTCCGCCGCGTCGCGTTTCGCCTGGCCGGAGTCGCCCGGCTGATTGGCGCCGGCTGGTGAGCCGCTGGATGCCGCCTGATCGCTGCCGGTCGATTGCGAGCCGCCGGCACGCGACTGTTGTGAAGCGCCACCCGACCGCTGCGATCCTGATGAGCCCTGCTGCCCGGTGCTCGAGCTCTGCGGCTGCTGTCCCTGCGAGGTGCCCGGTTGACCGCCCTGCCGGCCGTTACCCGAGGAAGACTGCGGTGATGGCTGCCGCCCCTGTTGCTGTTGCCGCTGCTGGCGCTGCTGCTGCAGCGCGCGCTCCACCAGGTCGCGGTTGTGGCGGATGTCCTTGTCGGCTGGAGCCTGCTTCAGCGCCGAATCGTAAGCCGCGAGCGCCGCCTGCAGCTGCCCGGATTTCGCGAGCGCGTTGCCGCGGTTGTACTCGGACTGCGCGTCGGTGAAGGGAGCGAGAAGCTTCGCCGCTGCCGCATAACCGCCCATCTGCAGATCGGCGTAGGCGCGCCGCCGCGGATCATGGAAGCGCTCCGCGGCCTGCGCCGGCAGCCCGGCATCGAGCAGCGCCTGGCCTTGCTGGTCCGGTGTGCGCCAGAGGCTGGACCAGACGCCGGATCCGTTGGCGGCGAGCGCCGGCTCGCTCATCAGGGCCGCGCAGCAAAGCTGCGCCGCCAGCATCGCGACTCTCGATGCCTTCATATCCAGCCTCGACGCGCGACCAGCGCGGCCAGGAGAAGGAGCGCCGGCAGCAGCCACACGCCATCGTTGAGCCAGCTCGAGATCTTCACATGCGCGGCAACGCCTGAGCTTATCTTGCGCGAGCCGGCCTCGTGCAGAGCCGCAATCAGCTGCGGCAGCCCGCTCAAGGGCACGAAGCGGCCACCGCCGGCGGTGGCGACCCGCCGCAGAAGATCGCTGTCGAGACGCGTCAGCACGACCTGGCCGCTGGCATCACGGACGAAGCCACCGTTGCCGTCCGGCTCCGGAGCGCCGCCACTCGTGCCCACGCCCACGACATTCACGTCAATGCCCTGACGATGCAGCTGCTGCGCCGCGACGAGAGCCTGCGCGGGATCGGTGAATCCGTCAGTCAGCACGATGACTTGACGGTCTCTTCCCGGCGATGCATGCAACAGCTGCGCCGCCTCCTCGAGCCCGGGCGCCAGGCGGTCGCCCGACTCCGGCATCAGGCTTGGAGCCAGCGGCTGTGCCAGGTTGCGAATCGTCGCCACATCACTGGTGAGAGGCGCTACCGTGTAGGCCTCTCCCGCAAATGCAACGAGCCCTACGCGCGCATCCTGCGCCGCGGACAACAGGTCGTCGACCGCGTAACGCGCCCGCGCCATCCGGCTCGGCGCAACGTCGGTGGCATCCATGGAGGGTGACACTTCCAGCGCCACTATCCAGGCAGCCGGCGCGCGGTAGGCAGGCGTTATCTGACGCTGCCACGTGGGTCCTGCGAGCGCAACGACGGCCAGCGTCCAAACGAGCCCGATGAGCAGCCAGGGCGAGCGCCCGGCGCTGCCGTCGCTCAGCCGCAGCAGCGACAGCAGCTCCCCATCCAACAGCCGCGGCCACGCCCCGTCGCGTCCACGGCCGCGTGCAAGCCACACGGCGAGCGCCACGAGGGGCGGCAACGCCAGAAGCCAGTTGGGATACAGGAAGTGGAAACGGCTCATACGGTCAGATCCGATCCGCCATCAGCCAGGCCGCGGGCAGGCTGAGAAGCAAGGCGAGCCCCAGCGGCCAGGTGAACCATTCCGTTGCGGGCCGCAGCCAGCGCTTGTCGCCGGAGACCGGCTCGAGCGCGTCGATCTTGCGGTACACGGCGCCCAGCGCCTCGGCATCGGTGGCGCGGAAGTATTCACCGCCGGTGATGCTCGCGATCTTCTGCAACAGATCGACGTCGAGATCGCTGTTGCCGAGGGTGAGCCCGAACAGGGATTGCTGCTCGGCCGCGCCCACTCCGATCGTGAAGATGCGCAGCCCCGTCTGTGCCGCGAGCCGCGCCGCCTGGAGCGGCGGCATGACTCCGGCGTCGTTGCCGCCGTCGGTGAGCAGAATCAACACCGACTGCCGCATCGAAGCGCCGCCCGTGCGCTCACGCTGGCGCAGCTGCTTGATCGCCAGTCCGATTGCGTCGCCGATGGCCGTTTGCGGCCCCGCGACGCCGACGACGGCCTCGTCCAGAAACTGATGCACGGTCGCAATGTCGGTCGTGAGCGGTGCCTGCAGATAGGGTCGCGTGCCGAAAAGAATCAGGCCGATCTGATCGCCGCGGCGCTGGTCGATGAACTGTCCGGCGACCTCCTGCACGACCTGCAGGCGACTCTCGCCCCCCTCCATGTCCTGCGTTGCCATGGAGCCCGAGCAGTCGATCGCCAACATGATCTGCCGCCCGGTCGTGGCCACCGGCAGGGGCTGGCCGAGCCATTGCGGCCGCATGCCGGCCAGCACCAGCAGGGCCCAGACTGCGGTCAACAGCGCCAGCGCGCCCCGCGGCAGTGTCGCGGTCGCGGCGGGAGCTGCAACCGTTGCGGCAAACGGCAGGTACAAGGCCGCGCCATTCGGCCCGGCGGCGCGGCGCATCCGCACCATGATCCAGGGCAGCGGCAGCAGCAGTGCCATCCACGGCCAGGCGAGGTGAAGCATCAGCGCTTCTCCGGGCGCGTCGCTCGTGTCGCGCGTCGCGCCTGGCGCACGAACGCATCGGCGCCCGCAATCCAAGACTCGCGGTCGTCGCTCGGGCTGCCGCCGAAGGCAGTCGCGAGCAGCGACCGCCCCGCCTCACCCGCGAGCTGGCTGCCGCCCTGGGCGGCGACGAATGCCAGCCAGGCATCGCCCGTCAGCCGCGCGACCTGCGCAGCCCCGAAGGCCGCGATGGCGAAACGGCGCAGCAGGCTCTCGATGGCGCGCGCGCTGGCGACGATGTCGGAGTCCTCCGCGCGGATGGCGCGAAGCTCGCGCAGCGCCGCTCTCCGGCTCCTGCGATACGGATCGCGCCACCACCATACGACGGTGGCCGCCGCAGCGAGCAGCAGCACGGCCAGCAGCCACCAGCCCGGAGCCGGCGGCCACCAGCCGGGTGGCGGCGGCGGGTGGGCGGGAGCGAGTTGTGAGAGCCAGCCCGGTGTCATGCCGCCGATTGCCGCGGCCGCAGCAGCGGCCGAAGGACATCCTCCACCGGCTCGCGGGTGTCGAGTCTCACGACCGGAGCCGCAGTGTGTTGCGACAGGGCGGCGACGCGTGCTTCACGCTCCCGCCAGGCCTGCCGCCAGCGCTCGCGCGTGCGCAAGCCATCCAGGATGCGCAGCCGGCCCGGCAGGCCGGCGCGAAAGCGGCCGTTCGGCAGGCCCTCCTCCTCCAACGCATCGGTGACCCAGAAGAGCCTCAGGTCGGCGTGTGCTGCGAGCGCCGTCCAAAGGCTGCCTGCTTCCTGCCGCAGGCCGGCAAAGTCGCTGATGGCGAGAATCTGGCTGCCAGGGCGCGCCAGCGGCAACAGCGCGCGCAGCGCCTCCTCCAGCGCGAGCGGCGAGGGTTGCCCCGGCGACCGCGGTTGGCATTGCAAGAGCGCCTCCAGCAATGGCAACACCCCCCTCTGGCGGGCGCGGGCCGGCAGGATCCGGGTCTGTGCGGCGCCATGGCCGATCACCGCGCCCACGCGGTCGTCGCCGAGCGATGCGATCCATGCGAGCAGCGCCGCCGTGCGCACCACGAGGGCGGATTTCAATTGTCGCCGGGTGCCGAAGAAGAGCCCGGGCTGCAGATCGACCAGCAGCCACACGGGCCGCTCGCGCTCTTCGCGAAAGAGCTTGGTATGCGGCCGGCCGCGCCGCGCCGTGACGCGCCAGTCGATGTTGCGCGGGTCATCGCCGGCGACATACGGGCGCACTTCCTGG
>Ga0335075_10019355_pt1 | contig 10067 bp, 8 predicted proteins | sample Lox_Sample_24_FD_206723 | JGI IMG/M metagenome (GOLD analysis project Ga0335075, IMG submission 206723) | Soil microbial communities from Loxahatchee National Wildlife Refuge, Florida, United States - Lox_Sample_2.4 | ecosystem: Environmental > Terrestrial > Soil > Wetlands | place: USA: Florida...
CCTGACCCCTTACGCCCTGGGCTATGGCCCGTTCGTGAAGCTCGACCACGACTTCATCGGCCGGGAGGCGCTCGAGAGGCTGTCGCAGCAGCCGCAACGCAAGAAGGTGACGTTCGCCTGGAACGGTGAGGACATGGCGAAGATCTACGCGTCGCTCTTTCAGCCAGGGAGCGACCCGTGCAAGTTCTTCGACCTGCCGATCGCCAACTACTCCTCCTCGTCCTACGATGCGGTCATGATGGGCGGCAAGGTGGTCGGCTACTCGATGTTCGGCGGCTACAGCTTCAATGAGCGCACGGCGCTCTCACTCGGAGTCGTCGATCCGGGCATCAATGTCGGGGACGTGCTCACCCTCGTTTGGGGCGAGGAGGGCGGCGGGACGCGCAAGACGACCGTCGAGCGACACAAGCAGCTCGAGGTGCGCGTCAGGGTCTCGCCGGTCCCGTATGCACGCGACGCCCGCGAGACCTACCATCAGGGTTGGCGCACGCGCTCGGCCTGACAGGCTCGTCCACGACTCGAGGCAGACCCGCGTCCCCGGCAGGCGTATGAGGCCCCGCTCGCTCGGCGGGGCGCCCCGGGATTCTCTTCGGCTATGCTTGTCGGCCATGAGGAAGACTCGCTCCGGCAAGCCAGCCACCATGGCCGATCTCGCCCGGCAGGCCGGCGTTCACCCCTCGACCATCTCCCGCGCCTTGGCGGGGAGCCCGCTGGTCGAAGCGGGCAGGCGGGAGCAGATCCTCAGGCTCGCGCGCGAGCGGGGATACGTCATCAACTCCGTGGCGAGAAATCTGCGGCTGAAACGAACCCAGACACTGACGGTTGCGATTCCGCTGCAGCACGAGGCCGGGCAGCCCCTGACCGATCCGTTCTTCGTCGAGATGTTGGGACACCTCGCCGAGGCCATCACCCAGCGCGGTTACGGCATGTTTCTGCAGAAGTTCGTGCCGCCCGTGGGGGAGTGGCTGCAGAGCCTCATCGGTTCCGGTCGCGCCGACGGCATCATCGTGATCGGCCAGAGCACTGAGCACGAGACGCTGCAAAGGGTGGCCTCGAGCTACCTTCCCCTGGTCGTCTGGGGCGGTCATTTGAAGGGCCAGGCGTATTGCTCGGTGGGGACGGACAACGCCGGCGGCGCTCTGGCCGCGGTCGAGCACCTCCTCGGCTCGGGGCGGCGACACGTCCTCTTCATCGGCGATCCAACGGTGCCGGAAATCCGCTTGCGTCACGCGGGATACCGGCTCGCCCTCTCGAAGGCCCCGCGCGGCACCGGAGCACCCCGCCTCCTGCCGGCCCATCTGACGGCAGACGCCGCTTACGATGCGATGAGTGAGTTCATCCGCAGGGGAGGGCGGTTCGATGCCGTCTTTGCTGCGACCGACGTCATCGCCATCAGCGCGATGCGCGCCATCATCGCTTCGGGTCTGTCCGTGCCGAAGGATGTCGCAGTGGTCGGTTTCGACGACATCGCCATTTCGGCCCATACCACACCGCGTCTGACAACTGTGCGGCAGGACCTCGAGCGGGGCGCGCGGACGCTCGTCGATCTGCTGTTCCGGCGCATCGAAGGAGAGGAAACCCCTTCGGCCACGATGCCGGCGCAGCTCATCATCAGGGAGTCGGCGCCGAGCTGAGCCGCGGCCCTGCTGCGCCCGCGGACGCGTACTCCGCCCGCTCGAGCCCGAGCAGCCGGCGCTCGACCGGCCGGGCGAGACCGTTGAGCAGTAGCCCGAGGAACAGCAGCAGAGCAAAGACAGCGGCCAGCACGAAGCCGTACTTGGGGCTGCCGTAAGCATCGCTCACCGCTCCCATCGCAAAGGGGCCGATAGCCGCGGCCAGCGCGGTAAAAAAGAGGAGCAGCCCCGCGACACGCCCGTGCTCCGACTTCGGAAAGCAACTGATCCCCTTGGAGTTGAGTGTCGGATACACCACGGACATGAAGAGTCCCGAGAGGGGAAGCAGCAGCAGGCCGATTCGAGTCCCGCCGAGGAGGCTGCCGGCAAAGCAGGCGAGGATCGCAAAGCTCAGCACGCTGAGTGCGGTGGACCATGACAGTAGGCTGAGCAGCCACGCGCCGATCAGCCGGCCGGCCGCGCGCAGGACGAAGAATATCGTCAGCGCGAACGGCACGAGCCAGCCGATAGGGCCGTGATACACGCGCAGGTACAGGGGCATCCAGACGTAGACCGCCACCTCGACCGCGACATACAGCACGATCAGGCATGAGAACCCGAGCGCGAAGGGGTCGCGCAGGAGGGCGAGGGTGGGCGTGAGACCGGCCGGTACCTCGGCGGCGAGGCGCCGCTGCGGATACTTGGCCACGAGTGCCAACACGATGAGGGCCGCGCAGATCAGCGCGGCGATGACGTAAAGCCACTTCCACGAGAAGCCGGTGCCGAGCAAGGCTGCGACAATGGCGGGACCGGCGATCGAGCCGATCCCGAAGAAGCCCTCGACGAGATTCATGATCGAGGTGTGTTGGCCGGTGGACCTGGAGATATCCCCGATCAGCGCCAGGGCGCCGGTCTTGAAGATGCTGACACCGACGCCCGCGACAGCGAGCAACGCTACGAATTGCGTGAAGGAGTCCCCGAGCGCAAACAAAGCCGAGCTCACCCCGTAGAGCGCCAAGCCGATGACGAGGGTGGGCTTTCGCCCCAACCTGTCGGCCAGGAATCCGAGCAGCAGGGCTCCGGCGGCCATCGCGGCCATGGGTGCGTATTGGAAGGCGGAGGCCGCCTTCATGTCGAGCCGGAACTCATCGATCACTTTCGGGATGACGCTGCCGACGGCATCGCTCGTCATCGCGAACATCAGGAACATGAGACAGGTCAGGGCCCGAATCAGCAGCAGAGGGCTCCGAGCGTCGGAGGACGGCTCGTCGGGCATGGGCCTCTCATTCACCTCGGCGGTGTCGGTTGACTACCCGGGCGCCTCCCTGCGAGGATTACAATCGATTGTAGTATACGACTGAGCGCCCCTCTCCGCAAACCCGCGCAAGCTCTCTCATGAAAAACCAGGTTCAGCTCATCACCTACGTCGATCGCTTGGGGGGCGGGGGCCTGAGCGAGCTCGAGACGCTGTTGGCCGGGCCGCTGGCGGGCCTGTTCGGCGCGGTGCACCTCCTGCCATTCTTCAAGCCGATAGACGGCGCGGACGCCGGCTTCGATCCCATCGAGCACACGAGCGTGGATGAGCGCGTCGGCACGTGGGCGGAGGTCCGCTCGCTGTCTTCGAGGATCGATGTCATGGCGGATGTCATCGTGAATCACATGTCGTGCGAGTCGCCGCAATTTCGGGACTACTCGCGGCGGGGCCGCCGGTCGCAATACGATGGACTCTTCCTGACTCTTGACGCCGTCTTTCCGGACGGCGCCACCGAGCGAGGGCTCGCGAGCATCTATCGGCCGAGACCCGGCTTGCCCTTGACGCCGATGACCCTGGAAAACGGCGAGCGGCGCATCCTCTGGACCACTTTCACCGCGCGGCAGATCGATATCGATGTGCATCACCCGCAAGGCAGGGCCTATCTGCGGAGGATCCTCGAAGCCTTCAGCGCCAACGGCATCCGCATTGCGCGGCTCGATGCCGTCGGCTACGCGATCAAGCGACCCGGCACGAGCTGCTTCATGCTGCCGGAGACCTGTGAGTTCATCGCCGAGTTCGGGGCACTCGCACGCTCGCTCGGTCTCGAAGTGCTGGTCGAGGTGCACTCGCATTATCTGCGGCAGCTCCAGATCGCTGCGCACGTGGATTGGGTCTACGACTTCGCGCTGCCGCCGCTCCTCCTGCATGCGATCTTCTTCCGGACCGGGCGGTACCTCAAGGAGTGGCTCACCATCCGGCCCGCGAACTCACTGACTGTGCTCGACACCCACGATGGCATCGGAGTCATCGACATCGGGGCGGACGCCGGTGAGCCGCAGCCGCAACCAGGCCTGGCTCCTGCCGAAGAGCTCGAGCGCCTGATCGAGACGATCCACGTCCGCAGCCACGGCGAGAGCCGCCGTGCCACGGGCGCGGCGGCGTCGAACCTCGACCTGTATCAGGTCAACTGCACGTTCTATGATGCGTTGGGGCGCGACGACCAGCAGTACCTGTTGGCGCGGGCCGTGCAATTCTTCCTGCCCGGCATTCCCCAGGTGTATTACGTGGGTCTGCTGGCTGGCGGAAACGACATGGAGTTGCTCGCGAGAACCGGGAGCGGCCGTGACATCAACCGGCACTATTTCCGGCGTGAGGAGATCGACACGGCGCTCGAGCGACCCGTCGTGCGGGATCTGCTCTCCCTGATCCGTCTGCGCAACGAGCACCCGGCCTTCAGCGGTGCGTTCGAGGCCGGGCGCAGCGGCGATGAGATCCTCGCCCTGCGCTGGCGCGCCGGCGCGGAGCGGGCCGAGCTGCTCGTCGATTTTGCGCAATCGCGCTGGTCGTTGCGATACACCGTCGGCGACGTGCTCCGCGAGTTTGCCTCGGCCACCTGCCCCGCGAGCTCCCACGAGCTGGTGTGGCCCGAAGGGCGAGTCAACTGAGGAGCCGCACGGCGATCAGCTGATGATAACCCCTTACGCGGCACCACTGATGGCGTTTTGTCGGGCGAGTCGCGGCGTCATGCCGTAGCGCGCGGAAGGCGCGGTTGAATGTCGACAGATCATTGAAGCCGCAGCTGAACGCCACCGCCGCAATCGTGCGGGCATGCGCCGCGGAGGCGGTGAGCTCCAGCCAGCACCGCTCCAGTCGACGTCCGCGCAGCCAGTCCTGAAACGTTACGCCCGAGGTAGCGAAGAGCCGGTGCACCGTCCGTGTTGAGACGCCTGCCTGCTCCGCGAGCCAGGCGGGACCGAGCTCGGGGCATTCCAGGGATCCCAGGGCGAGCGCTTTGAGGCGATCGAGCTTGGACGCCTCCTCCTGTGAGATGCGTCCTGCCTCGGGCGCTTCTTCCAAGGACCCGAGCAGGCAGACCGCGTCGAGTATCGCCCGCTCGACAATGGCCCCTTCCTCCCTCCCGAGCTCGCGATGGCACTCCGCGGCCTTGCAGAGCAGCGCGCGCAGACACCCCGCCAGAGCCGAGGCACCCGGGATCTTGCGCCCGACTGCCCGGCGGGAGTCGAGCGCCTGAGCGTGTACGAGTGCTCCGGGAAGCCCGAAGGCGATCATATGGAACGGGCCGGCGGCGGCCTGCCACTCCGTGCCGGTAGGCCAGAGGCCGATGTCGCCCGATTGCAGACTCATGCTGCCGTCGGGCCCGCAGAAGGAAATGCAGCCCGCGTGCACCACGTAGAGATCGAGGGTGCGCTGGCCCGACCGAGGCACACCAAGCTGGTGCGGAGAGCTGCATCGATGTGCCGCGCCCAGCAGCTGTCCGATGGCGAGGCGCTCGATGCTGGCGCGGAAGAGCTCAGGCTCCTCGACCTGCAGTTGGATACGGGCGTGCGGACTGAGATAGGAGAAGTAGTGTTGCAAAGCTCGCTGATAACCCGCCGGCCGCTCGCGCAGCGGCAGCACCGAACTGAGGAAGTCAACCATCGATCCCCCCAAGGACCACCCTGATGTGTCGCTCTATGCCCATGAGCGCTGGCACGCAGCGCCGAGATACCGCGCGCGCACGACCCTATAGTCGAGTCCAGTGTGCTATTCAACGGTACTGAGCGAGATGATTACAAGTCGAGTTTCCCCCCGTGCCGCCCGTGGATCACCCCTGCACGCCACCGCCGGGACAGGGAGGCGAGGCGGCGCCGCCGTTGCGCGGGTCGTCCGGCCGGCCTTGCTGCTGGCGATGGTGTTGCTTACGGGCGCGCCCGCCTGGAGCGCGGTGCCCGCCGCGCTTCAGGACGTGCGCCGCCACATGCTCGACAGCGACGTCAATGCGCTCACCTTCCATGAAATGGACCAGATCTTCGACGTCCGGCGCGTGCCGGCCGGTTCTGCGACGTGGCGGCTTCCCCGGGCCAATGCCCCGATGGACTTTACCTATCAGTTCGACGGCAAGACCTACCCCGCCGAGGCGGTGCTCGATCGGACCTATACCAATGCGCTCCTGATCATCAAGCACGGCGCGATCGTCACGGAGATCTATCGCAACAAGACGAGCGCGAACAGTCATTTCATCTCGTTCTCCATGGCGAAGTCCATCACCTCCATCCTGATCGGGCTCGCCATTGCGGATCACCACATCCATTCGATCGACGACCCGATCACCCGCTACATCCCGGAGCTCAAGGGCACGGGTTACGATGGCGTCACTATCCGCCAGGCGCTCAGGATGCGATCAGGAGTCGATTATGACGAGCGCTACGACTTCTCGCATCCGAGCCTCGCGGCGGCGATGTTCGAGGATTCGCTGGTGGAGAACAAGATCCGCTTCGCCGCGTTCGCGAAGATCGTCAACCGCGCCTATCCGCCCGGTGAGCACTTCAACTACTCCACACTCGAGACCGCGGTCCTGGGGTGGGTGCTCGAGCGGGCGACGGGGCAGTCGATCTCCGCGTACATGGACGAGCGCCTGTGGAACCCCGCCGGGATGGAATCCTACGGGTTCTGGATCATGGACGGAGCGCCGGGTATCGGCCGGGAGTTCAACGGCGCGGGTTTCAACGCCGTCTTGCGCGATTACGGGCGCCTCGGACTCATGATGCTCCAGGACGGCAGGGCGGGCAACAGGCAAGTGGTACCGGCCGCGTGGGTGCAGGAATCAACATCGGCGCGCAACACGACGCCGGTCGAGCCCGGGAGCCCCCTCGGCTACCAGTACCAGTGGTGGACGATCGCCGGGACCGACGCCTACACGGCGATCGGCCTGCAGGGCCAGTTCATCTTCGTTGATCCCGACACCGACACCGTCGTCGTGAAGCTGAGCTATTTTCCGCCGGGCAACCTCGATGCGGTGCGGGAGTCGCTTGCGTTCCTGCGGGCGGCCTGCGGGTGGAATGGGCGTTGAAGCCCGGCGTACGTGCCGGCGAGGAGGGTGGGGCTCTCCCGTGCGGGCGCCTCAGGAGCGTTGCCGTGACTTGTCGTAAGCGGCGAGACCTGGCTTGAAGGCCTTCTCGTCGACGAACTGCCGGATCCCCTCCTTGCGGCCCTCGTTGTCGAAGAAGTTGGCCGCCTCCTGGGCGCGCACCAGATAGTCCTCGGCGTTGTCATAAGTCATTTCGCCCACCCGGCGGATGGCGTCCTTGGCGGCCTTCAGGGCAATGGGGTTTTTCTGCAGCAAAATTCCGGCGACCGCCGTGACGCGCTCCTCGAGCTGCTCCCGCGGCAGCGCCTCGTTCACCAGGCCCCATTTGGCGGCGGTGCGTCCGTCGATGGTCTCGCCCGTCAAGGCGTGATACATGGCGCGGCGGAAGGAGAGGAGCTCCCGGGCGATCTTGGTCGCGCCGCCGCCGGGGAGGATCCCCCAGTTGATCTCCGAGAGGCCAAACTGCGCGTCCTCGGCCGCGAAAGCGAGATCGCAGGCGAAAAGCGGCCCGTAGGCGCCGCCGAAGCACCAGCCGTTGACCATGGCGATGGTCGGCTTCTGGTACCAGCGCAGGCGCCGCCACCAGCCATAGGCTTCCCGCTGTGACTCGCGTATGGCGGCAAGCCCCTGCGCCTCGGTGTCCCGGAAATATTCCTTGAGGTCCATCCCCGCCGACCAGGCGGTGCCTTCGCCCGTGAGCACGAGGACACCGGCATCATCGCGGTATTCGATCTCATCGAGCACGCGCAGCATCTGACGATTGAGCGCCGGGCTCATGCAGTTGCGCTTGTCCGGGCGGTTGAATCGCACCCAGGCGATCTTCTCGGCCACGGTGAACGTGACGGTGTCGGCTTCCTGTTGCGCGGCGGTCATGGAGGTATCGTTGCTCCGGTGTATGGAGTGGAGTCGGTCAGAACGGGAACTGTCCCGGAAGGGTATCGATGCTGATCCAGCGAAGCTCGGTGAACTGCTCGATCCCCGCCATCCCGCCGAATCTGCCATAGCCCGAGGCGCCCACGCCGCCGAAGGGCATCTGCGCCTCGTCGTGGACCGTGGGACCGTTGATGTGGCACATGCCGGAGCGGATCTGACGCGCCACGCGCAGGCCGCGTGCGGCATCACCGGTGAAGACCGCGGCCGAGAGCCCATACTCGCTGTCATTCGCCAGGCGGATGGCGTCGGCCTCGTCCCCGGCGCGAATGATGGCGACGACCGGTCCGAAGCTCTCGTCGCGATACAGTTTCATCCTCGGGGTCACCCGGTCGACGACCGTCGCCGGCATGAGAACGCCTTCTGCCTTGCCGCCGGCGAGCACCTCGGCGCCATGGGAGACGGCGTCCTCGATGAGGGCGTTCACATGGTCCACGGTGCGCCGGTCGACCACGGCCCCGAGCGGCGTGTTGCCCTCGCGCGGATCGCCGCTCGCCAGCGAGCGGGTTTTGAGCGCGAAGCGGCTCGCGAAGTCCTCGGCAACGGCCGCGACCGGGATGATCCGCTCCGTCGACATGCAGATCTGCCCCTGATTCATGAAGGCGCCGAACGCGGCCGCCTGCACCGCCTGATCGAGGTTGGCGTCCTCCAGGATGATGAGCGGGGCCTTGCCGCCGAGCTCGAGCAGACAGGGCTTCAGGTTCTCCGCGCACCGCCTGGCGATGATGCGTCCCACGGCGGTGGAGCCGGTGAAGTTGATCCGGCGCACCGCCGGATGATCGATGAGCGCACCGACCACATCGCCGGCGTCCTGAGGAGAGTTGGTGACGACGTTGACGACGCCGGCGGGAAAGCCGGCCTCGACGAAAGCCTCGACGATCAGTTCATGGGTGTGCGGGCAGAGCTCCGAGGCCTTGAGGATCACGCTGTTGCCGCAGGCGAGCGGGGTGGCGATCGCGCGCACGCCGAGGATGATGGGGGCGTTCCAGGGAGCGATGCCGAGCACGACCCCGACCGGATCGCGCAGCGTCATCGCGAGGCAGCCGGGCTTGTCGGAGGGGATCACCTCGCCGGCGATCCGCGTGGTCAGCGCGGCAGCTTCGCGGACCATACCGACCGCCAGCGTGAGATTGAACATCGCCCAGCCGGCGGTAGCGCCGATCTCAGCCATCATCGCCTGGACGAATTCATCGCCCCGCTGCTCGAGAGCTGCGGCGGCCCGGGTCAACACGGCGCGTCGTCCGTTCGGGCCCGTAGCGGCCCAAGACGGGAAAGCCGCCGCGGCGCGGTCGGCTATTGTCTTGGCGTCGGAGGCCGTCATCGCGCTGGCGGTGCTGGCCACCCGACCGGTGATCGGGCTCACTCGCTCGAAACGCATCTGAGCCTCCCACATGGATTGAAAGCTATATAGTATAGCGATATACCCGACTCGGGCAAGCATCTTCGCGGGAATTGGGCGACAATGCGCGCATGATAATCGATCCGTTGCGAGACCTGCCCGGCTACCTCCTGCGCCGGGTGTCGGTGGACCTCATGGCGAAGCTCGCGGCGCGCCTGGCGACGCTCGATCTGCGCCCGGCCGAAGCGACCGTGCTGATGGTCATCGGCGCCAATCCCGGCGTGACGCAGAGCGAGATCGGCCGGCTGCTCGACATCGCAACCGCCAACATGACGCCGCTCGCCGCGCGACTGGCAGCGCGAGAGCTGATCGTCCGTGAGCGTGTGGACGGTCGGTCGCACGGACTGAAACTGTCGGAGGCCGGCCGGCGTTTGACGCACCGGGCGCGGGCCATCATGGATTCGTTCGAGTCCGCCGAGATTCTCGGGCGCGTCCCGGCGTCCCAGCGCGCTGCGTTCGTGAGCGCTCTGCGGGCGCTCGCGTCGGCGCCGGGCGCCATGGCGACCGACGCCCGCAAGCCGAGAAGGGCGCCGCGAACCGCCTGATGCGGTGGGCGCCGTAGAGGCGGGGACGCGCATCGGCTTTATTCCTATAGTATATAGTAATGAGGATGCGCAGCGAGCAGCCCCCGGCATTCACCGCCCGCTACGAGACCGGTCTCGTCGCCTTGATGTTCTTCGTCTGGGGCGTCGTCTTCCTCGATCGCATGAGCCAGCTCTATCTCATGCCTTACATCGCCCGGGACCTGACGCTGACGGACAAGGATGTTGGGGCGCTGACTTC
>Ga0335075_10019356_pt1 | contig 10067 bp, 7 predicted proteins | sample Lox_Sample_24_FD_206723 | JGI IMG/M metagenome (GOLD analysis project Ga0335075, IMG submission 206723) | Soil microbial communities from Loxahatchee National Wildlife Refuge, Florida, United States - Lox_Sample_2.4 | ecosystem: Environmental > Terrestrial > Soil > Wetlands | place: USA: Florida...
CACGGTTTCGCACATCCGCTTTCGGTTCTTTGACACCTATTCTGCCAGCCTTTAGAGTAAAAATCAAAGCAACCCAACCCGTCGCACCGATGTACCGCCCCGCACTTTTCAAGGAAGACCGTCTCGACATTCTGCACGGATGGATTCGCAGCCATCCATTTGGAACGCTGATCTCGGGAGGTCGTCATGAATTGATGGTCAGCCTTATTCCTTTTAGCCTCGTGACGGAAGACGATTCACAAGCCGATTCCCTTGGGCTTTTGCGCGGGCATCTTGCTCGTCCCAACCCGCAGCTGGAGGCCCTGCGCGATGGCTCCGACATCCTCGTGTTGTTTCAAGGACCGCAGAACTATGTGACGCCTTCCTGGTACGTATCGAAAAAAGAGCACGGCAAAGTGGTGCCGACATGGAATTATGTGGCCGTCGAGGTGCGTGGAAGGCCAAAAGTGATCGAGGATCCCGCCTGGCTACTCGCCCATCTCAACGTGCTGACGAATGAACAGGAAAAGAGAAGAACCGCACCCTGGAAGGTCAGCGATGCGCCAGAGGATTTCATTGCTTCGCAATTGACAATGATCGTCGGTGTTGAAATTCGGATCGACCGGCTGGAAGGCAAGTGGAAGGTAAGCCAGAACCGTTCGACTGCAGATCGAGACGGCGTCGTCCTGGGCCTTCGCGCCGAAGACGCCGAAGAAATGGCTGCGCTGGTTGAAGCTGGTCAAGGCAAGGCCCCTTGAAAGCCCGTGCACAGCCGAAGGCTTGGTCTAGAGTAGCGGGCGTTCAATTTGATGAGCGTGCCGCTCTAACAATTTTATTTTGAGCATCCCCCGAAACTTTCGGACCCGATGCTCTAAGTAATCGCAAGAATTTTGCCTCAACCGCCACAAAGTCCTAGAGCGAATTGTGCAAAAGTTGACAGACTTTTGCGACGAGAATTCGCTCCAACTTATTGATCTTGCGCGATTTCTTATCGCTCGAACGCTTCCGTTCGAGCGGAAAGCGCGCTAGACTGTCGAACCGCTGCGAGAATCTCAAGGGAATGAACCCATGTCCTGGTCCTTGACGATCGGCCGTTTTGGCGCGACGGTCGTGCGTGTCCACCTGACCTTCTTCCTCCTCCTTGCGTGGATCGGCGTCAGCGCCTGGCAGCAGGGCGGGCCTGCGGCCGCCCGCGACAGCCTGCTTTTCATCCTTCTCATCTTTCTATGCGTCACGCTCCACGAGTTCGGCCATATTCTCATGGCGCGGCGCTTCGGGATCGAGACGCCGGATGTCATCCTGTTGCCGATCGGCGGCGTGGCGCGCATCTCGCGCATGCCAGAAAAGCCCTCGCAAGAGCTGGCCGTCGCGATCGCCGGCCCTTTGGTAAACGTCGCCATCGCCTTGCTGATCTTTCTCGTCCTTGGGACGATCGAGTCGGCCTCCTTGGCGCATATCGACGATCCGCGCGTCTCGCTATTTGCCCGGCTGGCCGCGGTGAATATTTTTATCGTTCTGTTCAATCTCATCCCTGCCTTTCCGATGGATGGGGGGCGAGTCCTGCATGCGCTTCTCGCCATGCGGCTCGGACCGGCGAGAGCAACCCAGGTCGCGGCAAACTTGGGGCAGGTGCTCGCCTTCGCACTTGGATTTCTTGGTCTGTTCGGCAATCCGCTGCTGATATTCATCGCGATCTTCGTCTATATCGCCGCGGGCAGTGAGGCGCAGATGTCGGCGTTCAAGGAGATGGCGCGCGGCCTGATCGTGGCCGATGCGATGGAAACGCACTTCACCACGATCCCTATCGAGGCCAGCCTGGGGGATGCGATCGACACGCTGCTCGCGGCGGGGCAGAATGAATTCCCGATCCTCGATGCGTTCGGCAAGCCAGCCGGTCTCCTGCGCCGTGATGACCTATTTTCGGCCTTGAAGGCCTATGACCGCGACGCCGGGATCACAGGCTTTATGCGCCCGCTTGAAACCATGCGGCAGAAGGCTCCGCTCGACTCGGTGATCGACCGGCTGCAAGGGCCACAAGCCGCCGCGATCGGCGTGACCGATGCCGATGGGGTTCTCATCGGCATCGTCACCCGCGAGAACCTGGGTGAGATGCTGATCATCAAGACCCTGCGCCCCGACTGGCGCTTCCGCCGCAGTGGATGAGGGGGCACCACGTCTCCCTCACAGGCCCCCTCGACATCGGCACGTCATGGCCGGGCCGTGACGGCCGCGACCGGCCATCCAGGCACATTTACAGTAAGCAAAGGACTTGAGTGCTCAGCACAAGGAGGTTGCGCATATTTGAGATTTCATGCTTAGAGCGAATTCCGCAAAAGTCGGTCAACTTTTGCGGAATTCGCTCTCGCTGGCTTGTATGGCCTCAATGCCGTTCATGGCGAGACTTCCGGTGATCCTTGCATCCGAGTGGCTGTGCTCGATGGCCCAGTCGACAAATCACACCCGCGCTTCCAAGGCGCAAAGCACACGCAACTACCGACACTTGTGCCGGGAAATGCCAAAGATGGGCCGGTGTCACGGCACGGGACCCACGTCGCCAATATCCTCTTGAGGCAGCCCGGTACCGCCATGCTTCCAGGCCTTCCTCAATGCTCTGTCACGAAGGTTCGCCAAGCAGGATATCCTCTTGGTTCTCGACGGCGCCCCCAACCATCGCTCCAGCGATCTCGTGCTTCCCGGGAATATATCGGTGCTCTTCCCGCGGCCCTATTCGCCGGAGCTGAACCCGAAGGAAAATCTTTGGGACGAAATCCGCGAAAAGCTCTTCAAGAACTACGCGCTCAAATCAATCGATGCCGTGCACGCCAAGCTCGAAAAGGCGATCCTCTACATCGAACGCAATCCCAAAATCGTGAAATCCATCACCTCATTCCCATACATCCGCAAGTCATTCTGATGTGGAAATGGTATCAGTTGTTGGCCAGAATGCGTTGACCCCGATTTCGTCACTCTAGAACGACCCAAGGGCGCTGCCTAATCCTATCACGGCGGCGAGCGCCAACAAGCCTCCGACGATCGACACCATGACGATATCGAAATAACTCTCTCCATGGGTTGAGTTGCAGACCGCGAGCAAAGTGACCACGGCGCCGTTGTGCGGGAGGCTGTCGAGCGTGCCCGCGCCAATGACGGCGACTCGGTGCAGCAGCCCCGGGTCGATGCCCTGCTCGGTGGCGATGCGCAAATAGGTGCTGCCGAGCGCGTCGAGCGCAATCGTCAATCCGCCCGATGCCGAACCAGTCAAGGAGGCGAGCACATTGGTCGCGACCGCCAGTGAGACCAATGGCCCGCCCTCGATGGACAGCACCCAGTCGCGCACCATCGCAAAGGCGGGGAGGGCCGCAACGACCGAGCCAAACCCGACGAGGCTTGCGACGCTCAGCACCGGCAAAGTGGATGCATTGACGCCGGCATCCATGCTCTCGCGCAGGGCCGGCAGACGCCGAATATTGACCGCGATCAGCACGACAATCGCGGCCGCGAGCGCGGTCACCACGGACCAGACGCCCCCGACGGCCGCCAAGGATGTCGAGCCCCAAGCTTCATCAGCGAGATAGGACGCATCCATCCGAGGCAATATGAAAAGCGACATCACGAGATTGATCGTGATGACGATCGCGAGCGGCAAGACGGCCACGACAATGGATGGAGCCGCATCGCTTTGATGGCCGTGGCGGACTTCCGCCGGATCGAATGTGCTGGCGGTTGTGGCGCGCTCGCGAACGATCAGATCCTCCGCCGCATCATGCGCCGGAGCCGCCGCCCCATAGCCTTCGCCCCTGTCACGCGCCTTGGCTTCGGCGCGGGCGAGCCACCAAAGCCCGAATCCGAGCATGACCGCAGAGGCGATGAGGCCAAGACCCGGCGCCGCGAAGGGCGTGGTGCCGAAAAACGGCATCGGTATCGCGTTCTGAATGGCCGGCGTTCCAGGCAGCGCCGACATGGTGAAGGTCGATGTGCCGAGCGCGATCGCCGCCGGCATTAGGCGCTTCGGGATCGAAGCCGTGCGAAAGAGGGCATGCGCCATCGGGGCAAGGACAAAGAAGGCGACGAACAGGCTCACGCCGCCGTAGGTGACGAGGGCGCCGGCGAGCACGACCGCCAACACCGCCCGTTGCGGTCCGAGACGCTCGGTCATGAAATTGGCAATGGCGGTCACCGAGCCGCTGTCCTCCATGAGCTTGCCGAACAGGGCCCCAAGGAGAAAAATCGGGAAGAACTGGATGATGAAGCGTCCGGCACTTCCCATGAAGGTTTGCGTCCAATGGGCGAGCAGCGGTTCTCCGGCCAATCCGGCGGCGAGGACGGCGGCGGCAGGAGCGAGCAAAAGAACGCTCCAGCCCCGGTAGGCGAGAAAGATCAAGAGACCGAGAGCGACGAGAATGCCGAGAAGTCCCATGCGTCAAATTCCTTCCAAGAACACGTCGATATCGAAGGTCGAGCGGTGCCCGATGTCCTCCGCATGCGTCTCCAGAAAGACCTGCGCGGACTTTCTCCCCTCCTCGCGCAGGTATGAGAGGAACTCCCATTCCGTGTTGAGTTTCGACGATGCGCCGAGTTCGGTCATGATATTGTTCCGGACGAGGTGGAGGCGCATCTTGGCCCATCGCGCGCCTTCGCTATCGCCTGGATCGGCGACTTGCCGGAGCAGAGCCATCATGCGCAGCTCTTTTAGGGCCACAGCGTTGAAGGACACCTCGTTGAGACGGTTCAATATCTCGGATGCGGAGCGCGGCACGCCTTGGCGCTCCAATGGGTTGATCGGGATGAGAATTGTATCTTGGGAATTGCATTCCCGAATGAGAGGCGTGATCGTGGGATTGCCCGAATAGCCGCCATCCCAATAGGGCTCGCCGTCGATCTCGATTGCCTGGAACATCGTTGGCAGGCAAGCGGTGGCGAGGAGGACATCTGGCGTAATATCCTGGTTTCTGAAAACTTTGCCGCGGCCGGTCCGGACATTGGTGGCCGTGATGAAAAGTTTGATCGGCGCCTCTATGAGCCGCTCGAAATCGACGAGACCCGCCAGGATTTCGCGCAAGGGATTATTGCCTTTTGGATTCAGGTCATAGGGCGACCATAGACGGGACATGAGATCTGCGGCGACATAGGCGGGTGAAAAGTCCATCGTCCAGCGGCCGAGCAGCAGATCAAGGGGACTGCGCCGGATCGGGCTGAAGCGAGCCGCCTCGGAGACATTACGCCAGAAATTCTCAAGAGCCGTCCGCGCGCCAAGCGCCCCGCCTTTCGCATAACCATCGACGAGGACCGCGGCATTCATGGCGCCGGCTGACGTGCCGGAAATGCCATCGATTGCAAGCCATGGCTCCTCCAGCAGACGATCGAGCACGCCCCAGGTAAAAGCCCCGTGTGAGCCTCCACCCTGCAGTCCAAAATCGACAAGCACGGAATCGCGTGTGATGGCGGCTTTACCCGGTTCTATGGGCATCAAACCTCGAAAAAACTCATCGGGATGGGGCCTCACAAGTTGGTATTGTAGACTACATAGATTGGAGCGTCACGCGTTTTCCCGCCCGCGAAAAAACACATAAGCAAGCGACGCTCACCCGTTTCCATTGGTGATGATGCTCAACTTAGCCGGAGGCAATCAATAACAAGTGTGTCCCACTCATTCGGGTTGGGGCGGAGCTAAAAATGAGAGCCTTGATCAATTGATTCAACAAGCCTGCGACAGGCGAAATCATGGACGCAGGCTTGGCTCTATTCATTCCACGCAATTCTGCGCTGGACTTCGCTGCAGCCGACGCTACAATTGATACATTAGGTCAACTTATAGTCAGATCTTGTTCATCGGGAGGAAACCGTGACCGCAATTCATCGCCGCGAGATGTTCAGGGTCCTGCTGGGCGGTGCGGTAATTGGCACGATGGGATCGACCTTGATATCGGGTGCCGCCAAATCCGCGCCGCTAATGACTGACAAAAGTCTTCTTGCTCCGACAGAAAACCTCGTCGAAGAGGCGGTCGTCGTTGTACGCCGCCGCAGAGTGAGGAGATGCTGGTGGCACCGGGGACATCGCGTTTGTCGATGGGTCTGGCGCTGAACGCCGGCCGCTCGTCGATGCTGAGAGACTGGGTGCAAAACCATGACGACAGCGCTCTTGCCAGTGGTGTGGATACAAGCGCTCCGGTTCTAGCGGTAACGGCGCCATTCGAGGCCGAAGCCCGGACTCACTCGGGTTGCTCGTTTTCTTAATTCCTGATTTTCGGCTTGGCGGAAATGAACAATTTCAGAATCAAAGCTTGCCACGCTCGACAAGAAAATGACCATGCTCAGACGCACAATAGCGAGTGTAGCGACGGGTGGCAGTCTTTCTCTTCACTCTCGCGATCGGAATCAGTTCATAAGTAAGTTTGCTCCACGCTTCCTTCAGACGGTTCCTCACGGTTCCGCCCGTGCACTTCGCTTCACCTCCATCAGCTTGCACAGGGGACTTGCACCCCCAAGCTATCGGACATGCCCGACACACAGGACGCGCGCGAAGCGCACGCCGGCGAAGCCGGTGCCATAGCCCGTTGTTTCAACGGGCGCTCACACGAACACCCGATGGCATCCTTGACAGGACCGAGCCCGTCTCGCCGAAAATGCCAGCCGTGCAATGAATGGCAGATTCCAGGCTTCGCCCGCCTGTCAAGAGACACGTACCGGACCCGACGCCCGATCGGACGGCGCATTGCGCCCGGCTGACAAAATGAAGGGGGATGAGCTGTCCGACGGCTTGTAAGGATTTTCGGCCTCGACCGGACAAAAATGTTTCATGTGAAACATTTTTGTCCGATTTTTCCTTGGAATCGCTTTAGGCCCGCGTCACCAAAACAAATGTCGGCCCTTGCACTTCTTTCTTTCACGGTTTGTCAAAAACCATGATCTTGGCGAAGAAGGCCAGGTCGTCACGTCGGTGGATGAGGCCATGCGCCCGGGCCAGGGCGGGGAAATCCTCCTCGATATAACTCAGGAAATATGGCTCATGAAAACTTTGCGGGAAGCGTTCGAGCATGTCTTCATAATCCGGTTGGTCGCCGCGCTGAAATGAGTCGACGAGTACTAGACGCCCGCCGGGCTTCAATAGTCTCGCACATTCGGCAAACACCTGTCGGCGCACCTTTGGCGGCAACTCGTGAAAGACGAAGACGCTCGTCACCGCGTCCTGACTAGCATCGGCCAACGGAATTTGTTCGGCTTTGGCGAGGATGAAATCAAGCCACGACCAGCGCGCGAGATGGCGCTTGGCCTCGGCGAGATAGGGTTCCGAAAGATCAAGCCCAATCACCTCAAGACGCGGCCAGCCTTGCTTGACGAAATCGAGGAAGCGTCCGGTTCCGCAGCCGAGGTCGAGCAGACTGAGCTTGCGTTGATCGCGGCCGATAAAAATTTCCTTGAGCGGCGGGAGCGCTTGTCGGCGGATCAAATTGGCCATGCCGCCGAAGAGCACCTCAACCTGCGTATCATAGCGAAGGGCGGAGTTTTCGCTCAGATAGCCATCCGTCTGGAAATGGAAATTCTGCAGATAATAGGCTGGTCGCGTGGCGCGGTTCGCCGGCGTCTCGACCTCATTCCATTGGCCGCTTTCCCGGCGGCGATGGACATCGGGCAGGTCGGAGAAAAACAGTCTCGATCTTTTGAGTCGTACCAGAAGGGGTCCATCATGGTCGGTCGGCATGGGATAGAGGCCCGCTTCCACATTGGCCAGATCGCGCCGCAAGAGATCGGCGATTTCCGCATGGAAGCGGTGGCGGCCGGGGACCGGTCGATTGGCTTGCGGCGGCGGCCGCGAGCTTTGTCCATCCCGCTGTCGCTCCGCTTCCGACAGCCGCCGCAGAACCAGCCCATGCGCGGCGTACCAGGCCATGCGCGTCAATTGTCTCGCACCAAAGACTGCGCGCGTTGCGAAGCGTTGCACGGTACCGGTCCTGTCCTTCATCCCAACTGCCTTGCGTGGCCGCCCAATCAATCTCCGCCTTGTTGGTGAAATAAATAGGGCGGCGCGGGCCGCTGGGAGGTGATTGGATGAAGCACGGCTTTTATTTTTTATGAGCGCAGATGCCAACATCTATCATGCTTTGACGACCAGCTTTTCGCTTTATCCGCCGGCCTTGCAAGCAAAAGCCTGAGCAAAGCAGGCATTTATCGCGCACAGTGATCCAAAGAAAGACCCTGTCCAAATCGTAGGCGCGGCAGATCTTGATTGTCCTTCGGTCAGGCCTTTCCAGCGATCGATTCTCGGGATGCGGGCGCAAAACCGCTTCACACTTTTGCTCATCCCGCTCTAGTAGAAGAGGCTCTACCAGTGTCATTGGTTGGCCGCCGTCAGAGCTTATATGCGCCAGAAAGGATCGCCTGATACATCGCCTCATTCAACCGCACATATTCGCGCCGGGACGGCTCGGCAAAGAAGATCCGGTCAACGGTCTTTCCCGGATCAAAGCCTTGCTCCATAAGAAGGGACTTCTTGTGCTTGAAAGTCTCCGTGACATAGAGCGATTCGCAAATACGCAAGAAGATTGGCTGCGCATATTCGGGCAGGCGTTCAGCGAGATGACGCTTGAACAGAATAAGATCAAAGCGGTCGTCGACGGAGATCGCCGCCATGCCCGCACGCCCATCATGGCCTTTGATCTCGACCCCATAGACGGTCGCGTCGACAATGCCCGGAAAGTCTGATAGGACATGGGCAACTTCCGAGGTCGCAACATTTTCGCCTTTCCAGCGAAAACTGTCGCCCACACGATCAATGAAAAAGTAAAAGCCGCGAGCGTCTTTTCGCATAAGATCCCCGCTGCGCATGAAGGCGTCGCCGGGGCCAAAGACATTGCGCAGGATTTTTTTCTCTGACGCCGAGCCATCGAGATAGCCCTCAAAATTCAAGCTTCCATCCTGAGCTCTGGCTTCGATTTTGGCGATCGCTTCACCCACTTCATCGGGCTTGCAAGCGATGCAATATCCATCTCCTCCGCGCAATGGCTCCTCGCGTTCGAAATCGAATTTCACAATTTCGACCGATAGACGCTGGGTGACAAAGGGAGGAATGCGGCCGATCGCGCCTGGCTCGCCCTCGACATTGTAAAGCGAGAAATTGCTTTCCGTCGCGGCGTAGAATTCAAGAATACGCGGGATCGAAAAGCGTTGCTCGAACATTGTCCACACATCCCTGCGCAAGCCGTTGCCGACACACAGGCGCAAGCGATGGCGACGTTCTTCCGGACAGAACGGCGTATGGACGAGATAGCGGCAAAGCTCACCGATATATTGAAAAAGCGTGCATTCCCATGCGACGATATCGGGCCAAAAGGAAGAAGCCGAGAATCGTTCACGAATGACAACCGAGCCCCCCGCAAGAAGCACGGCCCATACGGCGACGACGCCGCCAACCGAATGATACAAGGGCAGGCAATTATAGATTCGATCGCGCGGGCTCGCGTCCATGAGACCGGAAAACCAAAGGGCCCAATTCAGGACGCGGCGATGACTGACGATGGTGGCTTTGGGATAGCCTGTCGTTCCAGAGGTGAAAATATATAGAGCCGAGTCGGAAAGAGTCATTACGCATTTTTCCCGGTCGGCAAGCGGTTCGCCGGGCAGCCGCGCCACTTCAAGGTCGATGCGGGGAAGAACATGGTTCCCGCCTTCGCCGTGCACAAAGATCTTCGCGCCAGGATCGGTGTGCTTGAGCACCGCCATTCCAATCTCCCAATACACATCTGAAAGAATGAGGCAGCGCGCTTTCGAAATGGCCATGCATCGAGCAATGGACTCATGCGCAAGGTTGGTGTTCATGAGGGCCACCACGACGCCGACACGGTTCAAGCCCAGCCATATGGCAATGTATTCGGAACGGTTCTCCATCATGAGGCCGACGGCATCGCCTTTTTGAAGATTTTGCTCGAGCGCCCAGCGCGCATAACGATTGGATCGCGCCTCCAGCTCGCTGAAAGTGAAGCTCTCCCGTTTGGAGATCAGTGCGAGTGCCTCTCTTCGCTCGAATGAGATCTCATCGAATTCATCGGCTAGAAGGCGGCTTGGATTGTTCTCGATGGACGCCGTCCGAGACA
>Ga0335075_10019357_pt1 | contig 10066 bp, 23 predicted proteins | sample Lox_Sample_24_FD_206723 | JGI IMG/M metagenome (GOLD analysis project Ga0335075, IMG submission 206723) | Soil microbial communities from Loxahatchee National Wildlife Refuge, Florida, United States - Lox_Sample_2.4 | ecosystem: Environmental > Terrestrial > Soil > Wetlands | place: USA...
CGCCGCGTAGCGCCCCGGCTGGTTAAGGCGGCGCCGCGCGTCACCTACAGCAGCAGCGGCGAGGCCGCGCGCGAAATCCGCAACGACCTGTTCAGCAGGCCGTACGTGTGGCGGGGCTGCGACCCTGCGCTGCGTGCCCGGCTGGACGCCGAGTGGGAAGCCGACCAGGAAGGGGCGGCCTGAAATGTACGCCGCGCTGCTGGTCACGCTGTTCGGCACCTGCGCGCTGCTCGGCGGTCACAGCCGCGTCTTCTGGAGAAAGGAGGTGGCTCGTGCTCGTCACCGTCGCCGCGTTCACTACCGGGGCCGTCGTCGTGGCCAGCGGGCTGATGTGGTGCTTCTTGCAGCGCCGACGTACCTGGAAGGATGAGAGATGAACAGGCATTCCCGGCTGAGGGGCCTCCAGTGCGAGCTGGAGGACGAGGCGGCCTTTGCCGCGCAGCAGCGTGCGCGCGACGACCTCGACCACGTGACCAAGAACTACTGGGCCGGCGTGGAGGCCGCCTACGCCAACGCCGCCCGGCTGATGCGCTGCCGCCGGTACTCGTATGCCTGGCTGCGGGAGCACACCTTGTGCAAGGTCGGCCGCCACTGCGACCCGGCTAAGCGGGTGCAGAGGTACGACGGCGGTAAACTACCCCAGCTGTGCTGCTACTGCCGGCTTATAATTGCGTGGGGAAGAATGGAACGGGAAGGGAACCGCAAGAATGATGTACATCAGCCCTGACGTCATCAGGGACAAGCACGACGAGGACATGGCCCGTGCCGCTCAGGCACGGCTGGCCGCCGCCGCGACCGCGCGCTACCGCCCCCGCCACCGCCGCCGTAAGGCGGCTCTGGTGCGGGTGCTGCGCGCCCTGCGCCTGGAGGGCTGAGCCATCTGTCACATGAGCTTTCACCCGCCGGGCGTGATGCCCGTACGGGAGCACCTGGAGAACGGCGCGAAGCTGAACCCGCACGGTTTCGGCGGTGTGCTGCTGCTGCCGGGTGAGACCATGACCATGTTCCGGTCACTGGACGCCGGGGAGGCTATCGGCTGGTTCTGCGCGGAGCGTGACAAGCACCCGCAGGCATACGCCCTGTTCCACAGCCGCTACGCGACCGGCAGCCCGGTCACCGAGGAGAACTGCCACCCGCTGGAGGTAGGCGGCGACCCGGCTACGGTCGTGGCGCACAACGGGCTGATGTTTCACGTGGAACCCGCCGAAGGCTCCGACACGCGGGTATTCGCCGGGCAGATCCTGCCGAACTACGACCTGCGTAACTGGCGGCAGCGGCTAACGCTGGAGCGCCGGATGGGGCCGAACAAGGCAGTCGTGTTCTCGTCAAGCCCGCAGCGCGACGCGGTCACCCTGCTCAACTCTCACCTGGGGGTGTGGGCGGGTGATGTGTGGCACTCCAATGCCGACTACACCGGCAGCGGCCACATCTGCCCCGGCCGCTGCGGCACCTGCGGCACTAAGGTCGGGCCGGAGGAAATCATCTGCCCGGCGTGCGACGCAGCCGCCGGGCGCCGCCGGGCACTGTTGCTGGAGGCGTCATGAGATACAAGCTGGCCCGGGTGACCCGCTTCACCGCGCTGCCTTCTGGTGTCGCGCTCGGCGTCGGCCTTGCGCTGTGGCTGGGCAACGGCTACCTGTGGGGGGTATGGGTGGCGGTGGGCGGGGCACTGCTAGCGCTGCCACTGCTGCTGGCCGAGACGTGGCTGTTGTACCGGACGTACCGGCCGCCCCGGGAGGGGAAGTGAGCGCGCGGAAGCGCCGGGCGCAGCGGGCGCAGCGGGTTACCTGCCCGGCGTGCGGGGCTAAGCCGTGGTATGCGTGCACCTCGGTAGTCCAGGGCAGCCGCCGGGTGCTGAAGAACCCGCACCGCCAGCGGGTCGCAGCGGCCGACGGCGTGCCGGACCCGGTGGAGATCACCTGGAAGGACGGCACCGCCGGGACTATCACCGTGCCGACGCCTGATGAGGTAGCCGCGCGGGACGAGTGGATCATCGAGCAGACCGAGAAGCTGCGGCGCGAGTTCGGTGACCTCACGGAACCGTGAACCCGTTTACACACCGGGCACCCGGCGGTAGGCTTCGGCCAAGGGAAAGGAAAGCGGAAATGGTCACCATCGCGATCACGGCAGGCTCGGTCATTGCCTACCTGTGCGGCTGGGTCGGCTGCGCTATCTGGTGGACGCGCACCGACATGGCCGAATACGTGCGGGATACCCCGGACGCCAGCCGCCGGATGCTGGAACGCAAGCACCAGGACTACTCGAACCAGGACACCGCCCTGGCCCTGGCCTGGCCGGTGCTGATCTGGTTTGCCCTCGGCTGCATAGTCGTGCCGGAGCTAGTCCGCCGCTATTCGCGTCATCCGCTGATGCAGAAGGACCTGCGGGAACTGGAAGGGAAAAGGAAATGAGGGCAACACGCACCCAGAAGGACGCCGTTACCGAGGCGGTGTTTGGCGGTCTCATCGGGCTGGTTGCCTGGACTGCTTACCTGGTGGATCGGGCGTAATGAGCGCCGCTACGGTTAGCCCCGTGCTTCCCGACACGGCCCAGACCCTCCAGGACCTGACCGACCTGGCCCGGCGCGGCATCATCAGCTACGTGCTGCCGTGGGTGCCGCTCGGCACCGGGTTCACCGTCGGGACGCGGTGGGGTCCGGTGTACCTGGGTCCGGAATCAGCCGATGCGTTCATCACGACTGCCGCGCAGGCGGGGGCGTGGTCGTGATGAGGCGCAAGCTAGTCCACCGGCACCGGTTCACCATAGTGATAGGCACCGAGCACCGGCCCTACGCCGAGCGCAAGACGTACGCGTGCGCTTACCCCGGCTGCATGAAGCTGAAGACCGGCAAGTGGAGAAGGCAGGTGCCGCCGAAGTGAGCGCCGCAGGGCTGGCTGTCGGGTTCGGGTTCGCATTCGGGTTCGTGCTGGGGTTCTGCTGGCTGGGCAGCCTGGTCTTCGACTTGATGGCGGTGGCGCTGGACAGTGCCCGGCGGGCGCGTACCCGCCGGGCACTGCGCAGGAGGCGGGCACGGTGAGGTTCGAGACGGCCAGCGGCAGCGTGTATGAGGTTGACCGCGAGCGCCGGCGGGTGCGGCGGCTGCGCGGCGAGGAGCCGGCAGCGCACCGGCTAGGCCACGACGCCTGGAAGGCCTACGAGCTGATGTCGCCGGTAATAGCGGGCGAGCCGGTGGTGTTTGCCTGGTCGGTTATCTGGGCCAGCAGCGAGGAGGCCCTCGCTCCGGCTACTGTTACCTCCCCGGTCAGGCGCATACTAGACCCGTGCCAGGAGGAAGGCGGCGACGGGAATGAGACTGGGGAAGACTAGCCGGCGGCAGGCGAGGCTGACCATAACCCGCCAGCAGCTAAGGACGGCGCTGGCGGAGTACACGCTCGGCCCGGCAAAGCGGAATGCGGAATCGGCGTATATTGACGCCCTGGCGGGCCGGCTGTGGAGCCTGCTGGAAGGGAACGGGAAGGGAACACGATGAGCGTAATGGGCTGGGCACTCACCGTCATGGCGACGTGCTGCACCGCGATGATCCTGGGCGGGCCGTGGGCCTGGCGCCGTGCCAGGGCCGGTAGCCGGTGGGACGAATTCTGGGCGCGGTGGTACTCGCGGCCGACCAAGGCCTACCAGGCAGCGCATGTGACGGTGTCACGCGAGGCACTGAACGTGGTGCTGGACTGCGTACTGCTGGACACCCTCAGCGATGAGGCGGTCGCGGCGGCCTACCGGGAGCTGGCCGTCGCGCTGAACGGGCGGCTAGTCTACGACGACAACGGCGAGCCGCAGCGGCGCCAGGCATGAAGCCGGGCTGACTGCGGGACGGACGCTATCGAGCCGGCTCTTCCTTGTCCTCGTCCTCCGCCTCGTCCACCTCGTGGTTGCCCCGGCGCAAGCCGGGCGCCGGCTCGCTCGTTCCCATGCTGCCGCCTATGTCTTCCATCAGCTCGCTGATCCAGTGACCACGCCGACCACGCGGCTCATCGGGGTTGAATCTCTTCCCGGCCGTAAGCGCCAGGTTCAGCCGGTCTATCACCGGGTCGGAGTGCATCGGGTGGGCGAACTTGGCCTCGCCACCTTCCTGGCGCTGCTCGTCTAGCTCAGCTGCCTCTTCGGCTATCGCCGGGTCTTTGCACCCGCCGGGCTTGACCAGCTCGCTCAGGTGGCCGGCTGCCGCAGCGTGAGCGCGGCGCTGCATGGTTAGCGCATGCTCTAGGGTGCCTGGCTTGCCGACCCGCTGCCAGCCGTGCTCCCAGCCGCCGTTCCCGACCTTAGACAGTGCCTGCGCTACCGGGTCGGCGTAGAAGTCAGGCATCAGCCTCCTGCTCGTGCGGCATGACGGCGGGCTAGTTCGGCTTCGAGTTCGGTATCGGACAGCTGGCCTAGCGGGGTAGCTTCGCGCGCAGCCCCCTTGGTCACCTCGTCTTCGCCGCGCACCAGGGTGACGCCGCCGCCGGGAGTTATGGCCGAGACCATGCCCGAGCGCCGGCCGCCGCCGCCGCGCTCCTGTCTGGCTTGTGCGGTATCGCGCTGCTGCGCTTGCTGCTGAAGGCGCGGCGGGTGGGCCAGGGCTTCCATCTGCGCCTGGCGCTGGAAATCGTACTGCTCGTCGTCCCGGGCCTCTAGCTTGCCTGCGTGCCGCTGCTGCTGCGCCGCCATGGCGGCGCTGTTGCGCCGGTTCTCCTTAGCGAAGTCCAGCGCGGTCGGCCAGTTGTCGCGCATCGCGGTGCGCTCGGCCTCTTTAGCGTGCCAGTCGCTCCAGTCAGACTGGCGCTCGCGGGTCACCTGGTCGGCGGAGCGCTGCCGCCTGGCCTTGCTCTCATCCAGCGTGGCTACGTGGTCGTCCCAGGCCTTCTGCCGGTCGCCGGCCAGCCACTTCAGGGTGTGGTCGTTGCCCAGGGCGCGGCGCCGGGCCGGGGTCATCTTCACTGCGGCCTCCCGGCTTCCACTATGGCGGTCATCTCTTCCTGCACCTGGTCAAAGGCGGCGCGGGCCGCAGCCCAGCGCTCGTACTGCTCGCGCGGGACCATGTGAGCGTGCCGCTCGGAAAGTTCCCGCATGTGGCCAGATGGCGAAAGCGGGTAGTCGGCCCACTCGTATTCATACGGGCACTCGTACTCGGCATCGTAGATGTAGACCTTGACCTCACTCATCCGGGTTCCTCGTCGTAGACGTCTTCCGGGAAGATGATGCCGCCCTCGGGCCACCTGCCGGAAGCCCAGTACTCGATCTCGGCGGGTTCTTCCTTGTTGCGCCAGACGATGCGCCTGACCCGGGGGCAGGCCCGCAGGTGCAGGCCGCCGCAGTGCACGCACTGCTTCTCGGCGGCGAACTGCTCCCGGTAGCCCTTCTTCTGCTCTGCGGTCAGTTCTGGCTCGGCGCCTACCTGGTCCGCCAGCCGGCTCCACTCCTCAAGCGGGATGATTATCTGCTGCCCGTTGTCGCCGTCGAGTACGACGTAGCGGTAGCGGCCGATGACGGCAACCGAGACGCTCACCGGTCAGCTTTCCTTGCCGGCGGTCTTGACGACGGGCAGCTTAGCCCAGTCAAAGCCCTTGCCGTGGCAGCGGGGGCAGGTGCGGATGTTGGCGAGCTTCGGCTGGAAGTGGTTGCCCTCGCCGTGGTTGAAGGTGCGCAGCCGGCGCGGGATGATGCCCCACCCGGCCGGGGTGAGCATCTGGACGCCGCAGGCGTCACAGGCGTCACAGCGCCGCTTTTCGAGGGCACGAGGTGACGCCCACATGGCCCAGCTCAGGTCGTAGGCGCGGTGCGCCCAGTACAGCCACCCGGCCCCGGCGGCGGTAGCCAGCCCGATGATGAAGATCATGCCTCTAGTATGGTAGGGGTCAGCGAGCAGGGGAAGGGCAGGTTCCGGGGTGGCTAAGACGATACAGGTCGTGATGGACGACGAGACGGCCGAGCTGATTGACCGGGTGCGCGGCCACCTTTCGCGCTCGGCCTTCTGCCGCGCGGCCATAACGGAGGCGCTGAACTACCGGGCCGAGGCTGGCGCCTGGCATGCGGGCATCCCCCGCCAGCGCACAGCGCCGGACGAACGGCACGACGACAGCTACTAGGGCCGGTGCCACGGCGTCCACGGCCACAGCAGGTGCACCGCCAGGCACACGAGGCCGAGCAGCGCGAAGGTGACATAGTCCCAGTGGCCGCTGCCCCCGGTGCCGAGGTGCAGGATCAGCGAGATAGCAAAGAAGACGACGGCGGCGATTCCGAACAAGGACCTCCCTGTTTCCGTTCCCCCCGCCGCAGGTACTACCCGGGACGGGGAACCTGAAGCCTCGCCAGCAGGGGCGGTACCGTGCCGTGGCACGGCGGGGCGCTGAACCACTCGCTGCAGTCGGTGCACCAGTAGCGCCCGCTGCACGGCTTGCGCTCGCCCTTGTGCGCCCCGGCGTCGAGCACCGGGTGGGTGTGCGGGTGAATCATGTGGCCCTCGTGCTTGCCGGCGCCCTGCACTGGCCGCGTCCGGTAGGCGGCGGTGGTCACCGGGGTGGGCTCGCTGGCCGTATCTCGTTCACGCGCAGCCGCCGCCCGGCACTTAGCTGAGCAGAACTTAGCGGTAGAGCGGAACGGCTTGAACTGCCTGCCGCAGTCCGGGTTGGCGCAGTTAGCGTACGCGGTCATGGCGGTAGCGTACGCTAACTGCGGTCCTGCGTTACGGTAAAAAGCCCCTGAGCTGGGGTTACGCTTTCCGTACGCTAGTCTGCGCCCGGGGAATCGCGGTAAACAGGTACGCTAAGCAGCATGAGCGAGCCGAGAAGGGCCAGTGAGGTAGCGGCAGCGCACCACCACGAGAGCCGCGATGTCTCCGGGCTGACCGCCGGGCAGCTGATTGACCTGATCATCAACGAGAACATCCCGGCCGATGCGGTTCTCGATGCCGAGGACTCTGACCGGCCGATGATAGCCGGGCCGGACGGGCGAAGTCCTGGCTTTATCCCCGTGCCCGTGCTGACCTGGAGTGTCAGCGACGAGGACTAGCGCCGGGTCCAGGCATGGTCGGCTCGTGCCAGCCGGAACGTGCCGATGACCGCGTAGACCAAGATGGCCGCCGAGAAGACGCCGCCGGGTATGGCGACCAGCAGCCAGCTCATGCCGCCGCCGGGAAGGGACGGGCGCAGGCGGGACAGGCGCCGCGCTCAGCTACGAACATATGACCGCATCCTTCGCACCTGTGGGTGCCGTAGGCGCTGCTCCACGACCCGGAGAACATGTCCCGCAGCCAGTGCACGCCCCAGACCAGGGCATCCATGCGGTCGGGTGAGTCCAGGTCGTCGGGCAGCCACGTGCAGTTGTGAACCAGGATGCCGTTGGCGTAGAACTCGGGGAGGTAACCGCTGGCCACGGTCAGGTTGTAGACCAGCGTAGGCTTCCCTAGCCTTACGGTTCCTACGGATTCGACGGCACTCTGGTGATGGGCAGCAGCGCGCTCGCTGGTTCCTTGACCAGAACAAGTTCCCGCACTCGGCGCAGGTGAACTCGCGTCCCTCGTAGCTAGCCCACCATTCAGCCGCGTGCCTGCGCCTGGTCTCGGTGTCCATCTGCTGCCAGCCGCGCGACGGGTGCTCAGCGGCGTGTTCTTTGGGCGTGACCAGGGCAAGGTTGGAGATACGGTTGTCGCCGGGGTCGTGATTGACGTGGTGAACGATGCTGGAGTGCCCCGGCGGAAGCGGCCCGTTATGGAACTTCCATACCGCACGGTGGAGTAGCTCGCCCCTCGCGTGCCGGTAGTGACCAGAGGCCATCTTGTGCCACCAGCGGCCACCCCAGGCAACCGGCGGGCCGTGTTTACCCATCTGGGGCTTACGGCGAGGCTCTGGCCAGGCAGAACATTGCTCGCATTGACAAACTCTTGGCCGATGAGCACCGGATGGCATGCGGTCAACTCTACGCTACCGGTTGCATGGGTAACCGAAACCAGCGTATCTGTTACGCCTGAAACCCCGGCCCAGGCGACAGGCGCAAAGCCGTTCCTGGTCATCACCAGGTCGCCGGCAAGCACCTGCTCGATCCGGAGCTGGCCCCGCGCTGTCTCCACCAGCGTTCCGGCCGGACAGCACATCTGGTCTTCGAGGTCGGGGAAGCTGCCGACGTGATGAACCTTACCCTGTTCGTACAGAGACGAGACAGGCTGGGCACGGGTTGCCTTGCCCCGGGTGGCGTACACCTGCCGGTAGGTGACCGCCGGGTCTACCGAGGAGACCAGGTCGCGGATGTAGTCGCCGCCGTTGTTCTGCTCGCCGACTATGGCGTCAGCCTTGAACTCGTGGTAGGCGTCCACGGCCCGGCGGCAGCAGTTGAACGGGGTATCGCGCCTGGTCAGGTCGGCGAGGATGTAAGCGTGACCGTCGGCCGCGCTGGCAGCGACGATGATGCCGGTCTCGTCGGAGTCCTCGCCCGTGGTGACGGCCGGGTCCATGGCGACGACGACGCGGGTCAGGTCGGCGGGGGCCTGGCTCACGCGGTCGCGGTCGAACCAGTCCCGGTTCCACAGGCTGCCCTCGATGTCCTCAAGCAGGGAGCCTTCTAGCTCCTGCCTCCCTAGCCGGGTGCCGCCGTAGCGCTCATGCAGCGACTCCAGCATAGTCGCGGACAGGTTGGCGGCGTTCTCGGTGGTGGAGCCGGTGGTGAGGTGGACTTTCCCGCTCTCCACATCCTTGAACAGCTGGCGGATGAGCTTGGTCGGGCGCGGGGTGGTGGTCACGTAGACGCGCGGGTGCAGCCCGATGCGCAGGGCGAACTTCATCTGGTGCCAGACGCCTTCATGGCGGAAGACGCCCAGCTCATCGACCCACACTCCGGACAAGTTGGGGCCTCGGTAGCGCTCTTCGTTCTCGGCGCTGAACCCCCGGATGACGTTGCCGTTGCGCATCGTCACCATGAGCAGGCTCTTGTTGTAGCTGGTGTACTCGCCGTCTTCGAGAGCGCTCAGGATGCCGCTGTCGCCCTCGAAGCAGGTCTGCTTCAGGTGGTCACGGGTGGGTGCGCAGACGGCGAAGGTGTGCGGGCACTGATGGCAGCTGCCGCCCGGGTTGACCGTGCAGCCGGCCAGCGCGTCGGTGACGATGTTGTTGCTGCCGGAGAGGGTCTTGCCGACGCCGCGCCCGGCACAGAACAAGAAGACCTCGTAGCCCTCGTCTACCCCGCCGCAGCCGCAGGAGTTGCCGTTCTCGTCGGCCAGGTGGTGACGCGGGTTGTGCGGCGGTAGCTGCTTAGGCCGGGCCATGCTCTGCCACGGCCGGTTCGCCAGGCCGGCGCGGATGCGCGCGTTCTCTACCTGGCGTTTCTGCTCGATGAGCTGCTTAAGAAGCCGGAGCTTCTCGGGCGGGCACTCGATCCTGGGCTGGCGTGCCAAGCTCCTCCGTGAGCTGCCTGATCATGTTGTCGACCACGTCCTCGGTGATGACCTCTATCCGCTGGCGGGCGGGGGCATCGAGGCCGAGCAGCTTACGGCGGCTCTCGCCGAGGGACTGGAGCCGGGCTATGGCAGCGAGGCGGGGTGCGTTGTCCTCTAGCGGGCTGCCGTCGGGACCCTCGACTATGCGGCCGGTGTTGGAGACGACGTAGTGCCGCCGGGCCGCGATAGCCATGGTCTGGCGGATGAGGTCATCCAGTCGCTCCAGCTCCAGCTCAGCGGCGTTCTGGACGTCCTCGCGGTAGTTGTCCCTGATGGCGCGCTTGACGGCCTCGTGCGCGGCCATGGCGGTGTAGCCGCGCGGGCTGCCGCCGGTAAGGGCGGCTTCCTCGGTCAGCTTGCGCGCTATCTGCTCGGCTATCTGGCTGTATGTGAGGCCCTGGCGGCGCAGCTGAAGGGCATACGCATCGCGCATCTGGGTCTCTGCGCTGCGGCCTCGTGGCATTCCAGCATGGTACACCGGGGGTAAACGGGGCTGGTATACCTTACGGGGCCGCCTCTTGGCCGCGCCGTAGCAACCAGCGCTCGTGCCGCTCAGTCCACTCGGCGGCACATTCTTCTGCGGTGGGGTCGGCGTCACCCGGGCCGAGCATTAGCCAAACGCCGCGCTCGGCGTACTGAGGGAAC
>Ga0335075_10019358_pt1 | contig 10065 bp, 4 predicted proteins | sample Lox_Sample_24_FD_206723 | JGI IMG/M metagenome (GOLD analysis project Ga0335075, IMG submission 206723) | Soil microbial communities from Loxahatchee National Wildlife Refuge, Florida, United States - Lox_Sample_2.4 | ecosystem: Environmental > Terrestrial > Soil > Wetlands | place: USA: Florida...
ACCATCACTGGCGCCCCGGCCATTCTTGCCACCGCCAGCACAACCCTGGGAGAAATCAGCATCGCCAACGCCTCGCCGGTGGCGGTAGCCTCGGCCGATCTGAACGGCGACGGCAACGGCGACCTCGTTATCATCAGCGACTCCAGCACCACGACCGGGACCGCTTCCGTCTCGGTGCTGCTTGGCAATGCAGACGGCACTCTGCAAAACCCGGTTACCTATCCACTCTCAGGGGTTGTCGGCGTCAGCGCGGTGATCGATGACTTCGACGGCGATGGATTTCCCGATATTGTCGCGTCGACCGAGGGCGCCGGAACGTCGTATCTCACGTTTTTGAAGGGCAGCGCCGCTGGAACCTTTACGGCGGCAGCGCCGGTCACGATGACACCGCCCAGCGGCTTTCAGAACCTCGGGCAAAGCCCGTACTTTGGTTTGATCAGCGCCGACCTGCTGAGCAGCGGGAAGAAGGATCTGGTGACCTCGACCGGTGTTGTCCTCATGGGCAACGGCGACGGCACCTTCACGCAGTCGGCGAGCCTCGCGTTTCCCAACATGGACGCCGATTCCGACTTCGGGCCGAACGTGATCGCTGCTGACTTCAACAAAGACGGGCATCTTGATCTTGCCGTGGACGACGGAGAGACGCTGTCTGTCTACCTCGGCAAGGGCGACGGCACCTTCACGGCTGGTGCATCGTACGGCAGCATCGACAACACCGGCGCTATCAATGCAGCCGATCTTGACGGCGACGGCAACGTCGATGTCTACAGCGGTACGCAGCACGGCGGATACCTGGGAGGCGATCAGTTCGAAACCAACGAAGCGTACGCGTACATGGGCAATGGGGACGGCACTCTGCGCGGCGCGCCCGCGCTGCCCTTCCTCTTTACCGGCCAGAATATGGCCGAACTGAACGGCGACAGTTACCCGGACGGCGTTGGCCTCAACGTGAATCCGTCGGCCACCAGCATCTCGTTCACTTCGTATCTGGGAACAGGCAAAGGCACTTTTGCTGCCGGACCGAATCTCGATGTATCGACGATCACGATTTCCGGCACGCCGTACACGCTCGGCGGAGTCCAGTCGTTCGCGCTCGGCGACACGCGCGGGGTCGGCAAGACGGACCTGGTCTTTCTGCCTTCGACCTTCAGCGGACCCAACGGCTCCTTTGGCTACTTTGTCGCCACCGGCAACGGGGACGGCAGCTTCAACGCTCCCACGTTTGTCGCCGCTCCGACTTTCCAGCCGGTTGGAGACTTTGATGACCAGGAATCGCTGACGAACCTGTTCGTCGCCGATATCAATGGCGACGGTAAGGCGGACCTGATCTACAACTACAGCTCAGTCGGCTATTACTCCCAGAACTATGTTGAGGGCATTGCCGTCCAGCTGAGCAACGGCGATGGAACATTCCAGGCGCCGCAGATTATCCAGACTTATTCGAGCAAGACCGCGCCTCCTCCGCTGCCCCCGATTTTGGTGCAGGTGACACCGACGCGCGCCAACGGGAAGCCCGACATTTTTGTCGAGACGCAAAGCATCGTCAACGCCAGTGTTGTCGCACAGCTCGAGCTGTATCTCGGCAATGGCGACGGAACCTTCGGAGCGGCCACGATGCCGCCGGTGGCCGACAACATTAATGTTCCCTTCTCCGGATATGTATTGGGCCAGATCGTTGCCGCGGATATGAACGGCGACGGCAAGCTCGACCTGATCACGCTGGGAAATAACGGCAGCACGGGTCAGGCCGAAGTAGCCATTTCGCTGGGCAACGGAGACGGAACTTTCCAGAAGCCCACCATCGTGAACTTCGGAGGCGGCAGCTCAGAGGGCTACGGGCTGGCGGTTGCTGACTTCAGCGGAGACGGCAAGCAGGACATCGCCGTGACCGGCTTCAACCCTCCTTACGACACGGGAATCTTTACCGGCAACGGCGATGGCACCGTACAGACGTTCAACGCGGGCAACGGCCTGATTGAGCCGGCAGAGGGAATCTATCTTCTGGCATACGGCTCCGCGCTCGCGATCGACCTGAACGACGACGGCAAGCCCGATCTGGTGGCCGGCGACGTCGCGCTGCTCAATCAGCCAGGCAGCACCACGACCCTGATCGGCACATCGACATCGCTCACGGCTTCGGCGAATAACGTCACCACCGGGACCAGCGTGACGTTGAATTCCACGGTGACGCCGGCGTCGGGCAGTGGCACGCCCACGGGGACCGTCACCTTCATGGACGGGGCGACCACACTCTCGACACAGACCCTCTCGAGCGGCGCGGCCAGCTTCAGCACGTCGAGTCTCGCGATTGGCACGCACACCATCACTGCCGTTTACAGCGGAGACTCGAACTACTCAGGATCCACTTCGGCAGCGGTGACCGTAACCGTCACGGCGGCATCGATGATCGGCACCACCACGTCGCTCACCGCATCGGCCAGCAGCATTAACACCGGCGCGAGCGTGACATTCAATTCCACTGTGACGCCGGCGTCGGGAAGCGGCACGCCGACGGGCATGGTCGTCTTCATGGACGGGACCACCACGCTATCCACGCAGACACTCGCAAGCGGGGCGGCCAGCTACAGCACATCGAGCCTTGCCGCTGGGACGCATACCATCACCGCCGTTTACAGCGGCGACTCCACGTATTCCGGTTCCACTTCGACTGCAGTGACGGTTACGGTCACAACGGTCACGCCAACCTTCAGCATCAGCGATTCTCCGACGTCGGGCAGCGTCAAGGCCGGCCAGTCCTCCACAACCACCGTGACGGTGACGCCCGCCAATGGATTCAACCAGCAGGTGAGCTTCGCGTGCACCGGCTTGCCGACGGGCGCCACCTGCACGTTCAATCCCACAACGGTTACTCCCAGCGGGAGCGCGGTGACTTCGACGCTGACGATCGCGACCTCAGCGCAGTCGTCGGCGCTGGCGCCGCTTTTCGTGCGGAGCGGCATCACGTGTGCGCTGCTTCTGCCGGCAACCGGGGTGCTGTGGTTCTGGCGGCGGCGCAAGGGCGGCTTGTGGGGCGGTGCTCCGCTGGCCCTCCTCTGCCTGCTGGTGGCGGGAATCGTGGCCACGGGCTGCGGAACTACGCGTAAGAAGCCACAGACTTCAACCATCACCATCACAGCCACAGCGGGCTCGGAATCGCAGACCTCGACCTACACGTTGACGGTGAATTTTTGAATTGAGAGACTGCCAGGCGCTTCCCACCGTTCGGCCTTTGAGGGAGCAACGCGGACGAGCGGACCGAGCTGCTCAGAAAGGACATTTAGGACGAGATCGATGGCGGACTGGAACGGCCTGCGTTCGGGGGCCGCAGAAACTACCGTCTGATTGCGCCGCGCTCGAAGTTAAAGGGACGCACCTGTGGAAAACTGCCAAGCCGCCGTTGATTCTAAATGGGATACAGCGCACAAAAATAATCTGCGATTTCCTTCGGAATCGGCCAACTCCTGGCTCTCGCCTGCATCTATATAGACAATTACAGAGGCAACTCAGGCGTAACCGACCTTCCCTGTTGTATCGAGTCACTCCCCTAATGTTTCCCTGCGGCGGGTTTGCCGCAGGATCCTCCAATCACCCCTGATTCTCCTCTCCAATTGCCTCTGAGCAGGCCCACCGGAAGGTGGGCCTTTTGCTGCCTGCGAATCAAAGCGCCGCCACGAAGGACTACAGGGCACGCGCTCGTTCCCTGCTATTCTGCCTCCGCCATCTTTTCTGCGGAGTTCCCTCGATGAAACGCGTCTTCGTTCTTCTGTTGCTCGCCACTGCGGCGGCATCAGCGCAGCAGGGCACCACAGCCGCGCAGGCAGCCAACACCGACACCAGCTACATCGACTCCGACGGCACCGCGCACATCACGCGCGTGATTCCGATCCCGCCCGACCTCAGCCCCGAGGCGAAAAAGTCGCTCTCCCGGCAGGTCTCCGACGCGGCGCATCCGCAATCGCTCGCCGAGCGGCGCAGGGGCACGGATGCGTGGCAGAATCGCGCCGGTGAGTTTTCGAAGTCGCTCTATCCGATCAACGTAGCGCAGGACACCATCGCCGGCGTGCCTGTGCGCATCGTTACACCGCTTTCCGGCATGGATTCCACCCGCGTCCTCATCAATCTGCACGGCGGCGGATTCAACTCCGACTCGGGCTCGCTCACCGAGTCGATCCCCGTCGCCAATCTCACGAAGATCAAGGTGGTCGCGGTGCTCTACCGGCTCGCGCCGGAGCATCCCTTCCCTGCCGGCCTCGACGACGCGGTAGCCGTCTACAAGGCGCTGCTGAAGACCTACAAGCCTGCCCACATCGCGGTCTATGGAACGTCGGCCGGGGCCATCCTGACCGCCGAAATGGCATCGGATCTGCGCAAGCTTGGGCTGCCGGAGCCTGGCGCGCTGGGTGTCTTCTCCGGCATGGGCGATTTCAGCCGCGATGGCGACTCGTGGGCGATGTACGCGCTCGACGGGCTCTCCGGGCATCTCGATCCGCCGAAGCCGGGCGCGCACGACTCCGAATACGTCGGCTCAACCGATCCGCGCGACCCGGTGCTGTCGCCGCTGTTCGCCGACCTGAGCCACATGCCGCCGACGCTCTTCCTCACCAGCGGGCGCGACATTCTGCTAAGCGGCACCAGCATTCTCGATCGCGCGTTCCTGCGCGCCGGCAACGACAACGATCAGCTCATCGTCTTTGAGGGGCTGCCGCATGCCTTCTGGAACGACGCCGCCCTGCCGGAGTCGAAGGAGGCGTACGGGTATATGGCTCACTGGTTCCTGCGGAATCTGGGGAAATGAGAGTAGCCTGACGCCCGGCCCGTTGGAGCGCTTATTCACAATCCAAATTCGTACGAGCCGCATGCATCCGATATTCTGACGGGCACATGCGAATTACCGATCTGCTCTTCGGACGGCCGCTCGCCACATCGGAAGAACGCGCGGAGTGCATCGGCCCCGCCGCGGGCATCCCCATCTTCGGTCTCGACGCGCTCAGTTCCGCCGCGTACGGGCCGGAAGCCGCGCTGACCCTACTGATCCCGCTCGGCATGATGGGCGTGCACTACATCGTTCCCATTACCGGGGCGATCCTCGCGCTGCTGATCATTCTGTACTTTTCCTACTCCCAAACCATTGAGGCTTATCCGCAGGGCGGCGGATCGTTCACCGTGGCGGGCGAAAACCTCGGCGATCGATTCGGCCTGCTGGCCGCCGCGGCGCTGATGATTGATTACGTGCTGACCGCGGCCGTCGGCATTTCGTCCGGAGTGGGCGCGCTCATCTCGGCCGTACCTTCGCTGCAGCCGCACACTTTGCTGTTATGCCTCGGCATTCTGGTATTGCTCACGCTCGTAAACATGCGCGGCGTTCGTGATACGGGCGTGGCATTCCTCGTGCCGACATACATTTTTTTGGCCACGCTGCTGGTGGTTATCGGGGTTGGGATAGCCCAGACCGTTCTGCACGGCGGCCATCCCATGCCCGTCGTCACGCCGCCTCGCCTGCCAGCGGCGACGGCGATGGTGAGCGTCTGGCTGCTGCTTAAGGTTTTCTCCAGCGGCTGCACCGCGATGACCGGCGTCGAAGCCGTCAGCAACGGCGTGATGGCTTTCCGGCCGCCAACGACGAAGAACGCGCGCATCGCGCTGACCCTGATCATCGCGCTGCTCTTCCTTCTGTTGGCCGGCATCGCCGCGCTCTGCCACTTCTACAACATCGGGGCCACCAACCCCGACAGCGCTGGATACCAAAGCGTGCTCTCGCAGCTAACCTCTGCGGTGATGGGCCGCGGCTGGTTCTACTACGTCACCATCGCTTCAGTCCTGCTGGTGCTGGCGCTGTCGGCGAACACCGCGTTTGCCGATTTCCCGCGCCTCTCGCGCGCAATCGCGCTCAAGGGCTATCTGCCGCACGTCTTTACGTTCCGCGGACGCCGCCTGCTCTATTCGTGGGGCATCTACGTTCTCGTCTTCCTCACGGCCGGGCTGCTGATTCTCTTCGGCGGCGTCACCGATCGGCTGATTCCGCTCTATGCGATCGGTGCGTTCCTGGCGTTCACGCTGTCGCAGGCGGGGATGGTGGTGCACTGGCGGAGGCAAGGCGGCCCGGGATCGACCGCGCGCAGCATGATCAACGGGCTCGGCGCGGTCGCGACCGGCATCACCACGGTCATCGTGCTCATGACGAAGTTCATGGCCGGCGCTTGGGTGACGGCTCTGCTGATCCCCTGCATGATCCTGATCATGGTGGCGGTGCACCGCCACTACCGCCGCGTGGGGCGCGAAACGGCAAACCCCAACCCTCTGCGCGTCGAAAACATCCATCCGCCCATCGTCATCATCCCCATGGATCGCTGGAGCCGCATTTCGGAGAAGGCCTTCCGATTCGCCATGTCGATTTCGCCCGATTTGCAGGTGATCCATGTCGACGCGCCCGACGTCGATCATGGCAACGATGAAGTAGCGAACATGTGGCAGGAGAAGATCGTCAATCCACTGAAAGAAGCGGGATTGCCGGTGCCGAAACTGATGCGTCTGCAGTCGCCCTACCGGCAAATTCTGATGCCGGTGCTGGATTACGTGCTCTCGGAGGAGCGGAAGAACGAGAACCGGCACATCGCGGTTCTGGTTCCGGAGCTGGTGGTGCGGCACTGGTGGGAGAATCTGCTGCACAACCAGCGCTCGAGCCTGCTGAAGCTGCTGCTGCTGGTGCGCGGCAGCCAGCGGATCGTGGTGATCAATATTCCGTGGTATCAGTGACGGAGCGACGGCAACACCCGTTGTTGCCGTGAATTCGCCGTGGATTCTTGTGTCCGAGGACCGACGTGCTGCTTGAATCAGACACGGATTCCGGAAGCTTGGCTGCTCCGCCATGCCGAGTCGAGAGCATCCTGCAGCGCGATTGATCCCTCGCGGAATCTAAATAGCAGAATCTTACGTTTTTGCTTCCGTTCAATCGAAACAGCCGCCCACACGTTGCCCCGCGAGCTGACATTTTGCGTAGTGATCGCACTGATGGAGTCGAACGAAATTGGTCGGCTCCAGAATGGATATCGAATCAAAACCCGGTCGGGATCGATGATCAGACTTACTGGATCCCGGGCAATCATGAGCACGAGCAAGAGCACACCGGCAAAAAATACCCAGGACCCACTCGCATTTCCACCCAGATAACATTCCACAGCGAGGAACAGGAATGGTAGCCCCAAAACCCCGAGGATGATTTTGTTGATCCAGGTTCGGTGAAAGACACGGGTTCCTGCTGGAGCCTGGCGCGCGAGTGCGCTCGTGTGGGAAAGGACAAATTCGCGCAGGGCAGAAAATTTCTCGATCTGATATTCAATCCGAATGGCTCGCTTTCCCGAAGCGTCGGTCAAAATCAGCCTCTGCATCGTGTCGTTCGCCTTGACCTCACCAACGTCGGTCCAGGTCATAAACGTGGGTGGACCATTCCTCGCCAGGTACCAAATCCCCTCAGAATTAACCGCAATCCTGTCTCGGGAATAGCGAACAACTCTGAGGCTGTAGACAAAACCGGCTCCGCACATGAGGAGCACTAACAGCAACACGATCAAGAAATCCCGCTCCGGATGCAACAATTGCATGACTGCAGCCCACACAGCGAAGCCGGCACAGATAGCCGCGCAGACAAGCATCATGATCCGCAACGAGCCGTATCCGAAGACCGAAGCATCAACCGGAGGCAGGACAATCTCTCTGCCTGGGTCATCACGCGTCATCGTCAACACCGCTCCCTCCCTCAGGCCGTGGCATTTACTACCACCCCGTGAGGATACTCAATCGTTGGAGATGTAATTGGGGGATTACCTGATTAAGTTAGCAAGATCATACCTGTAGTTCGCCATCTTACAGCAAGCAAAATCTGCAGATTCTGCATTGTCGTCATTTAGCATTTCGCGCTGCTGCGGCGGAGAGACGGTAGAACCATTCGTCTGATTGGGCGAATTGATGTTTCGGGGAGTCGCCATGCCGGACCTCCCGCAAAAATAAAGGCAGCCGTTAAGGGCTGCCTCAGAGATTGCAGAACAACAAAGAAAGCTTCGCAGTTTTGGAGGAGCTTCTTTATACCGCGAGCCGTTCGAGCGCCTGGGGTTGCAGGACAGTAAGAGCGGCTCCGCGAATCTGGATAAGCTGGTCGCGCTTCAGCTGGCCGAGCACGCGGGTTACGGTTTCGCGTGTCGTGGCCGTCATCGATGCGATCTCTTCGTGCGTCAGGGTCATCATGCAGCGGCCCTCACGCGTGTTGGGGACAGCCTGATCGCGGCTCCAGTCCAGCAGCAGACCGGCAACGCGGCCGGAAGCCGTGGCGGGGAGAGCGAGGCGGCGGACTTCAGAGAAAGCGGCTTTGTATTCCTGGGCCACGGTCCGGGCCGCGCGCATGCTGGCATCGGGGTTGCGATCCATAAAGTCGAGCAGCGCCTGGCGACGGATCGTCTTCACGCGGCAGGGTTCCACGGTTTCGGCCGTCACTTCGTAAGGCTGGCTGGCCAGTGCGGCAGAAAGCCCCAGCACCTCGCCGGCGCGGGCAATCTTGAGAATCAGGGTCCGGCCCTCGCGGCTGGTGGCCGAGAGCTTCACTCGCCCAGAGCACAGAACGTGCACCGATCCGCAATTGTCGCCTTCGCGGAAGATCACGGCGCCGCGGCTGAACTGCACCTGGGTTCCGATGCTGTCGAACTTCTCGAGCGAGCCGTCGTCCATGTTGCAGAAGAGGTGCTTACCGCGTACCGGGCAATCCATGCATCCCTGATTCCGTTCCATTGTCTTATCTCCTGGGGAGGTGATTGATGCCGAGGGATAGAGCAAGGCGGGTGCCAAACTCCGCGCCAGGTTCCATGTGATTGAAATCACAAACTTTGGTGCCGTGACGTTGGTTTCCGCGCACTTGCGTCAGAATTGTGCGCTGCGTCACAGGACCCGGCGGAACTGCGTGGTTTGGCGCAGCGCCCCCAAATCCGCTGCTTCCGGGCCGAACTGCTAGGATGAAATGTCTTCCCCCAGCCCAAGGCTCAGACCTATATGGATATCTCGATCGTCATCCTCGACGACAACCCGGGCAGCCTTGAACTGCTTTCAGCGGCGCTCACCCGCGAGGGGGTGACGATCCTTACCGCCTCGCGGCCCAGCGCGGCGCTCGATCTGGTCCGGCAGTTTCGGCCGCAGCTCGTACTGACCGACCTGGTGATGCCGGAGATGTCCGGCCTCGACGTGCTGAACCGCATCATGGAAATCGCTCCGGCCACCGATGTGGTGCTGATGACGGCGCACTACACGACCGAAACGGCTGTGGAGGCGATCCGCAATGGCGCGGCCGACTATCTCGAGAAGCCGATCCGCATTCCCGTGCTGCGCGAGCGCGTGGGACGGCTCATCGACGAGGCCCGCCGGCGGCAGGAACTGGCCGGCGACGCAGCCGCAGAGTTCGAAGGACTGATCGGCACCAGCCCGCGCATGGCGGAGATGTTTGCGCGCATCCGGAGAATCGCCCAGCATTACCGATCCGCGCTCATCCAGGGACAGACGGGGACGGGCAAGGATCTCGTTGCGCGGGCGCTGCATCATCGGAGCGGCGTGAAAGGTCAGTATGTGGTGCTGAACTGCTCGGCGGTGGTGGAGACGCTCTTTGAGAGCGAGCTATTCGGCCACGTCAAAGGCGCGTTCACAGGCGCCGATCGCGACAAGCCTGGCCTGATCGAAGCGGCCAGCGACGGCACGCTCTTCCTCGACGAGATCGGGGACATGCCGCTGGCCACGCAGGCCAAGCTGCTGCGCGCGCTGCAGAACCAGGAGATCCAGCGGGTGGGTTCGCTGCAGGCGCGTAAGGTGAACGTGCGCGTGATTGCCGCAACGCATCGCAACCTGCGGCAGGCCGTCGCCGAGCGGCACTTCCGGGAGGACCTCTATTACCGGCTCGCCATGGTCGAGATTCAGGTTCCGTCGCTCGCTGAGCGGCGGGAAGATCTGCCCCTCCTGATCCGGCACTTTGTCGATCGTTTCGCGCAGCAGTACGGCAAGACGATCCGCGGAGTCACGCCGCGCGCGCGGCTTGTG
>Ga0335075_10019359_pt1 | contig 10065 bp, 7 predicted proteins | sample Lox_Sample_24_FD_206723 | JGI IMG/M metagenome (GOLD analysis project Ga0335075, IMG submission 206723) | Soil microbial communities from Loxahatchee National Wildlife Refuge, Florida, United States - Lox_Sample_2.4 | ecosystem: Environmental > Terrestrial > Soil > Wetlands | place: USA: Florida...
CCCCTCCAAGAACCCCCTCACCCCCGGCGGGGCCGTAGCAGAGCGCGTTCGCCGGCGCCGGCGCGCGGGGTCGCTTTCGCCCCCCGTGTGCCTCGACGCGGGGCGATAACGCAACCCCGCTCGCCGGATCGGACCAGCCGAACCATGCCGCGACCGCCGACCCCAAGGTGACAAGTCCTCCAAGAGCGAATGTCAGCCGTGGAGCGAGCGGATAAAGCGGCAGACCGACCAGCGATCCGAGCGCGACACCGAGGGCGACGCTGAAAGCGTACATGCCGAAATCCCGCGCCCGCCGTTCCGGCGGCGCATTGTGATTGACGAGCGTCTCCATGGGGATGATGCTCAGGGCCGTGGCCATCCCGCCGACGAGTCGCAGGGTGAACCAGACAGGCAACGTGGAGGCCCAGGGGAAAACGGCGGTGGCGACGGCATCCGCGAGGATGCCTCCCACAACACAAAGCCGACTGGCTCGCCGCATCAAATACGGCACGGCGAAGGCGGCCACGGCGACGCCGACATAGTACAGACTGGTATTGAGTCCGATGACACGCGCGCTGTGTCCGGCATCGCGCAGCCACAGCGAGGCCAGCGGAGCGCCGAGGCCGAAGCTGAAGGCCCATCCCCCACTGGCCAGGCAAAGCATCCGCAGGGTACGGCGGGAATGGGTCACGCAGTCAGACATCCGTGTCCTCGACGATGCGATCGCGGGTTGTGGAACAGTGGGACACTACTCCGTTTTTATCGGCGCGGGGTCCCCAGCGAATTGAGGAAAAGCCGCGAAGCGTGGCGAGATCGGGAGTCAAATCGGAGCGCGGCCGAGACCGCGTTGGCGTCTTGCTTTGATGACAGGGGGGAACAGCTGGCTGCCGAACCAGCCGCCGACCACGCTAAGCGAGAAAGCCGCGACAGCCGTTAGGCCCGCGAGCTGGACCCAGCGTTCGACGAAGTTCATCTCGATGCCGATAAGGATGACGGTGGAGGCCAGTCCCACACAGAGACCTTGCTTGAGGCCGTTGCTGGTGGAGGCGCCGGCAAGGATGCCGCCGAGTATGAGAGCGAAGGCCTTGATCTCCAGGACGATGAGCCGGTCTTGTAAATCATCCGTCGTCGTCAGCACTCCGTGACTGATGTCGAGGATTGTCTCGAAGAACAGAGTAGCCGTCAGGCTGCCGGTGACGGCCAAAATGACCCCGAAGCTCACGCGCACCCAGGCTATGGGTCCGGTGAAGAGATTCATGTTGCGGCGGAGAAAGCTTCGTTTACGCGGAAGCGGCGTTTCCGCGACAGTCGTTGACGGCAGCGGAGTCCAGAAAGCGGAGCCGAGCCAGCCGCTCACCGCGCCGATTCCCGCTTGCAACAGGGGTTGCCCTAGTACAGTGATCGGCGTCAGGGCTTGCGCCGGACCGGGTAGCAACAACACCGAAAACACGCCATTCCAGGCACCAACCATGGCGCCGAGGAACGCGGCCTGTTGCTGGCCTGCACCGGCGAAAACGCCGCCAATGAGCACCGAGAACATCCGCACGCCCTGGAGCAAGAGAATCCCCGTCGCCAGGGTCCACATCTGCTCGACGGCTTCGCCGCCCTGGACCACCATCAAGACGGCTGTAAGAAGGTGACGCAGCCCATAGAACAAGCCCTGCGCCAGAAGGAGACCGACGAAGATGCGCCCCCACGGCCGTTGTCGCCAGCGCAGCGGCCGTTCCGGCGAGCGCTCCTGAAGCCGCCGTGCATCGTGGAAGAGCAAACGGGTTCCGCACAAGGGGCACTGCAAGCGCTGCTCATACGGAGTGTTGCACTGTGGACAAACCATGGCCATGAGCTGATCACCTGTTCCACAACGCGCGATTTTGCCCAGCGGTAGCGGCACGTTACCTGAACAACTATAGTTCAGATTTTTCGCTTTGATGGGGCGTAGATTGGTTTCCCCCCCCTCGTTCCCAAGCTCCGCTTGGGAACGCAAGTCAGGAAGCTCCGCTTCCCGTCCCGCTGAGGGGCGGCGAAGCGAAGCAGAGCTTCGCAACCGTGCGTTCCCAAGCGGAGCTTGGGAACGAGAGTAATCGAAGGGGTTTGGCGTATGAGTTCAGCGACTTCTTATCTGCTGGCCATCGATCAGGGCACGACCAGCACGCGAGCCGTGGTTTATGATGCCTCGGGGCGCAGCTGCGGCAGCGCCGCCCGCGAATTGACTCAGCATTACCCTCAACCCGGCTGGGTCGAGCACGATGCCGAGGAAATCTGGTCGTCCGTAGCGGAAGTGGTCCCGCGCGCGTTGGCACATGCCGGCATCGAGGCAACGCAGCTGAGGGCGATCGGTTTAACCAATCAGCGCGAAACGGTTGTGTTATGGGAACGCGACAGCGGCCGGCCCGTCGCGCGGGCCATCGTGTGGCAGGACCGCCGCACCAGCGATTTCTGTCAGGCACGCCAGCTCGACGAAGCTTGGCTGCGCGAGCGCAGCGGCCTCATCCTCGATCCCTATTTCTCCGCCACGAAATTGCGCTGGCTGTTGAAGAAAGATCCTGCCCTCAGGCAGTGTGCCGAATCCGGTCAGCTGGCGTTCGGCACCGTCGATAGCTTCCTTCTCTGGCGTCTGACGGGCGGCCGTGTCCACGCCACCGATCGCACCAACGCCTCGCGGACCCTGTTGTTCAATCTTCACAACGCCGGCTGGGATGACGAGCTGTGTCGATTCTTCGAGGTGCCTCGCGGCTTGCTGCCCCAGGTGCGGGCCAGCATGGATGATTACGGACAGACCGTCGAATTACCTTTTCTGCCCCCTGGGATTCCGATCGCTGGCGTGGCCGGCGATCAGCAGGCTGCGCTGTTTGGTCAGTGCGCGTTTCAGCCCGGCGAGGCCAAGTGTACCTACGGCACCGGGGCCTTTTTCTTGCAGCACCTCGGTCCCCGCCCGATCCTGTCGCGCCATCGCCTGTTAACTACAGTGGCGGCCAGCGGTCCCGATACGCTGCAATATGCGTTAGAGGGCAGCGTGTTCATCGCCGGGGCCGCGGTGCAATGGCTGCGCGACGGGCTGCGTCTGTTCAAGGAGGCACCCGAAGTCGAGGAGCTGGCGGCACGCTCGGACGCCGACCAGCCGGTCCTCCTCGTGCCGGGCTTCGTGGGGCTGGGTGCGCCGCACTGGGCGCCGAAGGCGCGAGGCGTCCTGTTCGGTTTGACGCGCGGCACTTCGGCCGCCGACCTGGGCCGGGCGGCCCTGGAAGGCGTCGCCTATCAGATCGCCGATCTCATTGACGCGGCCGGACGCGACGCCGGCGCTCGTGTCCATAACTTGCGTGTAGACGGTGGCATGGCGCGAAATGCCTGGTTCTTACAGTGTCAGGCCGACATTCTGGGGCTTCCGGTCCTACAAGCGCCGGTTTCCGAGGCGACCGCTCTGGGCGCGGCGTACATGGCCGGCTTGCACACGGGGTTGTGGACGAGCGAGGCGCAATTGCGCGAGCTGAGTCCGGAAGCACGGCGCTTCGAGCCGCGCCTGCCGGAGGCAGAGCGCGAGCAGCGGCTGCGCTTGTGGCATCGCGCCGTCAAGACGGTGATTGCGTTTTACTCGGATGACGCAGCTCATGATTAGCGACGTTTCGCAGAAGCGTCGTTGTCGGCAACGCTTCTGCGAAGCGTCGCTAACCGTTCGCTTACGACACTTGATGATGGTGTTTCGGTCGCGCCTTGGCGGCCGGCTTCCGCTTGTGCGCTTTCTTGGCCCTGGGTTTTTCTTTGCCTTCCACATCTTCGACTTTGGGCATCCATGTTGGACGGTATTGTTCCATGAAGCTGAGAATGTCCAGCTCCTCGTCGAGGTTCGTGTAGCCGCACGCCTTCATCTCGGCGATGGCTTGCGCATTGCTCCAGTGCTCGAATTCCATGCGGTAAATGGCGCAGTAAGACCCCGCGCGATGGATGCCGGCGTAACAGTGGACCAGCACCGGATGATTGCGCGGATCGCTCAGGATCTCGCGAAAGCGCCGCATCCCCGCCTCGACCGGCACCGAGCCGCCGTCATCCCCCCATCGGCTCGGCAGAATGCGCAGGAAGGCGACGTCCTGGCTCTTGCAAAACGCTTCCTCGGCTTTGTCCTTTTCCGTGCGTCCGTCGCGCAGATTGATCACGGTTTTGATGTGATAATCGTCGAGGATGCGCCGCAAACCTTCCTGGCTCATTTGCCCGCTGCGGTAGAGAACGCCGGGCCGAACCACGCGAAAGTTCCGCGTCTTCGCCTCTTGTCGAACGGCGACCACGACCGGCGACACGATGAGCGCCAGGACGATCAAGCTGCCCACACCCACCTGGATCACGCGCGACATGACAATACCTCCCTTGGACGCCGGCCGCCGGTTCCACCGAGGCTCGCCGATGACCGCATGGGGCCACGATATTATCGGCACATCCATTCCAAAAAAAGATGGTTTGTCCTTGCCCGTGCCATTCAGGAGACGAGCCGGGAAACCTGGTGGCCGCGGCGAGCAGGGCGGATCAGGCGAAGTGTGCGGCGAGCGAGGATCGCCAGTCGCCGGCCCAATCGCGCCAGCCAATCCGGACGGGGCGGCTGCGGTTGGCAAGCCGACAGGTTGGGACGAAAGACCAGAAGTAGCAAGAGAGGCAAGTACCACAAGACGTAGACGCCGCCCCGATCGGCGTACCAGAATTGAATGCCGATCAGCAGCGCGGCAGTCAAGGCGAGGACGTGGGCGAGGTTTTTCGGCGACGGCCAGAACGCCGTCGTGACGACGAAGGCGACGTAGACGACGAAGATGGGGATGCGATAGGCCCAGTGGGAGGATTGTCCCTGCCACAAGCCGGGCATGTCCGCGTCGGGCCGCTTCCAGGGAAGCCAGGCAGAGAGGTTCCAGCTCGACATGAGGGTCCGCGGCAAGGCGTCGTTCAGCCACAGAATCAGACCAACGATCGCCAGGCAAAGTCCCGCCGAGACGACGAAAGACACACCGAAGCGCAGCGCGCCGCGGCGATGGTAGAAGCTGAGCCACAAGGGCAAGACGAGAATAGGAAAGAAGACCGTGCCGGCCGCCAGTCCGAGAAAGATGCCGGCCAGCGTCGGCCGGCGATAACACAGCACCATCCAGATCATCAGCGCCATCGGCCAGGCGTGGTCCCAGCGGCCCACGCCCAGCTCCGACCGGGGCATGAGCAGAAACGTGTACGGCAAGAGCAGGTAGAAGGTGGCGGCCGCCATGCCGGCATGCAAATCCTCGAAATGCCGCCAGCCAATCAGGATCAGGCCGACGGCGACGACCAGATGGCAGAGTACCGTCAAGCCGCGTTCGACCCACACATCCAGCGCTTCCTGATCCACCTCCGCAGGCGCTTGCTTCAAGATGACCTTTTCCACCTGGCGACGCATGGGATCGATGGCTCCCGGGGCGGCCTCACGCTGCTTGGACGGCTCTTCGCCGTGGCGGGCCTGCGAATTGGGATGGCGGACGGCGACGGCGATGAGGCTGACGAACAGAGCACCCGCCAGCCACACCAGGCCGCTGAAGTTGAGGTTCGGACTGAGGGCCGGTCGTCGAACCAGTGTTAGATCGAACACACAGCGCACCAGAAAAAAGCCCGACGCCGCCAGAAGCCACAGGTAGCCCCAGAGCTGCTCGTCAAAGGGGGGAATGAGCAATAGCAAGCCCGGCATCGGCAGAAACAACGTCAGCACGTCGGCGTTACGGATACTCAATAGACGGGTGAATTTGAAAAACAACGCCACCGCCAGCAACGCCGAGAAATAGAACCACGTCGTGGCGTTGGGTAGCGTGATCTCAAAAAAGATGGAACCGCTCGCGATCATTCGCAGGCTCGCCTGACGTCCCCAGACTTCCCGAATAAGAAATTGTAGAGGAGCAGATCTTCTCGTCCAGTGCTGCTCGACCGGCGCTATTCGAGTGCCCGCAACTACGCAGGGTTGCCGGGTCCGTTTCCCGTGCAGACCAGGTGGTAACGCGGAGCGAGGAGGGACGGGACGCTCTGGGTCGTGCGAGATAGAAACGTCACCTCTGATTCAATCCCTGCGCCATTTCACTCTGGATCAACGACAGATCCTCGACGCCGACCGACAGACGTACGAGTCCATCCGTGATCCCTTGCCGCTCCTTCTCGGCGGGACTGACGTAGCGGTGCGAGGTCGTCGCCGGATGACTGCACGTCGTCGTGGTGTGGCCGAGCGAGGGACTGAAGGGAATGGCGGGTGCCTTGCGCATGAAGAGATTGACCGAATCGCGTCCGCCGGCCAGATCGAAACAGAGCATGTTGCCGAAACCGCCGTGCAGCAAACGTCCAGCCAGCTCGCGATCGGGATGATCGGCGCGTCCGGGGTAGACGACGCGCGTGACTCCGGGTTGCTGCGACAACCATTCCGCGAGGGCGGCGGCAGTCGCGGAGGCGGTCTTCATGCGCAGCGTCAGAGTGTTCAGGCCGCGCTCCGCCAGCCAGCAATCGAACGGATTGGACGCAAAGCCCCAGATGCTGCTGACCTGATTCACCTCCGGCTGCATGTCGTTGTTGCCGCATACGAGGCCGAGTGTCACGTCGCTGTGGCCGCCGATCATCTTGGTCAAGCTCTCCATGACGAAATCGGCGCCGAAATCCAGCGGGCGCACCAGCACCGGCGTCGCAAAGGTGTTATCGACCACGAACACACACTTGGCTTCGTGGGCCACGTGAGCGAGTGCCTCCAAATCGGCGACGCGCAGCAGCGGATTGGACAGCGTCTCCACGAAAAGAAGGCGCGTCGGGGTTTGCAGCGCGTGCCGCACTTGATCCAGATCGCTTGTGTCTACAAAAGCTGATTGCACGCCCAGGCGCGGCAGCTCTTGCTGGAAAAGCTGCGTGGTGCGGCCGTAGAGACGATGACTGGCGAGGACGCGCTGTCCCTGCTCCACCGTCGCCAGCACCAGCGCACTGATCGCGGCCATTCCGGAGCTGGTGACAAGCGCCCACTGCGCTCCCTCGAATTCGGCCAGCTGCGCGGCCAACCGCCGTGCGTTCGGATGCGCGTCGCGGGCATAGATGAAGCCCGATTCCTGAGCGTCAAGGATGCGATCGAGCGCGTCGAGATCCGGCAGCGTATACACCGCCGAAGGATACAACGGCGGTGTCAGCGGGGTGCTCGGACCTAATGACAGTGGGGAGGATTTCGATTCGGTCATGACCTTTACTTCCAAGCCGCTTGCGGCTTAGCGTTCGCTTACGCTAAGCCGCAAGCGGCGGATGCAAAGTCATTTGTAGATCCAGGGATGGAATCGAACAGATGGCGCTCAGGATTTGAAGTCCTTCAACAAGTTTTCCACCGCCAGCCACATTTTCAGATGCACATCGCTGCGGTCCTTCTTGAAACCCAGCTGTTCCGCGTCCTCGCGCGCTTTCTCGTCCGTCGCACGATCCACCAGTCGGAAGTGCAAGTACCACAAAGCGCCGGCCAGCGAGCCGTCCTTGTCGTAGACGAACAGCGGCAGATTGTTGGCGTCCGCGATCAGACGATTAAATTGATCAACAGTATCTTTCGAGAGCGTTTGCGGCGAGACTTCCAGACTGAGATAACGCAAGCCGTTCTGCTCGAATCGACGGCGAGCGGCGCTGTCGTCCTCGCCGGGCGCACGGATGTGCAAGACCGTGCGATAGCCGTGCGATTTCAGCCAGGGAACTCCCTCGGCAAACGGTACCTGCCCGCTGGCGATTTTGGTTTTCACCATCGCGAACTGCGGAATGTCCACCGGCAGGTCGGGACTGGCGGCGTGATCATCGCGCGCCGGCGGCGGCTCCTGCGTCTGCGGTGTGTAAGGACGGGTCTCGCGCGGCGGCGTAGTGTCCTGCGGCGTTGGTTTCGCCGGCTCCGGCGCGACCGGCTCCGGCTGCTCCAAATACACACTCGGCGCGACGCCGGAAGGAGCCGAGGGCGTAGGCTGAGCGGCAGGATTATAGCCATTTTGCTGAATTGCCGCACCCAGCGGAGAGTACCCCGATCCGGGCGCAGGCGAACCCTGAGCGGGCGGCGCGGGGAACACACCGGCCGATGGCGCGGGCATTGCTCCGGCTGGCGGGGCCGCCACAGCGGGCGCAGGCGGACCCGGTACGACGGGCGTGGTATTGGGCACGTAGCGCGGCGGCATCGGCCCATTGGCGGCGCAGCGATCGCATTGCGGTCCCACACCCGGAGGCGGAGGGACATAGCGAACCCGTTCGCCCTTCCTGCAAGAACAGCCCGCCAGCCCGCCCAGGACCACCGCTCCCGCCAGTAAGAACCAGACACCTCGCCGATTCATGATTGGCCTCCTCTCGCTCGTGAGCCAGCTCAATTCTACGTTGCACAACTGAGGGGAAGGCAGAGTAGCATGCGTTCTCGCCGCCCAAATCGACCCGTCTTGCGTGGACGGTAACGATTACGCAGCTTGCAGCGAGAGGCGAAGAGGGCAAGAAGAGCGAATCGCTCGGTTGCGCTTCAGCTCCGTCGAGAGGGCTGATCGTTGAGGAGCGGAACCTCACGGATCGCGGATGAGCCGCGAATGAAGGACACGGCTGCGATATTGACCGAGTGTCATGCCAAACTTGTTCTTGAAGACGGCACTCAGGTATTCGGGATGCTTGAAGCCGGTTCGAGAAGCGATGGAGGTCAAAGACAGATCGGGTTCGGCGAGCAGCTCCACGACGCGCTGCAAGCGGACGCGGACGATTTCCTCCTTGGGAGTGCGGCCCAAGAAGCGAAGGAAGCGACGTTCGAGGGAGCTGGCCGAGAGTGAGCACAACGCCAGCAATTCGTGAACCGTCAGGCCGGCGCAGGCGCGGACGCGGATCAGCCGAACCGCTTCGGCCACCTCCACATCCTCAATGGCCAGGACATCGGTGGAGCGGCGCGTGACGATGCCGCGAGGCTCCACGAGAATGGTTCGGTCGGGAGCGTCCTGGCCGCGCAGTAATCGGGCCAGCAACGCCGCGGCCTCGAACCCTATCCGCGCGCAGCTCAAATCGACACTGGACAACGGCGGATCGGAAAGGCTGCACAAGACCTCATCATTATCCACGCCGAGGACGGCGACCTGGTCCGGCACCAGCACACCGATTTCGCGGCAGCTGTTGAGGATCTGTTGGCCGCGCACGTCGTTGCAGGCCAAAATGCCGACGGGTTTGGGCAGCTCGCGCAGCCAGTCGGCCAGCTCGGCCTCATACAGCAGTCCTTGCTGTTCGCTGGCAGCGATGCTGTCGGATGGCCGCACACGAGGCGACGGACAGACATGGCAGACGTGTCCCGCCTCACGAAGGCTGCTTTGGAAAAACCGCAGGCGCTCGTCGGAATAGTTGACTCCGTGGAAGCCGCAATAGGCCAGGTGACGAAAGCCCCTTTCCAGCAGATGGTCCGCGGCCAGGCGCGCCACTTTCGCATTATCGGCGCGTAGGCACGGCCACTTCAGGCCGGGCAGCCAACCGTAAAGATCCACGGTAGGCACGGCCAATCGGCGGATGGCCCGAGCCAGCGGCTGCGTGCTGATACGGGCGATGACGCCGTCGCCCTCCCAGTGCCGCAGCCAAACCGGCGGCCGATCGCTCAAGCCGCGTTCCTGCCAGAAAAGGCTCCAGGGGCCGTGTTGACGCAGGTAAGAAGCGATCCCGGCCAACTGCCCTCGGCCATAAGCTCGGGTCGATTCTACCAGAACGGCCACGCGCGGCCTTTGGGCCATGATGCCGTCTCCCCAGGTCAGGCTCGGCCGGAGCCGGCGAAACCCGGCTCCGCGACGCTGACGAAAAATCATATTCTTTTTACGAAAAGTCTCAGTGACAATACACGGAATACCGTCTAGGCTAATCAATGCCATCCCTTTCCCTGTGCCCGCCACGAAGGGAGTGCGATGGGTCGGCTTTCCACTCAACGTCGAGGAAGAACCTTGGAGGTAGCCGACGGTTAATCGGAACATTGAAAGAGTACGAGTCCTGTTCTGTTAGTGTCTGTCCCATAAGGGTTATTTCCGTCGGAGCCGCGACCGTAAGGGAGCGGTTTTGCAGGCTATTCCGCAACCGCTCCCTAACGGTCGCGGCTCAGAAAATGCCCTT
>Ga0335075_10019360_pt1 | contig 10065 bp, 8 predicted proteins | sample Lox_Sample_24_FD_206723 | JGI IMG/M metagenome (GOLD analysis project Ga0335075, IMG submission 206723) | Soil microbial communities from Loxahatchee National Wildlife Refuge, Florida, United States - Lox_Sample_2.4 | ecosystem: Environmental > Terrestrial > Soil > Wetlands | place: USA: Florida...
CTGTCCGACCCGGGGCCGCGCCTCGGTAGGACCCGCGTCCGCGCCCGCGGCCGCGCGGCCACATCCGCGCGTGGGCCGCATCCGCGCGTGAGCCACATCCGCGCGTGGGCCGCATCCGCGCGTGAGCCGCATCCACTCGTGGGCCATCCGCGCGTGAGTCGCATCCGCACGCGGCCGCATCCGCGCGGGGACGGCGTCAGTTGAACGCGGCCCGCAGCGACTCCTTGAGCGAGGCCGTCGACTTCAGGACGGCGGTCGGCTCGTAGCCGCAGTGGGCCATGCAGTTGTCGCAGCGCGGGTCCTTGCCGCGGCCGTAGGCGTCCCAGTCGGTCGTCTCGATCAGCTCCTTGTAGGTCGAGACGTAGCCGTCGCTCATCAGGTAGCAGGGCTTCTGCCAGCCGAACAGCGAATAGGAGGGGATGCCCCAGGCGGTGCACTGCAGGTCGACCTTGCCCTCGAGGAAGTCGAGGAAGATCGGTGAGTGGTTCAGGCGCCAGCGCTTGCGCCGGCCGCCGGAGAATGCCTCGCTGAACAGCTCGCGGGTCTGGCGCACGCCGAGGAAGTGCTCCTGGTCCGGGGCCTTCTCGTAGGCGTAGGCCGGCGAGATCATCATCTGATCGACCTCGAGGTCGTCATTCAAGAAGTCCAGGACCGAGCGGACCGTGTCGGGCGTGTCGTGGGTGAAGAAGGTGGTGTTCGTCGTCACCCGGAAGCCGGCCTTCTTGGCGGCGCGGATCGCGGCGACGGCCTTGTCGAAGACACCCTCGCGGCAGACCGACTCGTCGTGGCGCTCGCGCAGGCCGTCCATGTGGATCGCCCAGGCGAAGTAGGGGGAGGGCTTGAACAGGTGGAGCTTCTTCTCCAGCAGCAGCGCGTTCGTGCACAGGTAGACGAACTTCTTGCGGGCGACCAGCTGGCGGACGATCTCGTCGATCTCGGGGTGGATGAGGGGCTCACCGCCCGCTATCGAGACCATCGGCGCGCCGCACTCCTCGATCGCCCCGACCGCTTGGTCGACGGGCATCCGCCGCCGCAGCTCGAGCTCAGGGTGCTGGATCTTGCCGCAGCCCTCGCAGGCGAGGTTGCACTGGAACAGGGGCTCGAGCTCGACGATCAGCGGGTACTTGTCGTTGCCACGCAGCTTCTGCTCCATCAAGTACGCGCCCATGCGCGCGGCCTGCCTCATCGGGACCGGCATATCACTGACTCCTTTGCGCACGTACTTCTGGCATCGGCCATTAGCCCCTCACCTCAGGCGGCAGCTTGAAGTGCATGTTCTCGGTGGCCACACGACGTTCGCTCACGTTAACAGCGCCCAGACCCCCGAGCGCGCGGACGACCCGCTGAACCAGAGCCTCCGGCGCGGATGCGCCGGCCGTCAACCCGACCCGCTGCCTACCAGCCAGCGCCGCCGGGGGGATCTGCTCTGCGCCCTCCACGAGCAGGGCATCGCACCCGGCTCGCTCGGCGACCTCGACCAGCCGGCGCGAGTTCGACGAGTTCTCAGAGCCCACGACGAGCACGAGATCGCACTCGGCGGCAAGCGCCCGCACCGCGTCCTGACGGTTCTGGGTGGCGTAACAGATGTCGGAGGAGGGGGGACCGACCGCGTCGGGGAACCGGGTGCGGAGCGCGTCGACGACGGCGGCGGTCTCGTCGACGGCCAGCGTGGTCTGCGTCAGATAAGCCACCCGCGTGGGGTCGGCCACCTCGAGGTTGGCGACATCGGCCTCGGAGGCGATCACGCTGGTGCGCTCCGGCGCCTCGCCAAGCGTGCCCTCGATCTCCTCATGGCCCTCGTGACCGACCAGCACGATGTCGAAGCCCGCCTGCGCGAAGCGGCGCGCCTCGGCATGCACCTTGCTCACCAGCGGGCAGGTCGCGTCGATCACGTTCAGGCCACGCCGCGCGGCGGCCGCGCGGACGGCGGGGGAGACCCCGTGGGCGGAGAACACGACGGTCGCCCCGTCCGGAACCGCGTCGAGCTCGTCGACGAACACTGCGCCGAGGCTCTCCAGTCTGCCGACCACGTGCGCGTTGTGCACGATCTGCTTGCGCACGTAGACCGGCGCGCCGCGCTCGCGCAGCGCGGTCTCCACGATCTCGACGGCGCGGTCGACGCCGGCGCAGGAGGCGCGCGGGGAGGCGAGCAGCACCTCGCGATCGCCGAGCGCACTGCTCCACTCCTCGGCGAGCTCACAGGCGCGGCGCAGCGACCGATAGGCGGTGGTGAACCCGGTGAGCGTCTGCAGCGGCCGGTGCAGCTCGCGGCTGGCGGTGTCCAGCACCACGCGCAACGTCAAAAACGGCCGATCGTGGATCGCGGACGCAAGCCACGCCGATTCCATGTCGACGGCCAGCGCTCCGGTGCGCGACAGCTCGCGGCGGCGCTCACCGCGCACCAGCCGCTCGCTGGACGCGATCGGCCCCACAGACACCCGCAACCCGCCCCGGCGCAGCGCGCCCGCCAGGATCGAGGGGTCGGCGGTCGCCACCGTGTCGCCCGCCGGATCGCGCAGCTCGGAGGCCAGCACGATGTCCCCGGGCTCAAGCGAATCGTCCAGTGCGCCGCAGAAGCCGGCGACCAGCACGGCGCGGCCGCGGTCGGCAGCGGCGGCCGAGCGCGCGGCTCGCCGAGGACCCATCCCGATTCGCTCCACCTGCGCCCACGGCGCCCCGGCACGGACGGCGCGGGCCTCGACGGACATCGGGGCGAGCACGAGCACCGGCTCGCTCTCGCGGGAGGCGTCGGCGCCGCGGGCGAGCACGCTCATGCGACCGCACGCTCCGGCAACGCCGAGGGGTCAGAAGCCGGGGCGGCTCGGTCCAGCCACTCCACCATGACCCGCGCCGCGGCCTGGCCGCTGCGCACCGCGCCCTCCATCGTCGCCGGCCATCCGGTGTCGGTGTGCGCGCCCGCCAGCGCGAGACCGGGCAGCGCGGTCACCGGCGCGGGACGGAGCGCCCGCTGGCCGGGGGCTGCGCGGAACGTCGCCGCGTGGTCCCGCGTGACGAACGAGCGCAGCACCTGGGCGCCGCGTTCGCCGACCGGCAGCAGCGCGGCGAGCGCCGACTGGTAGCGCTCGAGCACCGCCTCGTTGCTCATCGCGAGCTCCTCCTCGGCGGCGGACAGCGTGACCACCAGGTACTGGCCGTGCTCGACCCCCGCACTGTCGGTGCGGTCGAAGACCCATTGGACCGGGTTGCCCACTCCGGCGGCGAACTCGACGTCGAGCACGGGTCGGTCATAGACCAGGTGGACGTTGACGATCGGCGAGGCGCCGAGCGCGCGCAGCGATTCGGGCGCGACGCCGGCGTCGTCGGGGAGCAGGCGGGCCATCCGCTCGGGCCCGACCGCGAGCACGACCCCATCCGCGGCGAGGGCCTCCGGGGCGGTGCCACCGAGCCGAACCCTGAAGCCGAGCCCGCTTGCGCCGGGCTCGATCGCGGTCACGCCCGCCCGGACCCGCACGTCGACCCCGGCTCGCCGCAGCGCGGCGCCCGCGGCGACGTCGTGGATCTGCGACAACGGAACCCGAGCGTGCCCAAGGTCGCCCGCTGACGCACTGGAGAGCAGTCCCTCCTGAAAGACATACGCGGCTTGGGCGAGGGAGGCGTCCGACACTCCCAGATTGACCGTCGGCCGGGTGATCAGGTCCCACACCGCCTCCACCGCGCCCGCGCTCTGGCCGTGCGCGCCGAGCCACGCGCCGAACGTGCGTGCATCGTTCGCCGGGTCGTCGACATCGACGCGCGCCAGAGCCGCCATCGCGACCGCAGCTGACAGTCGCTCGCGCCAGCTCAGGAACGGGTAGCGCACCAGCGCCCCCGCGAGGTGCAGCGGCGAGGGCAGCCCGGTCCGGTTCAGCCGGCCCCGCCGCGCACGTCCGCCGGCGCGCCCGATCACGGTGATGTCGAGCCGGTCCTGGAGGGTCACCAGCTCGCGCGCGCCGATCCGTTCCACGAACGCCCGGTACTCCGTGCAGCAGCGCAGGAAGACGTGCTGGCCGTTGTCGGCAACCAGCCCGTCGCGCTCGAACGAGTACGCCTGGCCGCCGAGCCGGCCACGGGACTCGAGCAGCGTCACCGCATGGCCCGCCGCGGCGCAGTCGAGCGCCGCGGTGATGCCCGCGAGGCCGCCACCCACCACGATCACCCGACCCGGAGAATTCATCGCGCGAGAACCCCCGTCGAACTGGCCAGGCTGCGGGCGGCGACCCACGCCTTCTCCCACGGCGCCAGGGACACGCGCGTGCGCATCACCTGACCCGGGTCGGCGACGATCCGGTCGAGGATCTCCCGGTAGATGCCGGTCATCGCGAGCACGCACGCTGCGCTGCGGCCGTCGAGGTGGTCGGTGAGCTGCAGGCCGCGGTCAAACCACTCCGCCGCTCGCGCGGCCTGGAAGCGGATCAGGTCCTCGCACGGCGCGCCCCCGGACTCGAGCGCACAGCCGAACCGCTCGAGGTCCTCGGAGGGGAGGTAGACGCGACCCATGTCCCGATCCTCGCGCACGTCCCGGATGATGTTGGTCAGCTGCATCGCGATCCCGAGATCGTCGGCGAGCGCGTCGACCTGGTCGGTGACGTGGCCGTCGGTGAAGATCGCGACGCACAGCCTGCCGACCGCCCCCGCGACGCGCCGGCAGTACGCCACCAGGTCACCGAACGTCTCGTAGCGCTCGCCGCGGGCGTCGAATTCCACGCCCTCGACGAGGAACTCCAGCGCCTCCACGGGCAGCGCGTAGCGCTCACACGCCCATTCCAGGGCGACCCACACCGGGTCCCCAACGGACCGGTTGCGGCCCGCCCGGGGCTCGCCGAAGCTCCGCAGCATCGCGCGCTCGGTGGCCAGCGCCTCCAGTTGCCGCTCGGCGTCGAGCGATCCGTCATCGCCGATGTCGTCGACCCGGCGCGCGAACGCATACACGGCGCTCATCGCGGCGCGCTTGTCGCGCGGCAGCAGGCGGATCCCGTAGTAGAAGTTGGCCGCCTGCGCCCGCGTGATCTCCTCACAGCGGCGGCAACAACGCTCGATCTCGATCGCCGGGGCGCTCATCGCCCGAGGAACGCTCGCGGGAAGGCACTGGCGACCGTGCGCCTGCGATCTCCGGATCGCGCCCCGGTCCCAGCGCCCCCGGCGTCTGCGCCCCCCGGAAGTCCCCTGAGCGCCGCCCGCCCCCCGGCAACGAACCCGGCAACCGCCAGCCGTTGCCGCAGCGGCAGCGTGCGGGCCAGCGGCGCACCCGCCGACAACAGCAGCCCGGCACGTGCGGCCTCGTAGGCGATCAGCCCGCGCAGCGGTCCGTCAGGCGTCGCGGCGCGCGCAAGCGACCCCTCGTCCACCCCGAATCGCTCCTGATCCTCGACGGGCAGGTAGACCCGCCCGCGGCCGTGGTCCTCGGCGATGTCCTGGAGGTGCTCAGCAACCTGCAACCCGGAGCAGATCCGGTCCGAGAGCGCGATCCGATCGCCGGTCGCGGTACCGAACACCCCGAGCACGAGCTCGCCGACCGGGTTGGCCGACAGGGAGCAGTACTCCATGAGCTGATCCCAGGTCTCGTAGCGGGTGACGGTCTGATCCATGCGGTTGGCGGCGAGCAGCCGGCGGAAGGGACCGTCGGGCAGTCCGCACTCGCGCACCGAGACGGCCAGCGTGCGCATCACCGGATGCCCGACCGAGCCGCCGGAGAACACCGCTGCGAGCTCCGCCTCGACGACGTCGAGCAGCGTGTCGCGGTCGCCGGTCGCCTCATCGCCGACGTCGTCCACCAGCCGCGCGTAGCCGTAGATCGCCATCAGGTGGCGGCAGGTCTCCGCGCCGAGCAGCCGGTTGGCGACGGTGAAGTTCTCGCTGCCGGCCTGCCGCAGCAGCTCCTCGGTGCCGGGCAGGTCGTCCGCGGTGAGTGCCCGCGGCACCGTGCTCATCGCGCGCACCGGCCGAGCGCCATTACCGGGAAGATCTGCCGATACAGGTGGTAGTTGATGTAGAAGTCGCCGGGGAACCCGGTGCCGGTGTGGTACGGCTCATCCCAGCTGCCGTCCTCGCGCTGGGTGTCGGCCAGCCACCGCTTCCCGCGCTCCACCGCATCGGAGCGCTCGCCGGCGGCGTGCAGTGCCAGCAGCGCCCAGGCCGTCTGGGACGCGGTCGAGGCGCCGCGGCCGATCCAGGCATCGTCGTCGTAGGAGCGCATGTCCTCGCCCCAGCCGCCGTCCTCGTTCTGCACGGACTCCAGGAAGCGCACCGCGCGGCGGATCGCGTGGTGGTTGGTCGCGATGCCGGCGGCGACCAGCGCGGGCACGACCGCGCCGGTGCCGTACACGTGGTTGGCGCCCCAGCGCCCGAACCATGAACCGCCCGGCTCCTGGTGATCGAGCAGCCAGCGCAGGCCGCGCTGTGGCGCCCGCTCACCGGCGCGGCCGAGCAGCGCGAACATCTCGAGCACGTGGGCGGTGACATCCGCGCTCGGCGGATCGATCACCTCTCCGAAATCGCAGAACGGCAGGTCGCGCACGAGCGCCCGCGTGTTGTCGACATCGAAGGCGGCCCAGCCGCCGTCGGAGCTCTGCATCCCCTCCAGCCAGACGACGCCGCGCTCGATCGCGGCTCGGACGCGGGCCGGGTCGGGGTGATCGGCCGCGTGCAGCGCCATCACCACCTCGGCGGTGTCGTCGACGTCCGGGTAGTTCGCATTGGCGAACTCGAACGCCCAGCCGCCGGGGGCGAGCTCCGGGCGTCGCACCGCCCAGTCGCCGCGGGCGAGGATCTGCTCGTCGAGCATCCAGTCGGCGCCCTGGACGATCGCCGGGTCGTCGCCGGGGACGCCCGCATCGGTGAGCGCGATCAGCGACAGGCAGGTGTCCCACACCGGTGACTGGCAGGCCTCGAGCCGGCGGACGCCGTCCTCCTCGATCGTGAACGTCTCCAGGCCCGCGAGCCCGCGCTCCATCACCGGGTGGTCGAGCTCGTAGCCGAGCAGGTTGAGCGCGATCAGGGAATAGACCCACGGCGGCTGGATGCCGCCCCACCCGCCGTCATCCTCCTGGCGGTCGACGATCCAGCGCTCGATCCGCTTCAGCGACAGCCGCCGCACGCGGTCCAGCGGGAAGCGCTGGTACTGCTGCAGGACCGCGTCAAGCGCGATGATCCCCTTGGCCAGCCACGTCTCGCCGGGTGGCTGGGAGAACGGCTCGGGACCGTCGAGCTCGGTGATCGAGAACGGCAGCGGACGCACCGGGCGCAGCGCCAGCACGACCGACAGGGCGACGACGGTCTGCCGGGCCCAGCAGGCGAAGTCATAGACGTTGAGTGGGAACCACTCCGGCAGCAGGATCTGCTCGGGCAGCAGCGCCGGCACGTCGTTCCAGCTCCAGGCGCCGAACAGCGCCATCCAGATCCGGGTGAACACCCGCGCCTTCTGCAGCCCGCCCTGGCCGCGCACCCACGCCGCGGCGCGACGCATGTGGGAGGCGTCCGGGTCGTCGCCGGCGAGCTTCAAGGCGACGTAGGCCTCGATCGTGGTCGAGAGGTCGCCCGGCCCGCCCGCAAAGTTCGCCCAGGTCCCATCGGCGCGCTGCTGGGAGCGGATCCAGCTGGCCTGGCGGGAGGACACGCGGTCGGAGCGGATGCCCAGGAACTGCCGCAGGAGCATGTCCTCGGCATCCATCGTCACGTTCGTCTCGAGCTCGCCCTTCCACCAGCCGGCCGGGCTCTGCAACGACAGCAGGTGATCGCGCGCCAGGGCCAGGGTGTCCGTCGCCGAGGGTGGGGTGGGGGCGTCCCGCGAACCGGTCACCTCTGCCTCGACCGGCTCGATGTCCTCTCGTGTATCGCTCATCTCGTCCTTAACTCCATTCAAACACGTTGTGCAGTCAAGCTGCCGTCCAGGTGCGGTTTTCCGGACGCATGGGCGGGTACAGCGTCCGTTCAGCTGGCTGACGCGTCAGGATGTATGCATGTCCTCTCCCGCGCGTCCCGACCTCGGCGACCTGATCGCCGCTCGTGCGGGCGAGGCGATGGAGCTCAACCAGCGGTATCTCAACCGCCAGCTCGGACGGGTCGTCAAAACGCTCGGTTTCGACCGCGAGTGGGTGCACGGCCGCGGCGCCCACCTGATCGACGCGGCCGGGGAGGAGTACCTCGACCTCTACGCCGGCTACGGCGTGTTCTCGCTCGGGCGCAACCACCCCGCCGTCCGTGAGCAGCTGATGAGCGTCATGGCCGCCGAGCCGGCGAACCTGCCGCAGATCGGGGTGACGACGCTCGCGGGGGTGCTCGCCGAGGAACTCGTCAGCCGCGCGCCGGAGCCGATCGACGCGTGCGTGCTCAATTCGAGCGGCACCGAGGCGGTGGAGACGGCGCTCAAGCTCGCCCGGGCGACCACCGGGCGCTCGCGCGTCATCCACTGCGAGCGCGCGTTCCACGGGCTGACGCTCGGGTCGCTGTCGGTCAACGGCAACGCGGAGTTCCGTGACCGTTTCGGCGACCTGCTGCCGAACTTCGAGGCGGTGCCGTTCGGCGACCTGCAGGCGCTCGACGCGGCGCTGAACGCCGGCGACGTCGCGGCGTTCATCGTCGAGCCGATCCAGGGCAAGGGCGTGTTCGTCGCGCCCGACGGCTACCTGGCCGCGGCGGGCGAGCTGTGCCACGCCCATGGAGCGCTGCTCATCGTCGACGAGGTCCAGACCGGCCTGGGGCGGACGGGGCGCTTCCTGTGCCTGGAGCACTTCGACGGGGTCCGGTCCGACATGGTGACGCTGTCCAAGGCGCTGTCGGGCGGGTTCGTCCCGGTGGGCGCGACGCTCTGCTCGCGCGCCGTGTTCGAGCGGACGTTCGACTCGATGGAGAACTCGGTCGTGCACGGCTCGACCTTCGGCAACAACGACTTCTCCGCCGCGGCCGGCCTGGCCACGCTGCGGGTGCTCGACGACGAGCGGATGATCGAGCGGGCCCAGACCATGGGGGCGCTCCTGCTCGAGCTCACCGACCCGCTCGTCGACAAGTACGAGGTCGTGCGGGAGGTCCGCGGCCTCGGAATGATGTGGGGGATCGAGCTCGGGCCGCCGGCCGGACGCGCGGCGCGCAAGCTGTGGGAGGCGATCGAGCGCCGCCAGCCGGGCATGTTCGCCCAGATGGTGACCGTCCCGCTGTTCCACGAGCACCGGATCCTCACCCAGGTCGCGGGCCATCACATGAACGTGATCAAGGCGCTGCCGCCGCTCGTCATCTCCGAGTCCGAGATCCGCCGGTTCGCGGCGGCGCTGGACGCGGTCCTCGCCGACGCGCAGGACCACCTGTTCCGCTCCTACGCGTCGCTCGGTGTGAGCCTCGGCCGGCGGACGCTCAGCGCGCGCTGAGCTCGCCGGGCGGCGGAGGGTCGCTGGCCAGCCGCGCGTGCAGATGGGTGTCGTCCCAGCCGCCGGGATGGGGCAGCTCCGCGCGCTTGACGCCCTCCAGCGCGGAGCCAGCGCTCGGCGACGCGGCAGGACGGCTCGTTGGCGACGGCGTGCGCGAGCTCGAGCCGATGCAACCCCTGGCGCTCGAACGCCCACCCGCACAGCACCGCCAGCGCGCGGGTGGTGACGCGTCCACCGCGCGCATCGGGCAGCACCCAGTAGACGACCTCGCCGAGCCCGATCTCCAGCTCCAGGCGCCGAAGCCCGAGCCGTCCGAGCACCCTGCCGCCGGCCTCGGCGATCGCCCAGTCGACGGCGCGTCGTTCGCGCCAGTGGCGCGCGTGATCCGCCGCCCAGCCTCGGGCCTCGTGCTCATCGAGCGTGCGGCTGTGCCAGCGCTGGATTGCCGGGTCCGTATAGGCGCGCACAAGCGTCGTCCAGTCGGACTCATGCCAAGGGCGCAGGACGAGGCCGTCGCCATGCAGCGCGGGCTGCTCGCCGGCGAAGAACGCGTGGCCATCGAGGACAGGGGCGACGAGGTCGGGCACGGCTTCGAGCCTATGCCGCCCCGCCGCCCGCCTCGCTCAGCGCTCGACGAAGTAGGCGCCCGACCCCTGGCCGCTTGAGAAGTAACGGGTGGTGACGGTCTTCTTGCGGGTGTAGAAGTCGA
>Ga0335075_10019361_pt1 | contig 10065 bp, 9 predicted proteins | sample Lox_Sample_24_FD_206723 | JGI IMG/M metagenome (GOLD analysis project Ga0335075, IMG submission 206723) | Soil microbial communities from Loxahatchee National Wildlife Refuge, Florida, United States - Lox_Sample_2.4 | ecosystem: Environmental > Terrestrial > Soil > Wetlands | place: USA: Florida...
CTGCTGCGGGCCGCGCGCGCTGCGCGTAGGCGCCCGCGCCCACGCGCGCCCCGCACCCGCGCGCCCGCGCCGGGTGCGCTCAGCCGGGCGCGCTCAGCCGGGGCGCGCCTCCAGCCACTCCTCCAGCGTGGTGTGGCGGGCCGGGCGCACGCCCGTGCGCGCCTCCTCGCGCAGCTCCGACAGCAGGCCGTGGCGTTCGGCCAGCACGTTGTGCTGGTGGATCGTCTCCAGGTTCTCCTGGCGCGCCCACACGAAGCTGTCGCCGTCCAGCTCCTGCAGCCCGTCCAGCACGCCCGCCACCATCTCGCGCACGCAGTCCTCCACGAAGCGCGGGCGGCGGTGCGCCTTCTCCACCACCTCCACCTCGTCCGAGCGCTTCATCAGCTCGTAGATCTCCGAGGACATGCTCGCCTCCGCGATCTCCAGCAGGCGCGCCGCGTCGATCTGCACCTCGCAGCCCTCCGTGCAGCCCACGTGCAGCGTCGCCAGGCCGCGCTGGTTGTGCGTCGCCACCGGCACGCTCTCCAGCACCAGCTCGACCTGGCGCTCGTCGAAGCCCTGCTCGAGCAGCCGCGCGCGCGCCCTCGCCGCCACCAGCTCCTGCGCGCACGGGCACGCCGTGATGCCCGTCGCGGACACGCCCACCGTGCCGCGCGTGCCGCGCTCCGAGGCCACCGCGCGCCCGTGCAGCGTGTAGATCTCCTGCGTCTGCGTGCCCGACACCGGCGCCGGCTTGTGCTCCGGGTAGCGCGCCTCGATCCGCACCTCCGCGCGCGCTGCGCCCTGGCGCGCGCGCACCAGCTCCGCGATGTGCCGCGCCAGTGTCTCCGCGCGAAACGCCGACTCGCTCAGCACCACCTCGCCGATCGCCTCGTTGACAACCTCCTCGAAGCGCGACATGTGCGCGCCCTTCTGGTCGCCCGCCAGGTCCACGAAGCAGTCCAGCCGCGCCAGAAACAGATCCCGCTGGATGCGCACCACCTTCTCCACGCCCGTCACGCCCACGCGCGAGAGCCCCACGCGCACGCTCGGCCGGCGCGCCTGCACGTCGTCGCCCGCACCCAGCATGGGAGACAGCGTGGAGGTCGACCTGCTCGCCCGCACCGTCGCCAAGCCTAGCGCCACGCGTACGCGCAGCCGCCCACGCCTGCGCCCGAGCGCGCGTCGCGGACCCGCGCCGGCGGGCCTCCCCGCGCGCGCCGAGAAGGGAAGCAACAGGGAAGCGACCACGGCGGCCGCCGATTCTGGTATCAATCGCAACGCAATAGATCGAGCCACAGGAGGGCTGACGCGCAGGGCTGGGGAGGCGGAGCGGTCGATCCGCTTCGAGGGAGTTGCACGGTCGTATGGGAGGCCAGTTGAGCGAGAAGCTTGAGGGTCTGTACGTGGCTGCGGCTGACACCGCCGTGGTCGAGCTGGACGAGTTGAACGGGCTCATCGCCGAGTCCCAGGAGCGGGGATACACCACCGCGGAGGCGCTCGCCTCCGCCGTCGAGGAGGCGGAGCTGTCCTCGCAGCAGACGCAGGAGCTGCTCGGCTACCTCGAGGAGCAGGGCGTCGAAGTGCTCGTCGGCGCCGACGCGGCGCTCGCCGCCGAAGGTGAGCGCCGCGGCGCGGTCGGCGCGATCGACGAGGACGGCGGGGAGCCGGTCGCGCTCGCAGGCGCCGAGGACGGCGACCGCGACGAGCACGACGGCGAGGAGCCCGCACGCGAGCTGCACGCGCGCCTGGCCGAGCTGGCTCACGCCGGCGCCGGGCGCCGGCCCGACGTGGACCTCGGCGTGGAGCCCAGCCTCGACTCGCTGCGACTGTACCTGCGCTCGATCGGGCGCGTGCCGCTGCTCACCGCCGAGGAGGAGGTCTCGCTCGCCAAGCGCATCGAGCGCGGCGACGTGGCCGCCAAGCAGCACATGGTGGAGGCCAACCTGCGGCTGGTCGTGTCGATCGCCAAGGGCTACGTCGGGCGCGGGCTCACGCTGCTCGACCTGATCCAGGAGGGCTCGCTGGGACTGATCAGGGCGGTGGAGAAGTTCGACTACCGGCGCGGCTACAAGTTCTCCACCTACGCCACCTGGTGGATCCGCCAGGCAGTCACCCGCTCGCTCGCCGACAAGGGCCGCACGATCCGCATCCCCGTGCACATGGTGGAGCGCATGAACAAGCTGATCCACACCGAACGGCGGCTGATCCAGCAGCTCGGGCGCGAGCCCACGCCCGCCGAGCTCGCCGCCGAACTCGAGTGCTCCGTGCGCGACGTGCGCGAGATCATGCGCATCGCGCAGCAGCCCATCTCGCTCGAGAAACCAGTCGGCGAGGAGGACGACTCCGCGCTAGCCGACTTCGTCGAGGACGTGTCCGCCGAGTCGCCCTTCGAGATCGCCTCCGAGGCGCTGCGCCGCGAGAACGTCTCGCGCGTGCTCGCCTCGCTGCCGCGGCGCGAGCGCGAGGTGATCGAGATGCGCTACGGCATCATCGGCGGGCGCTCGCGCACGCTCGAGGAGGTCGGCCGCGCCTTCAACATCACGCGCGAGCGCGTGCGCCAGATCGAGAACAGGACGCTCAAAAAGCTGCAGACGCTGCCCGAAGCGCAGCAGCTGCGCGAGGCCTCGTAGGCTCTCTGCCCGCCGCCGTCGTCGGTCCGCTCGCTACGCTCCCGCGATGATGCGAACCCCTCTCGTGCCGATCGTGCTCGCCTGCATGCTCCTGCCCTGCGCCGCGGCCGCCGCCGCCGGCCGGGGGGCCGCGCGGCTCCCGATCGCCCCCCACGCGCTCGTCGCCGCGCCCGCGGAGCTGCCCGGCTTCGCCACCGCCGCCACGCAGCTGCGCTCCACCCGCAGCGCCCGCGTGTGGGCCACGCGCATCCTCGAAGACGCGCCTGCAGCGGCCGCCGGCGAAGTCGCGGCGCTCGAGCGCCGCGGCTTCGAGGAGGGCGTGCAGGAGCAGCTCACCGCCGGCCAGGACGAAGCGCTCTCGCTGGCCGTCGTGCTGCGCACCGCCAAGGCCGCACGCAAGGAACTTCAGACCAACGAGTCCGCCGAGCTGACAGCCCAGGGGCACTCGGAAGTCAAGCGCTTCGCCGTGCCCGCCATCCCCGGCGCGATCGGCTTCAACATCATCGAAGCTGCCAGCAAGGGCGCTGCCGGCGGCGTGCTGTTCGCCGTGGGCCGCTGCGTCGTCGTCGTCGGCGACTACCTCGAAGGCGCCAGCCCCGAACAGGCGCTCGACGCCTCCGCCGCCGGCAGCTCCGCCATCTACCATCGCGTCGCGCGCCGCTGCCGGCGCCCCGCGCCGCACCGCGCCCACCACCGCTGAGGCCGCCTGCGCGGCACGCCGGCCACGCTCTAAACTGCACCACCCCCGGCGGGGTTCCCGAGCGGTCAAAGGGGACGCGCTGTAAACGCGTTGGCTCTGCCTTCGTAGGTTCGAATCCTACCCCCGCCATCTTCCGCAGCGCTGGAGTCCCGCCCCTCGCTCCTCGCTCCCGCTCGCAATCGCGCCCGGCGCGGTGTCGCCACGACGGCCCCGCTCGCAGGTTCGCGAGGCCGCCGCAACCGCCCTTTACCCTGTCCCAAGATGCGGAATAGTACGGTCTCCCTCGACGTCCGTTTCACCGAGGAATGGGTATGACCCCGGCGCCAACCGTCGACGCCCGCCCGGACGCGCCCTCCCCCTCGGGCGCCGGGCGGCGCTGGCGGGTCGCGGTCCTCGGCACGATCGTGACCGGAAGCGTCGTCGCCCTGCTCGCCGGAGCACTGTGGCGCCAGAGCGTGCACCACTCCGAACGGCAGGCGTTCGCCGACGCCTCGACGGACGTGCTCGGCACGGCCGAACTGCTGCTCAGCCAGGACGTCGGCTTCGTCAAATCGCTGCGCGTCGGCGTCACGCACGAGCCGAGCGTGAGCCCCTCCGGCTTCCTGGCCTGGTTCCACGAACTGGACGGAAGCAAGCTCGATCCGGGCGGGCTCGGCACGGTGGTGGTGCGCCGGGTCGCCACGCGGGAGCTCGCCGCCTTCCAGGCCAGACGCGACGCGGACCCCACCTTCCGCCGGCTGGTGCAGGGGCTGATCCTGCCGGCACACCCCTCCGCACGCGGCTACAGCTGCCTGCTGTCGGCCGCCGTCGTCCCCTCTTCCTACGATCCGCAGACGGCGCGCCTGCTGCAGGGCGACTGGTGCGATCCGCGCAGCGCGATCGGCCGCCACCGCGGCGCCGGCACCACCCAGGCGCAGCTGATGCGCCTGGCCGCCGACACGCGCGCGTTCGTGGTGCACTCGGTGCGCACCGCGCACCGTGACGACTTCTTCATCGAAACGGCCTACTACCGCGCCGGCGCACCGCTCGGCACGCTCGCCCAGCGCCGCCGTGCGCTGCTCGGCTGGGTGTCGAGCTCCTTCTCGGTTCCCGCCCTGTTGCGCGAGTCGCTCGCGCCCCACCGCGGGCTCTCGCTGACGTTCTATCACCGCGATCCACGAGGCGCGCTGGAACGCATCGGCGTGGGCGGGCACGCCGCGCGCAGCCCGCGCTTCTCCGCCTCGATCGCCGTGCCGCTCGCGGGCGGATGGCTGGTGAGGGTCGCCGGCGCCCAGCGCGGCCCGGCGCTGTCCGCCGACGTGCAGGGCCTGATGGTCGCAGGCGCGACACTGCTGATGACGCTGCTGCTCGCCGCTTTGCTGCACACGCTGGTGCGCTCCCGTGCGCAGGCGCTGGGGCTGGTCGACCAGAAGACCGGGGAGCTCCGTCACCAGGCGCTGCACGACGCGCTCACCGGGCTGCCCAACCGCGTGCTCGCGCTCGACCGTGCCGAGCACATGCTCGCCCGTGCGCGCCGCGAGCAGACCCCCGTCGCCGCCCTGTACGTCGACCTCGACGGCTTCAAGCAGGTCAACGACACCTTCGGGCACGCCGCCGGCGACGAGCTGCTGCAGGTAGTGGCCCAACGGCTGCGCAGCGTGGTGCGCGCGGGCGACACCGCGGCCAGGCTCGGCGGTGACGAGTTCGTGGTCCTGGTCGAAGGCGCCAACCTGGCGGCGGGACCGGAGCTGGTGGCCGAGCGCGTGCTCGAAGTGCTGCGCCAGCCGTACGACCTCGGGGAGCGCGTCGGCCGCGAGCTCGCGCTCACAGCCAGCGTCGGCGTCGCCTGGGGTCTGCGCGAGAGCGCCGACGAGCTGCTGCGGGACGCCGACCTCGCCCTGTACGAGGCGAAGGCGGACGGCAGGAACCGCTACGTGGCGTTCAAATCGGCGATGCAGACGGCGGCGCGCGACCGCGTGGAGCTCGAGATGGACCTCGCCGGCGCGCTCGAACGGGACGAGCTGTTCCTGCTCTACCAGCCCACCTTCGAGCTGAGCTCGGAGAGCATCACCGGCGTCGAGGCGCTGGTTCGCTGGCAGCACCCCCAGCGTGGCCTGATCGGGCCCGACCGCTTCATCCCGCTCGCCGAGGAGAGCGACCTGATCGTGTCCATCGGCGCATGGGTGCTGCGCGAGTCCTGCCGCCAGGCCGCGCGCTGGCACGCGCAGGGCCGGCCGCTGCGCATGTCCGTGAACGTCTCCGCGCGCCAGCTCGACGCCGGCGGCCTGATCGACGACGTGCGCGCCGCGCTCCGCGACAGCGGCCTGCCGGCCGCCTACCTCACGCTCGAGGTCACCGAGACCGCGCTCATGCGCGACCCCGACGCTACCGCCACGCGCCTCAGGCAGCTCAAGCGCCTCGGCGTTCGCATCGCGATCGACGACTTCGGCACCGGCTACAGCTCGCTGGCCTATCTGCGCCAGTTTCCCGCCGACGCCCTCAAGATCGATCGCTCGTTCGTGGCCGGCATCGCGGACTCCAAGCACGCCAGCGCGATCGTGCACACGCTGGTGCGGCTGGGCAAGACGCTGAACATCGAGACGCTCGCCGAGGGCATCGAGGAGCGCTATCAGCTCGAGACGCTGCAGCGCGAGCACTGCGACCTCGGCCAGGGCTTCCTGTTCTCCCGCCCCGTGCCCGCGCAGACGCTCGACGAGCTCTTCACCGCCGAAGGCGACCGCCAGCGCTCGGGCGAGCATGCGCTCGACGGCGCCGCGGCCGCGCGCTGAGGGCGGTACAGGACGCGCGGCGGCTGCGCCGCCCGCGCCGCCGCGGCGGAGGGCACACTGTGAGCACGATGAGCGAGCGCGACGAGAACGGCATCGAGGTCAGCGGCCTCGTGCGCGACTTCAAGGGCGGCGTACGCGCCGTCGACGGCATCGACCTGCGCGTCGCCGGCGGCGAGATCTACGGCTTCCTGGGACCCAACGGCGCCGGCAAGTCCACCACCGTGCTGGTGCTCACCACGCTGCTGCCGCCCACCGCCGGCAGCGCGCGCGTGGCGGGTCTCGACGTGGTCCACCAGGGCGCCGCCGTGCGCCGCGCGATCGGCGCCTCGCTGCAGGAGTCCGCGCTCGACCCCTACCTGACCGGTCGTGAGCACATGCGCCTGCAGAGCGCGCTGCACGGTATCGAGCGCGCCGAGGGCGAACGCCGCGGCGCCGAGCTGCTCGAGCGGGTGGGGCTGACCGAGGCCGCCGACCGCAAGGTGAGCGGCTACTCGGGCGGCATGAAGCGCCGGCTCGACCTCGGCCTCGCGCTCGTGCACGACCCGCGGCTGCTGTTCCTGGACGAGCCCACCACCGGCCTCGACCCGCAGAGCCGCGCCGCGCTGTGGGACGAGGTGCGCCGGCTCGCCGGCGAGGGCGTCACCGTGTTCCTCACCACGCAGTACCTCGAGGAGGCCGACGTGCTGGCCGACCGCGTCGGCATCATCGACCGCGGCCGCATCGTCGCCGAGGGCACGCCCGCCGCGTTGAAGGCCTCGATCGGGCGTCCCAGCGTCGAGGCGGTGCCGGCGGACCCCGGCGAGCGTGACCGCCTCGCCGACGTGCTGGCGCGCTTCGGCGAGCCGGCGGCGGCCGCGCCCGGCGCCGTCGCCGTGCGCCTGCCGGAGGGGGTCGGCGATCTCGCCGAGATCGTGCGCACGCTCGACGGCGAATCGCTGCCGATCGCCGACCTGCGCCTGCACCAGCCCACGCTCGACGACGTGTTCCTGGCCAAGACCGGACGCTCGCTGGAGGGCGCCGGCGAGCACGAGCACGAGGATGGCTCCGCCCCGGTGGAGCGCCTCGCCGAGGCCGAAGCGTGAGGCTGCTGTGGACGCAGGTCGGCACGCTCGCCCGGCGCGCGATGCTGAAGACCCTGCGCCAGCCCTTCCAGCTGTTCCCGATCGTGTTCTTCCCGCTGATCCTGCTGGCGGTCAACGCCAGCGGCCTGAAGGCCGCCACCCGCCTGCCCGGCTTTCCCACCCACTCCTACATCTCCTTCGCGATCGCCGTGGCGTTCATCCAGGGCGGCATGTTCTCGCTCATCAACACCGGCACCAACCTCGCCGAAGACATCGAGAGCGGCTTCTTCAACCGGCTCGCGCTGACGCCGCTGCGGCGCGTCGCGCTGATCGCCGGCCTGCTCGTCGGCGTGGGCGCGCTCGGCGCGCTGCAATCGGGCGTGTACATGCTGATGGGGCTCGTCGCCGGCGCGCACCTCCACGCCGGCCTCGGCGGCGTGCTCGTGATCCTGGTGCTCGGCTCGCTCACCGCCGTGGGCTTCGGCGCGCTCGGTTGCGCGGCCGCCCTGCAGACAGGCTCCGGCGAGGCGGTGCAGGGCCTGTTCCCGCTGTTCTTCGTGTTCATCTTCCTGTCCTCCAGCAACCTGCCGCGCAGCCTGCTGAAGACCGGCTGGTTTCACACGATCGCCAACGTCAACCCCATCTCCTACCTGATCGAGGGCTTTCGCGCCCTCTACATCTACGGCTGGGACGGCACCGCACTGTGGCGCGGCTTCGCCGTCGCCGCCGGCCTCACGATCGTGGCGCTGCTGGCCGTCGCCGGCGCCATGCACACGAGGTTGCAGCGCACGTGAGCGCCGCGCCCACGCCCCCCGGCGAGCGCCCGCCAGCGCTGGGCGCACCGCCCGTGCGCGCCGCAGCGCCGTCCCCGCCGCACGGCGGCGTGCTACGGGTGGCGCGCGCGATCGCCTGGCGCAGCCTGCACACATACGTGCGCCGGCCCGACCTGTTCGTGCCCTCGCTGATCTTCCCGCTGGTGTTCCTAGCCAGCTTCGCCGGCGGCCTGTCCGCGCTCGGCTCCGTCCCCGGCTTCTCCTTCCCCGCCGGCTACACCGCCTTCCAGTTCGTGTTCGTGCTGTGCCAGTCGGCGATGTTCGCCGGCCTCTTCACCGGCTTCACGCTCGCCTTCGACTTCGAAAGCGGCTTCGCCCGCCGGCTGATGCTGGCCGCCGAGGACCGTCGCGGGATCGCGCTCGGCTACGCCGCCGTGGCGATCACGCGCGCCGCGGTCACGCTGGCGGTGGTCTCGGGCGTTGCGCTCGCCGCCGGCATGCGCATCACCGGTGACGGCGTCGACGTGTTCGGGCTCTACGCGCTGGCGGCGCTGCTGGTGCTCGTGGGCTTCGGCTGGGCCGCCGGCGTGGCCTTCCGCTTCCGCTCGATCCAGGCCGGGCCGCTGATGCAGACGCCTGTGTTCCTGATCCTGTTCCTGGCGCCCGTGTACGTGCCGCTCGGCCTGCTCAAGGGCTGGATCCACGCGGTCGCCAGCATCAACCCCGCGACCGCCTTCCTCGAGGCCGGACGCGGCCTGATCGGCGGCGTGCATCAGCACACCGCGCTCGCCTTCGCCTGCGCCGCCGCGCTGATCGCGCTGTTCGGGATCTGGATGCTCACTGGACTGCGCAGCGCCGAACGCGCCAGCTGAGCGGCGCTCGCGCCTGCCGCCGGATGCTGCGACGGGTCGCCGCAGGGCGCGCCACCGGGCGCCGCCGACAAGCGTCTGTACAATTGATGTGCGTTTTTTAAAGTCAAGTGCGATTTGCAGATAGCTGACTGCCTACGACAGCTGTCTGTGGAACTTTCGTCTGCGCGCCGCGAGAGTTGCGAAGGTGGAGACCGTCCGCAGGCAATTTGCCGCCAATCTGCGTCACCACCGCGATCTGGCAGGTCTCTCACAGGAGGCGCTGGCCGAACTGTGCGACCTGCACCGCACCGAGATCAGCCTGCTGGAGCGCTGCAAGCGCTCACCGAGACTGGAGACGATCGTGATCCTCGCGCGCGGCCTCGAGCTGACCTCGCCCAGCGAACTGCTCGACGGCATCAGCTGAGGCGCGCCGCCGCCGTTTCACACCGATCGGCGGTCGGGAAAACCTGACACATCTCACAGCTCGCGGCCGCCTGCGAAGATGCGCGCATGCAGGAGGGCAGCGCGCGCACACGACTCGACCCCGACAGCGACGAGCAGTTCCTCACGCTGCGCCGCCAGCTCGGCGTGAGCAGCTTCGGGCTCAACCAGATCGTGCTGCGGCCCAAGCAGCGGGGGCGCATCCACCGCCACCAGCGCCAGGAGGAGGTCTACCTGGTGCTGCGCGGGCGCCTCAGCCTGATCGTGGAGGGCGAGGAGCTCGAGCTGGGCGAGGGCGAGCTCGTGCGCGTCGCCCCCGACCTGCGCCGACAGCTCGTCAACCGCGGGCCCGAGCGTGTGGTGCTGCTCGCGATGGGCGGCGAGGGCGAGCACCGCGGGCGCGACGGCGAGGCGTTCGCCGACTGGGACCAGCAGGCGGGGGTCTCGCCGCAGGAGCTCCCGCCGCCTCCTGACCTGCCCTAACACCGGCGTTCGTTCGCGCGCGCACTGCGAGATGCGCGCGCCGCGCGCCGTGCTCAGCCGCGCTCGCTGTCGAGCGCCGCCATCTGCGGCTCCGGATAGCGATCGCCGGCGGCCGCGCCGGGCGGGACCGCGCGCTCGAGCGCCGCCATGTCGGCCTCGTCGAGGCTCACCTCCAGCGCGCCCAGCGCCTCCGCCAGGCGCTCGCGCGTGCGCGCCCCCACCAGCGCCACGATCTCCTCGCCGCGCGCCAGCGCCCAGGCGATCGCCAGCTGCGCCACGCTCACGCCCTTGGCCTGCGCGAGCTCGCCCAGCGCCTGCACCAGCTGCAGGTTGCGCTCCCGGTTCTCCACGCTGAAGCGCGGCGCACGGGCGCGGA
>Ga0335075_10019362_pt1 | contig 10065 bp, 8 predicted proteins | sample Lox_Sample_24_FD_206723 | JGI IMG/M metagenome (GOLD analysis project Ga0335075, IMG submission 206723) | Soil microbial communities from Loxahatchee National Wildlife Refuge, Florida, United States - Lox_Sample_2.4 | ecosystem: Environmental > Terrestrial > Soil > Wetlands | place: USA: Florida...
GCTATATCCGTTAAAGGTGGAAGAGCTGCCGGTTAACGATGCCGAGGTCCAGGCGTTCGTAAAGCAGCGCGATCCGCTGGCGGGGCCGAAAATTCCGGGCACCAAGGAAGCGCTGGCGCGCTACAAGGGCTATGTGAGCGAGATGCTGGCGGCGAAGAATTACAAAGAGCCGATCAGCATCGGTGTAACGTCGGAGATGCCGCCGGACCTGATCGTGCTTATCCGGCCGGCGGCGGCGCGGCCGAACATCGCTCGCGTGAAGTTCACGGGAGCGCAGGTAATTCCGGCGTCGACGCTGCAGAACAAGATGACCGACGTCGCGATCGGCGTGCCGTATAGCGAGTCGACGGTTCGCATTCTGCTGGACAACAATATCCGGATTCTGTATGAAGCCAAAGGGCGCGTGCGCGTGTCGTTTCCGAGCATCACCACCGAACCGGCAACCGACGTGAACGGCGTAGTGTTGACCATCAGCGTGGTGGAGGGACCGCCTTATAAGCTCGGGCGACTGCAGGTGGCCGGCGCTCCTACGGCGGAACTCGGCAAACTGGTTGATCTGAAATCGGGCGAGACGGTCAATTTCGACGAGATCAAGGCGCAACAGGTCGCGCTGGAATCGAATTTCAAACGCCAGGGCTATCTGGACGTGACTTCGTCGATCGAGCGGCAAGTGAACGATGCAACAAAGACGGTGGACGTCACCATTCGCGTTGTGCCGGGGCAGCGGTTCATCCTGACCAAGCTGAACATCGTGGGGCTGGATATCGAGAGCGAGCCGGTGATCCGGAAGATGTGGGGGATCGGGGAAGGGAAGCCGTTCAATATCGACTACCCGAAGCACTTTCTCGATGTTGTGAAGCAGGACGGCATCTTCGACAATCTGAAATCGACGCGGTTCGAGAACAACATCGATCGTAAGGCGCACACAGTGGAAGTGACGCTCTATTTCAACAAATAGGTTTTTGTGGGGCAGACTTGCGGGCTACAAGCCTGCCCCACCTCACGCCCGGTAATTTTCGGCGTTCCAGACGCCGCTGCCTCGCATCGCCAGGTTCGCTACGTGACCTGCGCGAGCCGCTGCTACGCCCACCTCCACCGGCGCGTTCGGAGTCTTGCGCGACCGCACGCAATCGAGGAAGTTTTGCATGTGATCCTGCGTGCCGTCGTGAGCCGATTTCACCTGCATCATCGCGTCGGTCGGCTCGAAGTTCTCGGTGTAGCGCGGCACTTCGTCGTAAAGCGCGAAGCCGCTGCGGTGCAGACGCATGGCCGCTTTCGTGCCGCGGAACATTAAGCCGCCGCCCTCGATGTAGCCGAGCAGCGCGCTGTCGAACTCTACAACGCAGTTGGGATACGACAGGGCCGCGCTCATGGTGTCGGGCGTCTGGCGCTCTTTCAGCAAGGCTCGGATGCCGGTGGCCGTCGCGCGCGAAGGCATGTCGGCGCCCATGAACCAGTGCGCTACATCCACCCAGTGCACGAACAGATCGGTCATGGCGCCGCCGCCGAAATCCCAATACCAGCGCCAGTGCGCATATTGGTCGGGGTCGAACGGGCGATCGGACGCGGAGCCGAGAAAGCGCTTCCAGTCGAGCTTGGAGGTGTCCACGGGAGGGCCGCCGGTCTGGTTCGCGATGTGGTTCTGATACCAGTAAGTGCGAATGAAAGTGATCTGCCCCAGCTTTCCGGAATTCACCATCTCCTTGGCGAGCATGTAGTGATCCCAACTGCGCTGCTGGGTTCCGGTCTGCACCACGCGTTTCGATTCGCGGACGGCGGCGATCAGCGGCTCGCCTTCCGCGATGGTGTGCGTCACCGGCTTTTCGCAGTAGGCATCTTTGCCGGCGCGCACGGCGTCGGTGAGAATCGGGACGTGCCAGTGGTCGGGCGCGCCGATCACGACCGCGTCAATGTCGTTGCGCTCGAGGACGGCGCGGTGGTCGACATAATCGGTCGCGTCGGGACCGAACTTCGCTTTGGCCTGCAGACGATGCGGCTCGTAAACGTCGCAGACCGCGACAATGTCGTTCGACCCGAGTTTGTTGAGAAGCGAGAGCAGATACTGGCAGCGGCCGCCGGTTCCGATGGCTCCGATGCGGATACGATCGTTCGCGCCGAGGATGCGCCCATAAGAGGCGGCGGTTGCGATGGCGGCTCCCAGGAAGCGCCGGCGGTCAGGTTGATTCATGCATCCAATATACGCCTGATGACGTCGATGCTGACATTGCGACCGGAGATGACTACGACCGTTGGCGTTTCGAGCCGGCCCACTTTTCCGGTCAGGCAGGCAGCGATGGTGACGGCGGCGGAGGGTTCGATCAGATATTGATGGCGTTCGAGCATCCAGCGCGTGGCGGCGTAGATCTCCTGTTCCGATACCAGAGCGACGCGGTCGATGTGCGTGCGCAGGATTTTGAACGGCAACTCGCCGATGCCGCCTTCGACGCCCCCGGCGGCCGTGTCGATCGCGGGAAGGCGCGTGATGGCGCGGCCAGCTTCGAGAGATCGGGCGAGACCCGGGGAAAGCTCGTGTTGGCAGCCGACGATCATGGCGTCGGCGCGAGCTTCCTTTGCGAAATACGCGAACCCGCTGGAGAGTCCGCCGCCGCCGACCGGAACGATGAACCCGAGCGTATCGGCAGGCGCCTGTTCGCAGACTTCGGCCGCGAGCGTTCCGCCGTTGCCGGCCATGATATCGAGATCGTCGAACGGCGAGATGAATGGCTTGTGCTCGTTCGCGGCCATTTCGCGCGCCCAGATTTCTGTGTCATCGTAGCCAGGAAATTGCGAGATGCGGACATCGGCTCCCATCGCGAGCATGCCTTCGTACTTGGCGCGATCGACCGACGATGGAACGCAGATAACAGCTCGAATGCTGAGATCGCGCGCGGCGTGAGCGACCGCTTTACCGTGGTTGCCCGCCGAGCAGGTCAGGATGCCGCAGGCGCGCTCATCGGAAGTGAGTCGCGAAAGGCGGAACCAGGCGCCGCGGATCTTGAAGGAGCCGGTGAGCTGCAGGCACTCGAGCTTCAGGTAAACAGGAACGCCCAGCCGTTCCGACAATCCCGGCGAGTGTTCGAGCGGCGTGCGGCGGATCTTGCCGTCGAGGAACGCGCGGGCCTGGGCGATCGCGTCGCTGAAATTTACGGTAATGTGCGCATCCAGGAAACGCGCTTCGATTCGAACTGTGCGATGGCGGGCTCCTGCTGCAGGATGTAGCCAAGCTCGTCGACGCCTTCGAGCAGACACGTCCGCGAGAAGCCGTCGATGGGAAACTGGACCGCGCGGCCACCCGGTAACGTGATCGTCTGCGCTTCGAGGTCAACCTTCACCACGGCTTCGGGATTCTCGAACAGCCAATCATGTAAGTCGCGGGGAACCTCGATCGGCAGGAAACCGTTCTTGAGCGAATTGCCCTTGAAAATGTCCGCGAACGAGGTGCTGATGGCGGCGCGAAAACCGTATTGCAGCAGCGCCCAGGGGGCATGCTCGCGCGAGCTGCCGCAGCCGAAATTGTCGCCCGCGAGCAGAATCTTCGATTGCTTCGCGTCCGGTTCATTGAGAACAAATTCCGGCTTGGGATTGCCCTGCGCATCGTAGCGCCAGTCGTAGAAGAGCTGGTCGCCGAGGCCTTCTTTCGAAATCGTTTTCAGAAAGCGCGCCGGGATGATCTGGTCGGTGTCGATGTTGTCCACCGGCAGTTGTACGCAGCGGCTCTCGAACGGGGTGAACTTGTTCATGGCAGTAATGTCCTCACGTCGGTGACTACACCGGTCACGGCGCTGGCCGCGGCCGTCAGCGGACTCGCCAGAAATGTGCGTCCGCCTTTGCCTTGCCGTCCTTCGAAATTGCGGTTACTCGTGGAAACGCTGTATTGGCCGGCTTCGAGCTGATCGCCGTTCATGGCGATGCACATGGAACAGCCCGCTTCGCGCCACTCGGCGCCGGCATCGCGGAAGATCTGGTCGAGACCCTCGGCCTGCGCCTCCGCCTTGATTTGCTGCGAGCCCGGAACCACCATGACGCGCACGCCGGGGTGCACTTTGCGGCCCTTGAGCACCGATGCCGCGCTGCGCAGATCGGAGAGACGCGAGTTCGTGCAGCTTCCGATGAACACGACATTCACCGGGTGGCCGGCGAGCGGCTTGCCGGGTTCAAGATCCATGTAGCGGAGCGCTTTCGCGAGCGAGTCGCGTTCCAGCGGATCGAGAACGCCCCTGGGGTCGGGAACGGCGCCCGAAATCGGAATACCCATGCCTGGATTGGTGCCGAACGTGACCATCGGTTCGAGCGATGAGGCATCGAGCGCGATTTCCTTGTCGTACTGAGCGCCCGGATCGCTGGGCAACTGTTTCCAATAGGAGAGCGCGGCCTCCCAATAGGAGCCCTTGGGCGCGAACGGCCGCCCGAAGACGTATTGATAGGTCGTGTCGTCGGGCGCCACCATGCCTGCGCGGGCGCCGGCTTCAATCGACATGTTGCAAACGGTCATGCGCTCTTCCATGGACAGCGCGCGAATCGCCGAGCCGCCGTATTCGAACACGCAGCCGGTGCCGCCGCCGATGCCGATGCGCGCAATCAGCGCCAGGATGATGTCCTTCGCTGTCACGCCCGGCCGCAGATAGCCGTTCACCTCGACCTTGTAGGATTTGGATTTGCGCTGCAGCAGGCACTGCGACGCCAGCACATGTTCCACCTCGCTGGTGCCGATGCCAAACGCCAGCGCTCCAAATGCGCCGTGGGTCGCGGTGTGGCTGTCGCCGCAAACGACCGTCATGCCCGGCTGCGTCAAGCCTTGCTCCGGTCCGATGACGTGCACGATCCCCTGCTTGTCGTTGTGGAACCCGAAGTAGGGGATGCCGAACTGTTTGCAGTTGTCCTCAAGCTGCTGGACTTGAGTGGCGGCGACTTTGTCGAGGATCGGAAGGGAGCGCGGGGTGGTAGGAGTGCTGTGATCGGTGGTGCCGAAGGTCAGGTCGGGCCGGCGGACTTTGAGACCGCGCTGGCGCAGTCCGGCGAAGGCCTGCGGTGATGTGACTTCGTGGACCAGGTGCAGGTCGATGTAGAGCAGGGCGGGGGAGCCGGGCTGCTCGGAGACGACGTGGTTGTCCCAGATTTTTTCGATGATGGTGCGAGGTGTCATTTAATTCCCTTGTACTCGCTAGGTTCCCACTGTGGAGCAGGCGCTTCCGCCTGCCTCGCGCGGTCAACCAAAATACTTCTCCGCAATCCGGCAAGTGGGGCAGGTTGGCAACCTGCGGCCGATTGGCAATCGGCCTGTTCGGGCCTGCATGTATGGCGCGCCAGGCGGATTGTCAATCCGCCGCAGGATATCATCCTGCCCCACTTGCCGATCGGCGTTCACAAATTATGTACGACTGAATCGCCGACTTCTTCCGTTGTCGCTGGCTCGCCGGACGGTTTCAAATCCGCTGTCACGCGGCCCGATTCGAGGACGCGCTCGACGGCGCGGTTCACCGCCGCGGCCTCTTCCTTCAATCCGAAGCTATATTCGAGCAGCGCCGCAACCGACCCGATCGCCCCGAACGGATTGGCTTTGTTTTGTCCCGCGATGTCCGGCGCCGACCCGTGCACCGGCTCATACAAGCCCGTCCAGGTGCCGTTCGGTTTCTGTTCCCCGATGGACGCCGACGGCAGCATTCCAATCGAGCCGGCGAGCACCGAGCCTTCGTCGCTCAGGATGTCGCCAAACATGTTTTCCATAACCAGGACGTCGAAGCGCTTGGGGTTGAGTACGAGCTGCATGGCGCAGTTGTCCACCAATAAATGATCGAGCGCCACGTCGGGAAAGTCGGCGGCGACCTCAACCACTACCTTGCGCCAAAGCTGCGAAACTTCGAGAACATTGGACTTATCGACGCTCGTAACTTTCTTGCGACGGTTCCGAGCCAGATGGAACGCCATGCGCGTGACGCGCTCGATTTCGGCTCGCGTGTAAACCATCGTGTTTACCGCGCGGGCTTCCGTCCCGTTGCCTTCGATCCCGCGCGGAGTCCCGTAATAAAGTCCGCCGGTCAGTTCGCGGACGATAATCATGTCCGTGCCGTCGATCCGATCGTTCTTCAGCGGCGACGAATCGAGCAGGGACCTGTAGGACCGCACCGGCCGCAGATTCGCATACACCCCGAGCAGCTTGCGCAGTCCCAACAGACCTTTTTCGGGTCGCTTATCCGGCGGAGCATTATCGAATTCCGGGAGGCCGACAGCGCCCATCAGCGTGGCATCGGCTTTCTGCGCCAAGTCGGCGGTCTCACGAGGCAGCGGCTCGCCGGTTTTGTGGATGGCAACCCCGCCGAGCAGCCCCTCGCTGAGTGAAAGCTGATGTTTAAATTTAGTCGCTATCGCTTTGAGAACTTTAACCGCTTCACGAGTGACTTCCTCGCCGATCCCGTCGCCGGGAAGCACCAATATGTTGAGGTTCATTCTGGCTAGTCGTTGGCCGCGGCGGTGGCTACTTCGCCAACCACCTCGCGCACCAAAGCGGCAATTTCTTCGTTCCGCACACCCTTCTTCCGGTCGGCCATGGCCGTGAATCGATGATAGATCTCATCCAGCTCTTCGCGCGTGAGCTTGAATCCGAGGTGCTGGCAGCGGTCGTTCAAAGCATGGCGCCCGCTGTGCTTGCCCAGGACCAGCTTCGTCTCCGGAACGCCGACCGATGTGGGATCCATGATCTCGTAGGTCGATTTTTCTTTGAGATAGCCGTCCTGATGGATGCCGGCTTCGTGAGCAAAAGCGTTCTCGCCGACGATGGCCTTGTTCGGCTGGGGCCCGAACGTGATGGTTTGGGAAAGAAGCTGGCTCACCGAATAAAGATGTTCGGTCACGATGTTGGTTTTGTACGGCAGCTTGTCGCGGCGCACGTTGAACGCCATCACGATTTCTTCGAGCGCGGCATTGCCGGCCCGTTCGCCGATGCCGTTGATGGTGCACTCGATCTGCCGCGCGCCGGCTTTCACCGCGGCGATGGAATTGGCGACCGCGAGTCCCAAATCGTCGTGACAATGCACGCTCAGGATGGCCGAATCGCCGAGCGCCTGAGCTATGCGGGCTATCAGCTCGGCGTATTCCTCCGGCACGGAGTAGCCGGTGGTATCCGGCAGATTCACCGTGCGGGCTCCGGCGGCAACGACGGCGCGCGAGACCTTTTCGAGGTAATCGAGATCCGTACGGGTGGCGTCCTCGGCCGAGAATTCCACATCGTCGGTGTAACTCCGGGCAAGTTCAACCGCAGCAACTGCTTCATCCAGAACCTGTTGCTGAGATTTTTTCAACTTGTACTTGAGGTGTATATCGCTGGTTGCGATAAACGTGTGGATGCGCGGCCGTTTGGCCTTTTCAAGCGATTTCGCGGCTCTTTCGATGTCGATAGTAGCGGCCCGTGCCAGGGCTGCCACCTGTACCCAGGGATATTCGCGGCTGATTGCGTCTACAGCCTCGAAATCTCCCTCGGAGGCGATCGGAAAGCCCGCTTCCAGAATATCTACGCCAAGTTCCACCAGTTTTCGCGCCATTTGCAGCTTCTCGGGTACGGTCATGCTGCAGCCGGGCGATTGTTCTCCATCACGCAGGGTTGTGTCGAATATGTAGACGCGTTCGGTCATTGGTCTCCTGGGTGGTACATCTCAATTATCCGGGCCGCCTCGGGATTTGGCAAATTTATAATTTTCTGTGTCAGAATAAGTTATAATCATCGCATAAGTCGGCCTTATGGAACTCTATCCACTGAAGGTCTTTCTCACGGTCGCCAATGAGAAGAGCTTTTCGCGAGCAGCCGAGAAGCTATTGAGAACGCAGCCGGCGGTCTCGCTGGCGATTCAAAAGCTGGAATCGGACCTTCAGGAAAAGCTGATGGACCGCTCCGGAAAGGACCTGATCCTGACGGACGCCGGCCGCATCGTGCTCGAGTATGCGCGGCGGTTCGAGAACCTGGAATCGGAACTGGAGAACTCGCTCGCCGAGCTGCGCGATAATTCCGCGGGCCGGCTGATCATCGGCGCGAATGAATCCACAACCTTGTACCTGCTGGAGCACATCGAGCAGTACCGCCGCATGTATCCGAAAGTGAAAGTGCAGGTGCGGCGTTCGCTGTCGAGCAAAATCCCGGCGCAACTCATCGACGGCGACCTGGAACTTGGCTTGATCACTTACGATCCGGAAGACGACCGTCTGGTTTCGCTGGTCATCTTTACCGACCACCTGGCGTTCATCGTATCGCCGCAGCATCGCTTCGCCGCACGGACGGAGGTTTCCATCACCGAGTTGGGCATGGAAACATTCATAGCGCACAATGTTCTTTCACCGTACCGGGCCGTGGTGCTGCGGGAATTCCAGCGCCACAAGGTGCCGCTCAACATGGACGTGGAAATGCCCACGGTGGAGACGATCCGGAAACTGGTGCAGCGCAACGAGGGCGTCGCCTTTCTGCCGCGAATGTGCGTGCATCAGGAGGTGAACCAGGGAGTGCTGCGCGAAGTGAAGGTAACAGAGATGCATGTCGACCGCAAAATACGCCTGGTGTACCCGGCCCGGCGGGCGCTGTCGCACGCGGCGCGCGCCTTTCTGGAGCTCGTAAAAGCGTCGTGATACGGCGTTTGCGATAATTGAAGTTCATCCTGATGTCCCGCCGCCTGCTCCTCGCGCTGCTTGCGCTCGTCTCGCTCGTAGCCTGCAAACACGCCACTCCCGATAATGTCGCCGCCACGGTGAACGGTCGCGTGATCACCTACGCCGATTTGGACAAGCAATTCCAGATGCAATTCATGTCGACCGGCGAGAAGCCCAGCGAAGATCAGGCGATGATTCAAAAGCTGGAGCTGCTGCGCACCATGATCGACGCCGAGATCATGCTGCAGCGCGCCGAGAAACAGGGGCTGATGGCTACTGACGGCGACGTGGAGGCCAAGATCGCCGAGTTGAAGGCGCCATATACGCAGGAAGATTTTCAGCGCCAGCTCTCGGCGCGGCACATGACGCTGGACGATCTGAGGACGCAGCTAAAGCGCGATCTCAGCGTGACGAAGCTGATCAACAAGGAAATCACGTCGCACGTGTCCATCACCGACAAGGACGTGTCGGACTTTTATGCGGCGAATAAGTCGAGCTTCAATTTTCCGGAGCCGCAGGTCCGCATGGCGCAGATCCTGGTGACGCCGACGCCGGACAATAATGTACGCAATCTCAAGAACGACAAAGCGCAGAATGACGATCAGGCGCGGAAGAAGATTGAGATGATCCTGGCGCGGCTGCGGCAGGGCGAAGAGTTCGCGACGCTGGCGCAGGAGTATTCCGAGGAGCCGAACTCGGCGCAGAACGGCGGCGACATGGGCTTCATCGCCGAATCGACGCTGGACCGCGCCAACTCCGATCTTCGCAAGGCGGTGATGAGCATGGCTCCGGGGCAGATTACCGGGATCCTGCACACGGGCGAGGGCTATCGGATTTTGAAGGTGCTATCGAAGGAGCCGGCCGGGCAGCGGCAGTTGAACGATCCGCGGGTGCAGCAGAACATCCGCGAGATTCTGGTGAACCGCAAGGACCAGTTGTTGCGCGCGGCGTATTATGAGGTGGCGCGGGACGAGGCGAAGGTCGTGAATTACCTGGCGCAGTCGGTGGTGTTGACGAAGGATAAGGGGCAGTAGGCGGGTTTCGTGGGTGGGGCAGCCTATGGCGGTTTGCAAGCGGCCTCGCAGTCGACGATAGCAGAGTTGGTTCGATTGCGTGAGCAGCTTTGTGTGGCATACTGGCAGCCCCTTATATTTCTACCTAAGCGGCTCGAGGCGAGCACGTTCCGGAATCTCTTTACGGATTCTCTGTCTCCACCGGTGGGCGCATTTTCGACGCTGGTGTCTCGTCCCAGCTGTCAAATACGCTCGTCCGTTCCTTGAGAGACTGTCCGTCCTTAGTTTTCCATGCGATTAGCCCGTTGGCGCTGCCGCCATGGACTACGGCAGCGGCCGCCGATGGGCTGGAGAATTCCGCGTCCTTGGCAAAAAAACAAGCACTCAACCGGCCTGAGTCTTCGCTGCGCTTGCCTTAGCTCTC
>Ga0335075_10019363_pt1 | contig 10064 bp, 10 predicted proteins | sample Lox_Sample_24_FD_206723 | JGI IMG/M metagenome (GOLD analysis project Ga0335075, IMG submission 206723) | Soil microbial communities from Loxahatchee National Wildlife Refuge, Florida, United States - Lox_Sample_2.4 | ecosystem: Environmental > Terrestrial > Soil > Wetlands | place: USA...
GGTCGATGGCTCGCAGACCCTCGCCGAGAAGCCTTCCGATCAAATCATTGACCTCGCCGCATGATCGGATAGCATCATGCCGCCCGAAGGCGCGTCAGAAAATTCCAACACAACTCGCGACGGGACCGCGTGCGCTCTCCGTTTCAGTTGCCAGTTGCAAGGATGCGGAGTTGGACAGCGGCAGAGATTTGGCGGTCACAGATCGACAACCAAGTCGCTGACCGGGCGGGAACAGCAAATGAGCAGATTGCCCGGCGCGGGCAGGTCAAGCGGTTGAGGGTCGTAGGCGACGTTTCCCGAGACGAGACCGCTCTCGCAGTTGTGGCACACGCCCGTCCGGCACGCCCAGCGCACTGGAACGTCGCACGCCTCGGCCAGCTCCAGCAGGCTCTGATAGGCCGAGGGATTCCAGTGGGCGGCTATACCGCTGCGCGCAAACGAGACAAGGGGGCCGGTTTCGAGATCGACCGGCGGCCGATGCGGGGGCTTGGTCTCGGCTGCGGCGACGCCAGGCGTCGATGACTCCCCACCGTTGAAGATCTCGACGTGAATGGAATCCGGTTTGACACCGGACTTCGCCAAGGCCGTTCTCATCTCCGTCATGAAGCCGCTCGGCCCGCACAGGTAGACGTCGGCATCTTTCGCCAGGCCGGCCCTTTCGAACACCGCCTGCGAGAGACGGCCCGCGACGTCGAAGTCCGTTCCGAGCCGGTCGGCGGCCTCCGGCTGGCCGAAACAGACAAAGCTGCGGCCGTGCGCCAGGTCCGAGACGAGGCGCCGTACCTCGGCGGCGAACGGAAGGTGCTTTCCATCGCGCGCGGCGTGCAGCCACAGCACTGGACGCATCGAACGCGCCGACGACATGGCGTAGAGCATCGCCAGGACCGGCGTCGCTCCGATGCCGGCGCTGAGGAGCACGACAGGCCCCTCGCCGGAACGAGGGATGAAGCTCCCGCGCGGCGAACTGACTTCGATCAGATCGCCCGTGCGCACGCGGTCCCTCAGGTAGGCGCCGCCAACGCCGTTCGGCTCGATTTTCACGCTGATCCGGTAGCGATCGGTCGAGACGGGACCGGAAAGCGAATAGCTGCGAAAGAGCGGCGCGCCGCCGGCGCTTGGCCGAAGGCGGACCACGACATACTGGCCCGGCAGCGCTTCCGGCAGCGGCGCGCCGTCAGGGTGCTGCATCGTCAGCGACACGACATCGGCCGATTCCTGGTCGATCGCCGTGACCTTCAGCGATCGGAATCCGGGGGCAGCCGGGTGCGCAGCCGATGCCGGCATAAGCCCCGCATTGCCGTCCGACCCGCTGTGCAGCAAGGCGTTGAAGGACGACCGCCAGCCTGGCGAGAGCGCCGCAATTTCAGAGGCGCGTTCCAGTCGATTGCGTGGATGCTGAGGCGAGTAAAGTAGCGCGTTGACCTCGGCGACCGACATCCCCGCCTGACCCTCCTCGACCTTCACGATCTCGTCGCCGGCGCCGACCTCGCCCTCCTCGAGAACGCGGAAGTAAAACCCGGGCCGCCCGCTGGACGTGAGCAGCGCCGCCATGCGGGGCTCATCCATTCGAATGCCGACACGATAGCAGGTGACCCTGGGCTGGGTGACCTCGAACAGAGCGCCGCCGATTCGGTAGCGGTCGCCGATATAGACACCGTCGTCAGGCAGGCCGTCGACGGTGAAGTTCTCGCCGAATTGTCCGCAGACGAAGTCACTCCGATGGAGCCGTTCCTGCCAGTACCGGTAGGATTCGATCTGATAGACCAAGACGGCGCGATGCTCCCCCCCATGCCCGGCGAGATCGCCCTGACCGTCTCCGTCGACGTTCAGCCGGCCGACGCGACGCCGCCCCGGCGCCGCATCCTTCCAGACGCCGGTCCGCACCGTCCTGCCCTTCCACGCGATGTCGCGCGGCAGACCGACGTTAACCGATAACAATCCCGCCATATCATTACCCTAGATCGCGCCATCGGGCAGACCCAGGCCCTCCGACACCGGGAGATCCGTGTCCCGACCAGAACTGCACTGCCCTGATTGGAACGAAACTGAACGCCGTCGAAATGATACTCCCGCACACCCGCAGCGAGTTTGTCGTTGCGTCCAGGGGCCAATCCGTTGCTTTGCTGATCCAATGCTCACCGTAAGTATCGTACGGGCTTCGGGGCCGCCAGTAGATGATGGTATTGTCGAGACGATGGTGTCGATCCGGCTTCCCAGGAGGAGGACACTTTGTGCTTCAGCCTGTCGTTGGCTTCAGGCTGTCGTCCTGAGGCACGGATGATCCGGAGACCTTCGCCTTAAGAGTATCCCGCCCGTGAGATTAAGCCGCCCATCACAGGAGGGAAGGCCACGAAACTGGAAGCGACGCCATCACCCACCCGGAAGGCGCCAACAGATACCTAGGTATCGACAACACCATCGTCCAATAGATCAGTCGCCACGCTTGTGATGTTCTTCTTGCGCGAACTTAACTTGAGGTGCGGATCCTCTATCTCGACGAGCGCCGAGGAGGAATGCAGTGAAGACTTCAATCCTTGCGCTGGCGATGGGCGTCGCGTTGGTGTGCCCGACGACGGCTTACGCGGACAAGAACCGGAACATAATTGAGGAGCTCTTCTTTGGATCGGACTTCAGTCACCGAGCCCATGAGGAGACAGGCGGTCAGCAAGCGAGCGGCCCGTTCACACCCCGCAGGACCGACGGGCTGAGCAGTAACATCGACGCTTGCGCCAGCTACGGCTGCGTTGGGGTCGGCGGAGACTAGAGGGTGGCGGGCGGGTCCCGCACGCCGAAGTCCGCCGGCGCTGAATCTGAATGCCGAAAGCGCAGGGCGCAGCGACGATTAAGGTTTGGCTTAGGCACCGATATCAAGAGGCGACGTCGCTGAATTAGGTACGATTCCGTGCTCCGCTCTTGGTTGAGCGATGGTCCGGGCCGGTTTCAAAGAATGTGAACGCGGCACGCGCTTGTTTCTGTGGAATGCTGAATAGGAGGTCGTGATGAGTCTTATGGATCAGGCCATGAAGGCCAATGAGCAATTCGCAAAGAAGTACGATGCGAAGTTGGGCGGACACCCGCAGCCCAAGATCGCGATTGTAACCTGCATGGATCCGCGGCTCTCGGACCTCGAGGGGATCTTGGGATTGAAGACTGCGGACATGGACGTCATCCGCACCGGGGGCCCGGCCGTGACCGACGACGTGCTGGGAGAACTTGTCGTTTCCACCCGGGTCCTGGGCAGTAAGGAGATCATGCTCCTCAATCACACGGGCTGCGGGTTCACAACCTTCACCGACAAGGAGCTGAACGACAAGCTCGCCCGAGAAACCGGTGACGCCACGCCGGTCCCGATGCGATTGTTTTCCTTCAAGGATCCTGAGGAGAATGCTCGGGCGCAGATTGAGAAGGTCCGGTCGCATCCATGGATTGCCAAGGACGTGCCCGTTCGAGGCTTCATTTTCGACGTGGGCAACGGTCGGTTGCGGGAAGTCATCGTGCATGACCTGCGCGGCGTTGCCGCTTGAGGTTTGCCGCGGCCCGTTTCGTTCGTCGTCCGCTACGCTTCGCCGAAGCGAATGAGGATCAGGCTTGGCTGCGGAACGTCAGGTCGGAGTCACACGCTTCGGGCGCTTCTGGGCGGACGCAAAGAATACAGGAGGTCAACTTGTTTACTAGATGTTTGTTATGCCTCGCTGGCGCGCTGACGCTTCTGCCGCAGATGGCTTTTGGCGCGGACTTAGTCGATTCTTGCGTTGATCTGGGTATGGTGCGGGACGCAGTAGCCGCTCGCGGCGGAAAATTGATCGAACTGACGCAGGGCCAGTTGCAATTCCTGCGTGGCATCTACGCCATGAACCCTGAGCCTCCCGGCGGCTTGCCTTACGGAGATCGGGCGATGCTAGTGCAGGTTGATGGCAACTCTGACGGATTGGTGCTTTTCGTAGATAGGGGCCAGGCCTGCAACGCGATGCATGCGCCTCCCGAGGTCCTGCTGCTGATGCATGAGGTCGCGACAGGGAACATCGATCATCATGGAGCTGGGCTCTAGAGTCTACTTGATAATTGAGGAGATCGTGTTCATCCGTTCGATGACACGGGCCTGGCCATGATCGAGCTAAGCCGCGAGACGAGCGAACTGGCACCGAGCGGGTTTCAGCTCGCAGCGAGAATTTGGGGTGAACACCACAGGGACCTCCCGCTCCGCGGCAGTTTCGCGGTAGAAACAGAAGCCCACGCGCCGGCGAAAAATGCTGCTTGGAAGCACCCCGTATTCCGGTTCTCTCCGCCCTTAGGTTCGGCTTTCTCTGGGTCCAGATGACGCTCAGCACGGCTTGGACGGATGGCGGTCGCGGTCAAAAGGCGGCTGTCGATGCGAGTGATTGGGGAGGCTCATTTCGACATGTTTGCGACCCGCTCGATCAAATGTTGTCCGCGCGCAAAGGCGCAAACGCGGAGGGTCCGCGCGCTTCCCTTCTATGGCTTGGTCGCCGCGTTGTTACTGGGCGGGTGCAATTGGGCGGTGCTCAATCCGAAAGGCCCGGTTGGCGACGGCAACGCGACACTCCTCGTGGATTCGGTGGCCATCATGCTCGTCATCGTGGTCCCGACCATCATCGCCACCCTTGGCATCGCCTGGTGGTTCCGGTCGTCCAACCGGAGGGCGTTCTATCTGCCGAATTGGGAATATTCTGGCCAGCTCGAATTGATCGTCTGGGCGATTCCACTGCTCACCATCATGCTGCTCGGCGGAGTGACCTGGATCGGCTCGTTTGACCTTGATCCGGCGAAGCCGCTTGTATCGAAAGAAGAGCCGCTCAACGTTCAGGTCGTGTCGCTCGACTGGAAATGGCTGTTCATCTATCCCGACCAGCATGTCGCGAGCGTCAATCGTCTGGTGATTCCGGCCGGGACGCCGATTCGTTTTTCGCTGACCTCGGGCAGCGTGATGACCGCTTTCTTCGTCCCGCAGCTGGGCAGCATGATCTACACCATGAACCGGATGAGAACGCAGCTTAACCTCTTAGCCGACCATCCGGGGACCTTTCACGGCCTTGCGACTCAGATAAGCGGCGACGGATTCGCCGACATGCATTTCGAGGTCGAGGCGAAGTCGCCGACCGACTTTTACGCCTGGCTCGGCCAGGTGCGCGCAGGCGGACCTGAGCTGACGCCGGAGAGCTATATCGCGCTCTCCAAGCAAAGCGTCGTGCCGGCGCCATTCACGTTCCGCACGGTTACTGACGGATTGTTCGAGAAGATCCTCGATCAGACGCTGCCGCCCGGACCTGGCCCAGTCGCGGAGACCGACCCCGGCCCGATCGTGGCGACCGCTCCTCGGCTGTGCGTAGGGAGGCGGAACTAGCGTGTTCGGCAAGCTGACCTGGGACGCCATACCCTTCGACCAGCCGATCCCTTTGGCTGCGGGCGCATTGGTCATCGTGGTGATCGTCGGCGTGGTCGCGTTCATCACCGTCAAAGGCCGGATCCCTTATCTGTGGCGCGAATGGATCACCAGCGTCGACCATAAGCATATCGGCATCATGTACGTGACCTTGGCCGCGGTCATGCTGCTGCGCGGCTTCATCGACGCGATCATGATGCGCTCGCAGCAGGCGATCGCGTTCCGGTCTCAGGGTTATCTGCCGCCGGAGCACTATAACCAGATCTTCTCCGCTCACGGCACGATCATGATCTTCTTCGTCGCCATGCCGTTCGTGATTGGCCTTATCAACATTGTCGTTCCCTTGCAGCTAGGCGTCCGGGACGTCGCCTTTCCGACCTTGAATTCGGTCAGCTTCTGGCTGACCGCGACCGGCGCGCTGCTCATCAACCTCTCACTGGTCGTGGGCGAGTTCTCGCGCACCGGCTGGCTGCCGTTTCCGCCGCTGTCGGAACTCACCTACTCACCCGGCGTCGGGGTCGACTACTACTTGTGGGGAGTGCAGATTTCCGGCGTCGGGACGCTGCTCACTGGGGTCAATTTCGTCACCACCATCCTCAAGCTTCACGCCCCCGGCATGACCTATATGCGCATGCCGGTCTTCTGCTGGACGGCGCTCGCCACCAACCTCTTGATCGTCGCCGCATTCCCGGTCCTGACGGCCACCCTGGCGATGCTGACGCTCGACCGCTACCTCGGCTTTCACTTCTTCACCAATGAGGCCGGCGGCAACGTGATGATGTTCATGAACCTCATCTGGATGTGGGGTCATCCGGAGGTTTACATCCTCGTCCTGCCCGCGTTCGGCGTGTTCTCCGAGGTGGTGTCGACGTTCTCGCGCAAGCCGTTGTTCGGCTACCGCTCGATGGTCTGGGCGACCATGGCGATCTGCGTCATCTCGTACACAGTCTGGCTGCACCACTTCTTCACCATGGGCGCGGGCCCCAACGTCAACGCGGTCTTCGGCATCGCGTCAATGATCATCGCGGTGCCGACGGGGGTGAAAATATTCAACTGGATGTTCACCATGTACGGCGGCAGGGTCCACTACGCCTCGCCGATGCTGTGGTCCATCGGCTTCATGGTCACCTTCGTCATCGGCGGCCTGACCGGCGTCCTCGTCGCGGTGGTGCCGGCGGATTTCATGCTGCACAACAGCCTTTTCCAGGTCGCCCATTTTCATAACGTCATCATCGGCGGCGTGCTGTTCGGCGCCTTCGCCGGATATACCTTCTGGTTCCCGAAGGCGTTCGGCTTCCGGCTGGATGAACGGCTCGGTAAGGCGGCGTTCTGGTGCTGGTTTATCGGCTTCTATCTGGCGTTCATGCCGCTCTATGTCGTGGGCCTCATGGGCATGACCCGGCGGATGCAGCACTACGACGTGCCCGAATGGCGCCCGTGGCTTCTGGTCGCGGCGGTGGGCGCTGCGGTCATTCTCGCCGGCATCCTGTGTCAGATCGCCCAATTGGTCGTGAGCATACGCCGGCGCGAGGAGCTCCGTGACCTGACCGGCGACCCGTGGATGGGCCGCTCGCTCGAGTGGTCGACGTCGTCGCCGCCGCCGGCATTCAACTTCGCCGTCCTGCCTCACGTCGAGGGCCGGGACGACTATTGGCGCAGAGCGCGCCTTGCCGAGCGTGGGGTAGGGCCCATGGCCGAACCGATCTACAAGCCCATCGAGATGCCGAGGAACAGCGCCACCGGCTTCGTCTGCGCGTTCTTCGCCACCTTCGCCGGCTTCGGCATGATCTGGCATATCTGGTGGCTGGTTGCGGTCTGCCTCTTGGGCGCTTTCGCCACGTTCGTCGTCTTCGCCTGGCGCGACCGGACTGAGTATGAGATTCCGGCCGACGAGGCCGCTCGCATCGATCGCGAGAACCGCGCCGCCCGCCGCTTGGCGTTCGCCCAGACGGAGCCTGCCGAATGAGCATCGCCGCGCGAACGACAGCCGTCGGTCTCGGCGGCGAGGGAGCGGCGGGCGCGCCGTCAGTCCCACACGAGCTCTCTGAGCTTGAGCAGAAGCGCATCATTGTGGGCTACGGGTTCTGGATCTTCCTGCTCAGCGACATTGTGATGTTCTCGGCGTTCTTCGCCACCTACACCGTCTTGGTGAACGAGACGGCTGGCGGCCCGAGCGGCAGGGAGCTGTTCCATCTCCATATCGTCGCGCTCGAGACCGCCTTCCTCCTGCTGTCGAGCTTCGCGTGCGGCGTCGCCAGCATAGGCGCTCGCGCCCATCGCGATGCAATGTACTACGGCGCGATGGCGGTGACCGCCTTGTTCGGCGCAGGCTTCCTGTTCCTGGAAATCCGCGAGTTTGTTGGCATGATCGCCATAGGCGCGGGTCCGCAACGCAGCGCTTTTCTGTCGGCCTTCTTCACCCTCGTCGGCTGCCACGGCCTGCACGTGACCCTCGGGCTCATGTGGCTTTTGACGATGATGGCGCAGGTGTTCGCCAAGGGATATCGGCCCGACATCCTGCGGCGCGTTTTGTGCTTCGCCCTTTTCTGGCACACGCTCGACATCATCTGGGTGGCGATTTTCACCGTGGTTTATCTGATGGGGGTGGCGGTATGAGCGACACCGACGCAGGGCTGCATCTGAACGACGCCTCAGACCATGCGCCCGGCGACGAGCTGGCGACCGGCCACGAGATCGCGGAAGGTCTCCTCGGCTATGTTGTGGGGCTTTTCCTTGCCGCGCTGATCACGGCGGTGGCGTTCTTCATCTCCGGCACGTCGCTCGTCTGGGGACCAAGCATCCCCCTTGCGCTCGTCGTGCTGGCCATCGCCCAGATGGGCGTTCATCTCGTCTTCTTCATCCACATCACCACCGGGCCCGACAACACTAACAACGTGCTGGCGCTCGCGTTCGGAGTGCTGATCGTTTTTCTGATCCTGGTCGGGTCGCTCTGGATCATGTACAACCTGAATCAGAACATGACGTTGATGCAGATGCCGACGGGATAGTTCGATCGCCAATTCAAGCCGAAGTCATTTCGGAAGCATCTCGCTTAGTCCGCGTTGTTCCGCACTCGCGCTGGCCCGGCGCCAGGTGGGCGGCTCAATGGTGCGATTGCCGCGCCTGATCGGTCGCGGCCGGACGCTGGAGGTGCTGTTGGCGGCGGACGACATCAATGCCGAGCTCGCCGATCTCTACGGTCACGTCAATCGCGCTTTGCCCGACGCCGAGCTCGACGGTTTCATCGACGCGCTGGCCATCCGGACCGAGGTGATTGCCGAAACCCTCGCAAGCTTCCCGTCTGATGCGGACATCCGGCCTGAATCGGAGGCGTTTCGTCCGGCCAGCCAGAAGGGGATCGAGGCGCTGATGGAGGGTGGTTTCCATCGGCCCGGAGATGCCGACTATGTCGATCAAATCGCGGCTGACGGCGCGGCTATGAGGAGAACAGCAATGGCTCGAACGCGTCAGCTCGGAGAAGCCATTTTCAGATCGATTTTGCCTGAAGAGATCGAATGGAAACCCTTCTCCGCCTTTCCGCCCTCCGCGCGGCTCGCAATCCTGGTCGGCGAACCCTCGAAACCCGGCCCGTATCTAATCCGGGTGAAGGTGCCGTCCGGCGTGAAGCTCATGCCGCACAAACACCCTGAAGACCGGATCTATACCGTCGTGTCCGGCGTTTTCTACATTGGGATGGGCGAACGCTTCGACGGCGACAAGGTGAATGCTTATCCGCCCGGCAGCGTGATTGTTCTCCCGGGCGATACTTGGCACTTCCACTGGGCAAAGTCCGGCCAGTACGTGACGCAGGTGACGGGGATTGGGCCGCTCGGCCTCGAATATTTCGATGGAGCAGACGATCCACGTCAACAGATCAACAGGCCCGGTGCCTGACCTCTGAGGCGAGGAGTCGCCGAAACTCATGGACACAACATGATCATCGCCAGGATCGAGACATTCCCGCTGCGGATTTCGTTCAAACCAGGCGTCAAGTCCGACGCTGCCGTCTGGCGCGACAAGAATCTGCCTTCTGCGGACGCGCTGCTGGTCAAGATTACGACGAAGGAGGAATTGGAAGGCTGAGGCGAGGCCTTCGGATTTCGGGCGGTCAGCTCTGCGAAGTTGGCGATTGACATGCTCATCGCGCGGCTCTGCATTGGCCGGGACGCAGCGCAAATTGTCCCTCTGATGCTTGAGGTTCAGAAGAGGCTGGATGTCTTTGGACGGGGCAGAGCCCTAACCTACGGTATCTCCGCCGTCGAGATCGTCCTTTGGGACATCGCCGGAAAGGCTGCGAATGTGCCCAGTTGTCAGCTTCTGGGCGGGGGCGCAGCCGATCTCGCTTGTTACGCGAGCTTAGGGTTTGACCGGAAACTATCGCTTCGAAGGAGGGGTTGTTGGGGCGATGGTGTAGTTGCAATCGCCGTGGAAGTCGTGGCGGGTGATGTTGAGGGCGTTGAATTCCTGGTCGGAGATTTTTACCCCATCGGGGTAGGCGTTGGGATCGAGTTGGCAGCGCACCTCCAGGCCGGTCCTGGTCGTTGTGGCGGCGATCAATTGGACGATCGTCTGGTGGGTGACGAGCGGCTTACCGCGCCAGTTCATGGTGATGAACGAGAACAGGCGATGCTCGATCCTGTTCCACTTGCTTGTGCCCGGCGGC
>Ga0335075_10019364_pt1 | contig 10064 bp, 7 predicted proteins | sample Lox_Sample_24_FD_206723 | JGI IMG/M metagenome (GOLD analysis project Ga0335075, IMG submission 206723) | Soil microbial communities from Loxahatchee National Wildlife Refuge, Florida, United States - Lox_Sample_2.4 | ecosystem: Environmental > Terrestrial > Soil > Wetlands | place: USA: Florida...
CGCTTGTGAAAGGGACGTCCTCCTGGTGCGGTAGTGCGGGCTTGGTGTCCCAAACGCATCCAGAGAGGACGTCCTGATGGGCAAGGGTAGCGGTATTTCGCGTTCGGACCGGCGGCGGAACGCGCGCCGGGAGCATCTGCGGGGGCTGCTGCCGCGTGACGGGGCGGTGCTGGGCATCGACCTGGGGGATGCGAAGCAGGCGCTGGCGCTGGTTGATCATGACATGCGGGTGCTGTGGCGCAGGAGCCCGCGGTGCGCGGCGCACCATCTGGGCGGGCCGATCGCGGAGGCGGTCGAGGCGGCGGCCCGGGCGGGGATGTCGCGGCTGACGGTGGCGTGCGAGCCGACCGGGTCGCGGTGGATGCAGGTCCAGCGGCTGTGCCGCGAGGCGGGGGTGGTGCTGGTGTGCGTGCAGCCGCTGGTGTCGCACATCGCCCGCGAGCAGGAGGACTACACCGGGCACAAGCGGGACGAGCCGGATGCGGTGCTGATCGCGCGGCTGGCCTCGGAGCTGCACTGCTACGTCCCAGAGGAGCTTGACGAGTCCTGGGCTTTCCTGCGGCAGCTCGGGCGGCGCCGCGCGCAGCTGGTGACGGCCGCGACGGCGTCGGTGCTGCGGGTGCGGGACTTCCTGTCGGTCGCGTGGCCGTCGGCGGTGACAGCGGCGGGCAACCCGTTCAAGTCGCTGACCTGGCTGGCCGCGCTCGAGGTCGCGACGTCCCGCTGCGGCGGGGACCCGGCCCGGCTGGCCGCCGCGGGCGAGGAGGAGTTCCTGGCCCTGGTGCGGGACGCGGTGCCCGGGTGGGGCACGTCGCGGCCGGACCGGCGGATCGCCCGCAAGCTGCTGGCCCTGGCCGACGACCCTGCGGCCGTGGGCTGGTCACGGCGCGGCCTGTTCCGCCGGATCCGCGACGAGCTCGGCGACCTGCAGCGCGCCCGCCGCCAGCTGAAAGAGACCGAGGCTGACATGGCCGCGCTGCTGGCGGGCCTCGGCCTGGGCCGGCTCGGGGACATCCCCGGGCTCACGCTGGTCGGCGCGGCGGTCATCCTGGCCGAGACCGGCGACCCCCGCCGCTACGAGACTTCTTCTTCCATGGTCAAGCACGCCGGGTTGTCGCCGTCGGACAACGCGTCCGGGGCGTCCGAGGGCGCCTCCCGGATCTCGCGGCGCGGCCGGCCCTCGCTGCGCGTCGCGGCATGGCGGGCGACGTTCGCGATGCTGAACTGGAACCCGGTCATGAAAGCCAAGTACGAGGCTCTCGTCGCAGGCGCGGAGGAATCCGCCCGCGCCGCGGCCGGCAGCGCGCGCCCCGGCTCGGCCCGGGCCGCGCAGGCCGACCGCAGCGCCCGCGCGGCCCGGGCGAAGGCCCGCGTCGCGTGCGCCGCGTCCCTGCTGCGCTGGATCTACTTCATGACCGTGCACGGCGCCGGCTGGGACCCGGTGGCCGCCTCCGGCGGCCGCTTCGCGCCCCAGGAGGCACAACAGGCCGCCTGACTAGCGCAAGCGCGCCCCTTACCTGCGGGCGCCGTTAAGACCATCCTCCCCCCGGGCCGGGGAGGGCGAGCCCGCATGCCCGTTGGTGGCACTGACCCCGTCACGGACCATGGGCAGCCCTCCCCGGTCCCGGCTTCTTCTCGCAAGCCCGGTTGAACGCTGTCGGAGCAGGCCGCCACGGCCGAGCCCGCTTGAGCTACGTAGGGAAGAGAAGCAGCCGGGGCGTCAGGCCCGCCGCCCGCGCGCCCGTCAGGCGCTGCGGGCCTCAGCCATGCCCGCACGGGACCCGGCCCGTCCGCGAACCCCAGGCCACGCCCATCCCGGCAGCCGCCCAAAGCCCCTTCAGCGCTGCAAGTCTCGCCAATAACGGCCACCCGACTTGACAGACGCCCTCTTACGCTGGTCCGTGGACCGCAAAGCCCCCGGAACCCGGTACCCACGGACATATAGCGGACAGCGGCGCCCCGTCAACGCGCCTCGAACGGCGTATGCGCTGGTCAGCGGGGGGTGACTTGGGCGGAGCGAGCGGGCTGTAAAACCGTCGGCTCAGCCTACGTTGGTTCGAACCCAACACCTGCCACCACCTGCGAAAACGCCCCGTTAGCTGCGAATTCTCGCGCTGGCGGGGCGTTTTTCTCTGTCCCAGCATGTGTCACCTTGTCGCGCCGTAGACCGTACTGTTGCGCTGTCCACGGACGCATAGCGGACGGGCGTCCGTGCCGTTAGGGCGGTCGGTGTGCGCAGCTACGACGGTCGGTGTGTACACTTCGGACGGTCGGCGTCCACCGTCGGCGTTCCCACGGACGGCCACGGACAGGCGACGCCAGCGGCGTGTTTCGGCTCCACGTGCACCGCCAAGTGGGTTTGTGGGCGCATCAGCGATCGCGTTGATGACGTGCCGGGCCTTCGGCCGCTGTGTGCTCGTGCCGGTTGGAAACGCCGGGCTTGATGTCATTCGCCGCACCCAGCCGCGTTGGCGCCGTCCCGCGCCGCACGGGGCCATGTCGCCCTGTCACCGGGCCAGCCGGAACCCGCACGCCGTGCGCGGCATCGGCCGGCGCGCGGCCACGCTCGCGTTGACTTCACCAGCCCGCGTACCTGCTGGTCAACGCATAAATATACCTGAGACGTACCTCTGCATATGGCGTGTACCTTCGATGGACCCGTTCCGCCGCCGAGGCGAAAGCCGCCTAGCCGTTGAGCTGCCGGTGGTGATCAAGGCCCTGGCCGGGCCGTGAATCCCCGTGGCCGGGGTGTTGCCTTGAGCGCTTGGGTGAGGTCATGGCGCTGAAGCCACTTCCGCGCGGCGGCATGGCTGAATCCTCGCTGCTGGAGCAAGTCCATGGCGGCGGCGTGCGTTTCCGCTTCCTGGTCGCGGCTGATGAGGTGTGTGCGGATTTGCTCTAGGACGCCCGCGTCGACCTCGTACCGTGGGCCGTTCTTGGGGGCGAACTTGCTTAGCAGCTTGTAGTAGTGGCGCTCGGAGACGCCGAGTGCCTCCCAGGGGCGGGTTCCGCCGTCGGTCGTCTTGCGGTGGTTGAGGATGGCGATCGTGGCCTTGCGGCTTACGTACCGGCGTGCAGCTGCGGCGCCCATGGCAGGGTCGAATCCCGGCCGCAGGAGTCCCTCGAACAGCAGTGCCGCGGCCGCCTTCTGGTCAGGTGCGCCGGTAGCGCGGGCGATCCGCTCGACGGGCTTGGGGTAGGCGGCTGCGATGGCGTCGGCTATTCCTGGCTCGTCGGCGCCGACGTACTGATGCCAGTAGGCGAGCAAGAGAAGCTGGCACTGGATTTCCTCGGAGGTCGACTGCGGGTCGAGCGGCAGGACGGGGATGCCGTGATCGCGGATCGCGCCCGCGATGTGCCTCCAGATGCTGGTCACTGCTACCGGACGCTCGGTCGAGGGCCAGATCCGGACGGCCATGGCCCAGTCTGCGGGATGGCTCGTGATGCGGCCGGCGATCAGGAGCGGCTCAACCGCGACCAGCCTCCGCAGCGCATTATCGCCGTCCGGGAACAAGGGCTCGAGAAGGCGCTGTTCCTCGGTGCCGCTCGTGACCCAAAGGAGGCGGCGGGTGATCTGGAACCACCATCCGCCGCCAGTCCCCGTGGCTACGGGGACGTGAACGTGGGTCGAGGCGTCCAGCAGGCTCCGCAGGAACTCGGTGCGCTCATCAGGGGCAAACGCGTGGCCTAGCCAGGACAGCATGTAGTCACGCGACAGGAACCCGGACCGGGCTGCCGCATGTACCAGTTCGCCGGCTGCCCGCAAGGCGATCCCGACGGGCATCGCGCGCCCGGCTGGGGACGGGACCTCCAGCACTTGCACCACGGTGGCCCTCTGGCGGTCCACCGGGTTGGGGACTGGCCACATGGGAGCAGGGCCTTCCACCGTCCCGATCAGGAGGCCGGGAAGCTCCACGAATGGCAGCCCGAAGGTGCCGACGGATACCGTGTTCCGCTTTGCCGGGCCGAAGCTCTGCCCGGTGAGGGTCTCGATCTCGGTGCCCGCCCGGCGCGCGGTGGCCAGGATGCGGTCGCGGCTCACGCCAGCCGGCAGCCGGGCGGCGATGTCGTCCGCGAGGAACTCCGCCCAATGTCCCACTTGGGCAGTATAACCGGGCGTGAACAGACGGCTGACCCTTGCGTCGGCGGACGTGAAGGGCACAAGCACCGGTCATCCCGCATTCGCGGCGGGCCAGGGCATGAAGCTGGTCCCCGGAAGGGGGCACGCCGCTCCTGGAGGGCAGGTCTCGTGCGAGAGGCTTGCCGACCTTGACGCGCAGGCCCGGACGGCCCGGGGGCGGGAGACACTCCTGTGGGTGCTGTTCGTCCTGGTCTTCCTGCTGACGCTGGCCGCCGGTGGCACCGGGGTCGCGCTCATCTTCCTGGCAAGCCTCAAGGTGGGGATTGCCTCCGGGGCCGCTGCCGTGCTTCCCGGATGCACGAGCGCCCTGCTCAAGCGAGAATGCACCATCCGGAGCAAGATCTGCCAGGACATCGAGGAGAAGCGGGACGGGGAATTCCGGCTCCGCCAGGCCGCATCGGCTATTGCCGATCTGCCAGACGGCCCGCCCAGGGAAAGGCTTCGGATCGATTATGCACGGACAATGCTCTCACGCGTGCCCAAGTAGCGGCCTGCAGCCGGCGACCGTTAGGCCGGCTGCCGTGTCAGAGTTCGATGCGGGAGCCCATGATGACGGTTCTGTCCCGGGGGAGGCGGAAGTACTCGGCGGCATCGGCGGTGAGCCGGGCGGTGGCGAGGAACAGGCGCTTTCGCCACCGGCTCATGCCGGGGCTGGTGCCGGGGTGGATGTCGATGGTGGACAGGAAGTAGGAGATCCTGCTTTCGTCGAGCGGGCTTTCCAGGTCCGCCTGGCGGATGAGGGGGAGCAGGCCGGGCACGTCAGGGGAGTCCATGTAGCCGAAGCGGGCGGTGACGTGCACGATCCGGTCGTCCTTGTAGCCGAGGTCGTCGACCTCGAGGCGGGCCGCGGGCGCGACGTGCGGGACGGGGAGGGTCTCGATCGCCAGGATCAGCACTAGCTCGTGCAGCACCTGGTTGTGCTCGACGTTCGCGCGCAGCGCGAGCGGGGCCGTGGCCTTGCCCCGGTTGAGGAAGACCGCGGTGCCAGGCACCCGGTGCAGCGGCGGGCGCCGCGCGTGCAACTGGTCCACGAAATCGCGCAGCGGTCCCTCATCCCGTTCCCGCAGCCGGGTGACGAGCGCGCGGCCCTGCTGCCAGGTGACCAGGACGGTGAACACCGCGACGGCGATGAGCAGCGGCAGCCAGGCCCCGTGCGGGATCTTGGTGACGTTGGCAGCGAGGAACAGCAGGTCCACCGCCAGCAGCGGACAGGCGCCCGCGGCGACGAGCCACCGCGGCTTGCCCCACTGGTGGCGCACGACGTAGAAGTACAGCAGCGTGGTGATGGTGATCGTGCCGGTCACCGCCATGCCGAACGCGAAGGCCAGCGCTTCGGCGCTCTTGAACGTGAACACCAGCGCGAGGACCGCGGCCAGTAGCGCCCAGTTAATCCACGGGACGTAGACCTGGCCGATCTGCTCCTCGGAGGTGTGCGCGATGCGCAGCCGCGGCAGGTAGCCGAGTTGGGCGGCCTGCCGGGTCACCGAGAACGCGCCGGAGATGACCGCCTGGGAGGCGATGACGGTGGCGGCGGCGGCCAGGAACACCATGGGCAGCCGCGCCCAGCCCGGCAGCAGCAGGAAGAACGGGCTGGCGACCGCGGCCGGGTCGGCAAGGACGAGGGCGCCCTGCCCCAGGTAGCTGAGGATGCAGGCGGGGAACACCAGCAGCAGCCACACCTGCGTGATCGGGCCCCGCCCGAAGTGGCCCATGTCCGCATACAGGGCCTCGGCGCCGGTGACGGCCAGCACCACGGCCGCCAGCGCGAAGAAGGCGACCGTGAAGTGGCCGGCGAGGAACCCCGTCGCGTAGCCGGGGGACAGGGCCTTCAGGATCGCGGGATGACCGGCGATGCCCCGGACGCCGAACGCGCCGATCGCCGTGAACCACAGGGCCATGACCGGCCCGAACAGCCGGCCCACGGTGCCGGTGCCGAGCCGCTGCAACAGGAACAGGCCCACGATGATCGCGGCCGTGATCGGGACCACCAGGTCAGAGAGCGACGGTGCCGCGACCTTGACGCCCTCGATCGCGGACAGCACCGAGATCGCGGGGGTGATCATGCTGTCGCCGAAGAACAGCGACGCTCCGAACACCCCAAGCGCCGCCAGCGCGACCCTCGCCCGGCGCCCGCCCGGCGCGCCCCCGCGGCGGATCAGCGTGATCAGCGCCATGATGCCGCCCTCGCCGTCGTTGTTGGCCCGCATCACCAGCAGCACGTAGGTGACGGTGACCACGATCACGACCGACCAGACGATCAGCGAGACGATGCCGTAGACGCTTTCCTGCGACACCCGCACCGCGTGCGGGTCCGCCGGGCTGAAGACTGTCTGCTCGGTGTACAGCGGGCTCGTCCCGATATCCCCGAACACCACCCCCAGCGCCCCGACCGCCAGCGCCAGCCGTCCCGTCCCCTGCCTCATCGCCCTCACCGCCTGCTTCCCGCCACCTGGCACGCTCACCCTAGCGGGCGGCCAGCTGCCAGCCGTCGCCCCCGTTCGGCTGGGGCTGCGCGGTCTGCACGAGGTTCAGTGAGCCCGCGCCGGCCAGGGGTTCGCCCGTCGGCGCGGGTCCTTTCTCGGCGTCGATAGCCCCGGCCAGGTCATGGGCGATGCTGGCGATGACCGCGGGCAGCTGGATGGCGGTAGCGATGTGGTGGATGAAGTAGATGAGCACGCCGAGGTCGATCGCGGTCAGGGCGAGCGCCGTCGTCACCGACAGGTGCGGCACGAACGTGCTCCCGATCGAGATCAGCACGAGCATCGCGTAGAAGAACGTCGCCACGAACGTCCCCAGGGTCACCTGGGCGCCCCGGTCCCTGATGAAGGTCCGCAGCATCCGCCGCCCGAACTGCTGCGACGCCAGCGTCAGCGTCACGATCACGATGGAGAACACTACGCCGACGACCGTGATGACCGCCCCGGCCAGCGACGACAGGATCTGCCGGGCGGCGTCCGGCGAGCCGCTGATCACCCACGGCGGCAGCCGCAGCGAACCGCGGGAGGCGGCCTCGTCGATGCTCACGGTCACCGCGAACAGCGCGACTGCGACCAGGCTCTCGATGGCGGGGATGAGCCACAGGTTCGTGCGGAGCGCCTCGTCACGCCAGTCCGACTCGACGGCGAGCCTGCGGAGGGTAATGCGCATCTGCCTGGTCCTCATCACTGTGGCGCGGTCAAAATCAGCGCCGACCAGGCTTCCCGGCTCACCCGGCACCAGGATAGCCGTCGCGGGCGCGCCCTCTGCAAAGCACGCCCGCGACGGTCTCCCGGCCGGAGGCGGCTACCGCCGGGGCAACTATCCGGTGATGCGCTCTCCGGTCGGCCTCAGGATTCGCACCGGGAAGCAAAGAGGCCCCGCGACGATCACGGTCCCCGGCAAGGAAACCGGCGCCGGTCACCGCTCGGGAGCAGGCGAAACGTCGCGCTTCTGACGCTATACCAGCCTGCCGGGACCGCCGGGAGCCCTAACGGACTCCAGGCACGGTGGGGCTGACTCCATGCGCGTTCCGTGTGCCATGCTCGGAAGTACAGGGCTCTCGCAGGGAGAAGGTGGGTCTGGTGACCCGTTACCTGACCAGGGGCAGGGCGGCCGTCGCCGCCGCCGTCCCGGGGCCGCTCGCGCTGGCGGCGCTGCTCCTGCCGTGGCGCGGAAGCTGGTCCAACACCAACGTGGCGCTGCTGCTCGTGGTGGCGGTCGTCGCGATCGCGTGCCTGGGGAACCGGCTCGCCGGCGCGCTCGCCGCGGTATCGGCCGCGGTGTGGTTCGACTTCTTCTTCACCGTGCCGTATGACCGGCTCACGATCAGCCGTTCCGCCGACGTGATCACCTTCGCGCTGCTGCTCGCGGTCGGCGTGGCCGTGTCCCAGATGGCCGCCTGGGCGCGCCGGCTCAAGGCGGTCACCGTTCAGGACGCGGGGTACTTCACCCGCATCGTGACCAGCGCCGCGCTGACCCAGCAGGCGGCCCCCTACGATGTCGTCGAGCACGTCCGCCGGCAGCTCATTGAGGTGCTCGGCCTGCAGGACTGCCGCTTCGAGTACGGGAAGCTGCTCGGCCAGCCGCCGCGCCTGGAACCAGACGGCTCAATCAGGACCCGCCACGGTTGCTACCCGGTCGACCTCTCCGGCCTGCCAGCCGAAGACATCGAGCTCCGCACCTTCAGCAACGGCCAGTACGCCGGCCGCTTCATGCTAACGCCCAGGCCCGGCGCCAGGCCGTCCCAGCGCGCCCGCCTCGTCGCCGTCGCCCTGGCCGATCTCGCCGGCCACGCGGTCGGCGACAGCTCAGCGCCCGCCGCCTGACCGCAGCCTCGGCCGGGGTTCGGACCTCGGGATCGCGCTAGGCGGCGATGGCGGGGGGACGCGGGGCGCGGCGCAGCCACTGCCAGAACGTGCGTCGCGGCGGGCGGGGCGGATCGGGCGGCCCGGCGGTGATGCCCCCGCCGTGAACCGAGCCTGCGATCTCGACGCGCAGCTCGACGGGGACGCCGGGGCCAGGCGGCTGGGGCAGCGTGACGCCCCCGCCGCGCAGTGATACGTCATCGGCGTCCACCGCGATGCCCGGCCGGGTGATGAGCCTGAGCCCGCCGCCTGTCACCTCGGCGGTGATGCGCAGCAGCGGCTGCGTGATCACCGCCTCGGTGAAGTCCAGCGTCACGCCGCCGCCTTTCACTTTGACGTCCAGTTCCTTCGGCACCACCCAGTGGCCGTCCCGGCGGGCGCCGCTGCCGTGGACGTGGATCCGCACCAGGTCCTTCGGCGGGGCGCTCACCGCGCCCGCGACGGGCGGCGCGACAGCGGCCCCCGGCGCGGCGGGCAGGTCGGCGGTCAGCGCCGCGAGGTCGGCGTAGGTCCTGGCGGTCAGCGCGCGTTCCAGGCGCTCGTCCAGTTCTTCCGCGGAGAGCCGGCCGTCCCCGGCGGCCACCCGCAGCAGTTCCACCACCTGATCCCGGTCCGCGTGCGAGGCGCGGAGTCCCCCGCCCGCGACGGCGGCAGGCAGGCCGTCCTGGCCGCCTTTACTGGATTGCGCGTCCGCCATGCCTGAACCCTAAGGCAACGCGCCGGCGCACGCCACGCCAGGCGACTTCGGCTCCTGCCCGAGCGTCAGCTCCCGGCGCCGGGCTGTCGACCGGAGAGCGGCACGGAGGGTCCGCGGTCTTACAGCCAGTCTTTGCGCTTGAAGACGAGGTAGAGCACCAGCCCGGCGACGGCGATGGTGGCGATGGAGGCGGCGTAGCCGGCTTTGTCGCTGAAGCCGGGGTAGGGCACGTTCATCCCGAAGTAGCCGGTGATGAGGGTGGGGACGGCGATGATGGCGGCCCAGCCGGTGACCTTCTTGGTGATGACGCCCAGCCGGTTGCCCTGGATGGTGAGGTTGGTCTCCAGGATGCTGGTGACCAGGTCGCGCAGGCTGTCGGTCCACTCGGCGGCGCGCAGCACGTGATCGTAGACGTCCTGGTAGTAGGGCATGAGGTCGTCACTGACCACGTGCAGGTCCCGCCGCATCAGGGCGTTGACGACCTCGCGCATAGGGATCACGACCCGGCGCAGCAGCACCAGGCTCTTGCGGAGCTCGAAGCTGCGCCGCTGGACTTGCAGCCCTTGCGGGACGCCGGCGAACAGCTGGTCCTCCAGTTTCTCCACGCCGTCGTCCAGGCTCTGGACTGCCTCGAAGTGGCCATCGACGATGTAGTCCAGCAGCCCGTGCAGCAGGAAGCCGACCCCGGACGCGGCGAGATCGGGGCTGGCGTCCCACCGCTCGGTGACGGCGCCGATGTCCAGGCCGTCGTCCTTCCGGACGGTGATCAGCGCCTGCCTGGTGAGGAAGGCCGCGATCTCACTGGTGGCCAGCTCGCCCGTCACCGGTTCCAGCCGCGCCCCGTAGGCGGTGAGGAACAGGTGGGTGCGGTAGCGGTCGAGCT
>Ga0335075_10019365_pt1 | contig 10064 bp, 7 predicted proteins | sample Lox_Sample_24_FD_206723 | JGI IMG/M metagenome (GOLD analysis project Ga0335075, IMG submission 206723) | Soil microbial communities from Loxahatchee National Wildlife Refuge, Florida, United States - Lox_Sample_2.4 | ecosystem: Environmental > Terrestrial > Soil > Wetlands | place: USA: Florida...
AGGACGTCGAGGGTGAAGCGCTCGCGACGCTGGTGGTGAACAAGCTCCGCGGCACGCTGCAGTGCGCGGCCGTGAAGGCCCCGGGCTTCGGCGACCGCCGCAAGGCCATGCTCGAAGACATCGCCACGCTCACCGGCGGCAAGGCCATCACCGAGGATCTGGGCATCAAGCTCGAGAACGTGAAGCTCGAAGATCTCGGACGCGCCAAGAAGGTGACCATCGACAAGGACAACACCACCATCGTCGAGGGCGCCGGCAAGCCGAGCGAGATCGAAGGCCGCGTGCGGCAAATCCGCGCGCAGGTCGAAGAGACCACTTCCGACTACGACAAGGAAAAGCTGCAAGAGCGGCTTGCCAAGCTCGTGGGCGGCGTCGCGGTGATCAAGGTGGGCGCGGCAACCGAGACCGAGCTGAAGGAAAAGAAGGCTCGCGTCGAGGACGCCATGCACGCAACGCGCGCGGCAGTCGAGGAAGGCATCGTTCCCGGCGGCGGCGTGGCTCTGGTTCGCTGCATCGCGGCTCTCGAAAAGCTCAAGCTTCAGGATGACGAAGCCATCGGCGTCAACATCGTGAAGCGCGCCCTCGAAGAGCCCATGCGGCAGATCGCACTCAACGCCGGTCAGGAAGGCGCTGTGATCGTCGGCCGCATCCGCGAATCGAAGGACGATAACTTCGGCTACAACGCGGACACCGAGGAGTTCGTCGACCTGGTCAAGGCGGGCGTCATCGACCCGGCCAAGGTGACGCGCCTCGCACTGCAGAACGCCGCTTCCATCGCCGGCCTGATGCTCACCACTGAAGCCTTGGTGGCCGACATCAAGGAAGACGACAAGAAGGGCGCGGGAGCCGGCGCCGGCGGCGGTATGCCCGGCGGCGGCATGGGCGGCATGTACTAAACCAGTCGACAGCTCAGAGTCGACGGTTGAGAAAAACGAGGGCGTCTCGGCGCAAGCCGGGACGCCCTTTACGTTTTTGGGGCGAGAGACGGGCGTGCGCTCAATTCGCGGGAGCAACGACGTCAAGGACTTTGACGTCGATAGCAGGCTTTAAAGGCCAAGATGGCCGAAAAAAAACCACATTGTGGCGGGTTTTGCCGCTATAAGGCGAGAGACGACAAAAAGGAGAAGGCACAGGCGTTTTGCGGCCCGGTGGTTCGGCCTGACACCCTTGCGTTTTTTCTGCTGTCTTCCCATTCAATTATTCAAGGTGTTATGATTCGCGCGGTTTTCCTCTCTTTCGAGATGCCGGAAACGAACGACAAAAGAAAGGTTGTGTACCTGCTCGGCGCGGGAGCAACCCATGCAGAGATGGTCAATGCTGTGCCACGCTTGGCATCGGATGAGACTTTGCAACGAAGGATCGGACTATTAACTAGCCATCTGTCGGCCCGCGTGATGCGAAGCGCCCGCCTGAACGCCAATTTCGTTAAGGATCTGGAATTTCTGGAGCCGCCCAGAAAGCAGGAGCCAGTGGGAGCGGCCAAAGGCGTAACTGGGGCAATGAACATCGAGTTGCTAATAAGCCTTATCGAGAACAGCAAAGCCCGTGGTTGGGAGCAGAAGGCCCGGATTCTGAAGCTGCTCGTGCGGCGGGATATTGAAGCCAGATTGCAACAGCGGAAAGCACGTTTTTACTTGCACAGCGCCTTGCTCGAAATGCAACAGAAGTCGGAGGACGAGCGGCTTATCGGGATCATTTCTTTGAATTATGACGACGTTCTCGACGAGGCCTACAAGGAAGTCTATCGCAAAACGCGATTGGACTACTGCGTCTCACTCGACGCTGCAGCACGCGCGTCGCAAGAAGTCCCGGTCTTGAAGCTCCACGGCTCGTTCAACTGGAGAAGAGGCCTGACCGTGAGGGGCCGAAAGCGCCGGATCGATATCATTCCGCTTGGATCGAACAAGAATTACCTGCACGCACCCTACAATTTCATTTGGACCCGCGCCCTGGAGGTCCTAGTAGAATGCGACTCACTACGGGTAATCGGGTGCTCGCTAAGCCAAAACGATACTCACCTGGTGGACCTGCTGTTTAAGGCCCATCTGGAAAAACCGCCGGACAAAATGAAGAGCTTTGAAATCGAAATTATTAGCGGCGAAAGCGCAGGAAGGGCTATCAGGGACAACTATGGATTTTTCCCGGGGGTCAAAACACAACAGGGCGAGTCGTTAAACCCGTTTCTGACCTGGCTGATGAGTAGGGCTGACAGGATACCCGCAGACACTATCAAGGGAACCCGACACCTGAAGAAGCTCAAGATTGCTGGATTGAGTAAAGGGTAGCGATGCCGACGAAGAGCGAATCTCAGATCAGAAGGCGAGTGGAACCGGTCCCCATCAAAACTTTCATCAATGCTTGGGTTAATCGCATCGATTTAGATGCAGATTATCAGCGCGAGAAGATTTGGTCTCAAATGGATCAGGAGCTACTGCTGGATTCAATCGTCAAAAATATTGACATACCGAAACTTTACCTCGCAGAGGTCACCGACAACGAGAATTTCGATTACGAGTGTATTGACGGAAAGCAAAGGATAACTGCACTTTTAGGATTCTTTGACCCGGAGTCCGGGGGACAGGAGCCGCTGATCATTCGAATAGCCGGGGAGAAATACACGTATAAACGTCTCAAGAGGGAACTTCCACCCCTTGCGAGGAAGATAGAGGAATACGAGCTAAGCTTTGTGATCTATTCTGATTTTGACGATGAGGCTTTCATCGGTGAGATATTCAGACGCCTTCAGCTGGGCACCAGGTTGAACTCCGGCGAATCGTTGAAGGCCTATACGGACAGTTCAATTCGCGATTTCGTTTACAAAGAGATGGGCAAAAGCACACCGTTCCTTAAGCGTACAGGATTACTGGAAAGGAGGTTCGCGAAAGAAGTCACGCTCGCGCAGATTTGCATCAACTCATTCAGCCGCGCAAAGACAGAACGATTCACAAGGTCCCGAACTGACGATCTCGAGGAGTTTTTCGGGGAACAGTACAGGCTGGACAAGAAAGACGAGAACTTGGTCAGGATTAGAAAGGTCTTGCAAGCCATAGACGAGGCTTTCGGCGAGAGGGCGCGATCGATTACCAGTAGGGCCGTCGTGGTATCGGCATACCTGTTTGTGGAGGGTCTGTTCCTGGCAGGCCGTGAGGCGCTGCTACCAAAATTTGTCGAGTTCTATCTAAAGCTTCTCGACGAGATTGGGCGCGACCTTGCGCTGCTCCGGGACTACGAAAAACCGACCAATCGTATCGTGCTGGAGCGTTTTCAAAAGCACATTTCCCAAGCTTCCGTTGAAGCGCGTGCAATCAGGGGTAGGGATGAATTCCTTGCTGAGGCGTTCGAATACTACCTGGCGCCCAAGACGAGGGGCAAGATCATCGGAGGCAAGTGATCCTAGGAGGCAAGTGATCCTAGGTAGCCGCCTCGAAAGTCAATACGCTCTCCACTGCAGAAAATGTCGTTCGGTACTCCCGAGCGCCCGGGTTCACGCCCGCCAAGGTCCTTCCCGAAGGGAAGTCAATCCTGTCGCTTAGACGCAATGCTCGAAGCGCCGCCATTTCGGTAAGGATGTCAGGCAGGTCGTTGTGAATGTCCTTGTAATAGGAGTCCTGGACGACAAGGATACATTGCCCGCCCGTCTTCAGGATCCGGCGAATCTCGGACAGCGAGGTTGCCATCGAAACGAAGTATTGAGCATGGTTCTTGTAGTAGTAGGTCGATGACGCCTTCGACGGGTGCTGCGAGAGACGCTTGAGAAATCTGAGGCATCTGCGGCCTAGGTTTGGCTGGATTTCCGGTACATCCGTGGGAACGGTTGACGTTCCAATGAGCCCTCGGCGAAGCGTGTCAAACTCGTCCTCCAAACCATAGCCCAGCATCGCGAGCTCCGGAGACGTTGCCACGGCATAGTCGATCCTGGTGCAATAGGGAGGTGAGCCCAGCACACAATGTACGGAGGAATCGGGCAACGGCAAACTTTCGGATGAAGCCACGCTGATAGTCTTCTCACCGCGAATGGATGCCCTTGAGTGACCATCCGCGGGTGGAATCATTCTTGTTGCCAGACTATGGAAGATATCTCGCACCGTTGAGGGGGCAGGGCGAAGGCGGGCGGACTGAAATCGCGGCTGTTTTATCCAGGTGGGGTTTGAGGTTAGAAAGGGACGCAGTATCTGTCGGATCGTCCGAAATATCACGACGTAGAAGAAGGCCGCTATGTCTGAGACATCGTCGGCGCCTCGGTTCTTGATGCTAGTGCAGATTCTATCGTCAATCAGTAGTCGCTGGAGCGCTGCCTCAATCGCCCGGACGGAGGCGACGGAGTTCGGACAGAACCAAGTTAATAGAGGATCATATGGCTTCAGTTCGAGGGTCTTCTTGGACTGCTTTGTGATCTCGGCCGCCAGAGGACGGAGGCAGGAGTACTCCGAGGGCTCCAGACATCGCGCTTTCGCGACCAGCACCATTACGGGATTCAGATCATACCCGCGGGCACTCAGCCCAAGAGACAGCGCGGTCGAAATCGTTGTTCCGCTGCCATTCCAAGGATCGACGACCCATTCGCCACATTTGATGGATGCAGAGCTCAGGGCTTCTTTCGCAAACTCCTCAGAAAATCCCGCGTAGTACGGATACCAGGCAGCCTGGGGACTGCTGGGACCCCGAAGCTTTGGAGTGCGTGAAATCGATGCCGTCGGCATGACGTTCAGAGTGTATATCACGAAGGGGCGTATGACTGTTCCTCGTTCCCATCCGCAAAATGACGGATAGATTTCGCGCTGGAAGTCCGATAGAAAGCCGGCAGCGAGGATAAAGGCGAAGATGCCGGGCTAGAAGGACCCGGCGCTACGTTTAAACCTTCGGAGGAAAGCGGGCGATGACGAGGCGGACGACGGCGCGGGAGAAGACGGAGCGGGCGTTCCGCGCGTATCGGGAGCTGCTGGACACGGCGCAGTGGTTCGAGGGGCAAGGATTGTGCCGCGAACCGAAAGACTACCCCTTCGGAGGATCGTTCACGCAGATCGGGAGACGAATGCTGAGAGGCGCACCCTCACCCGAATGGACACCGCCATGGCAAAGGCACACAGCGGAGAAAACCAAAACCAAGATGCCGGGCTAGAAGGACCCGGCGCTACGTTCACACCTAAGGCCAAGCCTAACTGCAACCCTTTTTTCGGCGGCGGCCTCAGGTTTAAGCCTTTGCGTTCAGGTTCAAATCTAGCTGCTATGGCGACGCAAAAAACGACGCCCATCGATCCTACATTTGGAACGCGACGCAATGACGTTATGGACTTTGATCTCGATAGCAGGCTTAAAAGGCCAATAATGGGCGGAAAAAGCCACAATTTGGCGGGTTTTGGCACCATAAGGACTGGGGCGACGAAAAAGAGAAGGCCCGGGGCTGAAGCCCCGTCGCTTGCGTGCAGTTTCTCGCAGGGCTGAAAGCCCTGCGCTTCCACCTGAAAGGCAATTCACGGGCGTTCGCGGCGGGGTAGCGGTACGCGTTCTCCCTATGCGCAGAATGACGGATAGATTTTGCGCTGGAAGTCCGATAGAAAGCCGGCAGCGAGGCTAAAGGCGAAGATGCCGGGCTAGAAGGACCCGGCGCTACGTTCAAACCTTCGGAGGAAAGCGGGCGATGACGAGGCGGACGACGGCGAGGGAGAAGACGGAGCGGGCGTTTCGCGCGTACCGGGAGCTGCTGGACACGGCGCAGTGGTTCGAGGGGCGGATGCGGATGCCGCTCGAGTCGTTCGATTTGACGATGGCGGGATTCCGGCTGCTGGAGCTGCTTCATCGGGAGGGCGCGTTGCCGATCGCGGATGCGACGCGAAAGAGAATGACGCAGCGGCCGAATCTCGATTTGTTGATCGACCGGCTGGAGGCGGAGGGATGGGTGCGGCGCGGGATGGTGAGGCTGCCTCCAGTGGAAATGCGGGAGAGCAAATTGCCGAAGAGCAAGCGAGGGCGCGGGCGGAGGGGGCGGCGGATGCTGGTGGTGGGGCTGACGGCGCCAGGCAAGAAGTTCATCGGCGAGGTGATGCGGAGGCATACGAAGATGGTGAAGGCCTTGATGCGCGCGATCGACGGGCGGCAGCAGGAAACGTTGTGCGAGATTTGCCGGCAGTTGCGCGAGGGCGACATTTTGAAGTTTGTGGGGGAGATTACGAGGGAAGAGGCGTGAGGGGCGAGGGGGCGGAACACGAAGAGAGATTCTTCGGCCGCCAGAGGCGCGGCCTCAGAATGACGGCGGGCGGGCGGCGAGGGAGAGAAGTGAGGGACGGGGGGAAAGGGAGAGTGAGAGACAAGGCGACTGCTGGCTTGACGGGCACGCGATGGCGGTGGTACGAGTTTGCGCACGAGCGGGGGTGAGTCGGGATGAAAACTCGATTCGCGCGGAGAGCGGTGCGGCTGGCGTGCGGCGTCTCGGCGGCGTTTCTGGCGTTCGGCGCGACTACGTCTTTGCACGCGCAGATGGGCGGCAACAATCCGACGATGATGCAAAACTCGAACCAGGGGGAGGAGCGGTTGTTCGTGGGCACCGCGGATACGGAGGCTGACCGCCAGCAGGGGTCGGCCTACAACGATTTCCTGAAGGAGCGCGACGCCGCGAAGAAAATCAAGCTGGGGAACGATTTTCTCGAGAAATATCCGAAGAGCCCGCTGGCGGAGCGCGTCGACGTCGGCATGATGGACGTCTACCGGGCGCGGCAGGATTGGAAGGACACGTATCTCTGGGCGGACAACGCGCTCGCGCTCGAGCCCGATGATGTCGACGTGCTGAGCATCGTCGGGTGGACGATTCCACACGTGTACAGCCCGGACGACGCGAACGCCGATCAGGAGCTCGACACCGCCGAAAAATATGCGAAGCACGCGCTCGAGGTGATGGCGAAGATGCCCAAGCCCTCCGGCATGAACGACGCGCAGTTTGTCGCGGCGAAATCGCGGCGGACCTTTCAGGCGCACAGCGCGCTGGGGCTCGTCTATTTCCGGCGCGAGGATTACGCGAATTCGGCGAGCGAGCTGGACCTCGCGACGAAGGGGAATCCCGTGCGCGACCAGACGGACCTGTTCGTCCTCGGCGTCGATTTGCAGAATCTGAAGCGCTACGGCGAGGCGGCAGATTCGTTCCGCGCGTGCAGCGAGGCGCCGGGCCCGCTGCAAAGCCAGTGCAAAGACAACGCCACTACCGCAAGCGCGCAAGCCCTCGCGACTCAACCGAAGTGAATTGCGGCACGCCGTGATGCGAACGGAAAGCCCGGATTTCATTTCTTGTCGGGCAATTCGAAGACCCAAACGGTCGATTCGCGGTCCGGCGGATTCTGGATTTCGGGGACCAGGACAGGATAGGTCGCCGTCATCGGGCCGCCCTCGCCGGTGACGACAGCGAGGTATTGCTTGCCGTTCACGCTGTAGGTGATCGGGCAGGAGTCCGGGACGTCGTTGAGGCGAACCTGCCAGAGGACCTTGCCGGTGTCGGCGTCGTAAGCCTTGAGGACGCGGTCGAATGCGCCGGCGAAGACCACGCCGCCGGCCGTGGCGAGGACGCCGGTCATCTGCGGAGCGCGCTGGCGATCGATCCAGAGAACTTTTTTCGTTTCGAGATTCAGCGCCTCGACGCGGCCGAGATTGCCGTCGCTATCGGGCCGCAGGCGGATGAACCAGTTGTAGCCGGAAGTGAGATTGCCGCGCTTGCCGGGGCCCGCGGGAATCAAATCCATGCAGGATTCATTGAGCGGGACGTAGAGAATCTTGGTAGAGGCGTTGTAGGACGCGGGAATCCAATTGCGTCCGCCGCCGGGATGCGGGCAGATCGTGTGGGGCTTGTCGTCGCCCATGACGGCGCCGGGAGCGATCGTCTTTTCGCCGGTTTTCGGATCGATCGACGCGATCACATTCTGAATGCCGAGATCTTTCGAGAAAATATATTTGCCGGTGGCGGCGTCCATCGCTTCGTAAATTCCCATCTTGCCGGAAGTGACCACGAGCTTTTCGTCCGCGCCATTCACCGGGAGATGAATCAGCTGCTGCTCGAAGGCCCAATCGAGATCCCACTGGTCGTTGTGAACGTGCTGAAAATACCAGACGAGCTTGCCGGTATCGGGATCGAAGGCGAGCGTGGAATCGGTGTAGAGGCCGTCGTTCGAGAAGCCAGGAACGCGATGCAGGACCGGGCCGGTGTCGTAGGTCTGGCCGACGCCGAAATAGGCGAGGCCGAGCTGAGGATCGTAGCTGCCGGGGGTCCACACGGACGCGCCATTGCGCTTGTCGTTGGGCAGGCCGTTCCAACTGTCGCCGGGCTGGCCCTGCTGCGCGATGGTGTGGAAGCGCCAGGCTTCCTTGCCGGTATCCATATCGAGCGCGACGATGAAATTTCCGCCGGCGGATTGCCCGCCGACGCCTTGCAGGACTTTGCCTTTCGCGACGAGCGGGCCGCCGGTGAGTTGAAATCCTTTTTTGTAATCGGCGACGGGCGAATCCCAGATCACGCCGCCGGTTTTCACGTCGAGCGCGACGATGTGATCGTCGGAAGTGCCGGCGAAGACGCGGTCGCCGAAAAGCGCGATGGCGCGTTTCTGCGCGAGGCGCGCGTCGCTCGGAAGCTGCCGCGAATATTCCCACAGCAGATCGCCGGTGACGGCGTTGAGAGCCTCGACGTGATCGCCGTAGGCGTCGACGAAGAGAACGCCATCGTGTTCGAGCGGCGTGGCTTCGTTCTCGCCGGGCGGAAGCGACCAGGCCCATTTCACGCGCAAATCGGAGACGTTGGATTTATTGATCTGGGCGAGCGGACTGAAGCCCTGGTCGTTGTAACCGCGGCGCCAGATGAGCCATTCGCTGGCGGGAGGATTTTCGAGGTCGCCGGCGGTGACGGGCGTGATGGCGGCGAGCGGGTCGGGCAGCTTGACGACGGGCATCGGCGGAGCGAGCGGCGAGAGCGGCATCATCGGCGCGGAACGCTGCGTGGCGCCGCGCGGGATCGTCATGGTGGCGAGCGTTTGCGGATCGGTGGGTAGCTCCGTTTGGCCCGGCTGAACGCCATTCGACTGCAGGAGGAAGGCTTCGACCTGCGCGTAGGTCTCGGCGCCGAGCGAGCCGGGAGACGCGGGCGGCATCTTCGTGTTCATGTAGTTGAAGAGCTCGACGGCGCTTCGGCCGCCCCAGTTATTCGTGAAGGTGATCCCCCGAAGGGCGCTCGCGAATTCGCTGCCGTTCAGCGTCGTGCCGTGGCAGGAGGCGCAACTTTTGGCGTAGGCTTCCTTGCCGGCCGCGGCCTGAGCCGCCGTGAAGGATGCGATCGAGCGGCTGTTGAATTCGAACTGGTCCGCGGGCGCCTGCGCGCGCGCGATTGGCGCGAGCGCGATGGCTGCCGCGGCCACGATCAGCGCGGCGAGCACGATCGAGCAATTTGTTGCGATGCGCGATTCCTGTTTACCGGATTTCATGCTTCCCCCCGAAAGCCTGCCACCACCTGTTATTGGCGCACGTTCGCCGGGCAAAGATGCCGCGTTCAAAGCGCGGCGCTAATGAAATATTCAAGACGAGCGCCCGCGCGGCTGCGCCGGCGTGCATTCAATCACCAATGAAACGAGAAGGCTAGAGGAAAACTGCAGCAGCGGGATGGCTTGTGCGCGGCGGAGAAGTGCGGCGTCAGAGACGCGGCGGGAACAAGATGTTTTCGATTGCCACGCGGGCGTGGGAGTCAGGATCTTTTTCGACCTTGCTCTCCGTATCGATCATCATGATGTTTCGGTCCGCGGCCGAATAGGGCGGCCAGTGCGGAAAGCCTTTTGAATCCGGATCGCCAGTTGCCGCGAACGCCGCCCACGCGCCGCTTACGCGCTCGGCGAGCGGGAATATGTCGGGGCCGTTGCCAGTGAGCTTTTGCACGAGCGGATCGGCAACGTTGTCGAAAACGAATGGCATTTCGATCGTGTGCGGCGACCTGAGCCGGCCGCCGAGGACCGGCGTCTCCCAGGTGAACTCGTAGACGTAGGTGGGGGCTTTCCCGAGCGCGGCCCTGCGCTCCGCGATTTTGGCCGTGTAAGCGACGGTGGGAT
>Ga0335075_10019366_pt1 | contig 10064 bp, 10 predicted proteins | sample Lox_Sample_24_FD_206723 | JGI IMG/M metagenome (GOLD analysis project Ga0335075, IMG submission 206723) | Soil microbial communities from Loxahatchee National Wildlife Refuge, Florida, United States - Lox_Sample_2.4 | ecosystem: Environmental > Terrestrial > Soil > Wetlands | place: USA...
TCCAACTGTTGGGTGGTGGTGGGGGTGGTGGCGTATTTTATATAGATAGGGTAGATAGGGTACATAGGGTACACAGGGTAGAGGAGACAGGGTAGAGGAGCACCACAATAATCACAGGTGCAATTATGAAATAATGGAGGGTGCGGTGACGGATGTATTATAGAGTAAAGTAAGACAGCTTAATACCTATAGTAATTAATGATAGTGACCAGGTGCTGCAGAGTTTACAGTTATTTGCAGTAAAACCTTCTGTTTTATCTATAGTTTTTGTAGACTGTATACATATCATCAAATGAGAGATTATCGGGCTTTACCTGACTTGGTAATCTCCCTACATTCTTGGCCAACCACATATCGAAAAGAATCTGGGCGAGTTCTTGGTTCCTCTCTTCGAACGCTATATCCAATGCCGTCTTTCCCTCATTGTCTCTCAGCGATAAGTTCGCCCCGGCAGCTACCAATGCGCCAATTATTTCTCTCCGGTACGGGCTGTGATTTCGCATTGCGTACTGAAGCGGAATTCGCCCAGATTTACCCTGAACTGTTGTACTTGCTTCAGCTGCCGATAACAGTTCTATGACAGAAAGTTTGTCCCGGAAGACGGCGACGTGTAGGCTTGTCCAACCCCAACTATCTTGGGCGTTGACGTCGACTCCCAAATCTAACACCATTCGAACCAGCTGAGGCTGGTCTAGGCGAACGGCTGTATCCAATAATTCGGGCCCAATTTTCGTCACGAAGTTCATCTGGTCTTCGCCGCTGTTATCGGACAGTAATGAGCGAAATTTGCGCAACCTTTGCTCTGAGATTCGGTACTCTCGGAGGCAGCACTCTTGTTTCAACAATTTACACCTGGTGCATCCACCCTCGGGTTCATAGTCACATTTGACTGCCTGGCTATATTAGATTTAAGTGGACGAACATCATGTACAGCTATTCCTGCTTTCGCGCACTCTTGACATTTGTCTTCCCATTTATACCATCTGTCGGCACGAAGCAGCTGAGCTTGACTGCTTTATTAGGACGTTTGATATGAAAAAGGCTCTGAATAGTACCCTTTAAGCTTTGAACAAAGGACTTCGAAGGTCTGTTGGTTCTTTGAAAGTTTAATGGGGACATATTTTGCCCTGCACATATGTACATTAGTCATCCGCTGCGTACGAATTGCCACAAGTTACCTCTCCGACTTGGGTTCTGTTGAGCTTATGGCTGGCGGAGTAATTCTTTCACCCGACTGGAGCAATGAACTGCCTATTCCTTGGTCTTTCAAATCTTGTACTTGCCTATTCGATCATCTTTCGCGAAGGAGTTACCTCGCTTGGCACGTCGCTCTTCAACAGACAACAGAACACAGGTTTCAAGAGCTTCTTCTCCAAGATCTTGAATACAACGAGCACAAGGGATAGAATTATTGTCGAAGATACACTAACAACATCTGTTAGAATAAAGTTAACTCAATAAACCGTGAAATACCGCAACGTGTTTTTCCTCGCACTTGAGGCAACGGAGACAGTTATTGCGCTTTCTTTTCCTTGGCTGCGGTTTCAACAGTCTGTGATGCGTTAGAGTTATCTACAGGTATCAGCAACGGACCTTTTGCTGGGCGATCCCGTATCCATCAGAGATATAAGCGCAGGAAAGATACTATGCGAACATCGATCGCCGATAGGAAGAGAAGACCGCTCTTGAAAAGAATTTTACCAATACATAGTATTCAAACCCGACTAATCCTGCCGAATTTTGACGATTCGACGGCTTTCCGTCAAGGAATTTGTCATCGGCAATCGGAAGCCTTGAATTATGGTGGTGGCAGGGTTGTGCTGTGTAAATGCAATCCGCGATGTAATAATGTAAATATTACAAACTCACAGGCTAAAGGCACCGTCCAATCGCAACTCCAGATCTCGGCGGCATAGCAGAAATGAATTCGCCTTATATAGCGATGTTCTGGTCCTGAGCCTGCGATACGTCGAACCCCTAGTGTGGCTCCCGGTCTAACTCCTTTTCCTGCAGCCCATATTAACCATCCGTGTTAATCACCTCCGAGTCGATCGATTCTGTCGATGTTGCGAAGAAACTATACGCGATTCTGGGGTAATATTGTGTTGTGATTCGATGGCTAATTGTAGCAAACCTCACAGCAAACGTTTTGCAATTGGGAGTGTCGGCGTTTGCTGCAGTCACTGGAGATTCTCCTACGACACGAGCTATTCTGATCGTCCTCTACTCGATCATATTCATGAGTAGCATGCTCGCAGTTATTTTGGAATCACAGGCAATGATCGTGTGTATAAAGATCCATCCCAGAGTCAGGACGATTTCGGACTCAGAAAACTGAAATGGAAATAAGATTGAAATATTGAGACGCTCAGATCAAATTTTAGGATTAGAAGGGCGCGGCAATAGGAATGAATATAATCCAAAAACGAAATTCCGAGGCAGAATGTATTCAATAACGTGATGTAGGTAGGAATTGATCAAACTGGTGGAAATCAAATATAATAAACCTCCCGCCCCGCCAGTTTCTCTCTTGTGACTTAGAATCTAAGCCTTTTAACCTCGAATGTGAACCAATTCTCAGACCTACACAATAGATTTTTTACAATGTCAACTTGATCTTGGGGCAGGAGCCCCGAATCTGGATGATCAACGTTGCTGGAGAAAGCTATTGGTTGCTTGATTACCAACGCCGAGTTTAGGTCTACAGAGGTATTAGAAATACAATCACACGGCCATACCATTGGTTTGATCCAATTGCCGAAGCTGAAGCTCTGCCAACGAGATGCAGAAGGAAAAAAAATCCGGGATATCTGGTTCGATGAATGCATTCAACTCTGAGGCAAGAGTAATTAGTTTTACAGCGAAATCTCGTCCATCCCTCCTAGAATATCTGTAAACAAAACCTTCCATAAGATTAAGAAGAATCACAGACTGCAGATATATTAGGTAGAGACCTCTCCTTCGAAGACCGGTAGTTCTTTTGAACCACAATCTCTGCTTTGAACTCGAAGACGACGAGGGAATCGTAGGTTCCAGGAGCTCGCCGGTTAAAGTCACAAGATGTTCGCCAGATCGTTTCCATAAAGGGTCGATCTTAGTGTCGAGGGAGGCGATAGTGTCTGGAGATATGACGCTTCCGGCCGATCTCGACTTTTCCCACAAAAAGCTATCCATCTCTAGCAGATCGCGAAACAATGGGAATCCCTCAATGTCTTTGAGACGTTCCTGTATCTGGCTCAAGAGTGGGTTTAGGGCGGAGAATATGCCTTCACCGGCGAATGTCGATTGCATGTATTGTTTGTAACAATATCGAATCTTGGATCGCATGTCTTCGACATAGAACACCAACAAAGAAACCTCACTGCCGTATTGGCTACGAGGGTCGGATGGTATGCTGGATAGAGGAGGAAGTGAGTAGTTCAAAAGCTGAGAGCCCGACAAAACCGACGGTAAAGTTGCATCCTCAATTTCATTAGAGGGCATGACAGCTTCCGCAGAGCGCAGAAAGGAAACCAGAAATTCCAAAAATTCAATCCCAGTCAACGAAAAATCAAGGATAGTACGGCGTTCGACAATGTCGCCAACAATTTGAGCTATCATTTGAAAGCACTCAAATCTTTCTTGAGAGGAGCACGCAACGACTGAACGCATCATTAACGTAAAGGCTATGATGTGGTCCACAGTTACATTGGACCTCCTGATTCGCCTCGTGGTAGGCCAAAACTTTGAGAGATAGACTTCGTTTCGGTGGAAGTTTGCTTGCTCGAATGCGGAGGACGATAGAAGGGCAAGTCGTAGACTTTCGTCTGAGATGTAAACTCCTCTCGTGGATTTCAATACACTAACTATTTTTGACTTCAGATTGAAAGGGAGGCAAAGATTGTATAAGAAAAGAATGTCATACTGCTCCTGCGGCGTCATTTCGATATAGTCAGGAGCTCCGGGTGAACGTGGGACTGACGGCGCACTGGAATTGGAGACCGCATGCGAAAGCCTGACTAGTTCACGTTTAGGCCCGTATTGTTTTCTGCATTCGAGTCCTCTGGTTAGGCAACGCCTGCACGGTTCCCCTTTGTTAGAGAAGACACACTATTCGATAAGTCGGTTCTCGGACGAAGGTACCTTCAGATGCACTTTTCGACATTCACTGCATCTCAAATCCCCAGCTCGCCCCTTTCGGTTGTTGCCTTTGACTGAACCAAGGATTCTCCTAGACTTGGGTCGATTCTCTCCTGTGTCTTGCCGGGCGATACTCTAAAGATGGTTAGAAATTCTAAGAGTTCTGCAAGACGGCTACCTCCGTTGAAGCCATGGCCTGGATTGGTAACTCGGCCATTCGTACGCGCTCTGTAGGGCCAACAGAATCAAACATAATGTTGAATGGGTTCGTATTCTCTCCTGTTTCGTCCAGAATTGGCTTTCGAAGGGACGGCAGCAGTTCGCTGTCAAGGCCTTGTTCTTCGGAATGATCGAAGGAACGGGGAGTAGTCATTGCGACTGGCCGGGAAAGCGAGGTTGCTTGTTCGGAAAGCGTCGCTAATGGTTCCCGGAAATCAGTTTGCGCCTCAGAGACTAAAACGAGTTCCGCGGGGGCGACAGGGTGATTTGTCAAAGATGAAGGATCTTGTCCGGGAGTGTTGACCAACTCCAAGCTGAGTTTCCAGTCGTCGTGGGCGTCAAAAAGTTGCACAATAAGCTGCTGAAAGTCTCCGTCCCCTGAAAGCGGCGCAAGCCATTGTTCATCATTCTCACCGTCTGTTACTGTTGCCATCGCAGCGGAAAACACAAGGTTCGGGGGAATTTGGCTGATATGCTAGTCGTGTCCCTCTCGCGAATCCATCCCAGGAATTTCTCCGAATTTCTCCGAATTTGGACAGTAACTTGTCCATCTATTTTCCACGATTAACCCAGTCCAATCACATGTCGATCACGGTCTTTTATTTGCCCAGTCCTTGATTCTCCCACCTCCGGCGCCGAATCCAACATTCGACACATCTTATACATCACATATAGAGGGCGGTGGGGATTCTGAACACTGCACTTCTAAAAAGGGATCTAAAAGAAGGAAATCCCTTTCTGCTGCATTCGACTGTCACTGCCACAGCAAGTTTACCAAGTATCAATTCTATGGCCGATGTGAACAATCGGTTTGCCTGGACAACAGGCGGAGACAAGAGATTGGTGCATCGGAGATGGATCGATGCTGGTGGCTCAGGAGTTGTTCACGAAGTAAGCCCTTCCCCCTCGGAATGATCACTGACTGGCCTGTAGCTTTACAATACGGAAACGAATCAGAGTTTTGCACGGAAGCTGTTGCGTCTTGCGATACCAGAGCCACGAACGGCACGGAACGAGCTACGTGCGATCAAAAAGCTCTGCGACGGCACACATAAACATATCATCAAAGTTTTGGAGTTTGGAGACCTTCCAGACTCTTCGCACGCCTTTATCGATATGGAACTTTGTTCTCTCAATTTGGATCAATACAATAAGAGCATTCGGACGACTATTCTTGTTCATCCCTCCACATCGACTGTGAGAACAGTGGAAATTTGGTCTATTATCGCCCAAGTAGCTGACGGTCTTGCTTTCATTCACAAACAGCGTGAAATCCATCGAGATTTAAAACCGCAAAATGGTTAGTTTTTTCATACTCGAGTCTCGCTAATGAGGAAGTTTTATACTCGGTCGTTAACGGGTTATGGAAAATTGCGGATTTTGGACTCACTTCTGAGGGAACATCTCAAAGTTTTCTGGACACGGAATTTGCTCGGGGAACGTCAGGGTATCGAGCTCCTGAGCTTTTACGAGACCAGCGAGCAGCCTACAACAACAAAGTCGATATCTGGGCTCTGGGTTGCATATTATATGAATTGGTGGTCGGCGCAAGACCATTCGCATCAGACTTCGTTGTCCTCGAACACTACCAAGTCAACACGTCTCTAAATCCAACCTTAGACAAGACAATTGACTCCGACTCCGCGACGATTCTTTCGACAGCCATTGAGGAAATGGTGCAGAAGGATCCGTCCTCAAGACCCACTGCAGCCACACTGCACGAGGCTTTCTCGCGTAATGAACTCATCGCCAAGATGCAATATATCAAGCCTCAACCCGTTGAAGGGTCGCTTAGTACGGGCCCGGAGTTTGAGCCCATTGAAATCGCCGAGGCCGTACCTATCTTCCGACAGGTCCCTTCACCGTATCGATCTATACTCACCGCCTCGGAGGCTCCGCAGTGGGTAATAGTCGTTGCAATCGTCAACACGACCAACACCCGTATCGCCACTGATTCATGTGATGTGAACCGTGAGTATTCCCAAGTAACGCTGTGGAATGCGCTTACGGGGGATATGATCTGGCGGCGACAATATTCATTGATCGACATTCCCGAGCGAACGAATCCGACCTTCAGTGGTGACGGAAAATACTTCGGTGTCCATCATGGCGACAGGGCCGTAGAAATACTGGACGCAGAATCTGCAACTTTGGTCAACACCGTAGAAATTCAGTCCGAGGGACGAATTGCCGCTATGGCTCTGTTGAGGAACGGGAAGGGAATGGGGGTGGCTATGGACTGTGGTATTTTGAATGTAGAACCCAAGGAGAAGGATATGGCAACGTTGAGTAATGTCAGAAGAACTACAAGTTTGAACATCACAGATATTATTCAGACACGAGGAGTGCATGATGTGTCTATGGCCTATGACACTCGTGGGCGCTTTCTCTTCCTCGTCGGTAACAGTACTTTGCGCGCCCCCAATGGGAGGGAGAAACGCGTCGCCTTTTATTGGGACATCACAACTCGGAGCAGAACCAACGTGATATTTCAAGAAATAGACAACCCTGTGGCCGGCAACTGGTGTACTCCGCTTTACAACATGCCAGGGAACGATTTTGTTCTCGTTCGGGGGTTCACTCTCACGGGCGAATTTTTGGTCGATACGTATACTGCTACTTCTGTGCGGGGATGTATACTCTCGTTTAAGCATTCTGGGGTCTTGTCTTATGGCCGTCAATGTCTCTTGGTTCTCGGACACTATGATAGTTTGGGTGTATGGGATAAGAAGCGGAGAACGTGGGTTCTCAAGGACGGTTTCACGACAGCGAACCCATTAGACAAAACGGTTTACAAGTATTTGTATCAGTGTGAAGGGAAGGGGCTGGATCACATCGGTGAACAAGTGAAAGTTAAGCTCGCCGCAAAATTGGTTTGGAGCGACATGCCGACGTTCACGGACGTAAAGGCGATGGCCGAAACAGAGTCAGGGTTAACATTGATGCTGGAAGGGGAGAAAATTATGTTTTTTGAAAAAAGAAACCACTAATCAGCGAAGGAATCTGACGAGCTGCTAGGAATTTGTGTTGAAATTTTCTGGTTGGTTCGTTGGGGAAATAATTCCGAGCAAAGTGGATTCCCCACACAAAAGTCGGAGACGACAACTCGGATTTCCGAGCACTTTTACTATGAATCGTGGAAAAAGAAGGACGTAGCGTCCTCAGCGGAGTTGGTATAGTAATTTTATCGGTTTCAAATAATCAAAAGGTGGTTCCGAAGTTGTGGTGATGTAGAATTGCCGTAAACAAGCTATTTTATCGCCGACTTCTTTAATTCTGCAATTCCCACGTCACTAATTTCACAATGAAAGAATACCTCATTCTCGATCTGTCTCAACATCAATATGCTGTCTCCTAATGCGGCACTGGATCACTTTCGTAAGTATCACAAATCTATTCCACTCAACACAAAAAAGGTGCTTGAAACGAAGATGAATTTGGATTTGGTTAACCCAGCAAAAGTAGAAGTGCCCGTCAAAGGATTAAAAGTTCATAAGGAGTCAAGCGTAGCTACACAGGTTGTAAAGAGTTGAGAGGTATACCAAGGTCTCCGAAAAAGCACAACAGGGTAGTCGTCCTATTCGAACCTCTTTTTGCAAGGAGTTATTAGAGACAATATGGTAAGTGTCTATGAACGTCAAGGGAAATAGTACTGGCAGTATCTCTGTCCAAGGCAACGCTTCATTGAGCAGAGTGGCATCTTTGCTTCACACGGAGAGACAAGACAATGTATTTCGTCTGACTTCAACTTGATTTGGCTCTCAACATGCAGTTTTAAACAGTCCCAACAATAGGTGGATCGATCGCCCTTATTACAATCGGAGAATCCAAGGCGAACTTGGCTTGCCACCATTCAAAAATTCACGCATGTCTTCACGATGAAGATCGAAACAAAAAGTAATCCATCGTAACCAGCATGAAAAGTTACTATAAACACCCTGAACCTTAACCCCAATCCTATCTCCATTCTCGCTCAGCCCGACATTACAATAAAGGCCGGCGTCGACATCGATACTAATGCAACGGTTAGACCGGCGGGCAAACCGCATGATCACCAACTCACCGATCACGTCGGTCGATTGACATTCCCTAAATCGCAGCCTCCGCAATCTGTCGAAGGCACCTTGACCACCATCTTAAAAGTGAAATCGGGGAATTTCAGTTCGAAATTGCAGGATTTCTGCATCAGAAGGGCTGCGAACGACATCATTATTAAATATCGGCATGCGAAAGTCGCCGTGAAGGTAGAAGGGGAAGAGTACGACAAAAATGCCCGCATGCGACGGTATCCGAGATGATCGCCACATCGTTGTCAAGGAAAAATTTCAAATGCGAGACGGGGCTGAACCTCTGCGAGAAACGAAGAATTTTGGTCATGTGCGCTGAGATGATGGACAAGAGCGCCATGTAGAGCCGGCAAGTGGCGGAACAGATTAACTGGGTCATATCAAAGCATTGAGGCACCAGTGGCTTCCATTCCGTGAGCACAAATCGCTCGTAGTATTGATCTTTTAATTCGTGAACGTTTTCATCGACAATATCCGACACGTGTCCGCATTGGAAGCGGGCCTGGACCGGCACGAGGTCGAACTTAAAGTAAAGTTAGAATTCACCCCACCGCCTGTAGCCAATCAGGCCATGAAGGTCACCTGCATCAAATTTCAAGTATTGGAATAAAGCATGGGCAGCTCTGATTTTGCGGCTCAAACTTCTGCCGATTGCCGACAACGGAGCACGGAGGTTACCGGTTAGCCGTCACCGGACACTCCTAACGTATGCAAAATTGCTTATTGAGGTGGGTGGTGTTCTTCGCAATTCGCTCAACCACAGGATGTGACAGAGTCCAGGCCCCCCGCTACTCAGCGGTACGTAGCGAGAAATTTATAAACAGTGCAAGACCCACTTTTCGATTTTCAGCCACATCCATCGACTCTGCCAACTGAGATAAGACCCTCCGAAGCCAACTATAGCCATGAGATTCTCATATCACGTTGACCGCTATTTCAAAATATCGCTTAGGGCTACCATACTTACATTGGTGATCGGAGTGATCTGGGTCGGCACAGTGCTGCTTATCAGCGTCGCTGCTGTCGGGTACGAAGACATTACGCTGTACGGCGATGCTACCAACTTTAATGCTTCGAATTTCCTATGGTATGATCACTTGATACCCTCGAGCCGCCGGTCCAGGCATCGGAATTGCACCGCCGCCACAATCAGTTTGTCTGAATGTAACCTATAACTTGTGTCCGACTTGGCTAATTGCAGATCTTTCTACAACGAATCCAACTTCCACTTATGACTACCAATTCAGTGGGGCGTATAGTGCCCAACAAGATCATGGATACTCTGATACATATTATTCCAACAACTATCTTCAAAATTGCTCGGTTCAGTATATTTCCATGGAGCAATATCTTTATGCAATTGATTTGGATGCCACTATTCCTGTATCAAAATTCATACAACTCGGGCTAATGTAAGGCGACGATTGCATGCAATACTTCGGCGGAAGCGTTCTACGTGCTCGATATGTATCAATCTATATGGGACTCAGTTGATCTTGCCCCCATTTTGCTAGACACCGAAATCAACTGGCACATACAAAACGTCACTGTTTTCTTTGCTGCTGCCTCAAGGCAGGTTTATCTATCTATTTTTGACCCGAATGATCGGTCGTACTCCATTTTACGCCCAAATCTCGTCGCACAAAATTTGGACACTTT
>Ga0335075_10019367_pt1 | contig 10064 bp, 8 predicted proteins | sample Lox_Sample_24_FD_206723 | JGI IMG/M metagenome (GOLD analysis project Ga0335075, IMG submission 206723) | Soil microbial communities from Loxahatchee National Wildlife Refuge, Florida, United States - Lox_Sample_2.4 | ecosystem: Environmental > Terrestrial > Soil > Wetlands | place: USA: Florida...
GACGACGCCGGCCGCGGACGGTCCGCGGGCGGCGGGCGGCTCACGACCGGCGGCTTGGTCGGGGCGGCGGCCGGACGACCGATCGCCGACGGGCCGAGTCCGCCCCCGGTTCTGGTCCGCCACGCGGCCCAGTCGAATTTCGGCTGATTCGCTCGCTGGGCCCTATTCGGCGCATTCGGCGCGGTATTCGGCGCGGCCGGGTCCGGCGGCGCCGATTGCGGGAGCACGGCGGTCGGGGCGGATTCTTCCGGCGAATGCGACAACGGCCCGGCCGGATCCTCCGACGTGGTCAGCCGGACGACGTCGGGCGACCAGGTCTCGCTCGATGTCCCCGATGACCACGGCATACGCCAATGACGGCGGCCGAGCACAGTCCCCCGTCCCCCTCCCCGGCCGCCGACGGCGACCAGAGTGTTGAGCTCCCCACCGGGTGTTCTGCCACCACGGCCGGCGGGCTAATCAACGGGGGTACTCGGATTTACTCGGTTGCCGCTATCGGTTCGGCCGTCCGTTCGAGAGCGGGCGGCGACGGCGCCGGACGGGCCGTCCGGGTGAGCGCCAGCCAGCCGACGATGCCGAGCGGGTAGATGAAGTAGCCGAACCGCTCATCCGGCCCGAGCGCGAACATCAGCGCCAGCCCGATCGCCAGCCACCAGGCGGCCGCCCGCGGGTTGCGCGGCGGCCGGACCAGCAGCAGCACCGCGACCGTGAGGCCGACCGCCGCCAGCAGCGCGACCGAGACGTCGTGCCCGACCGGGCCGGTCCTGGCGAGCAGGTCCCCCGGGGTCGCGCTCTGGGCCGGGGTGAGCTGCGCGGTCAGGCCGAGCGGGAACAGCACGGTGTTCTGCGCCATCGCGACCGGGTTGGCCAGCAGCACCGGCAGCGTGATCACCAGGAACACCCCGATCGAGGTCAGGGTGAACGTGACCGCCGCCCGGGTGCCGTCCCGGTACCTGAGCATCGCCGCCAGCACCGGGATCGCCAGCCACGCGGTCGGCTTCATCGCGCACGCGAGGCCGAGCGCGACCGCGGCCGGCCAGGTTCGCTCGGGGAAGTTCAGCAGCGCGATCGCGAGCAGCATCAGCGCCAGCACCGGCGGGTCGGTGGTGGTCACCGCCAGGTTGAGCGCCAGCGCCGGGCACGCGGTCGCGAACGCGATCGACCGCAGCAGCGTGCGGCGGCAGCCGGTGCAGTACCGGACCGAGTGCGGCACGCCGAGGCTCAGCGCGGCCGCGATCCCGGCCACCGTGACCAGGACCAGCCACAGTCTCGGGTCGCCGAACCCCCCGTGCAGCCCGACCGCGCTCGGCAGCCCGAACAGCGCCATCGCGGGCAGATAGGGGTTGTAGGCGAGCCAGTTCGAGAGCTGCCCGGACGACAGGTACGGTGTTCCGTCCTTGATCAGCAGCGAGGCGGACCGGTCGATGACCGTCATCCCCGCCGCCAGCTCGCCGCCCTGGGCCATCATCACCAGCAGCGGCACCGCCACCGCGAACACGGCCGTCAGCGCGGCCACGGCCCAGGACCGCGACCACGCCACCGCGACCGCGGCGATGACGTAGGCGGGCGCCGCCCACGCCGCCCAGATGACGTCCTGGCCGCCGGCCAGCAGCACCACCGCCGCCGCGTAGACGGCGAAGACCCAGTAGGCGGCCATCTCGTAGCGGTGGTCGAACCACGGCTGGTGTGATCGCGGGGCCGAGATCAGGTGCGATCCGCCCAATGGGAATGCCTCGGCCGCGATCGTGTCCCCGTTGCTGCTCATCCCACCAATCATTCTCGCCGCGTCATGGTGGCACCATGGACCTAGCACCACTAAACGCGCTGCGGCTCGCCCCACTACCCCGGTTTGGCTACCCCGTCTGGCTACCCCGCGGCCGGCAAAACAAGCGGCCTGGCAGACGCCTTCCAGAGGATAGACGTAGGCAGCCCGGCCGTCCAGGTCCAATTGTCGCTTTCGCCGGAGTCCAGCGGGGCCGACGCCCGATCATCGCGATGACCGGCTGGCTCGCCGGCCGGGTCGTAGACTGTGGCGGATCGCTCCGGAGTGGGGCAAACCGTCGGCGGAGGAGGCAGCTCGGTGTCGTCTGGCCCGAGGGTGGGTGGCACGGGCGGGCAACGTCGGGTAACGGCGGTCGCGATCGCCTCGGGGGTCGCGGCGCTGGCCCTGTCGGTGGCGGCGTGCGGCGGTTCTAGCGGGGTCGCGGGGCTGACCCGGGCGGCGTCGGGCGGCGCGCCGGTGGCGGCCGGGGCGTCGGACCCGTCATCCCCCGGGCCGCACTCATCGGGCGCGTCGCCCGCCGCGCCGCCGCCGTCCGCCCCGGCCCGCACCGATCCGCTGACGGCGGCGGCCAGCTACCTGGACGGGCGGTCAGGGACCGTGCTCGCGGCCGTCTACGACGTGCGGACCGGGCAGACCTGGCGGCTGGGGGACGGCCCCGCCCAGGACGAGGCGTCGGTGGTGAAGCTCGACATCCTGGAGACGCTGCTGAGCGCCAGCGGCGGGGCCGGGCTGTCGTCCGACGACCAGGGGCTGGCCCAGCAGATGATCGAGGACAGCGACAACGACGCCGCCACCAGCCTCTGGTACGCGGCCGGGGGGACGGCCGGGGTGGCCGCCTATGACGACAAGGCCGGGCTGACCGCGACCACCCCGTCCGACTGCGTGGTCTGCTCCGACTTCCCGTGGCCGGGGTGGGGGCTCAGCACCACCGTTCCCGGCGACCAGCTCGCGCTGCTGCGGCAGCTGATCGCGCCCGGACCGCTGCTGACGTCGGCCGAGCGCGGGTACGCGCTGTCGCTGCTCGAGAACGTGACCCCGGACCAGGCGTGGGGCGTCAGCGGCGGCGTCCCGGCCGGCGTCACGGTGGCGCTGAAGAACGGCTGGCTGCCGCTCAACGACGACAACACCGACTGGCAGGTCAACAGCGAGGGCTGGGTGTCGGGCGACGGCCGGGACTACCTGATCTCGGTGCTCACCACCGGCAACCCGACCGAGCAGTACGGCATCGACACGATCAGCGGGCTCTCGTCGCTGATCTGGACCGCGCTGGGCTAGCCGTCGGTGGCCGGCGCCTCCGTCACCGGCGCCGCCACCCCGGGCGCCGCCACCCCCGGCGGGTCCACCACCGGAACGTCCGCCGCAGCGCCGCGCAGCAGATAGGCCGAGTGCAGCAGGTCGGGCCGGGCCTTGAGCTCGGCCGCGGTCCCCGAGTAGCGCAGCACCCCGCCCTCCATCACGTGCGCGTTGGTCGCCAGCGACAACGCCACCGCCGCGAACTGCTCGATCAGCAGCACCCCGATGCCGGACTCGGTCAGCGCCCGGATCACCGGGATGAGCTGGTTGACGATGACCGGCGCGAGGCCGAGCGACAGCTCGTCGATGAGGATGTACCGCGGCTGCGAGACCAGCGCCTGCGCCAGCACCACCATCTGCTGCTCGCCGCCCGACAGCAGCCGGGCCTGGACGGTCAGCCGCTCCCCGAGCCGGGGGAACAGCTCGAGCGCGCGGGCCCGGCCCTCGGCCGCCGCCTGCTTGGACAGCGTGTAGGTGGCGACCTTGAGGTTGTCGTCGACCGACAGGTCCGGCAGCAGGCGGCGGCCCTCGGGCACGATCGCGACCCCGGCCGCCCGGATCCGCTCCGGCCGCCTGCCCGCCAGCTCGACCCCGTCGAGGGTGACCGACCCCGGCCGCGGGCGCAGGACCCCGCCGACCGCGAGCACCAGCGACGACTTGCCCGCGCCGTTCGGCCCGAGCAGCGCCGTCACCTGGCCGGCCGGCACGCTGACGGACACCTCCTTGACGACCGGCCGCCCCCCGCGCTCGATGGTGATGCGCGAAAGCTCAAGTACCGATGACATCAGACCTCCGCCGTGCCGAGATAGGCCCGCATCACGTGCTCGTCCCGCAGCACCTGCGCGGTCGGCCCGGACGCGATCAGCTTGCCGAAGTCGAGCACCGCCGCGGTCGTGCAGACCGCCGACACCAGCGCCATGTCGTGGTCGACGAGGATCGTCAGCGCCCCGGTCTGCTCCGGGATCCCCCGGATCACCCCGGTCAGGTGCGCGGTCTCCTCGTCCGGGAGGCCGGCCGCGGGCTCGTCGAGCAGGATCAGCCGGGGCTTGCCGGTGACCGCGCGGGCGACCTCGACCAGCCGCCGCTGGCCGGCGGTGAGCGAGCCGACCTTCGCCCACGGCGACACGCCGCCGCCGACGAACTCAATGGAGGCGAGCACGTCGTCGCGGCGGGCGGCGCCGCGCAGCCGCGAGTGGATCATCGCGACGTTGTCGTAGACGGTCAGGTCGGAGATCGCCTGCTCGGTCTGGAACGTGCGCCGCACCCCCCAGCGGGCGCGCCGGAAGTGCGTCATCCGCAGCAGGTTCTCGTCGAACGCGGTGACCCGCCCGGAGGCGGGCCGGACGAACCCCGACAGCACGTTGAAGAACGTGGTCTTGCCCGCTCCGTTCGGCCCGATCAGCCCGCACACGCCGTCGGAGAACGTCAGGCTCATCCCGTCGAGCGAGGTGACGCCGCCGTACCTGACCGTGAGGTCGCTGACCTCGATCACGCCCCCTCACCTCCGGTCTCAGCGGGCCGTCGCCCAAGCGACCGCCGAATCAGCCCGTACAGCCGTTTCATGTCCTTCGGGAACTGGTCGGCGACCCCGCCCGGCGCGGTCGCGAGCACCTGCATGACCCCGACCCCGAACAAGATGATCAGCCAGTCGTTGGGCACGCTCCAGAGCTGGTAGAGCAGCGCGGGCAGGAACTCGAGCAGGAACGCCGCCACCACCGCCCCGGCCAGGCTGAACGCGCCGCCCATGAGCACCACCGCGAGCAGCTCGATCGAGTTCTGGATCGGGAAGTCGATCGAGAACAGCTCGTGGTCCGCTCCCGCCAGCAGCGCCCCCGCCACCCCGGTGACGAACGACGCCAGCGCCATCGCCCACAGCTTGTAGACGGTGGTGTTGATGCCGGCCGCCAGCGACGCGGGCTCGCTCTGCCTGATCGCCGCCCAGGCCCGGCCCGGCCGGGTCCGCAGGTGCGCGTAGACCAGCAGGAACATGACGATCGCGACGATCACCGAGAACCGGTAGTAGGCCGGGTCGGACCCGGCGAACGACGGCCGGCGGATCTGCGGGATGTGCAGGAACGAGCCGTTGTAGCCGGAGAACCCGCCGCCGCCGTTGGGGAAGTTGAGCGTCGCCAGCACCACGGTCACCGCGCCCGCCAGCATCAGCGTGATCAGCGCGAGGTAGAGGCCGCGCAGTCGCAGCGCGGGCAGCGTGATCAGGCTGCCGATGATCATCGTGACCAGGCCCGCCTCGATCAGCACGAGGATGTAGGGCTGGCCGGTGGCGAACAGCAGCCGGGCGCCGACCCAGGCGCCGATGACGAGCACCGCGAGCTGGCCGAGCGAGTACAGGCCGACCCGGCCGACCAGCAGCCCGAGCCCGAGGGTGACGATCGAGTAGATCGCCACCTGGGTCATCGTGTCGGTGTAGTAGCCGGTCATGAGCGGCGGCAGCGCGAACAGCGCCAGCAGCAGCAGCACGACGATGACGGCCGACCTGGTCAGCGACCGGCGGTCGAGCAGCGAGGGCCGGGACGGGGTGGTGGCGGGCTTTTGGCCGACGGTGTCGATCACCGGCTCACCCCTCCTCACGGGATCGCGACATGACCTGTCCGCGGGACATCACCAGCAGCGCGATCGCGGCGAGCACGAACGGGGTCATGTCCTGGTACTGGGTTATCTGGGTAATCGGGGTGATCAGGTCGTGCACCAGGCCGATCACGATCGCGGCCGCGAACGTGATCCAGATCGACCGGAGCTGCGCGATCAGCGCGGCCGCGAGCGACGAGATCACGACCGTGAACACCAGCGTGGTGTCGTCGAGCGCGGCCAGGTCGGCCAGCAGGATGCCGGCGATGCCGGACAGCAGCCCGCAGCCGAACCAGGCGGACGCCTCGACCCGGCGGACCGGGACGCCGAGGGTCGCGGTGATCTCCCGGTCGTTGGCCATCGCCCGCATCGCGGTGCCGAGCTTGGAGTAGCGCAGGAACGCGTGGGTGGCGGCGGTGATGACGACGCCGGCGCCGAGCGCGATGACCGACGTCCAGTCGACCTGAACCTGGCCGACCTGGAACCCGCCGTTGTCGGTCGGGAAGGTGATCGACCGTGACTGCCCGGCGCTTGACGACCACAGCAGGTCGATCGCGCCGAACAGGACGAGGGCGAGGCCCAGGGTGGACACCGCCTGGACGAGCGGGCCGCGCCCGGCCAGGGCCGGCCCGAAGACCAGCCCGTAGCCGAGCGTCACCACGCCGGCGAACAGGATGCACGCGATCCAGCCGACCCAGCCGGGCGCGCCCGCCTGGATGATGGACCACGCGATGAACGCCCCCATCGCCCCGACCGCGCCGAACGCGAGGTTGAGCACCCCGGTGGCGCGGTAGAGGACGACCAGCCCGACCCCGGACAGCGCGTAGATGCCGCCCAGGGCCAGACCGCTCACGATGAAGGGCTGGAAATCAGACCAGCTCGGCATGGTTGTTGTCAGTTCCTTTATCGATAACGACGGTGTCGGCTAGACAGTGTCGGCTAAGACATGGGCGGGTTGACCGAGGCCGCGGTCCCGGCGATCGCCCGGTAGGCGGCGATCTGCGGGTCGGTGGCCGGGATCAGCGTGCACCCGCCGCCGTTGGCGGCCTCGACGAACTTGCCGTTATCCGGGGTGACCGTGTAATCCATGTTGTTCGGGATGTGCTCGGCGTAATTGCCGTAGGTAAACGCCTGGCACAGCAGCCCGGTGTTGAAGTCGCTGACGCCCTTGAGCGCGGCGCTCACGGTCGCGATCGTGTAGCTGTCGCCGGTAATCGACTCGAGCGCGTGGGTCATGACCTCGCCTTGCACGAAGCCCATTTCCGAGAACGAGCCGACGCCGCCGGACACGTCCGAGCCGTACTGCTTGAGAATCGCGTAGAACAGCTCCGCGGTCTGGCTGGTGTTGCCGTCGAGCGGGGTCAGCTCCGCGTTCACGAACAGCTTGTTATTCCATTTCGGGCCCAGCGACGTGGCCAGGAAGTCGGTGTTGCACGGGGTCGAGCAGGCCCAGTACTTGACCCGGTCCTCCAGGTTGAGCTTCTGCGCCGCCTGCAGGATCAGCAGCGCCTCGGGCGGGGTGAAGTTGAGCACCACCGCGCCGGACGGCCCGGCCGCGTCGACTAGCTTGATCGCGATGTTGGCGGCGCTGGTGATCGGCACGTTCTCGGTGTAGTCGGTGATCGGCACGCCCTTGGCCTTGGCGATCGCGTTGGGGCCGCCCGCGATGTAGGTGGTGCCGGGGACGTTCGACTGGTCGAACGCGATCTTGGTCGCGCCCTGGTTGAGCACGTACTGGGTGGCGCCGTCGCTTGAGTACCGCGGTCCCATGTTGACCGAGGCGCTGTTCGGGGTCGACCAGCACTCGGGGTCGATGCCAGCGCCGAGCATGTAGATGCCCTCGCTCTTCCAGTAGGCCGCGTCGACCGAGCACTCGATGATCGAGCTGCTGCCGGCGATGCCGACCACGTGGTCGCTGGTCACGAGCTGCTTGGCCAGCGACGCGATCTGCGACGGGTTGGTCTGCTCGGTCAGCGGGAAGAACTTGATCGGGTGGCCGTTGATCCCGCCGTTCGCGTTCACGCAGGCGAAGTAGGCCCCGGTCATGTTCTCGATGTCGCTGAAGTCGGTGCCGCTCTGCTTGGTGTCGATCGCGCCGATGTTGATCGGGGTACCGGTCGCCGCCACCCCCGGCTTGGTGCCGCAGGCGGAGGTGGAGGTGCTGGCGGCGGTCGCGCTCGACGTCGCCGGCGAGGACGCGGCGCTGCTGGTGGCGGAGCTCGCGGGAGCCGTGGCGGAGGTGGTCGACGAGCTTGAGCTGCACCCGGCGAGCACGCCGAGCACCGCGATCGCGGCGGCGGCCGCGGCGGCGGCGCGCACCCGGCCAGGGAGGGGTCTATTCATGCGTTCTGCCTTCTCTTAACATAGAGAAAAAGTCATTTTCTTCTTCCGAACGGACGCGTTACTTCGCCTTTCGGCTAACGCGCTCCGTCCGGGGAAGCAGGCAGAAGAACCCCCGTTGACCAGCCCATAGGCAAACGGTGCCTCTTTGCACTGCGTTTCGCGATGTTCCATGGGTTCCAGCTGCTATCGACGTGGCAAGAGCTAACTACTGGTGATGAGATTCGCACGGGGCTTAACCGGTAACAACCAGCGCGGGCCCCAAACCGATGAGCCCCATTCTCGCCGTAGATCACAAACGCGTGCAAGAGGGATTGTCAACAATCTTAGAATCAACAATTACTCTCAGAAAAAAACACACCCGGTCATGCGATCGCATGACCGGGCGTGTTCGCCGGATAACCGGCGGCCGAATTACTTTCTTTAGCTAATTTAAAGATCCCGCCGGGGGCCTACAGGCCGGCCTGCGTGCGGAGCTGGTCCGCCTTGTCGGTCCGCTCCCAGGTGAACGAGTCGCCGGTGCGGCCGAAGTGGCCGTAGGCGGCGGTCGGCTGGTACACCGGGCGGCGCAGCTCGAGGTCGCGCAGGATCGCGCCCGGGCGCAGGTCGAAGTTCTCGTTGACCAGCTCGACGATGGCCTTCCTGGAGATCTTCTCGGTGCCGAACGTCTCGATCAGCAGCGACAGCGGGCGGGCGACGCCGATCGCGTAGGCGACCTGGACCTCGGCCCGGTCGGCGAGGCCGGCCGCGACGATGTTCTTGGCCACGTAGCGGGCGGCGTAGGCAGCCGACCGGTCGACCTTGGACGGGTCCTTGCCCGAGAACGCGCCGCCGCCGTGCCGGGCGAACCCGCCGTAGGTGTCGACGATGATCTTGCGCCCGGTCAGCCCGGTGTCGCCGACCGGGCCGCCGATCACGAACCGGCCGGTCGGGTTGCAGTAGAACTCGCCCTTGAGCCGGGCCGGGTCGTACAGCTCGGCCGGCAGCACCTGGGTGACGACCTCTTCCCACAGCGCCTCGGGGAGCTTGGACTCCACGCCGTCCTGGTGCTGGGTGGAGATCAGCACCTTCTCGATCTCGACCGGCCTGCCGGCGTCGTCGTAGCGGACCGTGACCTGGGTCTTGCCGTCCGGGCGGAGGTACGGCATCAGCCCGGAGTGCCGCACCTCGGACAGCTTCTTCGACATCTTGTGCGCGAGCATGATCGGCATCGGCATCAGCTCGGGGGTCTCGTTGGTCGCGTAGCCGAACATCATGCCCTGGTCGCCGGCCCCGATCCGGTCCAGCGGGTCCTCGGAGCCGCCGATCCGGCCCTCGTGGGCGGTGTCCACGCCCTGGGCGATGTCGGGCGACTGGCGGTCCATCGCCACGATCACGCCGACCGCGTTGCCGTCGAAGAAGTACTCGCCGTTGTCGTAGCCGATGTCGGTGACCACCTTGCGCGCGATCGCCTGGTAGTCGATCGTCGAGGCGGTGGTGATCTCGCCCGCGACCACGATCAGGCCGGTGGTCAGCAGGGTCTCGCACGCGACCCGGGAGTACGGGTCGCCGGCCAGCGCGGCGTCCACGACCGCGTCCGAGATCTGGTCGGCGATCTTGTCGGGGTGGCCCTCCGTCACCGACTCGGACGTGAAGAGGAATCCGCTATCCATGGCTATCTCCTGTTGGCTGGGAGGCACTGTCTCCCGGTGCGGGAGGGGTTGGCTGGTGGTCACCGGGCCGGGGTGGCCCGAGCTCGGTCCGGACAATGGCCGCGCCAGCTACCATAGCGCGAAGTTTGCGCCGGGCGACGTCGGGCGCGAGGTGACGCAGCCCGCAGTCGGGGTTGACCATGAGCCGGCCGGGCTCCACATAGTCGGTCGCCCGCCGGATCCGCTCGGCGACGAGCTCGGGCGGCTCCACCGTCGGCGTCTTGACGTCGATCACGCCGAGGCCGAGCTGGTACGGCCATTCGTAGTCCTTGATCAGGTGGAGGTCCTCCAGGCCCTTGCGGGCGAACTCGAGGACGAGCTGGTCCACCCGGGCCGCGAGCACCGCCGGGAACAAGAAATCGTAATGGCCC
>Ga0335075_10019368_pt1 | contig 10064 bp, 11 predicted proteins | sample Lox_Sample_24_FD_206723 | JGI IMG/M metagenome (GOLD analysis project Ga0335075, IMG submission 206723) | Soil microbial communities from Loxahatchee National Wildlife Refuge, Florida, United States - Lox_Sample_2.4 | ecosystem: Environmental > Terrestrial > Soil > Wetlands | place: USA...
AGGTCCTGGCGGCTCGCTGACGGCGCTCTGGGCGCGCCCCGGGTTCCCAGCGTGGTCCCCCGGGGCGCGGCGCGCCTTAGCGAATGAGGCCGGCGAGCAGACCGCCGTACTGATCCTCGTCCGAGCTCCGTGGCGGTGAAGCGACCCTGAGGTCAGGCGCGGACTGCCCGGCTCCAGACGGCCGATTCGCACCCACCTTCGGCCGGGTGGCCTTGGCCTTGCCCGTCGGCTTGGGACTTGCGGTGCGGCGCGCCCTTGTTGCTGTGGCGCCCCGCCTGGTTGCAGTCCCGGACTTGGCGGCCGTCTTCGGCCTGGCCGACGAGCCAGACCTGGCCGACGAGCCGGGCCTGGCCGACGAGCCGGGCCTGGCCGCCGTCCCAGACTTGGCGGCGCTTCTCGTCGTCCTAGCCTTGGTGGCGGTCCCGGCCGACCTCGACGTGGTCCTGGACCTGGACCCCGCGCTGCTCGGCGTGGCCGCCGGCATCTTGGCTGACGACATCGTCTTGGCCGCTGCCGTCAGTGACTTGGCGGCATTGGTCATGGCCTTGGTGGCGGTGTTCATCGCCTGCATGGCGGTGGACATGGTCTTGGCCGAGGACGTGGCCTTGGTGGCCGCGGCCGTCATCTTGGTAGCGGCCGAGGTGACCTTGGTGGCCGCGGACGAAACGGTCCGCGCCGCGGACGCGGGCGACGGCGCGTTCCTGGCCGCCGCCGAGCGCTTGGTTGCAGTCGAAGTCCTCGTGGTTCTGGGCCTGGTCGTCGTGCGGCTTGCGGCGCTCCTAGAAGCGCTCCCGCTTGCCGACCGGGTGCGGGCACTCGCCGGGCTGCGGCGAGCGGCCGTGCCGGCCGTAGTTCGTGCAGGCACTGATCTTCCCCCCGTCTAGATCAATTACGGAAGTCCTATTCCACGAGCAGCGGAGATTTACACACGCGATGTCCGTTTAGCTGGAGAACAATGGCCCCCAAGCAGATGAAAATAGCCGCTAATTCCCCGCCGGGAGCGCGGCTGGCGGTCGCGTGTCTCGCGCAATCGCGCCAGACCGGCGGGCACGAGCCGGGTCGGAGCACTTGCTACCCGTTCCCGGTTCTGAGGCTTGTGACCATCGGCGCTGGGCCAGCGCCGACTGGCGAGTGTGGCCGGGACGAGGCGGGCACCGCCAGACTGGCAGGCCCCCCCACGACCCTTGCGCGTCCGAGAGTGGCTCGGCGCGCAGGCTCCCTTGGATCGGCCGCAGCTGCGGACGGCCTCCTCGAGCGCGCTGCCGCCTCGCCCCGGTTAAGCACAGCCAACCGCTCTCCGGCAGGCTCGGCCATCCCCGAACTCAGGGATGCGGGCCCACATGAGCGCCTCTAGAATGCTCGCTACCGCATGCAACCTCAGCCGATGGCACCGTCAGGCGGCGGAGACCACACTGGCGCGGCAGCAGGGACACCCGCGGACAGGACGCTGATGGCGCTCGATTCGGCTCAGGTGACGGCGCACGTCACCACTCCCTCAGGACGCGTGATCGGGATTCCCGCCGGTACCCGGCTGGTCTTCGGGCGGGGGCCGGACGCGGACCTGGTGATCCCGGCCGGGCGTGGCCTGTCCCGGCGGGCCGGTGCGATCAGCGCGGCCGCCGACGGCGCGTGGGTGGCCAACATCAGCTACACCCACGCGCTGTACGCCGAAGGTGACGGGTACCGGATCCGGCTGCCGCGCCTGGACGGGCCGGGCGAGCCGGCGGCCGGGTGGTTCGTCCGGGAGGGGACGGCGCTGATCGGCTCTCGCGCGATGCTGGACGAAGGCCAGCCGCTGCGCCTCGTCGTGGCCCTCAGGGCCGCCGCGCGGAGCGGTGCTGGCCAGGCCGGTGGTGCCGGGGCTGGCGCGGATCGCGCGCCGGCGCGGGCTGACGGCGATCCGACTCTGCTCCCGCTCTACCTGGATCCGAACACCAAGCTCTTTCTCGTTGCCCTGATGTGGTGCCGGCCGTGGCTGATCGATCCGGCCCGCAGCACGCCACTGCCGCGCACGCCCGAGATCGCCCGCGCAGCGCTCGAGGTCACCGACGCTCATCACGAGATCGACTGCTTCGACAACGACCCGGCTTTCCGTGACCGGCTGTCCGCGCGGGTCGGTGAGCATATAAAGGTGCTGCGCCGCAAGATTGCCGAGCGCGGTCTGGCCCGTGCCGGTATCCGGCTGTCCGATGAGGTCGCGGTGGGAACGCTCATCGACGCTGGCATCATCACCGCCAGCGACCTGGCCCGCCTCACGGACCCGGCGTGGTGCTCCCGCCAGGAGGACCTGTGGTGGACGTAGACCCCGGCGGCGGCGGCGGAGGCGGGGGTTGCACGACGAAGCTCGCACCCGCCTTGGCCCCACCGGGCGCGGTAACCATCACGTGGTAGGTCCCGGCCGGCAGGCCGCTGCCAAAGAACTCGTGGGCCTGGTTGATCGCGTAACTGAATGTGCCTGCGCGGTCCACGATCGGATGCTCGGGCGAGGTGCCCACGCCGACCAGCGTCACCGTGATGGGCTGCCCGGGAGCCCAGCCCACGCCGTGCATCACGAACACCGTATGGCTGTCGCCGAGGGTCTGGTAGAAGGCGATCTGCGGCTGCAGTTTCCCGCCCTGGTGCGCCGACACCTGCTGGGCCTGCGATTGCGGAACCATGACCACGTTCCCCGAGGGGGGCGGCGGCGGGGGCCGGCCGCTGTTCGCGACCGCGAAGCCGGCGGCTCCCGCGCCGGCCAGCGCGGCGGCCGCGGCAGCCGAGCATGCGGCGAGCAGCATCCAGCGCCGCCGGCGCCGCGGGCCAGCCGGCTGGCCCGCGCCGCCGGGCGGCCTGCTGAGCACCGGCTGCGAACCGAACGTCGCGCCATCGCCGATGCTGGCCTCCGGACCTTTTTCGGCCGATGGTTTGGGATCCCGGCGGTATTCCGCGATCAGGGCCAGCGCCGGGCCCGGCAGCGCCGACGACCCGGGGTCACGTCCGGTGTCAGCCAGGCTGACGTCCGGAGCCAGACGGGCGAGGACAGCCGCCGAGTTCGGACGCTGGCGCGGGTCCCGCTCGAGGCAGTCCCGGACAATGCCGGCCAGTTCCGGCGGCAGCCCGGTCAGGTCGGGCGGGTCGGTCGCGAGCCGCACCAGCACATCCATGACCGTCTCGCCCTGATACGGGGCGTGGCCGCTGGCGGCGAAGAGAACCGTCGCGCCCAGCGAGAAGACATCGCTGGCCATGGTGGCCTGACGGGTATCCCTGGCCTGTTCGGGCGCCATGTAGGCCGGTGTGCCCACGGCGCCGCGGGTCACCGTGAGCTGAATGCGCTCGGCGGCCCTGGCCACGCCGAAGTCGATGACCCGCGGCCCGTCCAGGGAGACCAGCACGTTGGACGGCTTCAGGTCCCGGTGGACGAGCCCGGCACCGTGGATCGATTCCAGCGCCTCCGCGCAGCCCGCCGCCAGCCACCGGACCGCAGGTACGGGCAGCGGGCCGCACCGGCGCACCAGCGTGCTCAGGGACGGCGCAGGCACGTACGCGGTGGCTAGCCAGGGCACGTCGGCTTCGGGATCGGCCGCGACGACCGCGGCGGTGAAGGCCCCGCTGACCCGCCGGGCCGCGGCGACCTCCTGCGCGAAACGGGTACGGAAATCTGGCTCCTCGGCCAGCTCGATCTTGATCGTCTTGACCGCCACCAGCCGCCCCGCCGCCGACCGGCCGAGATAGACCTGTCCCATCGCGCCGGCGCCCAGACGGCCGATGAGGACGTAACCGCCGATCTGCTCCGGGTCCCATCGGCGCAGCGGCTCGGTCAGTGCAGGCTGCGGCAATCCAGTCTCCCTCCCGGTACGGGAGGCTAAACCCTAAGATGTCGGCTCGCCAGGCTTCCCGCGAACGGGCCCGGCCGCCGCAACACCCGGGGGGCAGACCTCCCTGGCCGTGGGGTGCTGCCCTCCTTGCCGCGGCCGATGCCGCCGGATACGCTGCCTGGCAGTGGCAGCGCACAACCTGCCCGCTTCCGAGCCAGCGAGCGGCCCGCGCCGACGATGGCGACGAGGACAAGGGTCCACGACTCGTGTGCACTCCCCAGTCATGCCATTCGTCTTTGGCGGGCAGTCGCGGGCGGACCCGCCGGGAAAGCGATGAACCATGACTCGGAACAAGGCCCAGAAGACAGCCACCCGCCAGCGCATGGCCGAGACCGGCGAGCCGTACAGCGTCGCGCGGCATGTCATCGAGGACGACCAGGTTCCCGCGGAACCGCCGGAACCCCCGACGGCCGGCCCGAACGCGACGGCGCGCGACGACCGTTGGTACACGCGGGTGGCCGAGGAAGCGGGCATCAGCGTCGCCGAGTTCAAGGCCCAGGAAGACGCGGCCCGGGCGGCTGACCTGGCCGAAGAGGCTCAGCAGCGAGCCGGCGCGGCGCAGGAGCGAGCCGACCTGGCCCAGGAGCGGGCCGAGCAGGCGCAGGAGGCGGCCGAGCTGGCCCAGGCGGCCGCTGACCTGGCCACGGAAGCCGCCGAACTCACCCGCAGCTGGGCGGACGAACAGGAGCGGGAACGGGCGCAGCAGCGAGCCGACCAGGCGCAGCTGGCCGCCGACCGGGCACTGGCTGCTGCCGGGCTGGCTCAGGAGCAGGCCGAGCGGGAGCAGGAACTCGCCGACCGGGCGGAAGAGGCGGCCGACGAGGCGGAGGCCCAGGCCGAGGAATTTGCCGAGGAGCCCGGCGAAGACGACGAGGACGGCCCGGCGAACTGGCAGCACGGCGACTGGGGCTGGAGCCGGGCCGGCCGGGAATATCACGGCCCTGGGCCGGGCCTGGACTGGGAGCACATTGATGAGCTGGGCGACCGCATGCAGGCCAGGGTGGCCCGGCTCCGGCAGCGGTTCGACCTGGCGCGACAGCGGGCCGAGCGGCTGATCGGCCAGGCCGAGCGGATCGTCAACGCGGCTCAGGAGGAGCCGGAGCACACCGACCAGGGTTGACGTGCACACCGCTAACCCCGGCGGTAAAACCCAGTGCGGCTGGGTCGCCGCCGGGGCTAGCGTGCAGTCGTGCGGCACGACAACGAGGCGGACCGCCCGGCGTGGCGGGTGACCGCTGGCCAGCCCGCGCCTGGCACTGTCGAGCGGCTGCTGCGGATGCTGCCGCGCTGGTTCGGCATCGAATCCTCGGTCCTCGAGTACGTGGCCGCCTCCCGGACCCTCCCGGCCTATCTGGCCTGGCCGGACGGCAGGCAGGGGGCCCAGCCGAGCGGGGCCCTGCTCGCCGTCCGGCACTTCCCGGCCTCGGCCGAGATCTACCTCCTGGCCGTGGACCCGGCGTGGCACCGGCGCGGGGCCGGCCGCGCCCTCGTGACCGCGCTGGAGGCTGACCTGGTCTCCGAGGGTGTGGAGTTCTTGCAGGTCAAGACGCAGGGACCGGCCCGTCCTGACGCCGGCTACGAGAAGACGAGGCAGTTCTACGCGGACGTCGGCTTCCGGCCACTGGAAGAGATCCACGGCCTGTGGCCGGGAATCCCGTGCCTGATGATGATCAAGTCCCTCAGCACGGGGATGCGACCTTCTGCAGGTAGCAGCCCGGGTCACTGAAGTACCCGTCGTAGCGGCCACTGCGTGGCGTGCGGGTTGACAGCGCGGCCATGATCCTGTAAACAACTTTCTAGTTGTACAACTGTGAAGTTTACAAGAGGGGCCGACGTCATGATGGACTTGATCTCTGCCGAGCGCCGGGAACTCGCGGGCGTGCTGGCTGGCCTGAGCGCCGAGCAGTGGCAGTCGCCGTCGCTGTGCGCTGGCTGGACGGTGGGGCACGTGGCGGCGCACCTGACGATGCCGTTCCGGATCACCGAGGAAGACTTCGCGCGCGGCATGGCCGAGGCGCACGGCCAGTTCACCGAGTTCTCCGACGCCGTGGCGGACCGAGACAGCCGGCTGCCGCAGGCCGAACTGGTCACCGCGTTGCGGGACAACATCGACAACCCGTGGGCCCCGCCCGGCGGCGGGCAGCAGGGCGCGCTGAGCCACGACCTCATCCATGGCCTCGACATGACCTGGCCGCTGTCGATCACGTACCCGATCCCCGACCAGGCCATGACCACCGTGCTCGATTTGATCGCCGCCCAGGACGGCGCGAGCGTGTTCGGCGTGGATCTGGACGGCATCGAGCTCCAGGCCAGTGATCTCGACTGGTCATCCGGTACCGGCGCCCAGGCGGTCGGGCCGGGCCGCGACCTGCTGCTCCTGCTCGCCCGGCGTTCGCTCCCGCATGACGCGGTCAGCGGGCCAGGCGCGCAGCGGCTCAGGGACGCCGGGCGGTGACCACGGCCACCGTCACGCCCGAGGACGACCTGAGCCTGACGTTCGCCGCCCTGGCCGACCCAACCCGGCGCGCGATCCTGACCCAGCTGGCCGACGGCGACGCCACGGTGACCGAGCTGGCCGAGCCGTTCGCCCTCACCCAGCAGGCGATCTCCAAGCACCTGAAGGTACTGGAGCGGGCCGGGCTCATCTCCCGGGCCCGCGTGGCCCAGTCCCGGCCGTGCCGGCTCGAGCCCGCCAGATTCGACTCCGCTGCCGAGTGGATAGGCCGCCACCGTCAGCTGTGGCAGGACCGCTACGACCGGCTCGACCAGCACCTGTCCGAGCTGCGGTCGCGGCACGAAGGAGAGATCAGTTGACCCAGCCCGCCCAGCCCGCCCAGCCCGGCGAGTTCACCTACCGGCGCGTCCACCGCGCATCGAGGGAACTGCTCTTCGACTGCCTGACGCAACCCGAGCACCTGGCGCAGTTCTGGGGACCGGCCGGGACCACCTCACCGGCCGGCAGCATCACCGTCGACCTGCGGCCGGGCGGCGCGTTCGAGACCGTGATGATCAACGACGCCGACGGCAGCCGGTACACGATGCGTGCCGTCTACGTCGAGGTGCGGCGACCGGACCGGCTCGTGTGGACCGAGCCCGGCGTCGAGGGCGGCATGACCACGACGATCACCCTTACCGATCTCGGCGACGGCACGACGGAGGTCGTCACGCACCAGACCAACGTGCCGGCGATGTTCGCCGCCCCGGAAAGCCAGGCCGGGTTCAAGACCAGCCTGGACCGCTTCGCCGCCTACGTCACCACCCTCACCGGGCAGCAACCTAGGCGGCCCGGACGACCTGGTAGGTAAGGTAGGCGAGGTCGTCAACGGTCCGGGTGCCGAGAAGGCGCATGGGCCTCTCGCCGCTCGTCTCGCCGAACAAACGGGTACCGGCTCCGAGCACGACCGGATAGACCATCAGCCTGAGCTCGTCGACGAGATCGTGTTCCATCAGCGTGCGCACGAGCTGGAGGCTGCCGGCGACGACGATCTCGCCGTTCAGCTCCTGCCTTAGCTTCGTGGCCTCGCTCACCACCTCGCCGTTGAGGACCGTGGAGTTGTTCCAGCTGGAATCTTCGAGGGTGGAGGACACGACGTACTTGGGCATGCTGTTCATCCTGTCCGCCAGCTCGCCACTGCGAGCTGGCCACCGTGCGGCCAGGAACTCGTGTGTCCGCCGGCCCTGCAGCAGGGCCTCGGCGCCCAGATGCTCGTCGAGCAGGGCCTGGGCCGCCTCTTCGCGGCCCCTGTCGCCGACGCGACCGACCCAGCCGCCGAGTCTGAAGCCCTCGGCACCGGACGGGTCCTGGACCACGCCGTCCAGCGTGATGTTCTCGCTGATGACGATCTTTCCCATGTCACATCTCCTGTTGTGGTGGTGTTGGCTACCACCGGTACAGACGGCGCGAACCCGGGAATTGGGCGGCCGCCGATCGCCCAGTTCGGGGCTCGGCCGGCGTCTATAGGGTGCGGTAACGGCAGGAGCAGGAAGGTGGCGTGAAGGGTGGGAAGAGCCGACCTGATGTCACGGGCCCGGAGCGGGGACGGCGATGCGTTCCATGACCTCACCGAGCCGTACCGGCGGGAGCTGCAGGTGCACTGCTACCGGATGCTCGGATCCTTCGCCGATGCCGAGGACGCCCTCCAGGAAACGCTGCTGGCCGCCTGGCAAGGTTTCGGCGGGTTCGAGGAACGCGCCTCGCTGCGCACCTGGCTGTACCGGATCGCCACCAACAAGTGCCTCGACGCGCGCCGCGCGGCCAGCCGGCGTCCGGCCAAGGAGTGGGATGTGCCTCATGTCGAACCGCCCGAGCCGACCCGGCTCGGCGAGGTCACCTGGCTCGAGCCGTATCCCGATGCCCTCCTGGAGGGTGCCGTCGACGTGCCGCTCGGCCCGGAGGCCCGCTACGAGCAGGCCGAATCGATCTCCCTGGCGTTCGTGACCGCCCTGCAGGCCCTGCCGCCGCGCCAGGTCGCCGTGCTGATCTTGCGCGACGTCCTCGGATTCCGCGCCAGCGAGGTAGCCGGCATGCTCGACTCGACCGTGGAATCAGTCACCAGCGCCCTCAAACGGGCCCGCGCCACCCTGCAACGCCGGCCGCCGCCAGCCGACGGCCGGCAACCGCCTCCCGCCTCCGGCTCCCCCGCCGAAGATGCGATCGTGGCGAAGTTCACCCGCGCATGGGAATCCGCCGATCTTGATGCGCTGGTGGCTCTGCTGACCGACGACGTGTTCATCTCGATGCCGCCGATGCCCTTCGAGTACGAAGGCCGGGACCTCGTTGCCCGCTTCTGCGCCAGCCTGTTCGGCGCGGGCCGGAGATTCGACCTGGTGCCGACGCGAGCCAACGGCCAGCTGGCGTTCGGCGCCTACCTGCGGGTGCCCAATGGCATCAGCCATGGCATGGGCCTCTACGTGCTTACCCTCACCGGCGACCGGATCTGCGCCATGACCCGCTTTGAGAACACCGTCCTCCCCCGGTTCGGGCTGCCACGATCGCTCCCGGCCCGGTAACCAGCCCTCCGGGCCGTGAAAGTGAGGAGCCGCAGACCCCGAGCCAGCCTCACTCCTGAATGGACACGATTCAAGGTTCGTTCCACTTTTATTCAAGGTCTGCTGCGCAAGATGGACGCCAGCAAGGCTGATCTGCTGGGCAGCGCAATGCTGAACCGCAGAATCCGCAGACCCAAAAGGAGTGACTATGAATGCTCGTGCCCTGCGTCGTGTATTAATCCCTCTGGGAATGGCAGCGATCGTTGGCGGCTCCATGTATGGCCTAACCGGGATCAGCAGCGCGGCAGGCACCCCGAAGCCGCCCAGGCCCGCTGTGGTTAAGACAGTGCGGTTCGTGTTCGGCATAAAGAACAAGGCAGGCAAGGTCATACGGCGCGAGACGGGCGTCGCCGACGTGGTGCAGGTTGGGGTCGCGTCTGCGCTAGCGAGACGGGCAGGAGCCGCGGCGCCGGATATCGGGGTGGGGGGACCCAGCACCGTATGCCTGATACACCAGCTCGAAAGCACCTCGGTACCAGCGCAGGATTACGGTTACATGGAATTCAAGTTCTCTTCTGCCCCGTTCGTCGCGGGCTCGGAGTTTAATGAGCAGAATGTCACCGCGTGGACATTGCCTCTTCTATACACCTCCGGCGATGATGTCTGGCTCTACGAGCTGAACACCAACACGATCACGGCGACCCTGGACGGATATTACGCCGTGCTCTACTGGAACGGGGGGTGCTAAAGGGCGGCGTCCTGTCCGGTGTTGCCATCCAGACGATCAGCAGGCAGGGACCTCATCGCCGCCCGCGGTGGCGGGTCAGCGCCACCGCGGCGAGAACCAGGGCGATACCAGCCAGGGTCATCGCGGTGACCGAGTACCGCAATAGCCGCGGCACGCTGCGACGACGATGTGTGCCCATAGCCGCCACCCGTGCGGGACGGGTTCGCGGCGGGCGAGCACGATGAGCCACAACACCGCCGCTACTGGCTGAGTGCAGAACCGGATCAATCGACTGGATGCCGTGTTCCCGATGGCCGCCGCGGTCGCTCTGGACCTGATCGATCTAGGCGAGGTCCGCGGCCAATGGCTACTGCCGAGCGCCCTGCCAAGGATGTCGATCGGAGCACTCGCCTGTCACCTGGGACGTCAGGTAGCCCGAGCCGCGGAGCTTCTGCCGGTGGCGACGGACGTCCCCCCGCTGGAGTCTGCCGACG
>Ga0335075_10019369_pt1 | contig 10064 bp, 16 predicted proteins | sample Lox_Sample_24_FD_206723 | JGI IMG/M metagenome (GOLD analysis project Ga0335075, IMG submission 206723) | Soil microbial communities from Loxahatchee National Wildlife Refuge, Florida, United States - Lox_Sample_2.4 | ecosystem: Environmental > Terrestrial > Soil > Wetlands | place: USA...
TCTAATGGGACCCAATGCTCCGGCGAAGATGCTTTACCTGTAACCAAACGCCAGCGAAAGCCGACGTTGCTGTCCTGCCGCAGCTTGTGACGCCGACGCGTTTCGCCATCCAACGCCCTGAACCGACGCTGGTGCCAGCGCCCTCTGCCAATAGCGGGTTCTGGCCAGTCGAGGTTATAAGCTTTAAGCATAACTCGCGGGAAAGGCAGAAGTTTCCTCACATGTTGGCGCCACACGCTTCGCAAATTGGCACCAGATGTAGGCTTTTCTTGGGTGTTTCCCTTGGGCTTGCTTGGCGCAACAGTCAATCCCACTCGGCGTCCACATAACCTATCCTCCAAATCCAGCTTTGGCCGGCCCACTCTTCTTCCCTCAGCTCCAAGCCTGCTAGTTGCAATCCGCTGACGCTTGTTCAAAAGGTTGGCTCACCTGCCAGCCCAGGGCACGACTTAGCATGCCGAGCCTTTCGCTGAGTCTGACCGGAATTGGCAAACGGTCGGGCTTACCCGTCTGCTCATTGGAATCATTGCTTTGGAGGGCACATTTTTATGACCGTCAGCCACGAAAATCTACCCCCTGTCATCCCAGCCAGCCAGTGTACCACGAAATGCAGTCTTTGCAGCGGAGCGTTTGATTTCGGGCGGTACCAATCCGAAAAGGATTGAAAAAGCAAGTAATGCCGACGTTCTAGATTTTCCGCCATCGAAAGCCCATCCAAAGAAGCCCTGATCGGCGGTGGATAGTGTCCGGCCAAGGAATCCGCTCTTTCCTCTCCTCTTGGCGTCAAATGGTCATCTCCTTGCAAAGCTTTTCCTTCAATCGTGCTGATGACTTCGCAGCTTTTGCGCTGTATGCCAGCTGCCCACACATCCGACAGAGCAAACAATAACAAAAGTAAAAATGAAACGACGGTGCAGTTTTGAAATATTCCTTTCACCACACCAATCTGTTTCCTTGACCGCTCCACCATATTAGGCGTGCTTACTGGGATTTCATGCTTGCCATGATTTCATAGCACGTCAAATGGACAGTATTAGCAGCACTTGCCCTTGAACGATCGTAACTGGCTCTCAGGCTGTCACAGAGACAAGGCGGTCAATCATCATGGTGTTCGCGAAAACATCTCCTGATCTCTGCACCTTATTTTTGCATTTGTCAATTGGACGCGACTGCTCCGTCGAGTTTGCTGGGAGAGTCGTAACACGTTTTGAATGGTGTGTATGGTCTCACTCCCTCTACGACCTTCCGGAAAAGGACTTGTGAGAAAGCTTTTTCAAATGACTTCCCTGTCGAGGAAACATGCAACCGCGGATGCTTGGCATTCTAGTAGGAAATAATCATGCTGGAGAGGATCATGAAACCAGGTTGACGACGATATCGTAATCAATGTACGAATAAGAGTCGCTTGCTTCCCGCAGCTGCGCCCTATTCATCGGCATGATCGCCCCATTCTTTCTCCCCGGGTATTATGACCGGCATACTCTAACATTTTGTTTCAGGCAGTGACACAAGGATGGATGTCGCGGCAATCGGGATGTAAAATATTGGTTGTCAGCGTGCTATTTCGGGCACGAAGGCGTGATCACTTTTGCAAGCTCAGCTCGATTTGGAATATAAAGGATGATCTATGTTAATTCGTCGTGATGGAAGATCTACGATATGTTATGTCAAACACATCTTCGAGATATCATGAATCACTCAGAACACTCGTGCACATCCGACCAATCGCCAGCCGACTGTTCATGCTCGTAGCCATTCGTCAGACCACCCCACGTACCCAAAGTTACAATGCCTGCCTCCTAGGTCAAGAGATGCACGCCCTGGAGAGACCATTTCACAGTGTAGACCTTTCAAGTGTCTCCCTCGCAAGTCTATGAATATATAGTCAATGCATCACTGTTCTACAGCCATTTCTCCTCTAGGAAATTAGTCTGCAATGAGAAACTACGGTACGGAGACTGCAAACCTCAGCCCAAACCTTGGCGTGCGTTTCTTCTCCTTTCCATCCCCCATCATCGAGCCTCGTTGCCCAAGTTGTAGAGTTTCTTCACCAATAGTGAGCTTAACAATTAATCGAGATCATGATGAATCTACGACTCTTCTTTTTTGTGTCGGTGTTGTTTATTTCCGCCGGTATTCTTGCCCAGTCCACGTCGCAGAGTGGTTTACAAACACTTACTGCCCTCCCGCCGGCCATGCCGACGGGCAACAATTCCGATCCTTGTGCCTTTCCAGACAGAGACAGTTTGCTTGATCGAATAGCTGGCGATCTAGACAATTATAACATCTCACTGCTGATCGATACTTGCCCAGATGTCTGTCAATACATCTACGGATCTGGTAATCCTGACATTTCTGGCATTGGTGTAAGTGTTTGAAATATCGAAGATATGAAAATCATTATCCTCATTGAATAAACAGGCCATGATCTCGTATATTATCCAAGGAGTATCTGTTATTCTACTAGGCCCGGTTCTTGCAATGGTGGTTCTTGCTGTCGAAGCTGATCGAGAACACTGGTTCATACTCACTACAAAACCACTGGCCCGAAGTATATATCAGACCAACATGATCTTAGCGCTTTCCGCCGTCACAGCTTCTGTCGTCCGATTTCGACAAGCTGCCCCTGTCGGGGAAGTAGAATTTCTCGTACTACTGGATGTTTTTGAGGACGTCATCTCAGTAGTATGTGTCGTTAGCTATCTCCTCGTTGAACGGTCTTCGCTGAAGAAGTGGATTACAATCTGCACTTACGGTATAGCTACATCCGCAATGTATATTGCGTCAGTACTTGTGCGCATCTCCCCAACCACACAATCTCAGGTTATAGCGAATATCACGACGTCCTGTGTAGCCGAACACCAATATCCCGCTCCGGTATTGAATCAACCACTGAATCCAAGGAAACAGATCGCAGTGTATATCGTAACCATTTTTGGTGCACTATCTGCTTTCATTTATTTTGGGTTTACGTTTGGCGAACAGAGAATTAAACGGTTGTTTAGAAAGGGCTATATTATAGCCGCTCTATTTATCATTTTGGGACTCGCTGGCCTGACTGCAAGTTTCACTTACCTCCTCAATCAGATGATATATCAGCGGCGTGAGCTTCAGAAAGCAAGCAGCAGCACATACCAAGATAATGAATGGGGTTTCGGCCAAATTATAGCACTTATGGCATGGATTCCTCTGGCACTGAAATTGCTGCTTGCTATTCCAGGTAAGGTCTCTTCGTTACTCTATACTGGATGAAAATCTAACTTTGGTTATGTAGACGGACGCAAACACTTTCAACAGAGGAATACTGGGCCAGCGATCTCATCACAAGTCCCCAGCCGTTCGCCCCGTAAAAGACCTGCGGACACAAGGTCGCGGAATCCGAATGCAATACCCCTGGAGCCAATTCCTGGATCACAAGCTTATCACCCTCACTCAACATCTACTCAACCTGGTCCAGCTGGAAAGTTGAGGACACGGCCTACATGGCCGAAGAATAGGGATAAGACCTACCTGCCCCTGCGATCAGATGATGATAGAGATTAGAGTTTGGTGTGGCGGAGATGATAGCATTCACCCTATCTTAGGCCGAGGTATTGATATCTATGCACGGAGGAAGGGGTTATGTACATGGTACCTGCGGGCACAACATTCCCTTTCAGCTTATGTACTGATATGAAGATGGATAACCGTGCAGAATGTGTCGAGTACGGACTGTGGAATAGGCTCAGTTAAAGAATCCGCAAGTTCTCATGTGTTAGCATATTTGACCGCTATATTACATCCCTAGATTTGTTCGTGAAACCAATGATACTTGGTGAGAAAATGGCGTTGTATGCCATTGCTTGCTGTAGTGATCGCCTCTGTATCCCATTGGCTAGCAATAACTACTTAGTTCGGGAGAAGGACTCAAAAACCCAGATCAAATCGTTCTATGAGGTTGAAAGGCAAAATAAGCTCGATGGTGGTACTGTGGTGGAGCGTTGCCGTTGCGCCATCAAAGGAGGCTCCTTACAGAGCCGCTTGAATTCAAAGTACGTATGGTTTGTCTCGCGACGGGGTGCGTCGCTCCACCCAAAGACGAACGTTTATCTCTTTCTTCGGTTATGTACACCAGTCTAGTGAAATTCTATGGGAGCACTCTTTCGAACTTCGTCAACCCAGTCGACCATCTCTATAGCTTGGCCTCCTCCTTCACCGTTCCAATGCAGAGCTTGGTCTTGAACTTCTTGAGGACAGACTCGTTGTGGTACTGCGACTCGCGTCAGCTAACCGTTCAAATTGCCAACCACAGGGGAACTGGCCATACCTTCCAGAACTGCTTGCTTGAGTCCTTGCCGCATGCTCTCTTCAGGATCTTTGGGCCGCCAGGGTGCTCGGAGATGAAATTGGAAACGTCGTAGACATCGTTGTCGATGACAACCCAGTAGCCTTGCCCATCGTCCTTGTGCTCCGATACTTGCTTGAGGCTATATTGGCCGGACATTGTTACTTTTCGCAGGGAGAACGCTGGTACGGCTGGAGAGGCGTAGGTGGAGAGATGGCACGCGATCGGGTGTGATTACGGATGCGAATGGACTGAAAGCAAGTGATGAAACTTCTATTGTAGCGACCTTGACGCGATGGTAATGATAGAGCGAAATTAAGAAAGCGCAAAAAGAAAGCCGAAAAATTGCGAGGTTATGAAGATAATCAACTACAAACTGAACGATTGCCGAGGCATTGTAACGCCGAAGAGAATGATGCTGTGGCTTGATTACTTTTGCTCGACTTTGATTGGACCAATGCTCTACGATACGTCCAAGAAATGTGTCGACTCAAACCCAAGGTTCATAGAGGTTCTTATGTTTTATAAAGCATTTAGGTGCGCCTTGAATCTCCAGAATGGTAATCTGGAGAATCACTACCATTGCCTTCAGCCTGGAGAACTAGGTTCAGTTTACGATACGATGCCGGGACTCTTGCCGGGCGCTTGGCGCGAGACAACCTAAATTCAAAGCCCCTCGTACGGTAAGAGAGACTTTGAATATCCCAACGACAAATGAGCTTCGCGCGCCTACTCGTTCCACTTAATCGTACTCTGGAATTCCTCTGTTTTACCTATCAAATACTCTATCTATCCGGGCCAAAAACTACCTCCGACGCCTACACTAGCGATCCGGTTGATTCCCTAGAGAAATGGAGCCCCTTTGCTTAGCATGCAGGTCCATCAACTTGCATGAAATTGCAAGGACAAAACTCCCAGAGCGTATGAACGGTGCAAATCTGGCTTTTTGGACTGTCGAAGAGCTTGATAAAACTGGATACAATCATATCAAAAACGCGCAGGATCTATTTATTTCCGCAAAGTCATGCAAATTGTGCTCTCTGATGCTGCGCGTAGCCAATGATCTCTTCATACTACGTGTTCGGTCATCGCAACTCGATGGACGTCATGAGTTTACTAAAGACAGTCTTCTGCCACTCCCCATCAAATTCGCCTCTCCCGAAGCTTACGTTGTACCTAGCGATGGCGGGCTGGGCTTACATACACTGATAATTGCAATGCCTTTTGCGGTCTCACATTTTCAGGCTTCATATTTCCACCCCTACATCCGCGCTCCCTTGATAGGAGTTTTGGCTCGCGAAGGTATGATATGCTTTCCATGCTCTGTTCCAAAACCAAATGGGAGATGAATGACGTTGAATCACCTGTCAAACTGTTTTCAGGATGTTATTACTGATAGATTGATGGATAGACACTCCTGCTGCGTTACGTGGCGACGTCTTCGGTAGACCACATCTACCATCTGTGGATTGTTCACAGGCTCATGCGTGGCTAAGAGAAAAATTGGATCAATGTATCAACAACCATGTTCGTTGCCACTTGGGCATGGCGGGTGATAACGTAGAAGAGGCCTCGGGTGTTCAACTTCCAAGGAGACTCTTGGACGTCGGAGAGAAGGATGATACATCAGTCCGTCTTGTCCTCTCGAATGGCCGTACTGGCAAATATGCTACGCTCAGTCACTGTTGGGGACCAAAGGAAATGCAACCAGTCCGCACGTTAACAGGAAACTTAAACCAGTTTCTTACGGACATTCCCGCTGACATTCTATCTAATTCCAAAACTTTTCAGGATGCAATCACGGTAACACGAGAAGTTGGACTAAGGTACCTCTGGATAGACAGCCTTTGCATCGTACAAGATGACAATACTGATTGGAAACAAGAAGCCGCTATGATGGGGGAAATATACCAAAACTCACATCTTACCATTATCGCCGCGTACGCTGAGAACGGCAGAGCCGGTTGCTTCTATGATAGGTCACTCCTGCAAAGTCCTCCCATCGTCCATGTTCCGTACATTGATAAACATGGAAGTGTCTCAGGTACAATGCAGATCAAGGCAAAGCTAATCGACTATTCCATTCAGAGCCACCCAATCAATTGTCCTACCAGCGATAGAGCTTGGATCACACAAGAGGAACGCTTATCGCGAAGGAAAATTTACTATACGAAGCAAAGTATGTTCTGGGCATGCCGAGAACTAGAAATCTACGAAACAAACGAAACGAGCCCATTTGAGCCCAAAGAATGGGTCTGGAAACAGATCGTAAAGGATTATACCGTCAGAAAATTGACATTTCAAGCCGACAAACTTGTTGCCCTGCAAGGTTTAGCTGGTGTGATGCAAAAGTGTCGAACCCAAGATCGATATCACGTCGGGCTCTGGTTAAAGGATCTACCTGATGACCTTCTGTGGTTTGGTCAACGGGAGCAACTTGAGAGTATAACTGATTCGGCGATTCCATCTTGGTCATGGGCCTCTCGTAAAGGACCTGTATCGTTTCTCGAATTCGATCCATTCAATACTTATCAGCACGAGAGGTACAGTGTATCTCTGGACGAGCATAATAACCTCACTTTGAACTGCCCTATTTTTCCCATCGTATACGCTAAAGATCCTACAGCCGTCAAGTCATGGACCCGTGAGGAGGCTATGGGAACTAAGATACTCGGATCCATAACTCCATGGCCCCTGGGCATCCGCGATATCCTCATCACCTTCCGGGAGAAATCTGGAATCCGATTCCATCCTATGTTCGAGTGGCTCGCCAACCAACTCCAGTCCGCGCGATCGCCATTATTCGGGTTTAGCGTTCACAGGACATATATTGTAACAGATCTGCTCAAGGTAGCGATGGGATATGCCACCCTTGATGACGCAAATCGCGAGAGATCCACAGATGAAGAAATCTACCACTGCGCTGTGGTCCGGAAAGGCGGTAAGACCAACGAAGACCAGCGGAGATTCTACTACGTGCTTTTACTGCAAGACGAGTCGCAGAAAATGGTGGGGAATCCAGACTTGGAGAATCTCACCCGTGTCGGTGTTGGCATTATCATATCCAATTGGATGGATGACCTACGCTCAATGCGCTTTCGAATTCGTTAACGATATCTTGCGCCTTGCACTACTGTAGATCCAGCGGGAAACATCAAGGCAAATAAAAGCGCTGTGCCCATCAGGTTTCAGGTGCCTTTTCAGGCCCTTTGTCTGGTTATACATGTCACTGTGATTGCTGTGACGGCAGTTACATATTGCTCTGGGAACTGTGCACGGATATCAGGTTGTGGTTGTTCTTTGCACTACGATACGATAGTAGATATCACAAACACGCATCCCCCTTCCCTTCCTTCCTCTCTCTCTTTAGTTCTAGCATTGCACAAATACGACGAAATTTATTTGCAATTCCTCCTTCTGCAGCTTGGTGTCTATCGTGACCGTGACGGCCGCCTTGTGCTGAGCAGGGGATCCCTGGGTGCAAATGCCGCAAAAATTCGAGACAAAGCCCTCTAAAAAAAAAAAAAAGAAGGTGGCAAAGGTCCCTGGACAAGGAGTTACCACGGCAATCTACTACGTTGACTTCATACTTGCAGAAAGCCAGTTAGGTGTCGGAATATCCGAGCATGCCAGAGTAATTCAAGGTGACCATTCCGGGATAGAACGCCATTCCGAAATTGATGCCACAATGCTTGCGGAGACGTTCCGCAGTGGGCCTCTCTCCTTCCAGGATACGATATGAAATTGACATAAAAAATTACCCTTTGGAAGCTTGCGGGGCTGCTTACTTCCGACTGCGTGTTTTCGGCGCGGAAAGCAGTGCGGCAGATGTGGGGATTCCCCTCTAATGTTAAGGAAGCTTTTTATGCAGATTCTCTGAAACTTTACATCTTCATCTCAATCTTTTATTAAATGGACATGGCTGAAAGAGCGAGGAAACGCGCCAAGCATGGCGATGCTGCTAACGGATCGAATAGCGCCTCCAATGGCTCCGTCGCATCCTATACTGCAGCAGAAGCTATGTTTGAAGCTCTGGTGGATGCGGATGTCAGCCACTTATTTGTGAATCTGGGAAGTGACCATCCAGCCATCATGGAGGCTTTATCTAAGAGGAAGCGAGAAGGCAGAGAAAAGCTCAAAATCATAACTGCGCCAAATGAATTCGTTGGACTCTCAGCCTGTCAAGGCTTCTTTCAAGCTTCCGGCAAGATGCAAGCTATCTTGGTTCATGTCGATTGTGGCACACTTGCAATGGCTGGCGCGATTCACAATGTTGCCAGGGCGAGGATTCCAGTTTTGATGATCGCTGGTACAAGTCCTGTGACGGACGAGAATGAAATGGCAGGAGGCCGCAATGTTTGTGATTTCAGCATGTTCCGGCACCTGGGTACTAACATACCGTTAGGAATTCATTCATTATGTTCAGGATACCATTGATCAGCGTGGTGTCGTCAGAGGGTACACCAGATTCGATCATGAAATCCGAAGTGGAAAGAATATCAAGCAGAACGTCATGCGCGCAGCACAATTTGCGAAGAGTGAGCCTCAGGGTCCTACTTATCTTATGGCGTCGCGAGAGGTATTTGAGGAGAAAGTCGAGCCCGTTCAGATTGTCAAGAAGCACTGGCAGCCCATCGCAGCGGCTGGTCTCTCACCAGATAGCACAGAGGAAATTGCCGAAGCTCTCATTTCTGCAAAGAGCCCATGCGTGATTACCTCGTACGTTGGCAGACAGCCAGAAGCCGTATCCGAGCTTGTTACTCTTGCAGAGAGCCTGGGAATTGCCGTTCTTGTGAGTTCATTGGAACCAATACTGCCACGCGCGAATACTTATATCGAATAGGAAGCTGTCCCGACTTACCTCAATTTTCCTCACGATCATGACCTTTATGTTGGCAACCATTGGAGTGAAGGCCTTAAAGATGGTACACTGGATGGAGCAGACGTCGTTCTTGTTCTCGACTGCGATGTTCCTTGGATTAAGAGTGTCTTCCGTGCTCCAGAAAATGCAAAGGTCTACCACATCGACACGGATGCCTTGAAGGTTCAAATGTCTCTTTTCCATCTACCAACCGAGCTCTCATGTTCAGTAAACGCTCGTGTGGCTCTCCAACAGCTTAATACCTACATCGCCGACTCGAAGCTCTCCACTCATGCCTCTGCTATTCAGCAGCGCATTGCAACCGTCAAATCGCGACACGAAGCATACATCAAGCACGTTACGTCTCTCGAAGGGTTCCCACCGAATGACGACGTAATCACTCCCCATTACGTGCTCTCCCGGCTTCGCGATCTCACGCCAGCCGACACGCTCTTCCTATCCGAAGGCATCTCCAACTACCGGCCGGTAGCAGACGTGCTGCGACGCAACGAACCGGGCACGTATTTCACGTCGGGCGCGACATCGCTGGGCTGGCACGGGGGCGCGGCGGTGGGCGCGAAGCTGGCCAACCCGACGAAGACGGTGGTGGCGATCACCGGCGACGGCTCGTTCCTGTTCTCGATCCCCAGCACCGTGCACTGGATGAGCCGCCGCTACGACGCGCCCTTCCTGACCGTCGTCCTCAACAATCGCGGCTGGAAGAGCCCCATGCTGAGCGCCATGGCGTGCCACAAGGATGGCTGGAGCAGCAAGATGAGCACTGATGAGCTGCACGTTACGTTTGATCCGCCGCCGGATCATTCCGGTGTGGCTGTTGCGGCGGGTGCGGGATGGGGTACCATGGTTAGGAAAGCGTCT
>Ga0335075_10019370_pt1 | contig 10063 bp, 10 predicted proteins | sample Lox_Sample_24_FD_206723 | JGI IMG/M metagenome (GOLD analysis project Ga0335075, IMG submission 206723) | Soil microbial communities from Loxahatchee National Wildlife Refuge, Florida, United States - Lox_Sample_2.4 | ecosystem: Environmental > Terrestrial > Soil > Wetlands | place: USA...
GCTCCGACCCTCGACGATGACTGCGGTGATAACCAGGCGGGCCTTCGACACCCGCCCAACGTCGGCCGGTCAACCTATTCCGATGTCTTGAGACACGCTATTCGCATGTCCTGGAATCACACACCCTTAGCTCCACCCTTAGCTCCACAGAGTTTGAGCAAGTCAGCGCACTCGCGTTGGGTCAGGCTTTCGAAGCCGTCCGCAATAGCCTTGGTAGCTGCGTCCAAACGGTCCGCTGCGTCGTCGCTATGACGGAGGTTGTGGCGCGATGATCGCGAAGGTCTCACCCGCTCCCTGACACCTCGTCGCACGCCAGTTGGAGTTTCGTGGAACGCCGCCGCGGTGATCAATGAGAATTGATAACCGGCACGCCCTTGAGGTTCGAGGAGGAGCGGCAATGACGGAACGATGGTTCTCCGATCAAGAGCTCGCGGAGATGGCACGGCCAACTATGGACCGTGCGATCGAGGCGCTCGATCGCGGCGACGCCGACGGGGCCCGCGCGCTGTGCGAGGAGATGAAGCACGAGTGGCGCTACCTGCACGACCTGATGGCGGGTGGCCTGCTGGGACTGATCAGCTTCGTACAGGAGAGGCTGGGCGATGAGGGGGTGGCCGAGGCTTGGCGCTACGGGAATGAGCGCGGCTGGCGGGGTGATGTCGAGAAGATCGACGGCAGCAGCCGGCGGCAAATCGTGCACGCGCTCGCCGCCACCTGGCGGGCGCACTCCTGCTCGGGCACCGGGCCGAACCCGGGCGCGTTCGAGATCGAGGAGGATGCGGAGAAGTTCACCTTCCGGATGAACCCGTGTGGCTCGGGCCAGCGCCTGTGGCGAAACGGCGCCTACCGCGGTGAGCGCCCGCTGGGCGTGACGCAGGAGGCGCACGACTGGAGCTATGGGCGCAAGGGCTTCCCGCTGTACTGCACGCACTGTTCATTCATGAATGAGATCCAGCCGATCGAGTGGATCGGGCACCCGATGTACCCATCCGACCCGCCCGACGACTACGACTGCGATCCCTGTACCTGGTACTGGTATAAGGACCCCGCGGACATCCCGGAGCGGCACTGGGCCCGCTACGGCCTGAGCAAGCCGGCTGCGTCGGGCGGCGACTGATGCTCGGCCTGACGCCGTCGGGACGGCGGGTGCTCGTCACCGGCGCGACCGGGGGGATCGGCCGCGCGCTCGCTGAGACGCTGCTGGCGTGCGACTGCGCGGTGGCGGCCTGCGACGTGCCGGGCGCGCCTGTCGGCGACGTCACGGCGGTCACCGCGACGTTCGATGTGCGCGACCCGGAGGCCGTGCGCCGTGGCGTCACCGACGCGATCGAGGCGCTCGGCGGTTGCGACGCGGTGATCGCCAACGCCGGGATCGTCGACACGATCCACCGTGCGGAGCGTTTCTCCGACGAGGAGTGGCGCAAGGACATCGAGACGAACCTGTACGGCGCTTTCTGGGTGGTGCAGGCGGCGTTCGAGGCGCTGCTGGACTCCGGCGACGGGCGGATCGTGCTGATCTCTTCCCTCGCAGCCGAAGTCGGGCTCCCCGGGCAGGTCGCCTACGGGGCGTCGAAGGCGGGGATCGTCGGGATGGCGCGCACGCTGGCCGCCGAATGGGGTCCGCGCGGGATTCGCTGCAACGCGGTGATGCCCGGCATGATCGCCACCCCCAAAGTGCGCGCGATGCCCGCCCCGGCGCGGGATGGCGCGATGGCCCAGATCCCGCTCGGGCGCTTCGGCGAGCCCGCAGAGCTGGCCGGCGTCGCCGCCTTCCTGCTCTCGCCGGCGGCGGCGTATATCAATGGAACGGTCCTTAGGGTCGACGGCGGGTTCGGCCTTTCGATGCGATGACTCCGGCTCGTAGCCGGAACAGGCGCAGGACCTAACTGTTGCTACCGCATTCGGCGCCCGATAGCCCAAAAGTGGGCTGCGAGCGAGGCGCCGAATGCGGAAGCGAGTTAGTCCAGATGCCCTGGTTCGTCGGGCAGCACTGTGTCGGGTCGCACCGGGTAGGTTTCGTTGCTGATCAACTTCTGATCGACCCAGTAGCCGCCCGAACAGATGCCGAAGTCGTGGTCGCTGCTGGTGGAGTAGCAGGTCGACATCGTCCGGTGTGCGGGCACCCAGATGGTGCGTTCCCGGGACCAGCTGCCGTCACCGGATACCGGCGCGTCGCACAGCGTGCGACGCCACTGACCGAACGGGCCGAACGGCTCGGTCTTGCAGTTGGCGTCCGGGCGCGCCGAGTGGGTGAAGTCCGGGGCCGGGTCCCCGATGTCGGCGTGGCTGGTCGCGGCCAGACCGACAGCGGTCGCGGTGATCCCCATGGCCAGCAGAGTGCCGGCCATGGTGCGACGCCGGAATCCGACTGGCGTGGTGCGTGCGGTAATTCTTGCTGTGGTGTTTGTTGAAGTGTTCATGGCATTGATCGTTCATCCGGCGGCGCCGTCGCAGTAGCGGCCACGTTCTTGCGGGGGTACAAGCGCGCCTTGTAACGCCGGGCGCCCGCACGCGGAAAGCGAAGCCCGGTATTACGATCGGTCCCGGGTCGGAAAGCACATCAAGGGGTGCGTCAAACCCGTGGGGCCTCATTGACCGCAAGAGGAGACACGGATGAAGCAGGACCACGCCACGGCACTCGTCAGCGGCGCCAACCGGGGACTGGGCAGGCGTATCGCCGCCGAACTCGTCGCACGCGGCGCCAAGGTTTATGCCGGCGCGCGTCGGCCGGAGACGATCGATCTACCGGACGTCGTGCCCATCCAACTCGACATCACCGACCTGGACTCGGTACGCCGCGCTGCCGAGACCGCCAGTGACGTAACCGTTTTGGTGAATAACGCCGGTGTCTCGACGCGCGCGTCGTTGCTGACCGGGCCGTTGGAGGACGTGCGGCTGGAGATGGAAACGCACTACTTCGGCACGCTCAATGTCATTCGCGCCTTCGTGCCGATCATCGAACACAACGGCGGCGGGTCAATCCTCAACGTGCTCTCGGTGTTGTCCTGGCTGCATCTCCCCACCAGCGGTGCGTACTGCGCGGCCAAAGCCGCCGGTTGGGCGATGAGCGACGCGATCCGCCAGGAACTCGCCCCCCGCGGCATTCAGGTGACCGCCGTGCACGTCGGCTATATGGACACCGACATGGTCAGCTATATCCCGGCGGACCAGAAAACCGATCCGGCCGTGGTCGCCAAGCTGGCACTCGACGGCCTGTTCGCGGGCGAACCGGAAGTCCTTGCCGACAATTGGTCGCGGAGGGTAAAGGCGCAGCTGTCAGGGGCTTGATGATTTTTCCGGCCCCACGCAGTCTGTATTGACATGACCAACGACACCATGACCGCCACGATCACCATCCCAGCACCGGCCGAAACGGTGTTCGACATTCTCGCCGACCCCACGACGCACCCCGCTATCGACGGCACAGGTTGGGTAAGAGAAGCTCTCGACAGCGAGCCGGTGACGGCTGCCGGCCAGATTTTCAGGGTCGCGATGTACCACGCCAACCACCCCGCGAAGAACTATGAGATGGCCAACAAGGTGCTCGTCTGCGACCGCCCACACACCATTGCCTGGCAACCTGGCCAGGACGCCGCCGGCGACGGGAACCTGTCGTTCGGTGGCTGGACTTGGCGTTACGACCTGCGCAGCCCTGGATCGGCTGACACTGACGTCACCCTTACCTATGACTGGTCTGCGGTTGCGCCCGAACTCCGTGAGCACATTCAATTCCCGCCGTTCGAACCCGCGCATCTCGCGAATTCGCTGCAGCATCTCTCTGATCTGGCCACGGCCCAAGCCACCGCCTAAACCCGCACGCCGGCGGCGCACGCAGAACTTCAGCCGAGGCTCTTGGCGAACCCGCTGAGATCTCGCACGCTTGCGTCGAACACCTCTGGCATCACACCCGGGAACAACAGATCCCCGCCGTGGCAGGTGCCCGCCACCATCCGTCCCACCGCAGGCACGCCTGCACGCAGCAGCCGCCGGTAATAGTCCAGACCCTCGTCGCGCATCGGATCTAACTCATTGACCGAGATGACGTGCGGCGGTAAGCCCTGCATGTCTTCATCGGTGGCAACGCCTGCGAAGCAGGTCGGGTCGTCCCAGTGTGACCTGTCCGGGTCGTAAATGGAGCCGAGTATCTGTGCTTGTTGAAGGGAAATGAAATAGCCATCGCACTCCCGGAGCGACGGCAGGTCGTCAGGTGGCTCGTGCCAGCGATTCGAGATGAATGGGCAGTTCGCGTAGAAACCCGCGATCTCGTGCAGCCAGCCTTCTCGCTTGGCCTTGTGCCCGACGGTCAGGGTGAGGTTGCCACCGCCTGACTCCCCAGTGACGACCAAATGGCTGATTCCCAGGTCGCGCCGGTTGGCCGCGACCCAACGGATCGCCGAGGTGCAATCGTTCAGTCCGGCCGGAAACGGGTGCGGACCGAGCTTCCCGGCGGAATTGCGAAACTCAACGCCGACGACGACGAGACCAGTGCGGGCGAGGTGCTCGCGTAACCGCTGATAGACCACGTCCTTGGCACTAGCGATTGCCATCCCGCCGCCATGCAGATGCACCAGTGCCGGCAGGAGACCGGCCGTGTCGGGTCGACTGATATACAACGTGACCTCGTTGCCACCCTCCCCGATGATCGTCGTCGTCGTGGTGACACCTTCAGCGTCCGGAACGCCTTGCCCGAACGCCGACAAGACCGCACCAATGCCTTCCTCGACCATCCCCGCGAAGAGGCGTCGCTCTTCCAAGGACGAATCGACCGTGAAGGGCAACACCGGCGCGTTGTTATCCAGCCCGAACTGTGCAAATGCCTTGACCATGCGCGGGTCGGAGCGAGGGTCGGTGCCCAGCGTGCAATCCGGATTTGAAAGACGACCGTGAGCCACGTCGTGACCCTACAACGGCCCATTCGCGCGGAGCCCGAATTGGGAACAGCGCGATGACCGCGCCGACGCTGATTGCCGGGTGCACAGGACTTTGACAGTTCGCAGGTATTAAGGAATAGCGCCGTTGCGAATAGCGCACATGAACCATAATCAGCTCGTGGAGCGAAGACGCAACGGCCGCCAGCCGGGCCAGTCACCGATGGCGATTCTCAAGCAGCTGCCCGCCCTGGTTGTGCTGGAGCGGATCCCGGTCCCGGTGCTCGCTATCGCACAGGACGGCACCGTGCTGTTCGCCAACAGCGCTTTCTCCGAGATGGTCGGCCGGGCTGCCGACGAAGTCTTGTCGCTGAAGTTCGATAACATCTTCCACCTCCCGCTCACCACCGAATCCGAATCGCCAATCTCCGTCGTCCAGGCGCTGGCGAACATGGTCGTCGAATTGGCCCACCGGGACGGCTCAAGTGTGCGGGCGCTCATGAGCAGGTCGGCGCTGATCCGCGCCGACGACAACATTGCGCTCGCCACGTTCCAAGATTTGACCGAGCAGCTGTGGCTTGACGAACGCTAGTTTCTCGCAACGCCGTTCGGCGGCTACGCGTCCGCCGGGGACACAGCCTTTATCGCCAGAGCGGTACGTCGCTTGACGAACTGGGCGAAGTAGCCGATCTTGTCCGGTTGCACGATGCCACCGAGCACTGTCGACAACGCCTTGCCGAAGTCGTTGAGCAACTGCACCGGTTCGTCCAGGCTGCTGGCCTGACGCATCCCCACATGAATGGATACCAGGAGTCGTCCGACGTCTTCGGGGTCAGCTTGCTCGATGATGTCGCCCTCGGCGATGCCCCGCTGGGCGATCTCGCCCATGAGTTGAATCCAGCCCCCCAGCAGTCGCGTCTGGAGCTTCTCGGTGCGGCCGACTGACTCGAGCAGGTTGAATGACGCTCGCGTGACATCTTGGGTGATGTCTCCAACGGCGATCAGGTAGGAGACGTCGATCAGGGATTCCAGCCCGGACAACTTCCGGGCAAGCAAGTTTTTGACCGACTCGGTGGCTCTTTGGGTCTGCTCGTCGACGATGGCCAGCGCCAACGCGTGCTTCGATCGGAAATGGAAATACATTGCGCCTTTGGTCAGTTGCGCTTCCGTGAGGATGTCATCGAGGCCGACGGCGTAGTACGGACGTTGAGCGAACTGATGCGCGGCGGCTCGCAGGATCTGGTCTCGCGTCGTATCCGAACGCTTGTCGTTCAGGTCGCTCATCGTTCAATCCTGAAGCTTGCAGCCATCTTTACGTCAAATCGTACTCGGGGTAAGGGCCTGGCTGTCAGCCAGGAAAGGCATCGGCATCCAGCGCGAGGAGAGCAGCGATTCCATGGCATTGCCGGGCAGCGGGCGCGACAACAAGTAGCCCTGCGCTCGATGACAGCCATGCCGCATCAAAGTCAATGCGGCGGCCGGTGTTTCCACGCCCTCGGCCACCAGCTGCAGTCCGAATGCTTCGGCCAGCCCGATGATCGCTCGGACGATCGCCAGATCACGAGTACTGGTGCCCAGGTCGCGGACGAACGACGTGTCGATCTTGAGCGTGTCGACCGGCAGCGACTTCAGATGCGACAGAACGGCGTAGCCTGTGCCGAAGTCGTCGATGGCGATCTGGACCCCGACCTCTTTCAACTCCTCGAGCGTCCTTCGGGTGGTTTCGATGTCGCGAACGACGGCGCGCTCGGTGATCTCCAGGCACACCGAGTCACCGTCGATGCCGAACTCGTCGATCGTGTCGGCAACGCTGCTGACAAAACCGCGGGTGACCAGTTGGGCGGGCGACACGTTGAGGCGCAACGTGGCGTTCTGCCCCACGCCATTCGAACGCCACCGGCTGAACTCCGCGCACGCGGTTCGCATCACCCATCGGCCCAATTCGCCACCGAGGTTGGCGGATTCGGCCACACCAATGAACGACTCCGGTAGCAGCAAACCCCACGTCGGGTGCCGCCATCGAACGAGCGCCTCAGTCGCCACGATCGCACCGGTCCACAGGTCGACCTCGGGCAGATAATGCAGCAGCAGTGCGTCACTGTCGATTTCGCCGCTGAGATGAAGTTCGATGTCGTTGCGGAAGAGGCGCTGCAGGGACATGTCGTCACTGGACACCGCAACGTGGTTGCCGCCGGCGCGCTTGGCGGATAGAACGGCTTCGTCGGCGCGATGCAGCAGATCGCTGCTGTTGTCGCGTCCCGGCACGCCCACCGCCACACCGACACTGACCGTGCGGGTAATCATATGGCCGCCCAGCGCCATCCGATCGCGCAGCGCCATACACAGCTCGTCGGCAGTCTTCTCCGCGGATTCGATCGACATCGGCCGGTCGGGAACGACGACGAATTCGTCTCCGCCCAGCCGAGCGGTCATGCTCCCCGGGCCGGCTTTTATCCGCAGCTGTTCGGCGAAGGTCCGGATGAACCAGTCGCCGGCGCTGTGCCCGAGGTAGTCGTTGATCGACTTCAGCCGGTCGAGGTCGAGATACAAAACCGGCACCGGACCCGGCCTCCCCACGGCGAGCCGGTCGGAAAGGTGCGCGATCAGCGCGCGGCGGTTGTGCAGGCCGGTCAGATCGTCGTGCTCGGCGAGGTCGCGAAGCTTCTCTTCGGCGGTGATCCGTGCTTGCAGCTGTGCCAGCAGCGACGCGATCGTCTGGATCGTGTTCAGCTCGTCGGCCCGCCACTTTTTGCGGCGAAACTTCATGCAGGTGAGCTGACCGGTGGTGACGCCGCCCGAGATCAATGGCGCAGCGGCTGCCGAGGGTGACGTGATCTTGGAAGCGTCCAGGCCCCAGCGGTCGTAGGCGCCGGCGACCCAGCGTGCGTAAGCCGGCTCGGTCGCTTCAGGCCGGATCACGACCAAGTTCTTTCCGTGCTCGCACAGCGCCAGGATCGGGTCGGCGTTGCTGAAGTGTGCGACTGTCTCGGGGTCCGGTCCTGCGTCCTCGCGTCGCGGTGGCCACGCCGCGACCAACCGGGAAACCCGGATCTTGTGGTCGTTATGGCGCAAAAAGGCAGCGTCGATATCGAGATGCTGGACGAGCTCGGCGAGTACCTGTTCATTCACATCGGCGACGGTGGAGGCAGTCGTCTCCATCAATCGTGTGGCGACGATGGTGACCAAGTTGCGCGCCAAGGTCTCCTCCGATGTGGTGCGTAGCTCGGGGTGCCGCGCCGGCTTTGGGCCCGCAGTCTTGAGCGTGCGTCTAATCCGGTATCGAAGTCAGGCAGCAGCAGTCGAGAAGCGAAAGTATATACAGAACGGAGGGGTGACGGGGAGGTTAGCGATATGAGAGGCCTCCTCACCGCCAATTCGGCCTTTGCGACCGCGATTTAGCCAACGATATCGCCGTGCGTCCATTTCCCGGACTTTTAAGTCGCGCCGTGTCTGTGCCTCGTCCCACGGGTGAGGGATCCGGCGACGGGTCGGTCGCCTCGGGTCGGCCGACGAGTCCTCGGGATCCTGAATCGCGGAGGTCAAGATTAGACGGGTGTGAATGTCCTTTCGCGCGTTCGAGAGTTAATTGCAATCCCGAAAATGTGACTGTGCGTGGCGAATTTATGCATTCGGCGTGCCCCGTTTCCGGGGGGCGACGGGATTGTCGGGCGCAGTCAGGGCAGCCTTCGACCGGCGTCGAGCAGTTAAATAAACTGCTTGATTTAACGGCGGTCCGGGTGTTCACTTAGGCGGTGACCGCCGCCAGAGTCCTGCGTAACGATCGGTCGACGGGTACGCGAGAAGCGATCTTGTCCGCCGCTGAGCGGTTGTTTGCCGAGCGGGGCATGTACGCCGTGTCCAACCGGCAGATCAGCGAGGCGGCAGGGCAAGGCAACAACGCGGCGGCCTGTTACCACTTTGGCACCAGGACCGATTTGCTGCGCGCCATCGAAAGCAAGCACCGCCTGCCGATCGAAGGTTTGCGGGGCCAGATGCTGGCCGGCATCGGCAACTCGACTGAGCTGCGGGACTGGGTGGGCACGCTGGTGCACCCGCTGACGGACCACTTGGCGGCACTGGGTAACCCCAGCTGGTATGCCCGCTTCGCCGCTCAGGCGATGGCCGATCCCACGTATCGGCAGGTGGTTACCAAGGACGCGCTGACGTCACCATTACTTGTTCTGGCGATCGACGGCATCGTTCGCTGCTTGCCCGACCTGCCGAAGCGGGTTCGCTTCGAACGGATGGTGATGGCGCGCAACCTGCTGATGCACACCTGCGCCGAACATGAGGGGGAGCTGGCCGAACACGGACCGCGGTCACGTTCCAGTTGGCCGATCGCGGCCGAAGGGCTGGTCGACGCGCTCGTCGGCATGTGGCGGGCGCCCGTGCACCGCGCGCAGGACGTGCCAACTCACTGATCTGAATCCGCCGCCTCGGGTAAAGGAGCGCTATGGCTGAGATACTGGACTACCCGATGGCCCGGGCAGCGGGTTGCCCGCTGGCGCCGCCGCCGCAAGTGTTGGCCCTCAATGCCGTCAAACCCCTGAGCAGAGTTCGGATTTGGGACGGCAGCACTCCGTGGTTGATCACCGGTTACGGGGCGATACGTGCGCTGTTCAGCGATGCTCGCGCTAGTGTCGACGATCGCTTGCCGGGCTACCCGCACTGGAACGAAGGCATGTTAGCGACGGTGCACAAGCGACCGCGTTCGGTGTTCACCTCAGATGCCGAGGAGCACACCAGATTTCGCCGCATGCTGTCGAAACCGTTCACCTTCAAGCGGGTCGAAGGCCTGCGTCCGGCTGTCCAGAAGATTGCCGACGACCACATCGACGCGATCCTGGCTGGGCCTCAGCCGGCCGATCTCGTCTGCACGCTGGCGCTACCGGTCCCGTCGCTAGTGATCAGTCAACTTCTGGGCGTGCCGTATTCGGATGCCGACTTCTTCCAGGAGCAGGCCAGTAGAGGGATGGGCCGCTACGCGAGCGCCGAGGAGTCGGCCGAAGGTGCGACCGCGCTGGCGAGATACATCGCGAAGCTTGTTCGCGCCAAAATGGAAGATCCAAGCGAAGATCTGGTGTCCGATCTGGCCGAGCGGGTCAACGCCGAGGAGCTCAGTGTCCGCGAAGCGGCCCAGTTGGCCACCGGCGTGCTGATCGCCGGACACGAGACCACCGCCAACATGATCAGCC